>Ga0207747_1002064_pt1 | contig 12019 bp, 10 predicted proteins | sample HigsolmetaGSP11D_FD_184839 | JGI IMG/M metagenome (GOLD analysis project Ga0207747, IMG submission 184839) | High solid enriched microbial communities from the Joint BioEnergy Institute, USA - SP1-1-D (SPAdes) | ecosystem: Engineered > Bioreactor > SSF (Solid state fermentation) > Aerobic >...
GCAGCTCGTGGAAGCCGCTGGGATCTTCGCCGCGGCGGTCGGGGAATCCGTGGCCTGAGCGGAGTCCGCTGTTAGCAAACCTGTTAGCAAAAGGCCCCTCGCGGTGATCGCGAGGGGCCTTTGACCTGCTGCGCAGCCGAGAGGATTCGAACCCCTAACCTTCTGATCCGTAGTCAGATGCTCTATCCATTGAGCTACGGCTGCTTGGCTCCTGGTCTGTCTGCCAGGTGCGTGGTGCTGGTGAAGAGTCTAGCAGGTCTCTGCCCTTGCCTAGACCCGTTGCTCCTGTGCACCACGGTGCTCTCAAGTCTAAGACAGCCGGCGTCGTGGTCCAATCGATTCGAAGCTCTCGTTCGGTGGCTTCAAGGCGCTCGCGCCACGGGAGAGGGCCCTGTCCGGATGCCCGGGGCGGTCGTGGGACGTGACGAGGCGGCAGGTGGCCCAGGCCTGTGCTCCAGCCGATGAGGCCGGGGTGAGGACAGGCCCGGTGACTCATCACCGGGCCTGCGGCTTCCCGGCTGAACCGCTCTCGTGGGCTTGCGTCAGCGGCGGCTTCCGCCCTCGAGGTCGAACCTCAGCTCGGGGTAGTCGGTGATGTCCATGCCATATCGGCGGTAGACCTCGACCGTGTTGATGCCCGTCAGCCTGCCGTGTTCGATGCCCAGCCTGTCGGCCGCCGCGAGGACGGCTTCCTTGGACGGGCCTTCGAGCTCCAGGTAGGGCGGGATGAGCGGCCACTCGTCCACCTCCAGGTGCACCTCGCCGAGCTGGAAGCTCGTGCGGCGGTTCTCCTGGTAGGACTTCGGCTTGTATCCCAGCTCCTGCAGAAGCAGGAGCGTCTGGTCGAAGTCGTCCACGGAGACCTCGACCTCTTTGGTGCCGTCGATTCCGTCATGGACGATGTGCTTGACGGCGAGGGTCGCCCTGACGCCGTCGTCTCGCAGCCGCATCCACCGCGCCGGGTCGGGCGGAGTGTCGATGTCGAACACGTACCGCCGCTGCAGGCGGTCTTCGGACGTGCGGCGCCCGCCGGCGGACTCGATTCGGCAGGCCATCTCTTCGGGATCGATATCGAGGAGCTTGGCCTCGAACTCGACGAGCGTCATGCCATACCTCTCAGTGAACCGCCAGAAGGCGGTGCCTGCGCGCCGCCGACCGGGGCCGACATCAACCGGTGGTCAGCCGCTGCTCGCAAGTTCCTCTCCGTGAACCTTCTCAGCACGTTGTCTCTGCCGACCAGGCAAGAACACAACAAGGAGCCGACGACCCTTATTCGTAGATCCACAACCGACAGTGTCCCGACAATTTCGGCTGAACCAACCGCCCACGCAAGCTTCTCCTTGAAGCGGCGGATTAGTCACCCGCCGGCAGAGGCACACGAAAGCGGTGAGGCGAACCTCGAATACAGGGCTTGAGCAAGGCCCCCGGAGGTCCGTCCACCGCTTCCTCTGGTCGTCGTGTTTCCAGTTCAGAGCCCGATCTGGTCGCTCCAACAGGCGAACGCGGGGAAGTCTTCCGCCGATACGTTCATTGCCTTCGCGGCCCAGCCGAAACAATCAACTCCCCTAGAGGAGTCAAGTGATATCCCCTGCAATCCGATGGCTGAATTCAGCCATCGGCCCACTGTGGAGATGAGCTCCTTCCGCCGCCATTCGCCGTCACACCAGAATCCGGACATCCATGACCCACCTGGTTCCCGCCCCGGTAGCAAGCTTCAAACGGCATCCAGCCGACTCCACTGATAAAGCGACCATCACACCGACCATACGCAATCCACTCAAACCCGTCCTGTCAAGCAAAACAACCGAGGGCTCCCCGACGGTCAGGCGGTGTTTCTCCGCACGTCGCCTCAGTGTCCGGCAGCGGCAAGATTCCAGCCCTACGTTTCGGACGCACCAGAACGGAGGTGCGTCATGTCTCGGATCACACGGATACTCGCCGGAGGGCTGGTCGCAGCGGCCGTCGCCGGGTTCTGCACAGTGGTGCTGGACGAGCCCGCGCCCGCCGCGGCCGAGCGGGCCGGCCGTCCCATCGTCATCGGCCACCGGGGAGCCAGCGGGCTGCGGCCGGAGCACACCCTGGCCGCCTACCGGATGGCCATCGCGCAGGGCGCCGACTACATCGAGCCGGACCTGGTGATGACCAAGGACCGCCGGCTGGTGGCCCGTCATGACAACTGGCTGGCCGACTCCACCGACGTCGAGGAGCACCCGGAGTTCGCCGACCGCAAACGGACCAAGACCGTGGACGGCGTCACCCGCACCGACTGGTTCACCGAGGACTTCACCCTGGCCGAGCTGCGGACGCTGCGCGCCGAGGAGCGGATACCGGGGCTGCGTCCCGGCAACACGGTCTTCAACGGCCTGGAGCCGATCCCCACCCTGGAGGAGGTGCTCGATCTGGCCCGCAAGCACGGCGTCGGGGTGTACCCGGAGACCAAGCACCCCAGCTATTTCGACAGTCTCGGGCTGTCGATGGAGGAGCCGCTGGTGGCCGCCCTGCACAAGTACGGGTTCGACAGCCGCCGCGACAAGGTCTTCATCCAGTCGTTCGAGACCTCCAACCTGCGGGACCTGCGCAAGCTCACCAAGGTCCGGCTCATCCAGTTGATCGACGGCTCAGGCGCGCCGTACGACCTGGTCCGCAAGGGCGACCGGCGCACCTACGCCGACCTGGTCAAACCCGCGGGCCTGAAGTGGATCTCCTCCTACGCCGACGGGATCGGCCCGGCGACCGGCTGGATCGTCCCGGTGGACTCCTCCGGCCGGCTCGGCAAGCCCACCACCTTGGTGCGGGACGCGCACCGGCACGGCCTGGCCGTCCACACCTGGACGGTGCGCAACGAGAACGAGTTCCTGCCCGCCGACTTCCGCCAGGGCAACGCCGCCGCTCCCGGCTACCGGGCGGCCACCGGCGATGTCGGGGGATGGCTGTCCAAGCTCTACAGGCTGGGCGTGGACGGGGTCTTCTGCGACGACCCGTCGGCCGGGGTCGGCGCGCGCACGGCCGTGTTCGGCTCATGAGCGATCGATCCCAACCAATTGCCTTTCCCTGACGACAAAAGGAGGTAGAGCGACGGGAACGCGGCACACCCGCGTTCCCGTCAACAGCCCCCCACAGAAAGCGAGTACATCTCCATGCGTACGCAGACCACCAGGCTCCTTGGCGTCCTCGCCATCGGTGGCGCGATGCTGGCGGCGACGGCCTGCCTCCCCGGCGGCGACTCGGAGAAGACCGCGGCCTGCCAGGCCATGGTGGAAGAGATCGGCGCCGTGCCGTCCAAGGCCAGCCAGCACCTGAGCAACCCCGGCGCCGCGGCCCAGGTCTACTCCGACGCCGCCGCCAAGGTCCGCGCCGAGGGCCGCAAGGCCGGCGGCGACGTCCAGGAGGCCGCCGAGCAGGTCGCAGACGACCTGGAGGAGCTGGCCCAGGTGCTGCGGGACGCCGGTTCCGGCAACCTGCGCATGCCCGACACCAGCAAGCTGATCAGCAGCGGCGCCAAGCTCCGCGACGCCTGCAACGCCTGACCTGCGGTCTTCGGTCACGTCCCGCCCGGCGGGGGCGGGACGTGACCGTATTCGGACGACCTTGTCCGGGCCCAACTGCCGTGCCGCACTTTGCCGCTCGGACCTTTGCCGGGTAGCCTGTTTCCGACCCACATGGTCCAAGGAGGCCATGGTCCAAGGAGGATTCGCCTAGTCAGGTCTATGGCGCCGCACTGCTAATGCGGTTGAGGCTTACCGCCTCTCCGGGGTTCAAATCCCCGATCCTCCGCTCTACCAGCGCCCCCGTCGGGGTCCGGCCCCCGGCGGGGGCGTTTTCGATCTTGCGGGTACGGCCGCGACATCCCAGAGCCGTCTTGTCCTGCTGTCCGCATGCGGCCGGCACGAGCACCAGGCGTCGTCACGTCCTCGGCGAGCGCGCCGGGCATCGCGACGATGTGGGAGCACCAGCCGGGATCGGCGAGGAACCTGTCCTTGGATCGCCGACGCCCGGCATGGGACGGAACCGGCCTTCGGGAGAGTCCAGCGCCCTGTGGTCAGGCGGGGTCATGACTCCCCTTGCCAGACAGGTACCTGACAGGCGGCCGTAGCCGGACGGGACGTCCAAGGCTTGATGGACGGACGCCTTCCTGTCGGCCGCCGTTCGCAGTCAGCGGCATCGGCTCGATCACAGGAATGCTCTGCCCTCATCTCGCACGGCACGCGGGCCTTCCCAGGTCCCGGTTGTGACCCGGTGGATGTTCAGGACGCACGGCCCCTGGGAGTGTGTCAGGAGCCCCGAATCAACGGTGATCGCCTCATCGCCCTCGTGACCAAGTCCGGCGAGGAGATGCAGTGGGACGCGAGCGAGTCGGGGACCTGGTCGTCGTACCGGCCAGGATTCACGGGCAGCGCACCGGCCGAAACGGCACCGACAAGCGGATCTGCCCAGGCAGGCCACCCGGCACCTGCTGAAAGGCCGATCGGACTGCCCGCACCGGTCCCGACCTCGGCGATGATCAAACACCGGGAAGCCCGCTCTACCGCGGCGGCCTAGCCGACCAGCCGATACGCCCAGGTGCTGACCGTCGCTTCCAGCGCTCCCAGCACCGTCCCCCGCCGGTCGCGGTTAGGTGTGGCGATGTGGGGACGGTGCCCGCGCAGTGTCCAGGTCGCGCACCCGGAGCAGTAGGCGCAGATGGGATCCGTTGGCGGCTCATGCCGCTGTTCCGGCTGAGCGGTCTGCGCGGCCGGACGGCGATTGCAGCCACCACCGCAGGTCGGGCGGGGACATCGCGGGCGATCAATGCTGGCCGCCGCCGGACAACGACCTCCCGCAGACACCGATACGCCGTTCGGCGGCTTTCTAGGTCGTCCCGACACCCCAGATCCGCTGAACGGTCCATAGCCCGGCGGTCCAGCGGCCGGCTCGGCCTCCACAAGGAGCACTGAGCAGGGCTTGGGTTCAAAACCGCTCCGGCTACTGATCAGCTCCGGCTTCTGCCGTCTCGGTCTCCGCCGGTCTCCGGCCCGCTTGCCGGCCAACGCCGTTCTCCGGCGGTCTCATGCGCGAGACGGCATGCTTGGGGAGGACGCATCCACACCACCGTCTCTGCTGCCGGAGGTCGGTGGTGCGACTCCAGCGTTCACCCCATCCTCAGACCTAAGCGACAAGCGGAACGATGAGCCTCTCTCCTCAAGGACGGCCGTGAAGTGAGAGATAGTCAGCACTCGTTGGGAGCAGTTCTTGCGTCCATCTCCGATCTGCGGCCTGCCCGAGTCAATGGTCTGCCCATGTTGAAGCAGGCAGTGGTGCTGCTCTGGGGGATCGGCCGGGCGGCCGAGGGTGGGAGTCGCCTGCTGCCTTGGCATGACACGGTGGTTGAGCTGGTCCCTCTTCTCAGGGAGTTCCGCCGATCTGGAGAGCGGGCCGGTCGTCCTGACTACCCGATCGCGGCTCTCTATCGGGCTGGGCTCTGGGAGTTGCGCGGCCATGACGGGGCGGTTCCGACAGCGCACGGGGACTCTTTGCTCAAGGCATGGTTCGCTGACCAGCAGCCTGAAGGCGGCTTGCCTGTTGCCGTGTGGGAGATCATGCGTGACAGCACTGAGGCCCGTAGGCAGGCGGTTCAGGAGATTGGGCGCAAATTCGCGTTGGGAGAGGAATACGGCGACCTGCTCTGCGCTGTCGGACTCGATCCTGGCGAGCTTCTGAAGGACGTTGAGTAATGATCTTGGGCGCTGCGGCTCAAGCCATGCACCAGCCCGAGTCACAACCTGGGCAGGCCCCAGACCCTGCTGTTCCTGAAGTCCTTCAGCAGCACGTAAGCACGCTGGACCGCACCACCTCCCCAGGCAGCAGCATGCCCCGGCCCGATGCCGTGCAGGCCGGCCGAGGCATGGGCCTGGGGACCGGGTGTTGCGGAGGGCTCAGTGCAGGTCGTGCCGTCCGGCCTTGACCGAGGTGATGAACGACCGCCACTCATCCGGGCTGAACCCGAGAACCGGCCCGTCAGGGTCCTTGGAGTCCCGAGCCAGCACCACCGCCCCGCCCAAGGCAACCTCGACGCAAGAACCGTTATTGGCACTGGTACTCGCCTTGCGCCACACACCGACCTCGACGCACTGGCCGCCATTGCCGGTGCTGTGGCTGCTCTTACGCCAGAGACCGACCTCCACGCAATTGCCGCCATTACCCGTGCTGCGGCTGCTCTTCCGCCAGGAGATCTGAGAGAAGTTCGTCTCGATCATCCGCGTCTCCCCAGGCACTAGGGCTCCCTCATGTCGTCCACCACCTGTGCGATGAGATCGCGCGTCCCGTCACGGCTGAGAGCCTGAGCGCAGAGGTGGTTGTATAGGAGCGCATAAGAATCTACCTCTTCATGCCCTTCTAGGTAGATACTCCCAAGGCGGTACTCAACATAGACAACGTCCGGATCTTCCGGCTCTGGAAAGCTCAGAATGGTGAATCCGCCTTGCATGGCGGGATGTGCCCCTGCTGAGAAGGGCAGGACCTGCAACATGACGTTCGGACGTCGCGAGAGCGTGTCCAAGTACTGAAGCTGCTCTCTCATGACTGCCTTGCCGCCGACATGACGACGCAAGACCGCTTCGCTCAGCACTACCCACATGCTTGGGGCGTCGTTGGCTTCGAGCAGCCGCCGCTGCCGCTCCATCCGTAGGGCGACCCTGCGAGCGATCTCATCCTTCTCCAGCAGCACCGGTTCCGCCAGGTAGGTGGCGGTCGCGTACGCCTCCGTTTGCAGGAGCCCAGGCACAACCTCCGCCTCGTAGATGCGGAGTGACGATGCCTCTTCTTCGATGCCGATGTAGGTCTGGAACCACTCCGGGATGGCCTTGGTGTGCGGGTGCCACCAGCCGCGTTTGCGTGCGTCGCGGGCGACCTGCATCAGTGCCTCGCGCCTGTCGCCGGTGACGCCGTACGTCTCCAGCATCAGTGCGACCTCGCCGGGCCGGGCGCCTGGATCCGCCATGACATGTCCAGCGGTGGCCGCCCTGCTGCGGGGTCTATTCGTCGGTCATCCGGCTGCGGCCGAGTCGCCTCGCGGCGGCCAGATCGCTCCAGGTCCGGCGTCTGCGCCCGCTGAGCCTTTCAACGCGCCGTTCCCGCAGGCCTGGGCGGGTGCGCGCAGCCGGGGACGAGGCGGTCGCGGTACCGGGCGTCCGTCCTCCGGCGGCCAAGATCACGTTCACCGGCCGCGACCGCACGGCACCGGTTTCGGAAGACGGCCATCTGCAGGCCCGGAGGTCCCCGTGCGGCTGCGGCCCCGAGCTGGGAACGGGGGGAGCCTTGGGGGCAGGCGGTTTCAGCTCAGGGCCGCAGCCATGGCACCGGCTCCGGGGGGACGAGAGCCGGTGGTGATCGGCGGGAGCCGGGCCCGCCGGGCCGCGGCCCCGGGGTGGGCGTCTCGGGGTTCGGGAAGACGCCCGGCCGGGGCCGCGGGGCCATGGAGCGGAAAAGGGGGGTGGGACCGCGACGGGCCGGGGACTTCAGGCGGCTTTTGTCATGTCGGCCCGGCCCGTCGCGGGGCTCATGAAGGGGGCGGGTCGGGGGCGGGGGTGTTCGTTCGGGTTTGCGGCGGTCGGGGCGATTCCGTGGGGTGGCGGGGTTCTCCTCGGTCAGGCTCGCGGCGGCCTTGGCGCAGGCGCCGAGGCGCAGCAGCAGGGAGGCCGTCTCGGTGGCGTCCCCTTGGGCGTTCTGTGCCTGCCGGGCCAGGTCGCGCAGCCACTCGGCGAACGTCCGGCGGAGTTCCGCGATGGCCTCGGTCAGGTCGTCTGCGGGCGCGGGGGCGGCGTGCGGCGGTCCGGGGCGGCGCCAGGTGGGCTCCTTCAGGCGCGGGGCGTCGAAGTCGCGGAACGGGCGGCGGGTCATCGGGCCGTCCCTTCGGGGCCGGCCGCCGGCAGGTTCCACCAGGCGTAGACGACCTTCCCGCCGGCGGGGCTGGTGTAGGCGCTCCAGCCGGCGGCGTAGGCCGCGACCAGGTGCAGGCCCCGGCCGCCTTCGGACAGGGGGGACGCGGCGGCGGGGACCGGGGGGCGCGGGCTGGCGTCCCACACCTCGCACAGCAGGCGGTACCAGGTCAGCCGCAGTTGCACGACGATCGTGGGCGGGGTCCGGTCGTGCAGCCGGGCGTAGCCGGCGGGGACCGTGCGGTCGCCGGTGGCGATGACGGCGTTGGTGACCAGTTCGGAGACGACGAGCTCGCAGTCGCCGGCCAACTGGTCCAGGCCCCACCCGCGCAGCTGCGCCGTCACGAAGCGGCGGGCCGTGCCGACGGCGTTCGGAAGGGCCGCCAGACGCAATTTCTCACGCCGCAGGTCGGGATCATGTTGATTTGTACGGAAATGGGCAGGCGGCATCGGGACATGCCGTTCGACGGGGAGCACGGACATCGCTGGCTCCAGGCGATTGCGAAATGTCGAAGGCCGGAGACACCTCCCGCCCTCGGGGGTTGACGTGCTTGCTGTCACCGGCAAGTCAATCCGTCCCGACAAGCCCTTGTCACGAGGTGTTGCGACATGCTTTCCATGCCCCCCAAAACCCCGCTGACCTGGGCTTTTTAAATACCCAGCCATCGCCATATGTCACCCGGACAGGCGTTGCCCGATTTGCACTGTTGCCGAATTCGTCAGCTTCCGGCGATTCTGGGCGGGTAAGCCGAAGGCAAGGAGATCGGCATGAGCGGATGGAGCAAGCGGGACGTCAACCGGCTGCGCAGTCAAATGATCCAGCAAGGCCGCTCCACCGAGGAAATAGCGGCTGAAATACGACAAATGACCGGATGTTCACCGCTGGCGGCTTTCCGGATGGCCTTGGGGTGGTCCCAGCCGGAGGTGGTGGAGCGCTACATCGCCTCGGCCCCGGGCTCGGTCATGGACCAGCCGCTGCTGTCGCGGCTGGAGGGCTTTCCCGCGGCCGGCTCCCGGCAGCCGCAGGCCACCCAGATCATCGTGCTGGCCTCGCTGTACGGCACCAGCCCGCTGCGGTTGCTGAGCCCGTGCGCCCTGGACCGGATGGACGAGCACGAACGGGCCGTCCTCATCAGGTGCAACGCCGCCTTCACCGCCGCTTCCGCCGCCCCGGCCCCGGCGTCCCGCGAGATCGCCGCCGAGCCGGCCCTCGCCCCCGCTAAGGCGACGCCGCCGCAGGCGGCGTCCACCGCCGGAACCGACCAGTTGGAAAGGCAGGTAGAGATGGCCGCACGACGCGCTGTGCGCTTCACCGTCACCGCCGAGGGCAGCAACATCGGCCCCGAAACCCTCGACCAGCTCCGCGAGGAGGTGGGCCGGCTGGCCGCCGCCTACCCCAAGCAGCCCCTCCCGTCCCTGCTCGGCGACCTCGTCGACCTGCAGGACGTGGCGTTCCGCCTGCTGGAGGGGCGGCAGCGCCCCGCCGAGACCACCGACCTGTACGTCCTGGCCGGGGCCGTCAGCGGGATGCTCGCCAAGGCGTCCCACGACGTCGGCAACCCGCACGCCGCCATGGCCCAGGCCCGCACCGCCTACGTGTGCGCCGACAACGCCGGGCACGACGGGTTGCGCACCTGGACGCGCTGCCTGCAGTCGCTGATCGCCTACTGGGCGGGCTGGCTGAACGAGTCGGTCCGCTACGCCCAGCTCGGCGCCGAGTCCGCCGCCCGCACCACCGGCACCGCCTCCGTCTGGCTGCCCGCCCAGGAGGCCCGGGCCCGGGCCGCCCTCGGGGACGCCGAGAGGGCCGAGGAGGCCATCGCCCGGGCGCTGCGGGCGCGTGAGGCCGTGCAGGGCGATGACCTGGATGAGCTGGGGGGCATCATGTCCTTCCCGCTGCCGCGCCAGCTCTACTACGCCGCCGACGCCCGCATCTGGCTGCCGGGGGCCGACGCGGAGGCCGAGCGCGCGGCCGGTGAGGCCATCGCGGCCTACGAAAGCGCCCCTCCGGCCGAACGCTCCTTCAGCGACGAGGCCGGCGCCCGCACCGATCAGGCCCTCGCCCGGGTCAACACCGGCGATCTGGACGGGGCGGCGGCGGCGCTGCGTCCCGTCCTGGAGCTACCGCCCGACCGGCGCATCGGCGGCATCGTCGCCAGCGTCATGCGGGTCCACTCCGCGCTGGGCGCCCCCGCCTACCGCGCCGCCAAGATCGCCCGCGACACCCAGCAGGCCATCGAGGCGTACACGCAGGTTCCGGCCGCCGCCCTGTCCCGGAGCCGATGAGCGCCCGCACCGCGCAGGCGGCCGTTCCGGCTCGCCCCGGTCGGTGGGCGTTCCCGCAAGGCCCGCGGGCCCGGCCGGCCGGGGGAGCCCGCTGAACCTTTTCGGCACGCCGCCTCCGCAACGGGCATGAGGGGGTCGGGGACGATGCCCCGACGGCATCGCCGCCCCCGCCCCTGGCCCGCTGCGGCCACGGGTTGAAAAAGGCTCACCGGCGGAGGCGAGAAGAACGGAATTCGGCGGTGCGCGGAAGCAGCCGTCATCGGGCCTGGAGGCGCCCGCCTGGGACCGCGCGCACCGCCACCTCGGAAGGAGGCGACACGCCCCGGGTACGTTCCCTATTTCGTTGCGAAAACCCCGGCGCGCGGCACCGGACCGCGTCATGGCCGGGGCGGGTGCCGCCGCTCTGATGGGGAGCGGTGAGGTACGGGCATTCGCTCGATTCCGTTGAAAAATTCTACCAAGATTTTCTTGCCGGTCGGTTGTTTTTGAGATGAGACGACGGTGCGGAAGCCAGTGCGCAAGCGGCCACGGCTTACAGACGGGAGGACGTCAGGTGGCTCATGCGGCCGATGCCGCCGACAGAAGGCCCAGACACCGCGTCTTACCAGGAACGATACAGCGCGGACACATGCCACATTTCGCACGGAAAACCGCGATGAGCGGGCTTTTCGACTGCCGCTCCTGGGGCCGTCAGCGGCCTGCGCTCCTCCGCTCCGCTCTCAGTGCACGCTGCCGCTTCCGGCCGCATCGCTCCGCGTGTGGCCTGCAGAAACACACGGGCTTGAAAATTCAACGTTCGATTCCGAGAAACCCCGTCACGGCCTTCGGTCGGCAGTGCGGATCGCCGGCTGAGCCGTGCCGTTCATAACGGCTTATGGAGGTTACCCTTCAGAGATATGTACCCGGTCATGGTTCATGGCGAACGCCTCGTCCTGCGTGAGTTCACCGAAGCCGACATCGATGCCGTACTGGCCATCTACGGCGACCCTGTGGTCACCGAACATCTCAGCTTCGAACCTCGCACCCGCGACCAGGTGGCCGCCACCATCCGGACCGTCACCCAAGCCGCCCGCGCCGTTCCGCGGACCGAGTATTCCCTGGCCGCCGCGCTGATCTCCACCGGCGAGGCCATCGGTTTCGCCCGGCTGGCCGTCGACACCGGTCACCCCGGCCAGTCCAGCGCCCAGCTCGGTTTCGCCCTTCGCAAAGACCACTGGGGGCAAGGGCTGGGCTCGGAGATGCTCGGTCTTCTCCTCACCCTCGGTTTCGACCATTTGGGGCTGCACCGGCTCTGGGGCGCGCGTTCCCCGGCCAACACCACCTCGGCCCGCCTCATGCTCAAACACGGCATGGTCGAAGAAGGCCGGATCCGTCACCACCTGCGCATCGGGGGCCAGTGGCGCGACTCCATCGTCCACTCCATTCTCGAACACGAACGCCGCCCCAGCCCTTGATGGGAGCACCACCCGCCCGTTTCCGCGGCCGCGAAGGTTCACCCGCGGCACCCCGGCCCCCGCAGAGCCGGCCGCGCTTTTCCGTTCTCGTCTAAGTAAGCGGCGCTCTGACCGGGTAGGCCCAGGGATGTGGAATACGCGGCTGATGTGCTGGTGGTGGGTGCGGGCCCCACCGGGCTGCTGCTGGCCGGTGACCTGGCGGCGGCCGGGGCCGGGTGCGTGGTGGTGGAACGGCGGCAAGGGGAGTCGAACCTGTCGCGGGCGTTCGCCGTGCACGCCCGGACGCTGGAACAGCTGGACGCCCGCGGCCTGGCCGACGAGCTGGCCGCCACCGGGCACCGGCTGCGCGCGCTGCAGGCGTTCGGC
>Ga0207747_1002071_pt1 | contig 11996 bp, 15 predicted proteins | sample HigsolmetaGSP11D_FD_184839 | JGI IMG/M metagenome (GOLD analysis project Ga0207747, IMG submission 184839) | High solid enriched microbial communities from the Joint BioEnergy Institute, USA - SP1-1-D (SPAdes) | ecosystem: Engineered > Bioreactor > SSF (Solid state fermentation) > Aerobic >...
TGCATCGTTTCATGATAAACAGCGTGAAATTAATGAAGGAAAAGCAATACTGCGACAGTGAAATGTCTTTCATCAGGCAAATGCAAGACAAAATGCATAGTTGCGATCTTTATACGATGACTGACAAAGAGAGAATCATCAAGGAATTGCAGAAAATCCGTAAGCAGGGCTATGCCATTGATGATGAAGAAATTGAACTGGGGCTGAAATGTGTGGCCGCACCGATTTTTAATCATGATGAAACAGTGGTGGCTGCGATCAGTTGTGCGGCCCCGAAAGCAAGAATGGGGGAAGAGCGGATGCCGCAAGTGATCGAAGAGATCAAACAGGCTGCCCAAAAAATTTCGGAAAGCATCGGTTATAAAAGGGGTATGATTTCTGCTTAAGACTATTTGCGAACATTGGGAGGAGAGCCAAACATGTCAAAAGTAAAAGCAGCCATTATCGGCTCAGGAAATATCGGTTCAGATTTAATGATCAAGCTCGGGCGCTCGGAAATTTTGGAACCCGCTGCCGTAATTGGTATTGACCCGGCATCGGACGGATTACAGCGCGCACGGGAACTGGGGTACATTGCCGTTGATTCCGGTTTAAAGGATTTTCTTGCGCAATATCCGGATGCGGCAGATATCTTTTTTGATGCAACTTCAGCGAAAGCACATGTGCGGCATGCGAAGATGCTGAAGGAAGCCGGAAAAAAAGTGATCGACATGACGCCGGCAGCGCGCGGGCCGTTTGTGTGCCCGGCTGTCAACATGGGAGACCATATGGAAGCGGAAAATATCAACCTGATCACATGTGGCGGCCAGGCAACAATTCCGATGGTGCACGCTATCAACCGCGTCAGTCCGGTAGAATATGCCGAAATTGTTGCGACGATTTCAAGCCGGAGCGCCGGACCGGGAACGCGCGCCAATATTGATGAGTTCACGGTTACGACCTCGAAAGCGCTTGAGCAGGTCGGCGGTGCGAAAAAGGGGAAAGCCATTATCATTTTAAATCCAGCCGAGCCGCCAATTATCATGCGTGACACCGTGTATGCCCTTGCTAAAGAAGGCACGATGGATGAAGAAAAAATCATGGCATCTGTTAAACAAATGGAAAAAACGGTCCAGTCTTATGTGCCAGGTTACCGCTTGCGGACAGAACCGGTTTTTGACGGCAATAAGGTAACAATTTTTCTTGAAATTGAAGGAGCTGGCGACTATTTGCCGAAATACTCAGGAAATCTTGATATTATGACGGCTGCCGGGGTAAAAGTGGCCGAAGAATTTGCAAAAAACCAACTGCGGGAGCAAACGGTTTAATCGAAGCGCACGAACGGGGAGGAAAAAATGATGGCAAATAAAAGGGATGTTTATATTACGGAAGTGGCATTGCGCGACGGCAGTCATGCGATTGCCCACCAATATACAGTTGAACAGGTAGTAAAAGTGACGAAAGGATTGAATGATGCCGGGGTGCCGTACATCGAAGTTTCCCACGGGGACGGTCTTGCAGGTTCTTCCCTGCAGTACGGGTTGTCTCGCACGAATGAAATGGAATTAATTGAAGCCGCCGTTTCCGTGGCGGACAAGGCAAAAATTGCCGTGCTGCTTTTACCGGGCATTGGCACAGTTAAGGAACTAAAAGAAGCGGCAAAGCTCGGCGCAAAAATGGCGCGGATTGCCACGCATGTGACGGAAGCAGATGTGGCGCCGCAGCATATCGCAGCCGCGAAAGAACTCGGCATGGAAACGGTCGGATTTTTAATGATGTCCCATATGGCGCCGGTTGAAAAATTGGTTGAACAGGCAAAATTAATGGAAAGTTACGGCGCAGATACAGTGTATGTGGTCGATTCAGCCGGGGCCTTATTGCCGTACCAAGTCCGTGAACGGATCCGGGCACTCAAACAAAGCCTAAAAGTGAATATCGGATTCCACGGCCATAACAATTTGTCACTTGCGGTGGCCAACTCGCTCGTTGCGATTGAGGAAGGCGCAACCCGCATTGACGGAAGCGTCCGCTGCCTAGGGGCCGGCGCAGGCAATACGCAAACGGAAGTGCTTGTTGCCGTGCTTGACAAACTGGGGATTAGCACTGGCATTGACATGTATCAAATGATGGATCTTGCCGAGGAAGTGGTTGCCCCGATTTTACAGAAACCGCAAGAAATTACACGTGAAAGTCTCGTGCTCGGCTATGCCGGCGTGTACTCCAGTTTCGCACTTCATGCAAAACGGGCTGCGGAAAAATTCGGTGTGGATGCGCGCGATATTTTGGTAGAATTGGGCAAACGGAAAACCGTCGGCGGCCAGGAAGACCTTATCTATGATGTTGCAGCGGAAATGGCGAAAATAAAAATGCCGCAAAAAGTATAAGAACAGAATAGATTATAAGAACAGAATAGATGAAAGGGAGTTTTGCCATGTCCAGTAAAAAAATAGACTTTGCCGCACAGCTTCTGGAAGCCGAACAGTCACGCACAGGCATTGAGCCGCTCACAACTGTAAATCCGGAACTGACGGCAGATGAGGCGTATTATATTCAGCTGGAAAATATCAAAAAGAAACTGGCGGAAGGCCGGAAAATCACCGGTAAAAAAATTGGTTTGACTTCTGTTGCCGTGCAAAACATGTTTGGCGTAAACGAGCCGGATTACGGGCATCTTTTGGACGATATGGCGGTGGAAAACGGCGGAACCGTTTCATGCGGAAAATTGCTGCAGCCGAAAGTGGAAGGGGAAATTGCCTTCATTTTAAAGAACGATTTGAAAGGACCACGAGTGACGGCACTCGATGTGCTGCAGGCAACCGATTATATTGTTCCGGCTTTAGAAATCGTAGACAGCAGGATTAAAAATTGGCAAATCAAACTGCCGGATACAGTGGCGGATAATGCCTCTTCCGGGATGTACGTTTTGGGCGGCAAGCCGGTAAAAGTGGAAGATGTAAACCTCGAACTGCTTGGCATGGTGCTCATGAAAAACGGCGAGGTGGCAAATACCGGTGTCGGGGCGGCTGCGCTCGGAAATCCGGCGCTCTGTGTCGCCTGGCTGGCAAACCGGCTTGCGGATTACGATATTTCCTTGAAAGCCGGGGAAGTGTTTCTGTCCGGCGCGCTTTCCGGCATGGTTGAAGCAAAACCGGGCGACCATTTTACGGCCAGATTTGCCCATCTCGGGGAGGTCAGCGTGAAGTTTAGTAAGCCGAAAGAAAGATAAAGTTTCGGGAGAGAGCACGTACAGGAGGAGAAAACATGGGCGCAGAAGTATTAAAGAAAATTGCGGATTATTTAGTCGATGCTGAGATTGAAAAACGTGAAGTCGTGAAAGTGACGACAGCGATAAAACCGGACTTAACGGTTGAAGAAGCTTATCAGGTCCAGGATTTGATTGTCCAAAGAAAATTAGCGGAAGGCCACCGGGTTGTTGGCCCGAAAATGGGGCTGACGAGCAAAGCAAAATGGGATCAAATGGGAGTCTCCGAACCGATTTACGGGCACGTATTTGATTACATGCTAATTGAAAATGGCGGCGTCCTGCCTTTTACCGACCTGATCCATCCGAAAGTGGAAGCCGAACTTGCCTTTGTTATCGGGGAAGATATTGAAGGGCCGGGTGTAACAGGTGCCCAGGTGCTGGCAAAAACAGCATATGTGCTCCCGGCACTGGAAATCATCGACAGCCGCTATGAAAATTTTAATTTTACCCATGCGGATGTTATTGCGGATAACGCATCCACTTCAAGGGTGGTCTTCGGAAACAGCTTAAAGAAACCGGCTGATTTTGACCTTGAACTGGTTGGCGCTGTGCTTTCGGTAAATGGTAAGGTGAAAGAACTGGGGGCAGGTGCTGCGGTTTTGGGGCACCCCGCCAATGCAATCGCGATGCTCGCCAATATGCTGGCAAGAAAAGGCGGCAAAGTGGAAAAAGGAGAAATCATTTTATCTGGTGCGATTACGAGCGCTATTCTTCTACATGCAGGGGACTTTGTATCCGGCAAGTTTGATGGTTTAGGGGAAGTTACGTTTACAGTAGGTGAATAATATGATAGGAGAAAGGAGAATCTCTTTATGCCGATTATTCAAGTGAATCTTATGGAAGGACGGCCGCCTGAAAAAATCAAAGCGCTGATCGAAAACTTGACCGATACAGTTGTGGATACTTTGGATGCTCCAAAAGAAAGCGTCCGAATTCTTGTTAACGAACTGCCGAAAACCCACTGGGGGAAAGCGGGGAAGCCGGCATCGGAAAGTAAATAAGCTATTTTTGCAGTGAAAAAGGATGCACCCTGCGTGGGCCTGCATCCTTTTTTGATGAATTTTTCGAAAACAAGTTTAAGTTTTTTTGCAAACTGACTAAATAAATAACTGGAATTGTCTGAAGGCGACTATTTTTGAAAAAATATTGAAGACATCAAGGGTAATGGTAGAAAATAATGAGAGATGAAAACGTTTTGCTGTGAAAGGGGAGCGGATAGTGGAAAAAGCTGATCTCATCCGCAAAATGGCAAAGATGGAACTTGAGGCAAGCCAAACAAGGCAGGCGGCCCTAGATTAGTATCCATTCCCGCGCCTGACTTGGACCGCTATATGAAAGCGCCGAAGCTTCACGGAAATTTGCAGACGAGTTGAATGAAAAACTCCATCCGTTCGACTGAAAAGCCCTTCAAATCTTCGAAGAGAACCGCCGCGATGTGGACAGGGCGATGAAGAAGCTGATGGAAGCCGGGGAGAGGCGTTTAACGGGTAGTTCTTCGCACAGGAATACCAATGCTGAATTTAGCAGGAATCATCAGGGGTTAGAGGGTAAAACCTTATTGTTTATAGTGCTGGCAAATGCTTGTAAAGGTTATAAGAGTGACCATCTGTTAACTCAAGGTTTTTAAACGATGCTATTATTATTTCCTCTAAGTTTAACAAAAAGTTCTCTCACTCAAGTTTTATAATTCTTATAAAGGGAACTGATTTATAAGGAGGGATGATAATGGCAGGTAAAAAGCCAATGTTTAAAGTGATTGCTGCTTCATTACTTACAGGATCAGTTTTAGGAATAGGGGTACCTTCCTTTACAGGAATAGCTCATGCAGCATCCGAAACTTCTATTTCTTATTCTGAGACGAATCAAATGGCAGTGAATACTTTAAATAACCTTTACGATCAAGCTTTTTCGGGAGAAATGCCAGGAAATGTTCAAGGGCTAAAAATTAATAAAAGCACGCGAAAAGCTGTTCACCAAAAGTTTGGCAGTCCACAAGAAGTTAACAATCAATTTGATTTGTATAGCTGGGAAATGGGCCAACCTGGATATGGATTTGCTTATAACAAAGACAACACCATTTCGGAAATCCGGAACTTTGGTACAGGGGTAGAGAGACAGACCAATCTTGGTGGGATTACCCCGCAGCTACTGGAAAAAGAATTGGGTCAAGCCAATGAAATTTTAAATGTGCCAGGGACAAATGAATTAGATTACGTTTATAAAACAGGCGATTATGAACTTCATTTTGTAATCGGTGACAACCCGATTATAGAAGGTTTTGATCAAACCGTGAATCACGTGAACTTAACAGCGAATAAAACCCATATTTCTGATTGAACTACTGCAAATACTTATGTCATCAACTAAAATGGTTAACAATGATGATATGGTATTTAGCGATATGGATGGAGATCTAAAGAAAAACAAGATAGGATCATACTATATGATAAAATTAACCTCTAAATCGGGCTTGCTGAACGAATCTGATTCGTTCAGCAAGCCATATATATTTGTTAAAAAACAGCGTCTGTGTCGCGAAGGGAATGGGGCCAATCTCCTTCCCAACGATATCTGTCCCTTAAAATTTTTGCACTCAATTCTAAACAAATATGGACAGATGCATCAGGATAGAGCTTTTCCATTCTATTGATCAAATCATTAGAATCACGTGACGCTTTAAGATGGTGGATGAAGTCTTTCAGGTAACGCCGTGTAAATTCGATTCCATTTGGATTGTAAGGTTTGTCATTTGGAGCATGTCCAGGTATAATAACTTCCGGGTCTAAGGCTTCCAACTTATCGAGATTATCAAGCCAAGCTTGTCGGTCTTCAGGGAAGCGAGCGTCTGCAACCCACACATGCGCGTCCGAAAATACCAAATCGCTTGCAACCAAAGTCTTGATTGACGGAACCCATAAACAAGCCACATGCTCAGCGTCACCTCGCATAAGACCAAGAATTTCAATTTTCTCTCCATCGACGTAAAGATATGGTTTATCTAGACGTTCTAAGGTAACAACGGTTTTCGGGCCGTTATTGCCTAAGACTTCAGTTCCCCAATAATCAATTTTAAAGCTAAATGCTTCGTTAGCTTCTTTGGCAACTTCTTTATATGCCATCACGCGGGCCTCTGGAAAAGCCTCTTTAATAATACCTAGACCCAAATAGTGGTCAGGATGAAAATGGCTAATAAAGATTTGTTTAAGTTCTTTTCCTGTTTCAAGAATATCCGCAACTAAACGGAGTGCATTTGAGCGGCTGAATTGGGCGTCAAACAGTAAAGCTTCAGTTGGACCGTAAATAATAGTGGAAGATACCCCGAACCCCCCGTGTTGATCACTACTAATAAATACTTTGGTTTGTAATTTGCTTGTCACAGTGAAAAAACCTTCTTTCATTATATATTGATAGAATATTAGTGAGCTGTTTGTCCAGCATCTACTGTAAATACTTGCCCAGCTATGAATGATGCTTCATCCGAGGATAAGAATACGACCATACTGGCAATTTCCTCGGGTTTTGCAGGACGGCCAATTGGTGTTTGTAATAGGACAACTTCTTTCATCTTAGGATCATTTAACCAACCCTTTGTCATGGGTGTTTCTACTAGTCCTGGAGCAATAGCATTCACACGTATTCCTTTTCCAATATATTCAATTCCTGCAGCCTTTGTTAAGCCAACAACGCCATGTTTTGCAGCAACATAGGGTGCCATTCCGGGATCAGCTACTAATCCTGCAACGGAAGCTGTATTGACAATCGTACCCCGGCCAACTTTTTCAAAATATTTTAATTCAGAACGCATGGAATAGAAAACGCCTTTTAAATCGACACCTATTGTCAGATCAAAGTCTTCATCTGTCATTGCAGTAAATTCTTTTGTTTTTGGAAGAATCCCTGCGTTATTGAATGCATGGTCCAAACGATCAAATTTCTCAACCGTAAAATCGACTAATGCTTGAACACTTTCCGCGTCAGTAACATCGGTTTTCTTAAAAAGGACTTCAACGCCTTCTGCTTTTACAAGTTCAACAGTCTCTTGTGCGCGGTCATCAATATCTCCAATAACCAAATTTGCTCCCTGTTTTGCAAATGCAAGGGCAGTAGCTCTCCCAATACCAGTTGCTGCGCCAGTAATTAATACAACTCGGTTTTTAAAATTTTTGTTTGTTTCCATATTAATCTCTCCTTATTTTTTAAGACAACTCATATAAAATTTGTCTAATTTGTGACATCCCTCTTTTTTTGCATTATAATTTTTGATATAAATCTGTACAATATCATTCATGACTTAAGTTATTCCTAAGTGGAATAAGGAGAGAGTTTCATGCAAATCAATCACCTTCAATACTTTTTAACTGTCGCAAGATTGGAGCATATATCAAAAGCATCGTTAGAATTACAGATTTCGCAATCTTTCTTAAGTAAGACGATTGCCCGATTAGAAGATGAAATTGGGGTCCGCCTTTTTGATAGGAGAGGGAAGTCTATTCATTTAAATGAATACGGGAAGGTTTTCTATAAAAAGATAGAAAAAATTTTATTCGATTTAGATGAAGCCATCGATGAAGTTCAAGAGTTGGCAAATATAAAAGAGGATAGCATTTCCATTAATGTAATGAACTCCAGGTTACTGCCCTCTTTATTTTCCAGCTTTTATCAAAAACGTCCATATGTAAAAATTCGTCAATATACGTTGCCGGACGATGTTGCTTTGCAAAAATTGCTTGACGGAAACCTTGATTTCATGATAGTCCCGAACCCCATAACAAATGACGAAATTGCATGGGTGCCTTTATTTAATGAGGAAATTTTTTTGCTTGTTCCAAAAGGACATCCTTTTGCTAATAAAGAAAGTGTTTCTATGAGCGAAGTGAAAGATGAACGTTTTATTGTTTTTGAAAAAGGACAAAGAATGCGTATGACAACCGATAGATTGTTTCAAGAAGCAGGATTCATGCCAAAAATCTCTTTTGAAGGAGATGAATTATCGATTATTTTGCAGCTTGTAAATGAAGGAGCAGGCCTTTCTTTTTTTCCGGAATACTCATTTCTCCGTTCTTATTTAGATAAAACGAGGATGCTTAAAATATTGGATGAGGCTAATTTTCAAACGGTAGGCATTGCATGGAAGAAGGGAAAAGACTCATTTGTGGCAAATAGTTTCCGGGGTTTTGCTATTGATTTTTTGAGGAAAGCTGGTGGATGGGGATAGTCATTCTGTATAATCGTTTAGTTTCGGAAGCATTGGAAAGTAAATAAGCTGTTTTGCAGTGAAAAAGGATGCACCCTGTGGGCCTGCATCCTTTTTTGATGAATTTTTCGAAAAGATGTTTAAATTTTTGCAAGCTGGCTAAATAAATAACTGGTATAGTCTGAAAGCCCCGATTTTTGAAAAAATATTGAAAGCATCAAGGGAAATGGTAGAGAATAATGAGGGATGGAAACGTTTTACGAGGAAAGGGGAGTGGATAGTGGAAAAAGTTGAGCTCATCCGCAATAGGGCAAAGATGGAACTTGAAGCAAGCCAAACAAGGCAGGCGGCTCTGGATTTGGAAGAAAAGATGGAGCGGCTGCGCCGGGCAAAGGGGAGTCTGCATCATGTGATCGCTGATGCTTGGCAGCAGGAAAGGAAAATCGGCCACTTCGATGCGCAGCCATCTTTCTGGAAAGGCGAAATGAAAAATAAGTATAGCGAAATGATGCAAAGCTTGGCGTCTTCCACGCACCGTTATGTGAACGGATGGATGAGGGCGGAAGCGAAAATTTGGTGATCCTCCAAAAAATCTTTCTGAACGTACGAAAGATTTAGTAAATAGAGGAGTGGATAAAGCTAAAAAATGGGTCAAAATCTTTCCAGTTGGTTTAAAAAATTTTAGGAGCGTGCAGCATGGGAAACGTTGATAGGGAGGAATTTGATCTTATTCAGTTTGAAATCCAACAAGGCAGATTAAGATTAGATAGCTTAATAACTTTTCTCATTGCCCTATTTTTTTATTCTTTGCTTGCCATTGGTATTGCTTATCTCGCTGCAATTCAGAAAACAGTTGGTTGGGGCAATCTTTCAGGTTTATGGCATTTGCTTTTTTATTCTGAGGCTGTTTTATTTATTGGACAATTTATCATCATTGTTTTTTTCAGCTTTGTCAAATTAAAAATCAGCCATAAAGTACTGCTTTTGGGTACCATCCTTTTTATGTATAAAGCGGCATTCGATCCTTTTGTTACGATGCTTATTTTCTCAAAAGACAGAGGAATCATTCAGGCGGTCGAACTTCCTGCTTTTCTTGTCATTTTGCTTGGTATAGTCATTCACATTCATTCGCTCCATAAATCAATAAGAGGTGAAAAACAGCAATACGAAAAACTGGATAAAACTGTTGGATGGATAAAAATTATCTTTTTGCTCGCTACTGTAACCAGTATTGTTTTTCAAAGAGGATACCTAGGGGGTTTTGATATGCTGTTTTTAATTCTATTAATTTCGCTTCTTTATATTGGATGGCTCGTTTTTGTGTGTGAATATATTTTAGCAGCTGCTTATCTTCTGCGTAAAAAGCGACATCGGCCCGTTTTTTGAAAGACTGCTCGCCATGGCCTATAGAAAGGAAAAATGATTAATCATTTTCAGGAAGTGCAATATGAGCAAATTAGATCAGAAAAATTTCAACTATGATTACATCCGCTATCAAATTCAGGAAGATCGGTTAACCTTAGACAATTTGGCATTTCTTTTAATTGGATTGCTTCTTTATTCACTATTTGTAGTTGGATTTTCTTATTGGGGCGTCCATCAAGATACAATTGGGTGGAATAGTCTTTCAAAATGGTGGATGATTGCATTTTGTTTGGAAGCTGTTTTATTTGCTTTGCAGATATTACTCATTCTATTAAGCTTTATAAATAATAATTTTATGCATAAAGTTATGATGCTTGGTGCTGTGCTGTTTTTGTATAAAGCAGCATTAGATCCTTTTATGGCTCTACTCGTCTACTACAAAGACAGGGGCATCATGCATGTTTATCAATATCCCGTCATCTTTATCCTTATACTGGGCGCTGTTATTCATGTCCATGCCCTTGTGAAAACTTTCGAAGATGACGACCAGGATGACGCCAGTAGCAAATTGGATCGTGCGGCTCGTTGGGCAAAAGGCATCTTTTTTCTTGCCACCCTAGCCAGTCTCTTGATTCAAAGAGGATTGGGGAACTTTGAAGCGATTTTTTAACAGGATTATTTTCATTCCTTTATATTTGTTTTCTGGTTCTTTTGTGTGAGCATATTGAAGCAGCGGTATATATGTTTCGGTATAAACATTCGGAAAAATTGGGGATAAAAGAAAACGATAAATGAAAGGAACCAATAATGTTCAGCGTCTGGCAAAGCAGATACCGAAATGATTCAAATAAATGTGGCTAAATCGTTAGTTTTATACAGCCGTATTTCTTCTGGCTTTATACTTTAAAAAGCTTAGTTTGACTGGTTATCTATTCCGATCCTCCCCTACAGCTGGGGACTATCGAGTATTGTAGGCATATTGGCAGGTGTTTGCCAGTATGTCCTGATTGCCTGGCGAACTTTCCGCATTCCCACCTTTATCCATGAAATGATGAAAACAAAAGGAGCCTTGCCATGATTGTCCATGAATCGTCACTCGTCATTCAAAATGTTATTTGTGTGGAAGAAGTGATCTCGCATGATGAATGGTATGTGCCGGTGTTGAGCCTGCGTGCGAATCTCGTCAATGAAGAAATTTACTACACAAGCCCGGTTATTTTTACAATCGAAGAAATGGAAAATGAGCCGTCTTTCGGAAAATATACGTATTACCTCGGCATAAACGGGCAAGTGGAAATACCGGAAAATGCGTTTTACAAACAGCTGGATTATCTAGAAATTACGCCCGCCATTTACGTGCGCTGCCCGGAAGTGGAAGAAATAGAGGATGCGTATATGCTGCTTGAAGGTTATGCCGCTCGCAACGGCCTGGAAATTGAAAAGCCGTTTTACCATGTTTGCCTCGATGTATTCGATGATGTCATGATGGATATATACGCAAAAGTAAAGGAAGTGGCCACTGATGGTCATTGAATACGAAACGCTGGAATACCGGAATGTTGTCTCGTCCACATACGATATCCATGTCAGCGAGTTTGAAATGGCGCTTGAAGATTTTAATCAGAAACTGGTGGAAGCACAACTGGAGGTCAAAGGGCCGCTGTTTTATGCTTTATACAATATTCCCTTTGATGAGAGAATGCTGATTGACCTTTATGTGCCGGTTGAACAATCAAGTAGGCCGAAAAATCCTGCACTTACGATGCAAAGTTATTTTTATATTGATGGAATGCTTAAGACATGGGTGAAGGGGCAGTTTCAGACAGAAGTGGAAAAGGCATATGACGAACTGTTCCAGCATGTGATGGAGCATGATTACAAAATTTCTTCGCCGATTTTTCACATTTTGCGCGGAGATGAAGAAATGCAGTGGGTGGAGATCAAAATTAAAGTTTTTAAGGATGAGGAGTAAAAAAAGGAGGAATTTTTCATGTTGAAAGAAAAGGATTTTGTTGCTTTTTTAACAGAGGCTGGCAGATATGATAAAACAGCGGAGAAGTGTACGGTTTGCGGGATCATTTTGCCATCGTTTTCGGATTATTTGCTGAGAGGGCCGGCGGGAGCACTGGGGACAAAGTATAATGTGATCAGCTATAGTGAACAAGGGCTGACCGTCATTCCAATCAATAATAT
>Ga0207747_1002072_pt1 | contig 11994 bp, 9 predicted proteins | sample HigsolmetaGSP11D_FD_184839 | JGI IMG/M metagenome (GOLD analysis project Ga0207747, IMG submission 184839) | High solid enriched microbial communities from the Joint BioEnergy Institute, USA - SP1-1-D (SPAdes) | ecosystem: Engineered > Bioreactor > SSF (Solid state fermentation) > Aerobic >...
CTTCGCCGGAGCCGGTGCCGGTGCCAAAGCCTCGCCGGCCGTGTAATAGCGCCTGACGACTTCGGCCGCGGCCTTGCCGTACATGCAGTAGTCGCCGTTCGCGGCCGCTTCCGAGGCGTCGTACAGCCGGGCCGGCCAATCCCAGAGCATGAAGCCGCGCACCCAGCCGCGCTTCGCACACGCCGCGAACATGTCCTCGTAATACCGCTTCTGCGCTTCTTCGGAAGGCGCTCCCGGCAGCGACCAGTCGTTCGGGCGCTGCGGCGAATGTTCCCGGCTCGGACATCCCGCTTCCATGAAGAAGAACGGCTTCCCCCACCGCTTCACGACCGCCTCGATCCGGTCCAGCTGCCGCTCCCACTCGCCGAGCGGGTAGTAGCCGCTGGACGAGAGGACGTCAACCGCGTCCCACCACGTCACTCGCTCTTCCTGATACTTGTCGCAGTTGTAGGTAATCAGGCCCGAATAGATCGTCCGCACCGAGGCGATCAGTTCGCGCCATTCCGCCTCGCGCTTGTCGGCTTGCACCATCTCGCAGCCGACGCACAGCATCTCGCAGCCCTCTTCCTCGGCGATCCGCGCGTAGTGCCGGATGAAATCGCCGTAAGCGGCGAACCATTCCCGCCAGCCCGGCTCGCCCGGCACTTCCTCGTCGAAGAATCCGATGTGGGCCCGCCAGGTGCCGTTCGCGCAGTTGACGACCGGCTTCATGCACACCTTCAGGCCGAGCGATCGGGCTTTGCGGATCGCGAAGCGCACTTCGTCGTCGGTCACGGTCGGATGCTCGCGGTAGCGGATGACGGTCGACTGCGGCGTGTCCTGGAGGGCCGCCAGCGCGATGCCGGCCCAGTTGACGCCGAGCTTGACCATCTCCTCCATTGACCGTTCCGCCTCCGCTCCGGTCCACGTCCCGCGGACGCCCGTCCAGCCCCAGGTCATGCCGTTCACTCGTTCGGTCAGCATCGTTTTGTCCATCATGTTGCGCCTCTTTTCCGTAAGTCGTTTGGGTTTGATGCGTTTGCGTCCGATGTGCAATCTGTGCAATCTATGAAAAAACTCTCCGCCGACGTCCGTGTCGGGGAGAGTTGAACTGTCGCAAGAACAACCGCGCAAGATCCCCTCCAGTCGGAGCTTCGCTTCGAAGCTCGCCCGGACTTAGCGGAGATTCCGGAAGAAAGCCGCGGCCTTAAGGGCACGGCGCCGTCGATTGCCGCATGACGAAGTCGCCGGACAGCAGAATGCGCTCCTTCGGCCCGTCGGGATGGCGAATCCGCCGCAGCAGCGTCTCCACCGCCCGGCGGCCGAGCGCCTCCTTGTCGACGTGAACCGTGCTGAGCGACGGCTTCGCCAGCGCGGCGTCGTCGATGTTGTCGAAGCCGGTGACCGAGACGCGGCCCGGCACGTCGACGCCCAGCTTCATCAGCACCGTCATGACGCAGATGGCGATGGAATCGTTGGCGCAGACGAACGCGGTGGGCAGGCGGTTGCCGTCCGCCATCCGCTGCAGGATGCCCTCCAGCGCCTCGGTAATTTCCGAGCGGTTGTCGCCTTCGAACGCGAGCAGCTCCGGCTCCTGTTCGAGCGCCAGCCCGTTCTCCTCCATCATCGTGCGGTAACCGAGCCATCGGTCGAAGAAGCTGCGCGAGTAGCGCGTGTTGCCGACGAATTGCATCCTGCGGTGGCCGTTGCCGTACAGGTAGTTCGTCACCCGCCGCACGCACTCGTAATTGTTCATGAACAAGGCGTCCGACGGGATGAGCGGATCTTCGTGATCCACCATCACGAACGGAATCCCCAGGTTGCGGATTTCAAGGAGCAGCTGGTTCGAGATCAGGCCGACGCCGATGAGGCCGAGCACGCCTTCGGGATTGATCAGCTTGGCGAAATTGTCCGTAATGTGCTCGGTCACGATCAGAATGCCGAGGCTGTGCTCTTCGAGCGCGGACGTGATGCCGTCGATGATTCGTCCCCAGTAGAACGACTGGCGGTTCTGGTAGCGGACGTTCGGAATGAGCACGATGATCGTGTCCCGGCCCGGCCCGCCCGCTCCCTCGGCGCCGGAGCGCGAGCCGCCGCCCTTCGGCCGCTTCTGCGCGAAGTAGCCGAGCCTGGTGGCCGCGCCGATAATTTTCTCTCTCGTCTCGGCGCTGACGCCGGACTTGCCGGCGAGCGCCTTCGACACGGCGAATTTGGATACGCCGACATGGTCGGCGATCTGCTGCATCGTCACTTTCCTGGACAAACCGGCTTCTCCCTTCGCATCCGTTCTGCGGTCACGATTTAGATAACAAATATTATTGTTATCATAACATAAGGCAGACGTTTGCGAAACAGCCGTTCCGGCCGGTCATTTCACCGCGCCGCTTGTGACGCCGGCGAAGATGAACCGTTGCAGGAACAGGAAGAGGACGATCGTCGGAATAAAGATGATCAGGATGCCCGCGGAGATGACGTTGAGCTGGGCGGCGTTCGGCCCGATGAACGAATAGATCGCCGTCGACACGACGCGCAGCTTCTGGGACGGAATGTACAGGTACGCCGTATAAAAGTCGTTGTAAATATTGATCGTCTTCAGGATGATGAGCGTCGCCGTGGCGGGGGCGAGCAGCGGGAAGATGATCGAGCGGTAGATCCGGAACAGCGACGCTCCTTCGATCATCGCGTTCTCGTCCAGGTCCTTCGGAATGTTGTGGATGAATTGCAAATAGATGATGATTTGCAGCACGTCCGCTCCGAGGTAAAGCACGATCGGCGCCGCCAAATGGTTGTACAGGCCGAAAAATTTGACGACGCTGAACGTGGCGACCTGCGTCGTGATCATCGGGATGATCTGCGCGAGCAGATACATTCCGATGATCGGCTTCCGCAGCTTAAACTCGAAGCGGCCGAGCGCGTACGCCGCCATCGTCCCGATCAGAACGTTGCCCGTCACCGACAGGACGAGGACGATGCCGATGTTGCGGAAGCCGAGGCCGAGCTTGCCGACCTGCAGCACCTTGCGGAAGTTGTCGAAGTTCAGCCAGTCGTGCGGAAGCCGCATGCCGGACTGATAGTATTCGACCTGCGTCTTGAAGGCGCCGATCACGACCGAATAAATCGGGAAAAAAACGACGAACAGTGCGACGGCGAGCGTTGCGTACTTGAAGACCGTCCACGCCTTGTTCTCTTTGGCCATCGGTCACTTCCCCTCCCGGAACAGCAGCTTGCGCTGGATGAAGACGAACAACAGCACGATGAGCAGCAGCACGACCGCCATCGCCGACGCCAGCCCCGCCTGCTTGAACCGAAACGCCATGTCGACCGTCTTGCTGACGAACGTGGCCGTTCCGTTGGCGCCGAGCATCATGATGTACGGAATGTCGAACGCCTCGAGCGCGCCGGTCAGCGTCAGAATCATCATCAGCTCGACGACCGAGCGGATGCTCGGCAGCGTGACGTAGCGGAACGCCTTCCACCCGGAAGCGCCGTCGATGCGGGCCGCCTCGTACAGGTCGGCGGGAATCGACTGCAGCGCGCCGATGAAGATGACCATGCTGAGCCCGAAATATTTCCAGAGCGAGATGAACGCCAGCGAAACGTTGACGAGATGAGGATTGCCCAGCCATTCCTGCTGCCAGGAAGAGAGGCCGACCGCCTGCAGGAACAGGTTGAGCGAGCCGTATTCGGAATGATACACGTTCTTGAACATGATGACGATCGCGACGCTGTGCAGCACGTAAGGCAGGAACAGCATGGCGCGGAACGCGTTGCGGCCCCGCAGCCGGCTCGTCAGCACGACCGCGAAATAGAGCGCGATGGCCGTCTGGACCAGCCCGCCGACGAAGTAATACGCGTTCGTCTTGAACACGGTGAAGATTTCCGGGCGCGTGAAGATTTCCTTGTAATTGGCGAAGCCGACCCAGTGCATCTCCCACCCGAGCCCGGTCCAGTCGGTAAAGCTGTAGTACAGCAGCGATGCCGCCGGATAGTACGAGAACGTCAGAGACAGCAGCACCGGCACGGTCAGAAAGCCGAACAAAATCAAGTACCGTTGCGTCTTGTAGCTGAAGTTGAACATAGACACCCCATCTTTCCGATAACGAAATCGCTTACAACGATTATAGCCGAATTCGTTATCGTTTTTAAGGTTCTATGTTTGTTTTCATTGCACTTTATTTGGATAACTATAACCTAACTCGTTCCCGGTACTCTTTGGGCGTCAAGCCGACCACCTTTTTGAACACCTTGTTGAAGTACGTCGGGTCCGGATAGCCGACCCGCTCGCCGATCTCGTACGTCTTGAGCGCCGGCTGCCGAATCAGCCATTCCTTGGCCTGCTCGATGCGGACGGAAATGATGTAATCGGTGATCGTCTCGCCCGTCTCCGTCTTGAACAGCTTGCTCAGGTAGCTGGGGGTCAAAAACACCTCGTCCGCCAGCCGCTGCAACTCAAGCTCCTCCGTGAAATGCGCCCGGATGAACGACTTGACCGTCTCGACCGCCCGGCTCTCGTGCCGGGACGAGGCGAGCAGCCGCAGCCGCCGCTCCGCTTCCGCCAGGAAGGCGGCGAAGAACGCCTCCCCGCTTGCGAACCGCGCCGGCTCCGGAGCCGTCCCCTCGGCCTCGGGCGGCTGCGGAGCCGGCAGCCGCCGCTCCTGCCGCTCGCGGCGGATGAGCGTCAGCGCCGCTTCGCAGCCTTCGCGCAGCGCCGGCCAGGACGGCCGAAGCGCGGCCGTATCGCGCGCCCAGCGGCGCAGCGCCTCTTCCGCCCGGTCGATGTCGAACAGTTGCAGCGCCGGGCGGAACTCGCGGTCGAGCTGCAGCGCCGGATGCGGCGCCGGCTCGGCGGGCCGGGGCGCATGCTCCTTGTCGAGCAGCGCTGTCGTTCCCGGCTCGTACCAGCAGCTTTGCAGGCAGCTCTCGGCTTCGAGCAGCGCCTCCCGCAGCTGCGCCGGCCCCCGGCGGATGCCGCTGGCTCCGAGCCGGGCCTGCATCGCCTGCGGCAGCCGCTGCAGCAGCGTGTGGCCGAGCTCGCGCGCCGTGCCGGCGTGGTCGCCCTGTCCGACGGCCGCCGTCACGACGATGAGCCCGGGCTCCCACGCCATCGCCCTGAGCTCGCGGTTCCACACTTCCGCTGCGCGCTCGACGGCTTCCGCCTCCGGTTCGGGCTCGCAGCGAAGCAGGAAAACGGCGAAATGGCCCTGCATCAGGCTCGTCTGGCTCAGCTCCCGGATCGCGACCCGCGCCATGTGCTCGGGCAGATGCTTAAGGTCGCTGCGGAGCAGAAGACGGAGATGCTCGTCGATCGCCACCGACTTGCGGGAGCGCTCCTGCTCCAGCCGGCCGCGGACCCGATAGAGCAGCTCCGCCAGTTCCTTCTCGTCCACCGGCTTCAGCAGGTAATCCTCGACCCCGTGCCGAATCGCCTGGCGGGCGAACGCGAAGTCGCTGAACCCGCTCAGCACCGCGAACTTGACCTTCGCGTCGCGCTGCCGCACCCGCTCGATCATCTGCAGGCCGGTCATCTGCGGCATCTTGATGTCGGTAATGATCAGATCGAGCTCAACTTCTCCCAGCCGGTCGAGCAGCTCCTGGCCGCTGGCGCAAGCCGCCGCGACGCGAAATGGCCCGTCGATGCCCTCGATGAGCTTGGCCAGCCCTTGCCGAATTCTCTCCTCGTCGTCCACGACCGCGATGTTCATCCCGCCTGGCCTCCTCTCTGTCTGACGACCGGCGACAGCCGCACCGTCACCGTCGTGCCCCGTCCGCTCTCGCTCGTCACCGTCAAACCGTACGCTTCGCCATACCGGAGCTTCAGCCGCTCGTTGACGTTGCGCAGCCCGATGCCGCCTCGCCCCCCCGCCGCCTGCGCCTCGCCCGGCGGCAGGCGCAGCGACGCGCGCAGCTCCGCCAGCGTCGTCTCGTCCATGCCCGAGCCGTCGTCGGCGATGTCGAAGACGGCATCCGCTCCCTCCGTCCGGAAGCCGATCCGAATGCGCATGCGGGCCTGCGACTCTTCCAGCCCGTGGTAAACGGAATTTTCGACGATCGGCTGGAACAGCAGCTTCATGACGTGAAGCCCTTCCGTCGTCTTCGCATCGGGCAGCTCCAGCTCGAACCGTTTGCCGTACCGATAGTTGAGCAGGTCGACATACATGCGCAGATGCTCCCATTCCCGCTCGATCGGAACGGTATCGAGCCCGGCGTGAAAGCTGTAGCGGAGCAGCTTGCCGAGCAGCTGCGTCATGTCGCCCACCTCCTTGTCGTCGTGGAGGACGGCGGTCATGCGAATCGATTCCAGCGTGTTATAGATGAAGTGCGGGTTGATCTGATGCTGCAGCGATTCCAGCTCCGCCTCCTTCTTGCGCTGCTCCACGGCGTAGATGTCCTCGATCAGCGCCTTCATCCGGGCGATCATCCGGTTGAACGCGGCGCCGACAAGGCCGATCTCGTCCCGCCGCCGCGCCGGGAAGAAGACGTTCATGTTGCCGCTTTGCACTTCCTTCATGTGCCGGACGAGCGAGCGCAGCGGCCGCGTCAGCGCGAACACGAGCACGAGCGAGATGACAAGCGCGAAGCTCATGATGACGACGGCGGTGACGAGCGTGAAGTTGCGCGTCTTGCGGGCGTCCGCCATCAGATGCCGCTCGGGAATCGTGATCAGCACCCGCCAGCCGGTCACCTCCGATTGCTTGTAGATCGTCAGCACCGGCCGGCCCTCTTCGATGTGGTGGAAGCTCCCCTGCGTTCCCGTCATCTTCGCGGCCAGATCCCGCCGCGGCCACATCCGGCCGAGGTCGTCCTTCCTCTCGCTGTCGTACACGACCCGCCCGCTGTCGTCCGTGATGAGCGTCGTGCCGTGAGTAACCTTGTCCAGGTCCAGCACGATGTTCTCGATGACGCCGATGCTCGCGTCCACCGCGATCATGCCGAGCGTCTCGAAGTTGCTCGGATCGATGATCTCGCGCACGACGGTGAACACGTACCGCTTGCCGCTCATCGTCGGGGTCACCTCCTGCGTGCTCAGCAGCACCGGCGTTCCGTGCGCGTCCGCCGCCATTCTTTTCCACTCCGGATAGACCGTGGACAAGTCCGTGCGGATGTCGAGCACCTTCGCCGAATAATAGACGTGGCCGTACGCGTCGAACAGATAGACGGTGTTCGTGCCGCTCTTGATGTTGTTGAGAAAATAAATGCTGCCGCCGATCTTCTTCTGGATGTCGATCGTCCGCTGCTGGTCGCTGGGCAGAATCGTCAGCGAATCGCCGCCCGCGTCCGGCTGGCCCCGGTAAAACTGGTTGGACATCTTCAGCCCGTCCTTGATCTCGCCCAGGTAGGACGGGATGATGGAGATCTTTTGCATATCCAACATGTAATCGTCCAGCTTCCCCATCATGCTGTCGGAAAGCTGGGAGACGTAGGTTACCGTATTGTTCTCGATCGACTGCGAATAGCGCTGCGCCGCCAGCAAGCTGAGCGCTCCGATCGGCAGCAGAACGAGAAACAGAAAGACGACGATCAGCTTGCTCTCCATTCGCTCCGGCAGCCGCAGCACGCGGCCCGGCCGCTTCGGCATCCGCCACCGCATGCGCGCCCCCCCTTTGCTTCCATTATAGCCGCAGTTGAAGCGCTAACAAAGATGCAAAAGTTAGGATGATTTTAAGCTAAAAAAAGCAACAAAAAAGACGGCCGACCGGTGAAGGTGAATCCCGTTCGGCCCGCCCGCTCCGATTCGCGCGTTCAATGCGTGTAAGCCGCGACGTTGCTCGAGTCCACCGCCGAATGAAGCGCGGCGTTCAGGCCGCTGGCGATGATGTTGGCGATGTCCTCCATGAACTTGTCGATCTCCTTCGGCGTCACGAGCAGGTCGTGGCCGAGCGGCTCCAGCACTTCCTTGACGAGCCCCAGCCGTTCCGACTCCTCCATCGAGCCGAACACGCCGAACAGCGGATCGGTGTTGTCCGTGTGCCGCTTCATGTGCGCCAGCACCATGTCCATCGTGTTGTTCACGATCGTGGAGGCGTAGACGACGGTCGGCACGCCGATCGCGATGCAGGGGACGCCCAGGATGTCCTTCGTCAGCCCCTTGCGCTTGTTGCCGATGCCGGAGCCGGGATGAATGCCCGTGTCGGCGATCTGGATCGTCGTGTTCACCCGCTCCAGCGAGCGCGCCGCCAGCGCGTCGATGGCGATGATCAGGTCCGGCTTCGCCTTCTCGGCGATGCCCTGGACGATGTCGCTCGACTCGATGCCCGTCGTGCCGAGCACGCCCGGCGCGACCGCGCTCACCGGGCGGTAGCCGTCGCTGACCTGGTCGGGCATCAGCTCGAAAAACTGGCGCGTCACCATCGTATTTTCCACGACGAGCGGACCGAGCGCGTCGGGCGTGACGTTCCAGTTGCCCAGTCCGACGATGAACACGCTGGCCGTCGGCGCAATGCCGATCCGCTCCAGAAACGCTTCGAACTCGCGCGCGAACGTCGTCGCCACCTTGTCCTGCAAATCCGAGTCGCCGCGCCTGAGCTCCGGCACTTCCAGCGTCACGTAATGGCCCGGCATCTTGCCGATCGCCCTCGCTCCTTCGTCCGTCTGCACGTGCATGCGGGTCACCGTAATGCCGTGCTCCTTGACCGTCTCCGTCCGGACCCCCGGCAGCTCGCCGTCCGGCTTGCCGGCCATCTCCCGGGCTTCGACCGCCAGATCGGTGCGGATGCCATACCGGCTCAAGTCCAATTGACGTTCCGTCACGTGGGCTCTATCCCCCTTCGATTCGCGGCGGGAAAGCGCCTTTCGCCCGCGTTGTTCGGGCGCTTGCGCCCGGGGCCTCGCCGTGAAATCCGCTTGCGTTTTGCCCCCTTGCATGATAGAATGTTACAAGTTGTCTGGAGAAATACTGGCTGTTTTTGCAGGAGGTGATATCAATGCCGAACATCAAATCCGCGATCAAACGGACGAAGACGAACGAGAAGCGCCGCTTGCGCAACGCGTCCCTCAGATCCGCTCTTCGCACGGCGGTAAAGCGGGCCGATCAGGCCATTCAAGGAACGGACGTGGAAGCCGCCAAGGCGGCGCTGCAACTGGCGCAGAAGAAGCTGGACAAAGCGGTCACCAAGGGCCTCATTCACAAGAACGCGGCTGCCCGCAAGAAATCCCGTTTGGCGAAGAAGCTGAACGCGTTGTCTTCGCAAGCGTAAAGCGGCGGACGTTCCGCCGCCGGCCGATCAGAAACGAACGAAGGTTGAATCCGAGAAGCGGTCGTCCGCTGTCCCGGTCAACCTTTTTGTTTTTTTGGCGCGGGGCGTGACTCCAGGCTCGCGGCGATTCTAGCGTCCGCCGTCCGAGCCGGTCCGCAGCAGGAACAGCTCCAGCCCAAGCGTCTTCTCGACGCGCCCCGTCTTCATCTCGTAGTCCAACTCGGCCAGCTGCGCAAGCACAGAAGCCAACCGCTCCGCACTGAAGCTGCGCGCCTGCTCCGCCGTCACTTTCGCCGCGTACGGGTGCAGCCCGAGCTGACCGGCCATCTGCTGCGGCGTGAAGCCCTGCCGGCCCAGTTCCTTCACCAGCAGCATGTTGCGGAACTGCCGGACGAGCAGCGCCGCCAGCTTGATCGGCTCCTCCCGCTGCTTGAGCAGATCGTAATACAGCGCCAGCGCTCGGTCCGTCCGCAGCGCGGCGATCTCCTCCGTCAGCTTGAACACGCTCTGTTCCGTGGACGAGGGCACGAGGGAAGCGACCGCTTCCGCCGTCACCGTGCCGCCTTCGCCGGCATGAAGGCACAGCTTGTCGATCTCCGCCGCCAGCGCCCCCATCTCGCCGCCCGTTCGCCGCAGCAGCTCGCTTACCGCCTCCGGCTCGATCCGCCGCCGCTGCCCTTCAGCCCTGCGCGCCGCCCACTGGGCCAGCTCGTCCGCCGGCAGCGGGACGAACGGGACGACGGCATCCTTATCCTTCGCATATTTGACCAGTTTCTTGCGCTCGTCCAGCTTCTCGTGCGGCACGACGAACACGAGCACCGTGCTGTCCAGCGGCCGGCTCATGTATTCCTGCAGCCGCTCGGGCCGATGTTCGAGCTGCCTCGAGTCCCGGCCCGAAGCGAACACGACGCTGTCCCGCGCCACGATCAGCTTGCTCGGCACCAGAAACGGCGGCGTCTCCGCTTCGTCCACGATCTCGTCGAGCGAATGTTCGGACGTGCTGAAGCGGACGAGCCCCATGTCCCGGTGTTCGGCTTCCATCAGCGCCGAGACGAGGCGTTCGATAAAATCGTCGATGAGGTAGCTTTCCGTTCCGTAGCATACATAATAAGGCTTGATGCGGCCATCGCGCAGCTCTCGCAGCGCCTTGCGGTATTCCATGCCGACCGGGGCTCCTTTGCCAGGGTCTGTCCATCCGAGGATAGGAACAGTGTATCAAAAAAGCGTCCGCTTGTCTCTCGGCTCTCATCGAACGAAGCGCAGCGGGAAAAGGGACAAAGGGACAGCGCCAATCGCGGACGCCGTCCCTTCGTCTGCTGGACATCTATGTCAACGTCCGCCGGCCCGGCCCATGGTACCGTGCGCGAACGAGCGTGACCTTCGTCCTTGCGCTCTTCGCATTGCGGAGCGCCTTCACCTTAACCACTTCCATCATACGCCGGATGCGCCGCAAACGTGACGGCGCCCGGCTGCTTATGTTCCGTCGTCTTCCGTCTCCTGTCCGGTCGCCGCCGACCAGACGAGCGCCTTCTGCGAACCGTCCGCTTCCGTCCGGACGTAATGGAGCGCCGAAGAATCGTCCTCCCACCGCAAGATGGCAATCGAGCCGCCGTCCGAAGCGGCCGACTCGAACGCCGTCGAGCCGTCGGCCGTGCGCACGATCTCCAGCTTGCCGCCTTCGACCGTCGCCTTCAGCTTGCCGTCGGGGGACACCCGTTCGGACGAAGAAGCAATGTCCGCGGTGAGCGAACGGCCGGTATCCGGCTCCGATCCGCCTCCGTTAGCGGAGGAAGCCGCCGATGAGCTGTCCACATGCAACGGATCGTTCGCGCCCGCGCCGCTCTGCTGCGGGGACGGCGCCGCATCCGGGGACGCCGCCGCCCCCGCTTCGAACCGATGGACCGGAGCGCTCGAGGGAGACGGCTCCGCCTGTTGCGAAAAGAGAGATGGCTCCTGCGGCTGATCCGCCGACGCCTTGGGCGCCTGAGCCGACTCTTGTCCGTCTGCGCCTGCCTGTCCGTTCGCGCCCGAGGCTTTCTTTTCCGTGATCGCCTCGGAAAACCGGACCTCATTCTTCTCCTGCAAGCCGCCGGTCGCGGCCGCCCGGTCGGTCGCCCCGGGACCGGCGTCCGACGCGGCGTCGTGATTCACGCCGGGAGCGTGCAGCCACGACTGCGGATGCGACACGAGCAGCAGGCCGGCGACAATGCCGGCCGCCACAGCGCCCGAAATCCGCTGCAGCGTTTTCCGCCGGCGCCGGGAGGAACGCGGGCCGAGCGGCGCGGCGGACGGCTCCGCCACCGGTCGGACCGCCGGCGCGGCGGCGGGACTGCCGGTTCCGATCTCGAACTGCTCGAGCTGCGGAAGAATCGAATCGACGATGCTGATCTTCGGCACGACCCGCGGCAACTGGGCGAGCCCTTGCGACAGACGGGTCAGCCGTTCCAACATGGCGGCGCACTCCGGGCAGCCCTGGATATGTTCCGTCATGCGCGTCGTTTCGGTCGCATCCAAGTCGCCGTCAAGCGAGCGCTGCATGAGTTCCATCACCTCTTGGCAATTCATCCCCGGACACCACCTTTCTGAAAATCTCGAAGCAGCGATTGCAGTTGCTGCCGGGCTCTGAACAAGTAGGATTTCACCGTATTGAGAGGCAGATTGAGCGATTCGGCAATCTCGTTGTAGGAGAAATCCTGCAGGTAACGAAGCACGACCACCGTGCGATGGTGCTCGGGCAGCTTGCCGATCGCCTCGCGAATCTCCTCCGAATCGAACGAAGACATGACTTCCGTCTCGATGCTGTCCCTCGCCTCGAACACGA
>Ga0207747_1002075_pt1 | contig 11987 bp, 10 predicted proteins | sample HigsolmetaGSP11D_FD_184839 | JGI IMG/M metagenome (GOLD analysis project Ga0207747, IMG submission 184839) | High solid enriched microbial communities from the Joint BioEnergy Institute, USA - SP1-1-D (SPAdes) | ecosystem: Engineered > Bioreactor > SSF (Solid state fermentation) > Aerobic >...
AATCGGAAGTTTGGGTGGAAATCATTTTCTTGTGTAGATGAAAGTCAATATTCCTCGATAGCTCAATGGTAGAGCACTCGGCTGTTAACCGAGTGGTTGTAGGTTCGAGCCCTACTCGGGGAGTTACATCTATTTTATATATGTTTAATAATTTTTAGCTTGACGTATATTAAGTAGATTGTTATAATAAAATAGCTATAAAGGTACAATATATGGCGACATAGCCAAGCGGTAAGGCACGGGTCTGCAACACCCTGATCCCCAGTTCAAATCTGGGTGTCGCCTCTATCAATGAGATCCTCTAAATCTTAAAAGATAAGGTTTAGAGGATTTTTTTAAGAATCTAGTCGAGCAATATAAAAGAATCTAAAATGAAAGTTATAAGTATTAGCTCATATGAATGCATGTGCAGCTTATCCTGTAAAATAAGAAGTAAAATAAAAATTGCCGGTTTTATTAGTCAAATATGGACTTAATAAAATCGGCAATTTTACTTCCTATCCAATGAACTATGCAATTGGCTCACTGATCATCTTGTTATAAGAATAGATTACTAAAACTAACGATTCATTTCTAGTTGCTTGCCTTGATCTTTATGGCTTGCAATGATTTGCTCCAATTCTTTTCTGCTGCTGGAAGGCAGATCTCCCGGAATCGTATTCTTTACTGCACTGGCTGCATTACCATACTCCAAAGCTCGTCTGCAATCAAAGTCATAGGCAAGTAAACCATATAGTACACCTGCGATATAAGCATCACCACTACCAATCCGGTCAACGACTTCGATATTTCTGTAAGGTTCCTCTGTATAATACTTATCTTCCTTAGCATTATATATGATAGAACCGAAAGTATGAACTTTCGGGCTATGCACGATACGTTGTGTGGATGCAACAATAGAAATGGGGTAGCTGTCAGTAAAGCTTTTCATCATTTCTTCGATGGTACCGGACTTTAAAAATGTAAGTCTTGCGGTATCTTCCGAACAGAAAAAGATATCGATATATGGTAGTATCTTTTCAATATGGCGTTTCGCTTCTTCCCCAGACCATAGATTAGCCCGATAGTTAACATCAAAGGAGATAAGCGCTCCTTGCTCTTTAAAGTGTTTGATCATTTCCATGGTAGTATTACGTACATTTTCATTGAGAGCTAATGTGATTCCGGTCGTGTGAAAGCATCGGGTTTTTGAATAAATTTCTTCCGGAATATCAGAGATATTAAGTGTACGCATGGATGAGCCCAGACGATCATATACGATACTCGGTTTTCTGGGATAAGCACCATGCTCGTAGTAGTAGATACCAAGCCGAGCTTCTTTACTGTCATCGTAGATTAAGTAATCATCACTGACGCCACAAAAACGAATATGATTCTTAACAAAAAGACCGATATCATGTGATGGAATTTTTGAAATAATACCGGTACGAAGTCCCAACATGGATACGCCGGAAGCCACATTAAGTTCCGCACCTCCCGTTTGCTTTTGCAGTAAATCCCCTCTAACTAATCGCTCGTTTGCCAGAGGGGAGAGACGCAGTAAGATTTCTCCTAAAGTAAGTAAATCAAATGTTTTTTTCTCAGACATCCTATCTCCATCCTTACTAGAACCAAATAAAGTATAATTTTTCATGAATAAATTAAGTATGAATCATTTTATAATAACCTGTGAATAATGAAAAGGGGTATTTGGCTTTTGTATATGAATATCAACAAATTAACTACAAAATGCGATTATTATAAATGCAAAATATGGATTCAGGATGAAAACCTTATTAATTAAGACTTGAAATTATGAAAAATTTTCAATATAGTATATCAGAGACACTTTGGGAAATTTATAAATAAGAAAAGAAAGAGGTACTATAATGAGTAATATTTGGCATGATATTAATCCCAACAGGATAAAGCCGGATGATTTTATTGCTGTAATTGAAATATCAAAAGGCAGCAAGAAAAAGTATGAACTTGACAAGGAAACAGGGTTAATTATATTGGATAGAATTCTTTATACTTCAACACATTATCCGGCAAACTATGGGTTTATACCAAGGACCTATGGAGATGATAAAGATCCATTAGATGTACTCGTAGTTTGTTCCGAATCCATTGAACCGATGTCATTGGTACGTTGCTATCCCATCGGCGTTATGAAGATGATTGATAATGGAATGGGAGATGAAAAAATTATAGCAATACCATTCGATGATCCAATGTTCAATATGTACAAGGATATCGAAGAATTACCGAGGCATATTTTTGATGAAATGAGTCATTTCTTTAGTGTTTATAAAGAGCTTGAAAAGAAGCAAACAGCGGTAAATGAGTTGGGTGGCCCGGAGGAAGCAAAGAAAATTATTGATCATTGTATTGATAACTATATTCAAAAATTTACAAAATATCATTAATACGCAATTATCAATAGTATTGATGCAATGATCATTTTTGCAGATGCCTTGATCCGAATTATGTATTTTGTTTTTTAATACCCTATACTGTTATTTTCTTTATTTAACCATTGTTTTGTGCTTCTGTAATAATATTAGTGGTTGCTGCTTGTAAATGAGCTTCAAAACAGATACAATATTATCAATATGGAAGGTTATGTAAGGGGGGCCTCAATGGGGGATATTATAATTGAAGAGACAAATTACAAAGCATTTGCACTTACGATGGCGTATTTATTCCTGCTTCTGGCAGCAATTGCATTGACGGTTGTTGGTTTTTTAAAAGATAGAAAGGGGTATCTGCTTGTTGGGATACCATTTGCAATATTTTTTTTGATAGGATTTCTTTGGGCACTGGCGAAAGCGTCAAAAATTAAAAGTTTGCTAACCATTACCATGGATGGAATCATTGATAATTCATCCATTGGTGCTTTTGGGTTTATCTCTTTTGATGATATTAAAGAGTTTAAGATTGTGAAATTGTATAATAAGAATGCAATTGCGGTAATTCCTAAGAATATCGATGTATTTTTATCAAAGCTTTCCGCTGTTAAGCGGCAATATGTAAAGCGAAATATTCATTTGAATCTACCTCCCATTGCAATTATGGTTGACATGGCTAAGGATATGGAGCCGGAAGATATCTTATCATTATTGCAAAAAAGACTTTCCGACCACAATATGTTATATGAGTAATATGCAATTGTGATAATTCACATACTTGCAAGAAAAATGTGTTCATAATCACAAGCCCCAACGGATGGCTTGTAATATTTATCTAAACTGAATTAAATTATTGTTAAAAAAGTAGTTGTTTTATTGGGAAAACTATGATAATATAAGTTATTGTGATATGTTATACAAATTTTCCTTGTTCTTTCGAAGCAAATGGGTTACTTCGTCGAGCCAAATGCGGAGGAAAGAGCCAGAGACCAAAAGGAGGTGCAAGACAACTATGAATCAATATGAATTAGCCTTAGTTGTAAATGCAAAAATCGAGGATGAAGCCAGATTAGCAACATTAGAAGCAGTGAAAGAGCTTATCACAAAATTCGGTGGTACAGTTACTAACGTTGATGACTGGGGCAAGAAAAAGTTAGCTTATGAAATTCAGAAAATGAAAGAAGGCTACTACTACTTCATCCAATTCGACGCTGATACTACTGTTCCAGGCGAAATCGAGCAAAGAGTTCGTATCATGGAAAATGTTATCAGATATTTGTGCATTAGACGAGACGTGTAATGCTAGTTCTCCCCTAAGGCGCATGGAAAGGGAGGTAGTTTTTAATGAATAAAGCTATTTTAATGGGCCGTTTAACTAGAGATCCTGAAGTGAGATATTCACAAGGAGATAGTTCCATGGCAGTTGCCAGATTTACATTAGCTGTAGATCGAAGATTTAAAAGACCTAATGATACGCAAGATGCAGATTTTATTAGTTGTGTTACCTTTGGTAAAACAGCAGAATTTGTAGAGAAGTATTTTAGACAAGGTATGAAAATGGCAGCTGTCGGTAGAATTCAAACTGGTAGTTATACGAATAAAGAAGGACAAAAGGTTTATACAACCGATGTTGTAATAGAAGAGGTTGAATTTGCAGAAAGTAAAGCTGCAAGTGGCAACGTATCTAGCTATGGAAACAGCGGTTTTAATAATGACTTTAAACCCGAACCAAGCTCAGCAATGGGTGATGGTTTTATGAATATTCCGGACGGTATAGACGAAGAATTACCATTTAACTAGAAGTTCAGATCTAGATCAAATTTCGGATAAGGAGGTTGTAACATGGCAGTAAATAAAGCTGATAAGGGAGAAACTCCTAAGAAGAAATTCAGCCACAGAAGAAAGAAAGTTTGCGTGTTCTGTGCTGATAAGAATCATAAGGAGATTGACTATAAAGATGTAAATAAATTAAAGAGATATGTGTCTGAAAGAGGTAAAATTCTTCCTAGAAGAATTACCGGTAACTGTGCAAAGCATCAGAGAGCTTTAACAGTTGCAGTTAAGAGAGCAAGACATATTGCTTTAATGCCTTATACTGTAGAATAATCCCTTGAAAAGAAAGATTTATATATTTTTGTGGATGAAACCGCTATATCATTATTGATATAGCGGTTTTTTATGTCTAAAACTCCATACTAAAAAATTTGTCGATTATTGCTATTAAAATAATCAATAAATTTAAAATTAACTCTTGACAATTGGAAAATGGAACTATATTATAAATATAGTAATAATAATAGTAATGATTACTATTATTATTTAAAACTTAAATTTTTATTTCACTAAGCATATCAAAATAAAATAGAAACAGGAGGTATTTATATGTCATTGATTGGAACTCAAGTAAAGCCTTTTAAGGCAAATGCTTATCACAACGGACAATTTATTCAGGTTACGGAAGAAGATTTTAAAGGTAAGTGGAGCGTTGTATGCTTCTATCCTGCAGATTTTACATTCGTTTGTCCTACAGAGTTGGAGGATTTGCAGAACAATTATGAAGAATTAAAGAAATTAGGTGTAGAAGTTTATTCTGTATCTACGGATACCCATTTTACACATAAAGCATGGCATGATAGCTCAGAGACTATCAGAAAGATTGAATACATTATGATTGGTGATCCTTCCCATACACTTAGCCGCAATTTTGACGTACTTATTGAAGAGGAAGGCCAGGCAGATCGCGGTACCTTTATTATCGATCCGGATGGAGTAATCCAATCCATAGAGATTAATGCTGGTAACATCGGTAGAGATGCTGACATCCTTATTAATAAGATTAAAGCAGCGCAGTATGTTAGAAATAATCCAAATGAAGTATGTCCTGCAAAATGGAAAGAAGGCGCTGCTACCTTAAAGCCAAGCCTTGACCTTGTAGGCAAAATCTAAGAGGCGATGCTATGATACTTGATATAGAGATTAAAAATCAACTTAGCGAGTATCTTAAACTGATGGAAAATGATATTTTAATTAAACTTAGCACCGGGGATGACCCGGTGTCTAAGGATATGACGGCACTTGTGGAGGAACTGGTTGCAATGTCTTCCCACATCAAAATGGAACGTGCCAAGCTTCCCAGGACACCAAGCTTTAGTATCAATCGTATTAATGAAGATACGGGAATTACTTTCGCCGGCATCCCTTTAGGCCACGAGTTTACCTCACTGGTATTGGCAATTCTGCAGGTTAGCGGCAGAGAGCCTAAGATTGATAGCAAAGTAAGAGACCTTGTGAAGCAAATCCAAGGAAAATATCATTTTGAAACTTACATTAGTTTAAGCTGCAATAACTGTCCTGAGGTAGTGCAAGCCTTGAACATCATGAGTGTTCTAAATCCGAATATCACCCATACGATGATTGATGGGGCTGCATATAGGGATGAAGTGGAAAGCAAAGATATTATGGCTGTACCGACGATTTACTTGAATGGCGAATTCTTTGGCAGTGGCCGTATGACGCTTCATGAAATCTTAGGAAAATTAGACTTGACAACAGATAAATCCGAGTATGAAAATAAAGAACCTTTGGATATCCTTGTGATTGGGGCGGGTCCGGCTGGTGCAAGCGCAGCCATCTATGCTGCACGGAAAGGGGTTCGCACAGGAATGATTGCAGATCGGTTTGGAGGACAGGTAAGGGATACCTTAGGGATAGAGAACTTTATTGGTGTTAAGTATATTGAAGGCCTGCAATTGGCACAAAGCTTGGAAGAGCATATAAAGGACTATAATGTGGAGATTCTATATCCGCAAAGGGTAAGACATATCGAGAAGAAAGACCTAATTGAAGTGGAATTAGAGAACGGCGCAACGATTAAAAGCAAAACCGTGATTATCGCAACCGGCGCTCGCTGGAGAAATGTAGGCGTGCCAGGGGAAGAAAAGTTCAAGAATAAAGGGGTTGCGTATTGTCCGCATTGTGATGGTCCATTATTTAAAGGAAAATCCGTAGCGGTTATCGGTGGCGGTAACTCCGGTATCGAAGCTGCCATTGATCTTGCGGGAATTGCAAAACACGTTACGGTACTGGAATTCATGCCTGAGCTTAAGGCTGACTTGGTTCTTCAAAAACGCTTATACAGCCTTCCGAATGTAACGGTACTAAAGAATGTCCAAACGAAAGAAATAACCGGATCGGATAAGGTGGACGGCATTACCTATATCGAAAGAGATACCGGCACAGAAAAGCACATCGAACTCCAGGGTGTATTTGTTCAGATTGGACTAGTACCAAATACAGACTGGCTGGGAGATACCGTAGAACGGAATCGAATGGGTGAAATCCTGGTAGATGAGCATAATGCTACCAATATCCCCGGAATATTTGCTGCAGGAGATTGCACCAATAGTCCATACAAGCAAATCATTATATCTATGGGTTCCGGTGCAACCGCAGCCTTAAGTGCTTTTGACTATCTAATAAGAAATTAAAAGAAACGGTGGTTGTATATAAATTATAAAAAGACTCTTATTCAAACTATGGTATAGTTAGTCAAAACAAGGACCATTGCTTTGATTAAGAGTCTTTTTAAATTTTATAGCTTAGATATAGCTTTTTTTCTGCTACACATTTATAATATAACGTACAGATTAAATTATTAGGGAGATTATATATATGAAGATAATAAAGAGAAATGGATCGGAAGAAACTTTTGATAGGCAAAAGATTGTTGCTGCGATAACGAAAGCGAATAATTCATGTGAAAAGAGTATGTTGAACGAGGAGCAAATTGCTGAGATCGCAGATTATGTGGAATTTAAATGTAATCGACTGCAAAGAGCCGTAACCGTGGAAGAAGTGCAAGATATGGTAGAAGATCAGATTATGGCTACCGGTGCATTTGAATTGGCGAGGCGTTATGTAAGGTATCGTTATCAACGTTCCCTGATTCGCAAAGCCAATACCACAGATAATCGAATCCTTACCTTGATTGAATGTAATAATGAAGAGGTAAAACAGGAAAATTCCAATAAGAATCCTACCGTCAACAGCGTTCAACGTGACTATATGGCTGGTGAGGTAAGCAAAGATATCACAAGAAGATTACTACTACCGCCAGATATCGTTGAGGCGGACAATGAGGGAATTATCCATTTCCATGATTCTGATTACTTTGCACAGCATATGCATAATTGTGATCTTGTTAATCTTGAGGATATGCTTCAGAATGGTACGGTAATCAGCGATACCCTGATTGAAAAGCCACATAGTTTTTCCACCGCGTGCAATATCGCAACACAGATTATTGCGCAAGTGGCAAGCAATCAATATGGCGGACAAAGTATCAGTCTGGCACATTTAGCTCCATTTGTACAAGTATCAAGAGAAAAGATACATAAGGAAGTGCTTGAGGAAGTGCAAATGCTTGGTTGCAATGCTTCCGATGCGCAGATTGAGGAAATCGTTGAAAAGAGACTTCGTAAAGAAGTGACTAAGGGTGTTCAAACAATTCAATACCAAGTGATTACACTGATGACAACCAACGGACAAGCACCGTTTTTGACGATTTTTATGTACCTGAATGAAGCAAAAAACGAGCGTGAGAAAAAAGACCTTGCTCTTATCATTGAGGAGACCCTAAAGCAACGTTATCAAGGTGTTAAGAATGAAGTCGGTGTATGGGTAACACCGGCATTCCCTAAATTAATCTATGTACTGGAAGAAGATAACATTAGAGAAGATGCTCCATATTTCTATTTGACTGAACTTGCAGCAAAATGTACTGCAAAAAGATTAGTTCCGGATTATATTTCGGAAAAGAAAATGAAAGAATTAAAGGAAGGAAACTGTTTCCCGGTAATGGGTTGCCGCAGTGCCTTAAGTCCATGGAAGGATGAAAACGGAAATTACAAATTCTATGGTCGTTTCAACCAAGGTGTGGTTACATTAAACCTAGTGGATATTGCATTATCATCCGGTGGTGATATGAAGAAGTTCTGGGAGATCTTTGATGAACGACTGGATCTTTGCTATCGGGCTCTCATGTGCCGCCATAACCGTCTGAAGGGGACCTTATCCGATGCGGCTCCAATTCTTTGGCAATATGGCGCGTTGGCGAGACTCAAGAAAGGGGAAACGATAGATCCCTTACTCTATGGAGGATACTCTACGATTTCTCTTGGTTATGCCGGCTTATATGAATGTACCAAGTATATGACAGGAAAATCCCACACGGATCCGGAAGCCACTTCATTCGCATTGGATGTTATGAAATACATGAATGATGCTTGCGATCGTTGGAAAGAGGAAACGAATATCGGTTTCAGTATCTATGGATCACCGATTGAAAGCACAACCTATAAATTTGCAAAATGTCTGCAGAAACGTTTCGGTATTATTAAAGGAGTCACGGATAAAAGCTATATTACCAACAGCTATCATGTTCATGTTGCAGAACCAATTGATGCTTTCACTAAGCTTAAGTTTGAATCACAGTTTCAGGCATTATCCAAGGGCGGTGCAATAAGTTACGTTGAGGTACCAAATATGCAGGATAACATACCTGCAGTACTCCAGGTAATTAAATTTATCTATGATAATATCATGTACGCAGAATTAAATACGAAAAGCGATTATTGCCAAGAGTGCGGATATGATGGTGAAATTCAAATCGTAACAGTGGACGGAAAACTTGTATGGGAATGCCCGAAATGCGGTAATCGGGATCAGGACAAGATGAATGTTGCACGAAGAACCTGCGGATACATTGGTACACAATACTGGAACCAAGGCAGAACCCAGGAAATTAAAGAAAGGGTGCTACATTTATAAAATGAACTATGGTGAAATAAAAAAATACGACATAGCAAACGGGGAAGGGGTTCGCGTTTCCCTGTTTGTGTCCGGATGTACTCATCATTGTAAGGGCTGCTTTAATAAAGAAACTTGGGATTTTCATTTTGGAAATCCTTTCACAAAGGAAACGGAAGAGGAAATCATGGAAGCCCTTTCCCCTGAATATATCAATGGTTTGTCTCTTCTTGGAGGCGAACCAATGGAAAGGGAAAATCAGAGGGTACTTTTACCATTCATTAAAAAGGTAAAAAGTACCTTTCCGCATAAGAATATATGGTGTTATACGGGATATACATTAGAAGAGGATTTATTAAAACCAAGTCGAGCAAGATGTGAATGTACGGATGAGTTACTTCAACTGATTGACGTTCTTGTTGACGGTGAATTCATAGAGGAATTAAAAGACATCAGCCTGGCATTCCGCGGCTCATCAAATCAGCGGATTATTGACTTAAAAAGCACATTGGAAAGTGGGAATGTTACATTATTTAATCTAAGAAGTCGAAGGATTATATAAATTAAATTTATTCGTAAATAGCGACAAAAAGAAAACATCGATAAAAAACATTCCGAAATTTCACCATTTATGTTATAATGTTCAAGATAAGCAGATTAGTCAGACCGAGTAAGAGTGTTTACCGAGCAAGCTGGAGTAAACACGAATACGAGGTATGATAAGTGTAACGTGAGCGAGATAGCGAAGCTATCGAGCAAACTAATCTGCGCCAAGCAGTAGTCAGACCGAGTAAGAGTGTTTACCGTAAAGGAGCTTTTGCTATGAGCAGTAAAATTAGAATGAGAAATGCATTAAAAGGATATCTAATGTGGCCTGTAATACTAACAGGTTTATTACTTTGCATGAATCTCAGCATCTATGTACTTGATAAAGAAGCAGGACTGGTTATGTCCGGCTTTGTACTTGTTTATTTTCTTATAGCAATTACGGTATTTTATTTAAAAAGACATAAGATAGCCTCCGAACTGATACATTTTGCCATGGACTACGGACAAGTTCAAAAGCAACTGTTAAAGGAATTAGCCCTCCCCTATGCAATTCTTGATATCGATGGAAGAATGCAGTGGGGCAATGACGTTTTCCTTGAAATTGTTAATGAGAAAAAAATCTATCGAAAGTACGTATCAAACTTATTCCCGGAGATAACAGAAGAGAAATTACCGAAAAGGGAAAAAGATGAAATTATTCATATTACCTATAATGATAGAGATTATCGCGTATTGCTTCGTAAGATGGTTGCTCCGAGTTTTGAGGAGGATTTTCATTGGAGTCCGGAGGATTCCGCTGAAGTTTGGTCCAGCAGGAATGCGCTGATTGCCATGTATCTGTATGATGAGACCGAAATTATTTCCTTAATGAAAGCAAATAAGGAGCAAAAACTGATTGCCGGATTACTCTATATCGATAACTATGATGAAGCATTAGAGACCATTGATGAAGTACGCCGCTCTCTGCTTACCGCTCTGGTTGAGCGAAAGATTAATAAATATATGCAGGGAATTGACGCTGTGATAAAAAAAATGGAGAAGGATAAATATTTCTTCGTATTTCAACAGAAATACCTTCCCTATTTACAGAGTAACAAATTCTCTATTCTGGAAGAGGTACGCGGCGTTAATATTGGTAATGAGATGTCAGTAACGATCAGTATAGGATTGGGTGTAAATGCAGACACCTATATTGAAGGTTATGAGTTTGCTAGAGCTGCTATGGACCTTGCTTTGGCTAGAGGCGGTGACCAGGCCGTTGTGAAAGATAGAGAGAAAATCTCGTATTACGGTGGTAAGAGTATTCAGATGGAGAAAAATACCCGCGTAAAAGCGAGAGTAAAAGCCCATGCTTTCCGCGAATTTGTGGAAGCCAAGGATAAGATTATTATCATGGGACATAAAATCGGTGATGTAGATTCCTTGGGTGCGGCGATTGGTGTCTATCGGATTGCTAAGGCATTTAATAAGAAAGCGCATATCGTTATCAATGAAGTGACAACTTCTTTACGTCCAATGATGAACCGATTTGTTGGCAATCCGGATTATGACGAGGATATGTTCCTGAATAATGATCAGGTAAAAGATATTGTAGATATGAATACATTGCTGGTAATTGTCGATGTCAATCGTCCAAGTTATACGGAGTGTCAAGAATTATTGAATTATACTAAGACGGTGGTAATCTTTGACCACCATAGGCAAACCAATGAGGCAATCGATACTGCGGTACTGTCCTATATTGAGCCTTACGCATCCTCAACCAGTGAGATGATTGCTGAAATTCTGCAGTATATCGGTGGCAATTTGAGATTAAAACCGCTGGAAGCGGATGCATTATATGCAGGTATTATGATTGATACAAACAACTTCCTTACGAAAACAGGCGTAAGGACCTTTGAAGCTGCCGCATACTTACGCCGAAGTGGTGCTGATGTAACAAGGATACGTAAGTTATTCCGCAGTGAGATGATTGATTTCAAGACGAAGGCAGATGCGATAAGCAATACCGAGATATACAGGCAGTATTTTGCGATTGCGGTTTGCGCTAGTTCCGAGGTGGATAGTCCTACCATCCTGGGAGCGCAAGTAGCGAACGAACTGCTTAATATTAAAGGTATCAAAGCTTCCTTTGTATTGACTGAATATAATAATAAAATCTATATCAGTGCCAGATCCATTGATGAGGCTAATGTACAGGTTATCATGGAAAAACTGGGCGGCGGTGGTCACTTAAGTGTA
>Ga0207747_1002083_pt1 | contig 11952 bp, 16 predicted proteins | sample HigsolmetaGSP11D_FD_184839 | JGI IMG/M metagenome (GOLD analysis project Ga0207747, IMG submission 184839) | High solid enriched microbial communities from the Joint BioEnergy Institute, USA - SP1-1-D (SPAdes) | ecosystem: Engineered > Bioreactor > SSF (Solid state fermentation) > Aerobic >...
CATCAATTATTGATACATTTTCTCCATTAAAATCCAAATCCGCCATTCCGTTACTAATATTGCGAGCTATATCCCTAAGCAATGTTGTTTTTCCACATTGTGGAGGCGAAATTATCAACGTATTGTACACGATATTGGGATATTTTATAATATACTTCATTATTTCATCAGATACCCCTATACATTGGCGCATTATTCTATAATTAAAGCCTGAAACATTTACAATCGTTTTTATCGATCCATTTTCAAGAACACATTTCCCGCAAATTCCTACTCTATACCCACCTTTTAATGTTATGTATCCATTTTTAATCTCATTTTCGAAAGCATATATCGAAGATTTTGATATAAGTTGCAATGCTTTTTCACAGTCTTCACTTGTCACTATGTACGCTAATTTTGGAGAGTTAACAATCCGCCCATCAATCGATAGAAATTTTTCTTGATTATTTACATGAATCATCAATGGCTTATCTATTCTGAGTCTAATTTCCTCTAGACTTTCTTTCAAATTATCATCAAGTTTAATGATTATATTTCTAACAGACAATGGTAGTGAATACAATAATTCATCATAATTTTTGCTTTTGTTTATCATTACATGTCCTCCTCTCTATAAAAATTATATTTACGACTGTATATATTTATGAATAAAAAAATACTCACTAAAATAATTTAGTGAGTATTTTTTTACATTAGTCTATTCTTTATCATCATCTTCATAAATAACTACATCTTTTACATTGATCGTTTCATTACAATGAGGACATACTATTTCTGCATCTTCATCGTCAAGAAGTTCGTCTTCTACGCTCATAAGCATATGGCATCTGGGACATTCAACTTCAACATAATCATATTCGTCGTCAGACTCATCATCGTAAATTTCATCTTCCACTTCTGACAAATCTTCGTCGATGGCGCCTACATAATCATCAAGTTCTGATTGTGAGGTTTCCAAGTCATTTATAGCATCCGCAAAGTCTTCCAGTGCATCGATTATGGCAATCAACACTCTGCCCTCTTTAGTCTTTTCGTCAATCTCCAAGCCATCTACAAGACCTCGTAAATACGATATACGCTCATATAAATACTCCATCTTACATACCTCCTCCTTTACTATTATTTTTTAAAGTGGATAAAACTATACTCTTTCCAGATATTCTGATGTTCTTGTGTCTATCTTTATTACGTCTCCCTGATTGACAAATAAAGGCACTTGTATTATAGCTCCTGTCTCAACTTTAGCTGGTTTTGAACCACCTGTTGCAGTATCGCCTTTAAATCCAGGTTCTGTTTCAACTACTTCCAACTCTACAAAAGTAGGAGGTTCTACTGAAAATGCCTCTCCTTTATAGAATTTTATAGTTGCTATCATGTTTTCTTTTAAAAATTTCATTGCATCTTCAACTTTATCGTAATTTAAAGGAATTTGCTCATATGTCTCAGTGTCCATGAAATAATAAAGGTTTCCATCATTGTAAAGATACTGCATATCCTTTCTTTCTATTACTGCTTCGTCAACTTTCTCAGTTGGATTAAAAGTTCTTTCAACTACAGCTCCTGTTATTACGTTTTTTAACCTTGTTCTAACAAAAGCAGCTCCTTTACCTGGTTTTACGTGTTGAAAATCAACAACCGTAAAAACCTGACCATCAATGTCAATAGTCATTCCTTTTCTAAATTCTCCTGCTGATACCAATTAAAATCCCTCCATCATTTGTTAAACTTCAATTAGTTCTTTTGGCGAATTTGTCAAATCAATAACGCCATCCTCTTTTAATAATACCATATCTTCTATTCTAACGCCAGAGAATTCAGGAATATATATCCCTGGTTCCACTGTGACAACCATGCCTGATTTTAATAAATTAGTTCCTCTCGGCCCCATAAACGGCTTTTCATGTATTTCAAGACCAACACCATGTCCTAAAGAATGGCCAAAGTAATCACCATAGCCTCTTTCAACAATTATCTTTCTTGCAAGATAGTCTCCCTCTTTTTCTATCATACCCGATTTTAGATTATTAATTGCGTTGATTTGAGCTTCTAAAACAGTATTATAAATTTCTCTCTGCTTTTCATTGGCCTTGCCAACGACAATTGTCCTAGTCATGTCAGAACAATATCCATTTACTTTGCAGCCGTAATCAAAAGTAACAAAATCGCCATTTCCAATAACCTTATCTGAAGCCTTTCCATGAGGCATTGAAGACCTTTTTCCAGAAGCAACTATAAAATCAAATGATTTATCATCTGCTCCAAGTTTTTTCATGTAATATTCCATCTCTAAAGCAACATCTTTTTCTTTCATTCCAGGTTTTACAAAATTTATAAAATATTTAAAAGTTTCATCTGTAATAAATTGAGCTTTTTTTATGTTTTCTATTTCAGTATCATCCTTAATTTCTCTTAGACTTTCTACAAAGCTATTCTCTGGCTTCATAACTACATTCAGCATATTCTTCAATTTATTGTACTGTTCAAAAGTAATATAGTTTTCTTCAAATCCAAGTTTATTAATGCCCATCATATTTACGCAGTCTTTTACTGATTCAAATATATCCGATTTATGTTCAACAATTTTAAAATCTTTAATTTCCTGATAGGCTTGTTCTGTATACCTAGAATCAGTTATAAAATAAGACTCGTTCAAGCTTATTATCGCTATACTATCATCGCCTGTAAATCCAGTCAAGTATGTTACATTTACAGGTTTAAACACAATAAAACCATCCAACCCTTTTTCAATCAATAGTCTTTTTGCTGCATCTAACCTAATATTCAAATTATCACTCCTTTAGACTGTCTTCTAATAATTTTACCGCATTCAAAGCAAGGACATAGCTGTACGGTCCAAAGCCCGATATTTGCCCAAGACACCTTGTTGCAGTCACTGAAACGTGTCTAAAGTCTTCACGTTTTTGTATATTAGAAAGATGTACTTCTATTACAGGAATATCTATAGCGCCTATAGCATCCATTATCGCATAGCTATAATGTGAATAAGCACCAGGATTTATTATTATTGCATCAAAATTATTCTTTGCAGAATGTATAAAATCTATTATCTCTCCTTCACTATTCGATTGTTGTATCTTTACTGCCAGCTCTAGTTTTGAAGCTTCTCTTTTTATGATATTATTTATTTCTTCAAAACTAACTTCTCCATAAATATCCGTTTCCCTGCTGCCAGTCAAATTTAAATTTGGACCATGTATAATAAGAACTCTCTTCATCACAAAAACCTCACTTTAAAGTTTATTCTCTTATCTGCCCATTTCCTAAAATCACGTATTTGTATGTCGTCAATTCTTTAAGACCCATAGGTCCCCTTGCATGCATCTTTTGTGTACTTATGCCTATTTCAGCACCAAACCCAAACTCTCCACCATCAGTAAATCTAGTTGACGCATTGACGTACACTGCTGCAGAATCAATAGATTTTATAAATTTCATTGCATTTGTATAATTTTCTGTCACTATGCTTTCAGAATGTCCAGAGGAATATTTATTTATATGTTCAATAGCATTGTCAACATCTTCTACAATCTTAACGGCAAGTATCAAGTCGAGATATTCTGTTTTCCAATCATCTTCATTTGCTTCTTTTACATCAGGACATATCGATCTACTTAATTCACAGCCACGTATTTCAACACCTAAAGATGTAAGTTTTTCTACCATGATTGGCAAAAACTTTTCTGTAATATCTCTATGTATAAGAACCTTCTCAATGGCATTGCATACGCCTGGCCTTTGAGTTTTGGCATTCACAATAATTTTGAGAGCCTTTTCTAAATCAGCGTATGAATCAACAAAAACATGGCAATTGCCAACACCGGTTTCTATAACCGGAACTGTAGAATTTTTTATAACATTCTGAATTAAATTAGCACCACCTCTTGGTATGAGCAAATCGATCTTGCCATTTAATTTCATCATGCGGTTAACTTCTTCTCTGTCTGTATTCTCAATAAGTTGTATTGCACCTTTTGGAACTCCAGATTCTTCTGCAGCTTTAGCAATCGCTTCAACAATAGCTATATTAGAATTTAATGCGTCACTGCCGCCTTTCAATATAACTGCATTCCCAGACTTTAAACAAAGCCCTGCAGCATCGGCTGTTACATTTGGCCTTGACTCGTAAATTATTCCTATTACACCAATAGGACAACGCATTCTACCAATCTGAAGTCCATTTGGCCTTTTCCACATTTCTTCTATAGCTCCAACAGGGTCCGGTAATGCAGATATTTCTAAAAGTCCATTGGCCATGCCTTCTATACGCTTTTCGTTTAATCTAAGCCTGTCTATCAAAGATTCTTTAACGCCTTTATTTTCTGCTGCTAAAATATCCTTCTCATTTGCTTCTAATATTCTGTCTTTACTTTTTATAAGCTCATCAGCCATATTTTTAAGAGCTTCATTTTTAACATTTTCATCAAGCATAGCTAATCTTCTTGACGCACTTTTAGCAATATCAGCTTTCATTTCAACTTCCATATACTAAGCCTCCCTAAACAATATCTTATTATACAGTATAAACTAGCTCATAACAACTAGATTATCTCTATGAATAACTTCATCATAATTTTTATAACCTAAAATTTTCTCAATCTCAGTAGATTTTAATCCTTTTATTTTATCAACTTCTGATACTGTGTAATTAATCAAACCTCTTGCAATTTCTCTACCATCAGTATCAACTATCGATACACAATCACCTACAGAATATTCACCAGTAGTAGATATTATGCCGCTAGGTAATAAGCTTTTTCCCTTATTTAATATAGCTTGTTTTGCTCCGTCATCAATAACCAGCTTACCAGCCAAATGTGCATTAAATGCTATCCATACTTTTCGATTGCTAATGGGATTTTGAGCCGGCATAAACACGGTGCCTATCTTTTCCCCATTGACAATTCTATTTAACACATTATCAAGTTTACCATTAGCTATAACCATTTTAACACCTGAATTATAGCATATTTTTGCTGCCTGAATTTTTGTATACATACCACCAGTGCCAAGGTTTGTACCTGTTCCTCCAGCTATTTCAAACAGTTTATCCGAAAATTCTTTTACAACATCTATCAATTTTGCATCAGGTTCTCTAGGATCCTTGTCATATAGCCCATCGATGTCCGTCAATATAATAAGAAGATCTGCCTCAATAATACTTGCAACTAGCGCTGATAATGTATCATTATCGCCTATTTTTATCTCATCAACAGTAACCGTGTCATTTTCATTTATAATAGGAACTACATTATACTTTAATAAATTTGACAATGTATAGCTAATATTCAAATACCTATCTCTTATAGAAAAATCATCTTTCGTCAGCAAAAGCTGTGCTGTCGTCTTGCCGTACTCATTAAAAAATTTCTCATATAGTTCTATAAGCAAGCCCTGACCAATTGCTGCTAATGATTGCTTTTCTGGCAACGTTTTTGGTCTTTTCGATATATTAAGTTTACCCATTCCAGCACCGATTGCGCCTGATGTAACGAGTATTACTTTATCGCCTCTATTTTGTAGATTAGAAATTTGCCTTGAGATTTTTTCCATCATTTCCAAATTAAGCTGTCCATTTTCGTATGTCAATGTACTTGTTCCTACTTTTACAACTATCTTCATAATCATCTGCCCTCGACTTGTCTTTATCTAGCTTTTAACATAGAATACACTTCGACAACTGCCAAAGCAACATCATTTATTCCCATTTCTGATATGTCAATTGTATAATCAGCAAATTCGTAAAAATGTTGCCTTTCATCTAAAAGCATTTTTATCCTTCCATATACATCATCTGTCGCAAGTATTGGCCTGCTATCCGCATCACCTACATTTCTTAAGATTATCTCAGGTCTCGCTTTTAAGCAAATTACAACACCGTGTTTTCTCAATTGTACTATATTGGACGGATTTAAAACAACACCACCACCTGTAGATATGACATGGTTTTTTAACCTAGATGCCCTTTTAACTGCAACTTTTTCAAGACCTCTAAAATATTTCTCACCATATTTGTCGAATATTTCTGGTATTTTCATCCCACAAATTTTTTCAATCAAACAATCAGTATCAATATATCCAAAGCTCAGGATATCTGCAACCTTCTTACCTACAACTGACTTTCCCGTTGCCATAAATCCTGTTAATGCAATGTTTTTCATTGAAACTTTTATCCTCCAATTTTCAATGATTACCAATAATATTTAATATTTTTTATAATATCATTTATTGTTGATTTGGTGTAACAGTAGGTGCTACTTTTAAACTACTGTTTAATGCACTGTTTATGCTATCTGTTATGATCTTGTTTATATCAATTCCTTGAACTGAATTTTGACCACCAGGATTAGTATTCGAACTTTGAGGATTTTGATTTTCCTCAATTAGCGGTTTGAAAGGATCTGACTTCCCTTTCATAGAAGGCGCTTCTAAGTAACTTCCCCCTTTTTTATTCATTGAATATATTACAATATCCATATCAAGCAATAATCCATTAGATCCATTATCACTGGTTATTTCTAAGGATTTTATATCGTTAATTCTTTTTAATGTCTGAATATCTCTTATGAAAGCAGAAATATTTGCATAATCACCAGTGACCTTAATATTAACAGGTATTTCCGTATAATTATTTTTATTGTTACTGCTTTTAGCTTGTTGATTATTTACACTTTGCTCTTGACTCTGATTTGAATTAAAATTTATCTCTTCAAAATTTACGCCAGTAGATGAAATTATATCATCAAGAGAAACAATAAATTCCTCTATATTCTCATAATCAGGCAGTTCTTCATTGCTAATATCTATCTTTTGATTAATATCAGTTAAACTGTTTTTTATATTATTTAAATTTATTTTATTGTAACTGGTCACTTCCGCTTTTAAATTTATTACGTCTTGCTTTAATTTATCAATAACTGCAAGTTGTGTTGTTAAAATAAATTGATAATACAGACTAAACGATGCAACTATCAGCAAAACGACTATAAGTATTCTTTCTCTTGCTGTCAGTTTCATATTATTATACCACCTTAAGCTTAATTTGCAAAGTATATTGAATTAAACCATTATCAGACTTTTTTGTATCAAGCAAACTTATATCGTCTACATAATCCAGCTTTCTCATATTAAGCATAAAATCTGATAAATATTTATTCATGTATGTATCACCTGTTATCACAATCACATTACCACTAAATTTTATATCTGTCATTGAAACATTATCTGGAACATTAGATGAAATATCGTCAAGTATTTCTGTAATATCAATTTTCTTTTTCGATAATCTCTTTATAATGTCTTGTTTTGACGAATAGTACTTCATTTTATTTTGAAGCTCAGAATATGAATCTTTTTTGTCATTTATATTATTTAATTGTTTATTAAGAACTGCCTTTTCTGATTCGAGGTTCCGTATGTATATTTGGGGTAAAAGTAAAATAGCCATTATAATGCATAACACCACAACAAAGCCAATCAGATTTTTTGTCCTTCTCTTTCTATTCAATTCATGCAATTTTATTTCCTCAGGTATCAGGTTTATATCTTTCAAGTTATTCACCCCTAATCATCGATCCTAATACAGGCATAAAATATGTATATAAATCATCACCACTGGCTGAAACAGGTATTTTAAAATATTCTTCAATATATTTGCCGAGTCCAATAAGTTTTGAAGTTCCGCCTATTAATTGTATCCCTTTCAAGCTTTTATGATATGATGACTCAAAAAAATCAAAAATCCTTGATATCTCGATTAGTTTGCTATCTAAATGTTCCTTGATATGTTCTTTTAAATCGCCATACTGTCCATCATCTATTAAAAAAGGTTTTGTCTTTTTATATTCTTCTGCAGAACTAAAATCTATATTGTACATATTTGCAATTATCTCAGTTATATCATTGCCACCAAACTGTACTATTCTACTGAAAGCATACTTTCCTTCATCTAGCAGTGTAATATCTGTATACGCAGCACCTATATTTACAATCGAAACACTGCCTTTAAGTTTACATAATTTATTTACTGACTTATAAATACAATTGCTGTATACATCTATTACTTCTAAACGCATTTTTAACATATCTGTCAACTTCACATATTCAGATATCATATCTTTTGGTGCTGCTACAATCATGACTTTTGTTTTTTTACTATCTTCATCATTATCAATTTGTTTATAATCGACGATGTATTCATCTGAATTGGGTATGTACTGGTCAATTTCATATTTTAAAGCGTTTTTTAATTCATCATCTTTCATCATTGGCATTATAATTTCTCTTATTAAGATATCCGTACTTGAAACACAAAAAAATAGCTTCTTTTCTTTAGGAAAATTCTTCTTCAAAATTTCATTTAAAAATTGAAAAAGTATATTAATATCTTTTATATATCCATTATTTATACAATTATGAGGTGTCTTTTCGATAATCATATTATTTAATTTTGTATTTTTTTTATCAAAACTACCTGTCTTGGTGTAAAAACTGCCTATGTCAAAACCGATCATGCATGATCCTCTCCATGGTGCTTATGCTCGTTTACGAAATATGCTGCTTGCGTAATCTTGCTTATAATATCCACCTCAAGTTGCCGTTTTAGCTCATTAATTTTCGTATACAGCTCACCTCTTTCTGTATCATAATATTTAGGTGGTAAATTGTTTAGTGTCAATGCCATTATATCAAGCTTGCACTTTTCACATTTACACACATCTAAGTCCTTTAATACACTGTCAAGAGTATCTTTTACTGCTTCTTCCATGTAATTTTTTAATTCCATATATCTTCTCTCCTTTAATTTGATGGTGGTATATTGTCAATTGTCCAACTGCTAATAGTAATTGGATTGCCAGTAGCCTGAAGATTTAAAATAAGGTCTGCGTGTCCATAGCTTTTTATATTTCTATAGATACCAACAGTTTCAACATGAATATTATATTGCATTCCTTCTTCTTGATTAAATGAAATACTACTTATCTTGTAAATTTGTCCTGTATTTCCTAAGGCAACATTACCTTCATTTAAATATTTATTAAAAACGTAACTGTATAAATAATTTTTCGTATCGTTAAATATCAAAGAATACAATTGATCCATACTAACCTTATAAGTTCCTTTTTCCATATCGTAATTATTATCAATAATTCTTTGTGCATTGTTTTTTAGCGCAGTAAGTAGATTTGTATTAAACTCTGATTTTAAAATATCAAGCCCTGCCTCAGCAGCATATCTTGATAAAACATCATTGCCATATGAAGCCGAAATTTTAAATTCGGTTAATGAAAGTTCTAAAATAGAAACGCCTAAAACGGTTAGTATTAAAATAACCATCAAAGTAAATATTAAAGCAGAACCTTTGCTATTGGACATTTATAACACTCTTTCTTGGGAAAATATCAGTAGTCAATGAAAATCTACCAGTACCGTCACTATTTTGACCTACAATCTCAATATTTAATACCTTATTATTCTTTAATATTACATTAAATTCAACAATGTTTGTTGCAATTTCATGTCCACGATTTTGATCTAAATATATCTTATTATCTTTGGTGTCTAGCTGTATATAATTGCCATCTATAACAAGGCCATGACCATTATCAATTATATTTATTGATGATGGTCCTTTGTCTAACTGATTTACAATATAATTCATGGCATATCTGACATTTTGTTCAATGTCAATATTATATTGCGTATTTTTATACGATTTGTATCCTGAATAATATAAAGAAGAATAAATCGAAATTACAATTCCTAATAATGCTAAAGTCACCAATAATTCTACCAATGTAAAACCCTTGTTGTTTTTTGTTACCACCATTTTAACCACCAAGGAATTTTTAAATTCACGCTTTTTGCAGCATTTGTTGCTATATCTTTTAGTGTCCTAATATTTTTATTCCATGAATCAATTATATTATTAACAATTGTTATCACACCACCTAACCCTAACTTTGGAAGTACCACAAAAAGAGTAAATAACGTTGCCCATGTGATAACTATAATTAAAGTTACAATATCTTTTAATCTATTTATAATATCATCATAATTTCCATTGTCTGTATATATGTTAGGCGGTGTATAACCAGTAATTTCTGCTGATGGTGCGACAGCATATAGTACAAAAGGTTGCGCATTTGATTGCAATTTGCTAATACTAATTTTGTACTTTGTAACTCCATTTCCCATATCAACTTTTGACTGATTGGGATCTTCTATCAGATAATAGCCACTTGGTATGTTCCAATTAGACACATTTGTGTTTCCTGCCTTTATGTCTTCCGCAATACTTTGTACAATAGTAGCTTCTTGTGTTCTTATTTTTGAATCTGCAGTTGTAATTACTGACTCATGAAATACTCCTAAGAGAGGTATAGCCGCAATCGAAAATAGCGCTATTGCAACAAGCACTTCAATAAGTGTCATGCCAAATGAATTTTTTAAATATTTCAACTTACTTCACCTCAATAATTCCCCTTTATCATTACTCTTCCTGTGGCAGGTAAAATAGTTATGTCTACTTTTTTATTCGAATCATTGTACAAACTAATTGTGCATCCACCTAATGTCGGTGCACCTTGATCAGAAAATGATATTTCCATAGAATTATTGCTGTATACTGTAATTCCATCTGGAAATTTTTTAGTCTTTATCCTTTTAACCATGGTACCTGGCTTATGTATAAAGTATCCTTTATGGTCCGATTGTAGTGTTAAATACAAACTTTCATTTTCGTATATATTTTTATACTGAACATATCTTATATCGTTTATAAGTTCATATGCCACCATTCTTAAACGCATCTCAGAAGTCTTTGAACTGAAAAAATCTGTCTTAGGAACTGTTATCAATACGATGATAGAAAATATCGACACTACTGTTATTAACTCTATCAAAGTCAATCCATTCTCATTTGCTTTTAAAACTCTCCACATGTTTTCATCCTCTTATAAGTTTTATGTATAAATTCAGCAAATCATATCCGTATAATATAGAGATAATACAAGCAGTGCTTATGTACGGTCCAAATGGGATGTAATCTTTTCTTGTCTTGATTTTTAAGACAATCAATATTATACCTCCAACAGCACCTAGTAAAACAGCTATGAATAATGTGGATATTGTAAGCTTCCACCCTATGAAAAGACCAATCAATGCCATAAGTTTTATGTCTCCTCCACCCATACCTCCACCTGACAATAAAGATATAAGGAGAAGCACTCCACCTCCTAGAAAAAAGCCTACAATATAATCCCATACTCCATAATTAAACATCGACATTCTAAATACTGCTCCAACTATTAAACCTATCAAAATTATTTTATTTGGTATAATCTTATGCTCTATGTCTATAAATGTTATAACAATCAATAATGACACTAAAAATGCGTAAGACAATGACTTTATAGATATACCAAAATATATAAATAATATAAAATATATGAGTCCTGTTATAAGCTCCACAATAGGATATCTTATAGATATCTTATCACCACAGTACCTACATCTACCTTTCAATATAATGTAACTAAATATAGGCACTAAGTCATATGGCTTTAATTCTCTTTTGCACTTAGTACAATGGGATGGAGGATACACTATCGATTCATTCCTTGGAAGTCTGTATATAACGACATTTAGAAAGCTTCCTATTATAGTGCCAAATATAAAAACAAGCAAATATAAAATAAACATCTTTGCCTCCTAATATGAGAATAGGGGGCACTTTAAAGTGCCCAAAATGTTATTTAATTATTTCATAGGTTGCTGTAGCCGAAATTTCTGTATTATTAGGCCCTTCAGCAGTTACTGTTACAGTTCCATCTTCTGCCGAAATGTTATAAGTCGCGCCAGATTTTGATTGAACTGTTGGTGTTTTATCTAAATATTTATCGTTAACTAAGTCATCAACTTTTGGAACTG
>Ga0207747_1002085_pt1 | contig 11936 bp, 6 predicted proteins | sample HigsolmetaGSP11D_FD_184839 | JGI IMG/M metagenome (GOLD analysis project Ga0207747, IMG submission 184839) | High solid enriched microbial communities from the Joint BioEnergy Institute, USA - SP1-1-D (SPAdes) | ecosystem: Engineered > Bioreactor > SSF (Solid state fermentation) > Aerobic >...
CTGTAAAAATTACGAAAGATGGACAAATATGCTGGGACATGCCTATACGGATGATCCTGAACTTAAAAAATGGACCATTACAACGGTTGATCATCCCCTGATCGGTCCAAGCAAAGAAGCACCTGACGGAGTGGAAAACGTCACAGTTTTCAGAAAGCAGGACGAATGGATCATGATTTACAGCGAAGGATTGAAGGAACAACATCTTGCATATGCGGTTTCTTCGGATCTTATACATTGGGAAAGAAAAGGGAAGATTGATATCGAGGCACAGAGTTGGATTGCCGTAAGATACGGAGCGCCTTTTGTCTGGAGAGAAGCGGATAATTGGATGATGATTCTTATGGGAGAGGACAAAAACAACCATACAAGCTTTGGACTTTTGTATTCCGAAGACGGAATCCACTGGCAGATGCTTAAAGAAAAAGACCAGGATATATAGTAAGTGGAAAAGGAGAGCGTTATGAAAATATATGTAAATTGCAAATCACGGGGCGGGGATGGAAGCAAGGAGTATCCGCTCAATTCCATCGCTGCCGCGGCACGTATAGCGCGTCCGGGAGATGAGGTTATTGTAGCGCCCGGTATTTACAGGGAATATGTGGATCCTGCATTTGGAGGAACACCAGAAGAAAGGATTATTTACCGGTCGGAAGTAAAGCATGGCGCAATAATTTCAGGCGCGGAACGGGTACGGAACTGGACTCGGTATAAGGGAAGCGTCTGGGTGGCGAAAATTCCAAATGGTATTTTCGGTTCATATAATCCATATACTGTTGAGATTTTTGGCGACTGGTATGATGCCCGAAAGAAACTTCATACCGGAGAAGTTTATCTCAATGACAAGTCCTTGTATGAAACAGATTCCCTGGAGGAAGTATTGAACCCAAAGGTAAATTTGAGCTCGTGGGATCCGGCAGGCTCCATATACAAATGGTACTGCACGCAGGAAGGTAATGACACCTTAATATATGCAAATTTCCATGAATATGATCCCAATGTTGAAAATGTTGAAATAAATGTAAGAAGGAACTGCTTCTATCCGTCCAAAGAAGGTATCGGATATATTACCCTTTCCGGCTTTGTAATTACAAAGGCGGCTACACAATGGGCACCTCCGACGGCGTATCAGGAAGGTATGGTAGGGCCTCACTGGTCAAAAGGCTGGATTATCGAGGATTGTGAAATTTCTCATTCCAAATGCTGTGGAATATCACTGGGAAAATATCTGCAGCCTAACAATGACAATAAATGGTTATTAAAACGTACCAAGACCGGGACACAGACGGAAAGGGATGCAATCTGCCAAGCCCAGAGGGAAGGATGGACAAAGGAAAGAATCGGTTCCCATATTGTAAGGCGTTGCAATATCCATGATTGCGGACAAGCCGGTATTGTAGGCCATCTGGGATGCGTATTTTCCATCATAGAAGACAATGATATTCATCATATTAATTACAAGCAGGATCTTGCAGGGGCGGAAATCGCCGGAATCAAGTTTCATGCAGCCATCGACGTCATCATCAGAAGGAATCGGATTCACCATTGTACCCGTGGCTTATGGCTTGACTGGCAGGCCCAGGGAACCCGTGTGACCCAAAATCTCTTTTATGCCAATACTCCGCCGGATGGGACTGTTTTATCGGATAATCTATCTGTTGGGGAAGATCTATTTATTGAAGTATCCCATGGCCCGACCCTGATGGACAATAATATCTTCTTGTCCGATGTGGCTGGACGTTTTTGTACCCAGGGCTTCGCTTTGGTGCACAATTTAATTGCAGGCTCCTTTGTGGGCGTCGGAAGCGGAGTGGACAATGGTACAAAGAAATTCCCTTCACCACGTTATACGCCTTATCATGTTCCGCACAGAACGGAAATAGCGGGATTTATGACTATCCTGCATGGAGACGCCAGATTTTATAACAACATCTTTGTTCAGCGGCCGGTAAGACAATTGCTGATTGATTATGCAAAGGAAAGAAAGTTGGATTCCATAAATCAGATGAATTACATAACAGGCACCAAGCCTTATGACGGTTATCCTGACGCAGAGACTTATTTTGCCAGATTCTTTGAGGATAATTATAAAATCCGTGAAGAAAGGGACAAGTATTATGATAAGCTTCCGATCTATACCGGAGGAAATGTCTACTTCAACGGGGCACAGCCCTGCGATGGCGAAAAGGATTTCTACAAGGATGACAGTCACCATATCGAGCTTGAATTGATAGAAGATAAGGACGGCCTTTTCTTGAAGACCAACTTATATAGTTATATGCCTCCTTCAAGAAACGCTACCATATCGACAGAAGTGTTGGGGGAAGCATTTGAACCTGAACAAAGATTTGAAAATCCTGACGGTTCTGATATCGTATTTGACGAAGATTATTTTGGAAAACACAGAGGTATCCATCCGGTCAGCGGGCCTTTTGAGATTGCAGAGGAGATGAAGGTGGATGTATTACCTCTCGATTGATTTCGGAACCTCAGCGATCAAGACAGCCGTTGTAGATGAGGAGCTTCGGGTAAAATGCTGGAATAAAGCGGAATACCGTTATTTAATTTTACCTGGAGAGAAATATGAGCTGCGGGAATCTGATCTGATGTCTGCCCTTATCAGAGCGGTAAAAGGACTGGATAAGGAGCTTCTTGATCAGGTGGAGTTAGTGTGCTATGACACTTTTTCACCCTCCCTTGTATTCATGGATATAGATGGAAATTTGGTTTACCCGAATATTATCACGCACCTGGATCGAAGAAGCCGCAAGCAAAGCGAAGATATAGATCAGATTATTGGTAATGACGCATATATGAAAATATCGGGCATCTATCCCTTTGCGGGTGCTATCCCTTTGCGGGTGGATGGGCTAATGAGTCTGATCCCGGGAATGGTAATTTTGGCGCCACAGGATCCTCTTGAAATAGAAGAAGCAACAAAAGCAATGATTGAATATCAAGGCCCGGTGTATATGCGCATCGGAAATCCGAAAATTCCGATTTTATTTGAAAGACGCCCTTTTGTAATAGGAAAGGGCCAACTCCTTCGGGATGGCACGGATGTTACTCTTATCTCCACCGGTTCCACAACTCGGGATGCAATAAAGGCGACAGATGCTTTGGCAAAAGAGGGAATAAGTGTACAGCATATTGGAATGCCCACAATAAAGCCGTTGGATATAGAACTTGTGCGTAAGGCGGCTAAAGAAACAGGAAAAATAATAACAGTGGAAGAGCATTACATAAATAACGGGCTGGGTTCGCTTGTTACAGATGCGGTAGCCGATATGAAAAATGTAGTCGTAAAGAGACTTGGAGTACCGGAGGAATATGCAAAAACCAGTGGTGATTACAGAGAGCTGCTTGCTTACTATCATCTGGATGCAACTGGAATTGCCGAGTCGATTAAAGAGTTTTTGGCTGCAGTATGACAGCAAGACAAGATATGAGGGATGATTAAATGGAACAGAAGAGCAAAAAAGAACGTCTTTTGTGGCCGCAATTTGACGCGCTGGAACTGGGCAGCGGCTGGGATATTACAGATATTTCAAAGCCACAGACTTTGATTGAGGATGTATATGGAGATTCCCATCCCGGAAGTGTTCATTTAAACCAGCTTACTACACAGGCAGCCTATGGCGTATATGAAAAGGGCGGATTTCCGGCGCATTACCATGTTACGGATGTCTGTGACGGCTGTGCCCAGGGACATAATGGCATGAATTATGTTTTGGCATCCCGTGAAGCAATTACAGATATGATAGAAGTTCATGCAAGTGCGATACCATGGGATGGTATTATCTTTTCTTCCAGTTGCGACAAATCAGTTCCGGCTCATTTGAAAGCGGCAGCCCGCCTGAATATTCCGGCAATTTTCATACCGGGCGGAAGCATGCGGCCCGGTCCGAATATGACGACCAGCCTTTTAGCGGGTGACATTTCTCTAAGACAAAAAAGAAATGAAAATATTACACAGCAGGAAATTACCGATTACAAATTGACTGGCTGCCCTTCCTGCGGCGCTTGCACCTTCCTTGGCACGGCCAGTACCATGCAGTGTATGGCGGAGGCCTTGGGTATGGCACTTCCCGGAAGCGCACTGGCCCCTGCTACCATGATGGATATTCAGCGCTATGCCAGGGCGGCAGGGCGTGCGGTTATGGAACTGTATAAGAGAAATTTGACTCCCGATAAGATTATGACAAAGGAAGCCTTTTATAATGCTATTGTTGTACACAGTGCCATCGGAGGCTCCACCAACGCCATGTTACATCTTCCAAGCATCGCAAGGGAATTGGGATATGAGCTGGATGTGGAATTGTTTGATGAAGTGAACCATAAGGTACCGCATCTGGCAAATATTAATCCAAGTGGTAAGCATTTGACGGAATCTTTCTGGTTTGCAGGAGGCGTTCCCATGATACAGCTTTTGCTTAAGGATTATTTGCATCTGGATGTTATGACAGTTACGGGAAAGACTCTTGGTGAAAATCTGGAGGATCTGCAAAAAAGCAATTGGTTTGAGCGTAATTTGGGTTATCTGCATAATTACGGACTAAAAAGGGAAGATGTTATTATTCCGCCAAAAAAGGCAAAGGAAACAGGAAGCGTTGCTGTCTTGAAAGGAAACCTGGCTCCGGAAGGCTGTGTTATTAAATATTCCGCTTGTGTGAAAGAGCAATGGAAGGCGGTTGGTCCGGCAAGGGTATTTGACAGTGAAGAAGATGCATGCAAGGCTGTAATTGAAAAAAGGATTAAACCCGGGGATATTATGATTATCCGTTATGAAGGGCCGAGAGGCTGCGGCATGCCGGAGATGTTGATGACTACGGAGGCTATTTCCTGTGATCCAAATCTTAACGGCAAGGTTGCTCTCATAACTGACGGCAGATTTTCCGGTGCTACAAGAGGAGCTGCAATCGGTCATGTTTCTCCTGAAGCCGCCTGCGGTGGTCCTATCGCTTTTGTGGAAGATGGGGATATTATTTCCTATGATGTTGAAGCCCGTACCATAGAAATTACCGGTATATGCGGCCGGCCGTGTTCTCCGGCCGAAGTGGCCGCAGTCCTTGCAAAGCGAGCCAAAAAGGGTATAAAACTGCCTGAAAAAAGAAGGGGTTTCTTTAAACGTTATACAGAACACGCCCTTTCCGCAATGAAAGGTGCCGGTTTTGAATAAGATTTTATACTGCATAATCCTTCTCATTATATAATATAATTATTTTTATTGGGCAATTGCGAAACTAAACAATTGTATGAATTTTGTACAACGGCTAAAGTATCATTATTTTTGTATGTTTGGCAAATCGGCTTTTCTAAGTAAAACCTTTCTGTTGTATAAAGAGCATGTCGCCAGTTTAATGGTTTCGCAATTGCCGATTTAAAGTAATTTCTGAAACAGGACAATTAAAATTAGGTTATTTTTCTGCCTTCTTTATACATGCAATAATATATGTAATTAGAAAAAATTATTACAAAAATAATACATCACCGGCTTTCTGGCAAATTTTTGCTGTCTGGCTTATCTGGCAGAAGGTCGGTGTTTTTTTATTTAAAAAGTATATATGTATAATTTATTTCTTTTTATTATTTGGATAATATGCTGCAATAGTACAGAACATGACCGGTATAAACTAAGGCATAATCTTTAGGCAATTAATTCGGCTAACAATTAATTGACACATAGTTGACAAATTTATTATTACTTGTTATAATGAACTCGTAATATATTTAATAATTATGTAATATATTTTAATATTTCATTGCTTTAGAATTTGCATTCTGATTACATATGGGATGGACCTGTTTGAAGCGTGATGATCAAAACATTTGGAGGACACACTATATGAACAGGAAACTGTTAAAGCTTTCTTTGGTTTGTGTAGCAGGATTGGTAATAGTCACAGCGAATCCCAAGACAACTAAAGCCTTTGAAGATGGAATAGCTGGTTTTACATATGATAAAAGCGGATATATTTGCAATGTCCCGATTCCGGGTTTTAAAAATATCGGTCTTGCTAATGTAGAAACTAATTTGCTAATAAGATCCGGTCCGGGAGAGAATTATAAGATCGTCGGAAAGCTCCCAAAAAACGCTTGCTGCAATATATTGGAGGAGCGTTCGGACGGCTGGACGCATGTCTCTGCGGCAACAGCATCAGGCGAGTCTGTAACCGGCTATGTTAAAAGTGAATATCTTATAACAGGCGATTTGGCCACCGAAAGAGCGAAGGAAAGCGGTTCTTATGTTGCTATATCAATGACTAACGGTCTGAATGTAAGAAAAGGCCCTTCAACCAGTTCACCAATAATCGACCAGATAGCAAAGGGTGAAGAGCTGCTGATTCTGGATTTGAACGACTGCATAGTAACGACTGATGAGACTGAATATAATATCTGGGTTAAGGTTGCTCTGGACAGTGACGACGCGGAAGGTTCGGAAGGTTCCTTCGGATATGTGGCAAGGCAGTATGTTGAGCTGGACTTTAAGCTTCCTTATGCCTTATCAATTAATGAAATCCAGTATGGCTCCGGTGTAAGCCAGAAGCGTATTAACCTTGTTAATTTTGCCAAGGAATACCTGGGTGGCAGATATGTATGGGGCGGTACAAGCCTTAAATCCGGTGTTGACTGCTCAGGCTTTGTTCTTAGAGTATATGAAAAATTCGGTTATAAATTAGGCCGTACCTCAAGAGATCAGGCCAGAGGAGGCAAGAGAATCTCCGCATCTGAACTTAAGCCGGGTGATCTGGTATTTTACGGAAGCTCAAGTTATATCAACCATGTTGCCATTTATATCGGCAACGGTAAAATAATACATGCCAGCAACAGAAGAGACGGCATCAAGATTTCCAATATGAGATACAGAAATCCTGTAGCATATGTAAGATACATTAACGATTAAACTATTACTAATCATAAAAATCGACAAAATGAGAGCTGTTGAATTAGCGTTTGAGTTGCTAATCGCAGCTCTTATTGTTTTGTCCTATCTTATTGTTTATCCTGTTGCCTTGCTTTGATTCATCAGCCAATTACCGAATTCTTCATTGACATGCCTTGGCTAAAACTCTATAATAACCGTAAAAGTCCAGATATTTGGATAGCGAAATAATCATTTGACGAACGGGAGACAGGCAAATTGATAGTTTTATTATATATACTGGCAGCGATTCTGATTATTGTTATATGGAGCACAATTGAGCAAAGAAATAATAAAAGAAACTTAATTTTCAACCTACAGGAGCAATGGGGACAAATACCTGAAAGAGAATATAACTCCGAAAAAATGGAATATATGCTGTCCTATTATAATTCAATAAAGGATGAGTTCCATGATATTGACGAAGTAACATGGAATGACCTGAACATGGATGAGATTTATGCCCTTATGAACAATACCCAGTGCTCGATTGGGGAAGAGTACCTGTATGCTCTGTTGCGCAAGCCCTGCTTTGATTCTGAGGAGCTGGCTGAACGCAACCGGCTTATCAAATATTTCTCAGAGCATGAGGAAGAACGCCTGAAGCTTCAGACCTGTCTATATAATATCGGTCGGGCAAGCCGGATATCGATATATGAATATATAAACAGGCTCGGGGAGCAGAAAAGCGGAAGCAATCTTGCACATTATTTAATGAATCTTTCATTGCTTATATCCGTATGTTTTATTTTTGTTATGCCTTCCCTGGGTGGCATATTAACCACAGCTGCAGTGGTACACAATATTTACCGCTATTATAAGATAAAACCATTGATCGAAAATTATCTGATAATTATTTCATATATTATAAGACTTCTCGACAGCATAAAAAGCATATGCGGGCTGGATATTCCCGAACTGGAAAAATATATCACCGGTCTAAAGCAGGATCATGACCGCTTTAAGAAATTCAGGCGTGGCTCAGCAATACTAGCTTCCAGCAAACCCAGCGGCAGTATTATTGACATGATACTTGATTATGTAAGAATGATATTTCATATAGATCTTATAAAATATAATAATATGCTTGACTTCTTTAAAAACAACCGGCATGTGCTTAACAGGATGTATGAAGGTATCGGATTTTTGGACAGCATGATAGCAGCCGCCTCCTTCAGGCAGATGCTGCCTCTTTACTGCGAGCCTGAACTGGAAAAATCAGAAAAACCATTTATTAAGGTTTGCGACTTATATCATCCGCTAATTGAGCAGGCTGTAGCAAACTCAATAAGCGAAAACCGCTCCGTACTGATAACAGGCTCCAATGCTTCCGGTAAATCAACCTTTATAAAAACCCTGGCAATTAATGTGATCCTGGCACAAACCATTTTTACTTCGGTAAGCAGAAGCTATAATGCAAGCTACCTTATGATTTTCACCTCCATGGCCCTCAAGGACAACCTCCTGGGCAATGAAAGCTATTATATAGTAGAAATCAAATCCCTCAGGAGGATAATTAGCCGTATAAATGACGATATCCCAATGCTTTGCTGTATAGATGAGGTATTAAGGGGCACCAATACCCTTGAAAGAATAGCTGCTTCCTCAAGAATATTGTCTTATCTGGCAAAAGGGAATACACTTGTATTTGCAGCCACCCATGATATTGAGCTTACTCATATCCTGGAAAATGAATTCTCCAATTATCATTTCCAGGAAAGGATCTCAGGAAAAGAAATTATTTTTGACTATAAGCTTTATCAAGGCAGAGCGGTATCCAAAAATGCAATCAGGCTGCTTGATATGATGAATTTCCCGGAAGATATTATTGCTGATGCGGAGCTGGCTGCGGAGGAATTTTTAAGAGATGGCGAATGGAGCATATTAAAATAGATTGCGGAGGAATATGCATGATGGATGTTACCATTTATACCGACGGCAGCGCAAGGGGCAACCCGGACGGACCGGGAGGTTATGGAACCATAATTGTATATGTTGATTCAAAGGGCAATGTTCATGAAAGAGAATACAGCGCAGGCTTTAAGAAAACCACCAACAACCGGATGGAGCTTATGGCCGCAATAGTAGGTCTGGAGGCTCTTACAAAGCCCTGCAATGTTTTGATTTATTCCGACTCCCAGTATCTTGTCAAGGCCTTTAATGAAAATTGGCTCGAGGGATGGATAAAAAGAGGCTGGAGGACCAGCTCAAAGGAGCCGGTTAAAAACATTGATCTCTGGAAGAGGCTGCTGAAGGCCATGGAGCCTCATAAGGTCAGATTCGAATGGGTACGTGGCCACAACGGTCACCCCATGAACGAGCGTTGTGACAGGCTGGCGACAGCGGCAGCGGATGGAGATAATCTGGCAGATGATATCATTGCCGAACAGGCTTAAAATATTTGCATTCATTTCTTTATGCGTGATATAATTATGCAGATATCAATAGCACTGCAGACATTTTTAATAATAATAAATGTGTTAATTGAAATAAGATAAAAGAAATAAAGTATAAACACGAATGAAAGGAAGGGCTCAATGGAACAGTTAACCCCACTGATGCAGCAATACATGCAGATTAAAGCCCAATACAAGGACTGCATTCTTTTTTACAGACTTGGTGACTTTTATGAAATGTTCTATGAAGATGCCGAAATATGCTCCAAAGAGCTGGAAATAGTTTTAACAGGAAAAAATGTGGGTCAGGAAGTCAGGGCCCCCATGTGCGGCGTTCCTTATCATGCTGTCGACAATTATTTAAGCAAGCTGGTAAGCCGGGGCTACCGGGTCGCTATATGTGAGCAGGTTGAGGACCCCAAGACGGCCAAAGGTATAGTAAAAAGAGAAGTTATTCGTATAGTTACCCCCGGTACAATTAACACCCAGGCTCTTGATGAAAGCAGAAACAATTATCTGATGGCCATTATACATACAGCAAATGCATTCGGTATTTCCATAGTTGACGTATCCACCGGCGATTACTATGTAACAGAGGTTGACTCTGAACGGAAGCTGATGGATGAAATATACAAATGGTCACCATCTGAAATCATATGCAATGATTCTTTTTTTGTTTCCGGAGTTAATATCGATGCAATAAAAAATATAAGCGGGTTGACTTTATCTCCCTTAGAGCCCTGGTATTTTGATGATGATTTGTGCATACGGGCCCTGAAGGAGCATTTTAATGTAAGCTCACTGGACGGGCTGGGGCTTAAGGATTATACCATCGGCACCATAGCCGCCGGCTGCGTTATGCAGTATCTTAACGAAACCCAGAAGAATTCACTGTCCCATATAGTCAAGCTTACCCCCTATACCTATGACAAATACATGCTCCTGGACAGTTCAACAATCCGCAATCTTGAGCTGACACAGACAATCAGGGAAAAAAGTAAGAAAGGCTCGCTTCTTTGGGTACTGGATAAAACCAGAACCGCCATGGGAGCAAGACTGCTTCGCAGCTATATAGAACAGCCGCTGATTGATCTGGACATGATTAATCAAAGACTGGACGCAGTCGGTCAGTTTAAGGAAAATATGATAACCCGTGAGGAGATCAGGGAATATCTTAATTCAATATATGATCTTGAGCGCCTGCTGAGCAAAATCAGCTATAAAAGCGCCAATCCCAGGGATTTGATTGCCTTTAGCAGCTCCCTTTCCATGCTTCCTCATATTAAATTTTTAATGAAGGAATTTAACAGCGGTCTGCTGAAGGAAATCTATGAAGAGCTTGATACCCTTGATGATATATGCCAGCTTATAAACTCTGCCATTAATGAAGATCCTCCTCTTAATGTCAAGGAGGGCGGTATAATTAAAGAAGGCTACAATGAAGAGGTTGACCGTCTAAGGAAGGCTAAAACCGAAGGAAAGGACTGGCTCATGGAGCTGGAAGCAAAGGAGCGGGAAGCCACCGGAATTAAGAATCTTCGTGTTAAGTTCAACAGGGTATTCGGCTATTATTTTGAGGTTACCAATTCATATAAAAATTTGGTTCCATCCGACTGGATTCGCAAGCAGACTCTGGCAAATGCAGAGCGTTACACCACACCCAGACTGAAGGAACTGGAGGATATCATACTGGGAGCGGAGGACAAGCTCTTTTCTCTTGAGTATGATCTCTTCTGTGAGGTGAGAGACAGGATTGCCATGGAGGTTAAACGGATACAGCAGACCGCCAAGGCTATTGCCAAAATTGATGTTTTCACAACCTTGGCTCTGGTGGCCGAGCAGAACAACTATACAAGGCCTAACATGAACACCAGTGGCGTTATCAGTATTAAAAACGGCCGTCATCCCGTAGTAGAACGGATGATCCCCCACGATATGTTTGTAGCCAATGATACTCATCTTGACAATAAAGCCAACCGACTGGCCATAATAACCGGACCCAATATGGCCGGTAAATCCACCTATATGAGGCAGACCGCCCTGATAGTGCTGATGGCCCAGATAGGAAGCTTTGTTCCGGCAGACAGTGCAAATATCAGCGTTGTGGACAGGATATTTACCAGGGTGGGAGCCAGTGATGATTTGGCCAGCGGACAGAGTACCTTTATGGTGGAAATGACAGAGGTGGCCAATATTTTGCGCAATGCTACGAAAAACAGCCTCCTAATACTGGATGAAATAGGAAGAGGAACCTCAACCTTTGACGGCTTAAGCATTGCCTGGGCGGTTATAGAGCATATCAGCAATCCCCAACTGTTGGGTGCAAAGACCTTATTTGCCACCCATTATCATGAGCTTACAGAGCTGGAAGGCAGACTGGACGGGGTAAACAACTACTGTATAGCTGTTAAGGAGCAGGGTGATGATATTGTTTTCCTGCGTAAAATTGTAAAGGGAGGGGCTGATAAAAGCTACGGCATTCAGGTGGCCAAGCTGGCAGGAGTGCCGGCCTCGGTCTTAAAGCGGGCTGCTGAAATTGCAGTGCAGCTTTCCGGCAATGATTTAGCCCTCAAGACCAAAAAACTTGCTGAGGCTGAAGCAGCCGAAGCTGATGCAAG
>Ga0207747_1002088_pt1 | contig 11923 bp, 10 predicted proteins | sample HigsolmetaGSP11D_FD_184839 | JGI IMG/M metagenome (GOLD analysis project Ga0207747, IMG submission 184839) | High solid enriched microbial communities from the Joint BioEnergy Institute, USA - SP1-1-D (SPAdes) | ecosystem: Engineered > Bioreactor > SSF (Solid state fermentation) > Aerobic >...
TCCTGGAGACGGGCGGGATCGGCTTCATCACCGGCGACCGGCGCCTGAACTACGCCCCGGAATGGGTGACGGAACTGTATTACGACATGCGGGTGGCGCCGGGCCTGAACCTGGCGGCGGATTACCAATCCGCGCTGAATCCCGCCTACAACGCCGATCGCGGGCCGGTGCACCTCTTCGCCATCCGCGCCCGGATCGCCTTCTGAGGCGGCCCGATCGGCATATGGAGTCGGGGCGCCCTGGCGGGTGCTCAGATCATCATGTCACGCAGCCAGCCTAGCATGCGTGCGAAGGAGGCGACCACCGCTGCCACCAGGGAGAGGACGACGGCGATGCCGGTCAGGACCAGCAACCCGCTGGCCAATCCGCCCCAGGGCGCCAGCAGGCTGCCGAGAAATTCGTAAAGCGCGGCGGGCGAGGACCAGATGCCGGGATCGGCGAGGGGGCTAAGTGCGTCAGCCTGGTCCTCCGCCAAGCGTAGCTGGTTTTGCAACGGCTCCGGCAACGCATCCACCAACCGGGCGAGGAGGCCAAGCCGGATCGCGACACCGATCGCCGCGACGAGGAGCAGGAGCTTTATCAGCAGACGGAGCATGATGCCCAAGGCGAGGTTTCCCCCGCCCTATCATGCGGCCTGATCTCACGACAAGTTGCAAAACGGATACGGTAACGATTGCCGGGATGGGCAGCAGTGCGACGCCCTGCCGCCCAGGCCCGCCGATCCACGGCCCCGGGAGGCGTGACCCGCTTCCCCTGGGAATGGGATCAGGCCGGGGACCTGGCCGGCAGCCGCCCGGCATCCCGCCGCTGCTCATAGGCTTTGGCGTGGATATAGGCGGCCTCATGCAACTCCTCCGGCACGCCCGCGCGGCGCGCCGCCTCCAGCAGGAAGCCGAGGATGTGGTCGGCCTCGATCCGGCCGCCCGATTCCAGGTCCCGCAGCATGGAGGTGGAGTAGGCGCTGGTGGGATCGGCGAAGAGGGCGCGGAATTCCTCCAGATAGGCTTCCCGCATCGGATGCCCGTTCGCGGCGGCGATGGCGGCGTTGCGCTCCAGCACGCGGTGCATCAGCGCGGCGCCGCCAGGGGCGCGGGCGATCTCGCCCACATTGCCCCGCATCAACACCGTGCCGATGGCGCTGGTGCCGAGATGCACCAGCTTCTCCCACATGCGGAACATCACATCCGGCACCGCCTGCGCCACAACTCCCGGGGCGCGGGCGCAGATTTCGGCCAGGGCCTGCACGCGCGGGCTCATGCGCCCATCCGTCTCGCCGAAGGTCAGGTAGCGCCAGTCGTTCAGGTGCTTGACCGTGCCATCCGGCGCCAGGGTCGCCTGGATCTTGGCCAAGCCGCCCAGCACGCGCTCCGTGCCGAATTCGCGCTGCAGCCGCTCGATATGCGAAAGGCCGTTCAGCACCGGCAGGATGGCGGTGCGCGCATCCACCGCCGGGCGGATGGCGGCAATGGCATCCTCCAGGTCGTAGGCCTTACAGGTGAGCAGGATCAGGTCCCAGCCGGGCTTGGCCTCCTCCGCCGCGATGGCGGTCACCGGCCGGCGCAGGGCGCCGAAGGGGCTCTCGATGACCAGCCCGTTCTGTTGCAACTGCGCCCGCCGGCGCGGGCGGACGAGGAAGCCGACCTCGGCCCCGGCCTCCAGCAGCCGCCCACCGAAATAGCCGCCGAGCGCGCCGGCGCCGAGTACCAGGATCCGCATGACCGAATTCCTCCCCGCCCGGCACCGGGCCGGCATGATGCCCCTCCCCACGGATGGAGAGGGGGCGGCTTCACCCCGCCTTCAGGTGGTTCAGCAGCTTCTCCATCGCCGCCGCCTTGTCGGTGCGGTCGATGGCGGCGACCTCGGTGGCCAGGCGGTCCATCGCCTGCTCGTAGATCTGCCGCTCGCTGAAGGACTGGTCCGGCTGGCCGGCATTGCGGTGCAGGTCGCGGACCACTTCGGCGATCGCCACCGGATCGCCGGAGTTGATCTTCGCCTCGTATTCCTGGGCGCGGCGGGACCACATGGTGCGCTTGATGCGGGCGCGGCCCTTCAGCGTCTCCATCGCCTCCTTCATCGCATCGGGCGAGGCGAGCTTGCGCAGGCCCGAGGAGGCGGCCTTGCCGACCGGGACGCGCAGCGTCATCCGGTTTTCCTCGAAGGTGACGACGATGACCTGGAGCGAGTAGCCGGCCGCGGACATCGTTTCGATGCCCTGCACGGTACCGACGCCATGGGTCGGGTAGACGACGTGATCGCCAGGCTTGAATTCCACGGGTTTCGCAGGTGGCCTTGGGGGTGGAGTGGGCGGACCCTCGCGCCGCGCCGCCGGGGGCGGGGCGGAGGGGGCGGAAGTCGCCGCGATGGATGCGGGCGGGGCTGAGGGTGGCAAGGGCGCGGCCGCCTGGGCCTCGGCAAGGCCGGGCGAGGCGGCGGGTTCAGCAGGCGTGGCCGGGGCGCGGGCGGCCTCGGGCTTCACCGCCGGTTTCGGCTCCGGCTTCGGGGCGGCGGGCTTCACCGTCGCCGCAGGCTTGGCCGCTTCCGGCTTCGTCTCGGCCCGCGGCTCCGGCTTCGGGGTGGAGGGCTTCGGTGGGGCAGCGGGCTTGGATGCGGCGGCTGGTGCGGTCCGTGGCTTCGCGGCCGCCGGCGCCCGGTTGGAGGTCCCGGCCTCGCTGCGCGGCGGGGATTTCGCGGCGGCCTGCTTTGCGGGGCTCGGCCGCGGGGCAGCCGGACGGGCGGTCTTGGCTGGGGCCGGCTTCTTCGCGGCGGGCGCGGGCTTGGCGGCGGCACTCGCCTTGGCCGGCGCGGTGGCGGTCTTCTTGCGCGGCGCCGGTGCCGTCACCTTGGCGGCGCGGGCCGGCTTCGCCGCCGGCTTGGCCTTGGCGGGGGCGGCGCTGCGGCGTGGGGTTGCGACCTGCTTCGCCTGCGCAGCCGGGCGGCCGGGCCTGGATGCCCCGCTTCCCGGGGCGGGGCGCTTGCTCGATCCCTTCGCGCGGACGGGTGCCTTCATACCGGACGACTCTCCTGCGGCAGGCGCTGCTTGCGGGTGGACGCCAAAGCCCAGGCCCGCCGGTCACAGCCAGGATGTTGCAGCGGCATGGGCCAGATCCGCTCCCTTACGGTTGCCGAACTCACCGGGCGACATATGGTGTCGCAGGGAGCCGCCCGCCAGCATCGGCCAGCCACGCCATCGCATTGAAACAATAGCATTTCCAGCCGGTGGAGTCATCACCCCAGGGATGAGGCTGCCGCATGGCCCGGATCGCATCCCGATCCGGGCCGATTCGCCGGATCAGGGCTTGCCGGGATTGGGGCTGAACAATTCCCGCTTGCCGGGCTTGTCCTTCCACTCATCCGCATCGGCCGGCGGCTCGCCCTTGCGGGTGATGTTCGGCCATTGCGTGGCGTAGGTCCGGTTCAGCTCCGTCCAGTCGGAGGCGCGGTCGTCGCTGTCGGGGACGATCGCCTCGGCGGGGCATTCCGGCTCGCACACCCCGCAATCAATGCATTCATCGGGATGGATCACCAGCATGTTCTCGCCGACGTAGAAGCAGTCCACCGGACAGACTTCCACGCAGTCCATGTACTTGCACTTGATACAATTCTCGATGACGACGTAGGTCAAGCGTGCCTCCGCACGACGATAGCGAAATGCGCCATGGCGCGATGGCCGGGATTCGACGCGCCCTCACGGCGCCGGAACCGGATGGCGGTGCGAGAGATGGACCGACGCCGGTCCGCTGGCAAGCGGCGGATGGCCGGCAGGCCTAGGATCCCTCGCTGGCCGGCGGGGCCGAGAGATCCTCATACAGTGTTCGCGCCTCGCTGGCCGGGCCGCGCCGGTCCCCCAGCGCCAGCACCCGCCAGATCCGCACCACGCCCCGGTCCGGGGAGCCAAGCGCGAAGGTCAGCACGTCGCCGGGCCGGAGCTTGGAATGCGGCTTGTCGGTGGGCTGGCGGTTGATCCGGAAACTGCCCTGTTCCACCAGCCGGGCGCAGGCGCCACGGGTCTTGGCCACCCGCGCGCACCAGAGCCATTTGTCCAGCCGCTGCCAGTCCCGGTCCTCGGCCTCAGCCACGTCTCAGCGAAGCTTGAGCTGCGCCAGGATAGCGAAGGGCGAATCGGGGTTGATCCGCGGCTCCGGCGGCTTGCCCTGGCGGTCGCGTCCCGGCTGCGGGCCGTGCTGCCGCTGACCGCCGCGCTCCTGCTCCGGCGGGCGCGGGCCGCGCGTCTGCCGCTGCTCCTCCCCACCCTGGCGCTGGCCGTTCTGCCGGTGCTGGCCCTTGCCGTGCCAGGGCTTGCCGCCATGCCGCTGCCCCTGCTCCGGCCGCGGGCCGCGCGGCTGGCGCAGTTCGGGCGGCACCGGCGGGCCGTAGAAGACGGAACTTCCCACCGCCTGCGCCGGGGCCTGAGTCCCCTCCGGCCGGCGCTGCTGGCCGTGCTGCGGCCGGCGCTCGCGCTGCGGCCGCTCCTGCCGTTCCGGCCGCTGGCCGTGGCGGGGGCCGCGGCCGTGATGATGCTGCGGTCGGATCTGCGCCACCCGGAGCGGCGTCGGCGGGCCGTACATCCCTTCCTCGAGCGGCACCGGCTCCAGCAGGCGGAAGCCCAGCCCGGCCAGGACCGGTGCCAGCCGGTCCGCCTTCATGCCGAGTCTGCTCGCGAGGTCGGGCGGCACGGGCGCCGGAGCGCGGCGGGTCAGGAAGCCGAGCTCGGCCGCGATCCGCTCCGCCACGTCCAGGCGCAGCAGCACCGGGCCGGCCGGCAGCCAGCCCATGGCCTCGGCGAAACCGGGTGGCCAGCCATCCACGAGGCTGTCATTTGGCCGCGGCGGCGGCTCGCCCGACGCCGGTTCGGGGAGCGGCAGCGCCACCAGGCCGGGGGCGGGCAGGGGCGGGGTCGGGATATTGCGCGCCAGCGACCAGAGCTGCGCCCGCAGCGCCATGGGGCGCGGCTTCAGCGCCTCCGGCACGAAGAGGGCGAAGCGGCCGGCGCGGATGCCGATGGCCTTCAGCTTCTGCCGCAGCTCCGGCGTGATGTTCCGGTCCGTCCCGCCGGGGGCGAGGCCGAGCGATTCCCGCAGCAGATAGGCCGGGCCGCGCAATTCGCCCTTGGCCTCCGCCTTCGCCTCCACCGCGGCGACGGCGCCGAGTTCGCGGGCGATCAGGGCTTCGACATATTTCGCCAGCCGGGCCCGGACCCGCTCCCGCTGCGTGCCGTCCAGGAATTCGGAGGCGAGCACCTCGACCTGCGGCTTGGCCGGTTCGGGGCCCGGGCGCAGGCGGGCGACCTCCGCCGGCTCGGCGCCGGGGCTGGTCCAGGTGATGCGGTGATCGGGAGTGAGGGCGAAGGCCTCGTCCTTCGCCATCTCCAGCGCCGCGATGCGGCGGGGCATCTCCTCCCGCAGGGCGCGGCGGGCGGCGCGCAGTACCAGGCGGCGCTCGTCCTCTGTGGACGCCTCGGCTTCCGGATGGAAGAGGAAGCCCTGGATGCGGCCGACCGGATGGCCCTCCACCACCACCTCCCCCTGGCGGGTGACGGCGGAGAGCAGGTCGTCCTCCGTCTCGTCCAGGCGGCGGATCAGATGGGCGGCGCGGCGGTCCACGAAGCGGGCGGTCAGGCGCTCATGCAGCGCATCGCTGACCGCATCCTCGGCGGCGCGGGCCTCCTGCTGGAAGCGGGCGGCGTCCGTCACCCAGTCGGCGCGGGCGGCGATGTAGGACCAGACGCGGATATTCGCCAGCCGCGCCATCAGCGTGTCGAGGTCGCCCTCGATATTGCCCAGGGTGGCGATCTGCCCGGCGACCCATTGCTCCGGCAGGACGCCGTCCTCGGCCAGGTGGCGGAAGATGCGGCCGCAGAGCTTGGTATGGCTGTCATCGGCCAGCTTGCGGAAATCCGGCACCTGGCAGGCTTCCCAGAGCAGCCGGACCCGGTTGCGGTTGCTGGCCAGCGCCCGGATCTCCTCCTCCCGCGCCAGCATGGAGAGGGTCACATGGTCGCTGGCATCGTTGCCCTTGGCGAGGCCGGGCAGGGAGGGCGGCGCGGCCAAGCTCTCCAGCAGCGCGTCCACGCTGGTGAAGTCGAGGTCGCTGTTGCGCCAGGCGAGGGTCTGCAGCGGCTCGAAATTATGATTCTCGATCTTGCTGACCATCTCCTCCGGCAGGGGCGGGCAGTCGCCCGTCACGCCGAAGGTGCCGTCCCGCATGCCGCGCCCGGCCCGTCCGGCGATCTGCGCCGCCTCCTGCGCCGTCAGGGCGCGGGCGGTGTGGCCGTCGAATTTGGTCAGCGAGGCGAAGGCCACATGGTCCACATCCATGTTGAGGCCCATGCCGATCGCATCGGTGGCGACCAGGAAGTCCACTTCCCGGTTCTGGTACATGGCCACCTGGGCATTGCGCGTGCGCGGCGAGAGCCGGCCCATGACCACCGCGCAGCCACCCCGGCGGCGGCGGATGGCCTCGGCGATCGCATAGACCTCCCCGGCGGAGAAGGCGACCACGGCGCTGCGCGGCGGCAGGCGGGTCAGCTTGGCCGGGCCGGAATGGGTGAGCTGGCTGAGGCGCGGCCGCGTCTCGATCTCCGCCTGCGGCACCAAGCGCTGCAGCAGGGGGCGGATGGTCTCGGCGCCCATGAACATGGTCTCGACCATGCCGCGGGCGTTCAGCAGCCGGTCGGTGAAGACATGGCCCCGGTCCGGGTCGGCGCAGAGCTGGATCTCGTCCACCGCCACGAATTCGACGCGGCGATCCAGCGGCATGGCCTCCACCGTGCAGGCGAACCACTTCGCCTCCGGCGGGACGATCTTCTCCTCTCCCGTAATCAGGGCGACGTATCTTTCGCCCTTGGCGGCGACCATGCGGTCGTAATTCTCGCGCGCCAGGAGACGCAGCGGGAAGCCGATGATGCCGCTGGCATGCGCGAGCAGCCGCGTGATCGCCAGATGGGTCTTGCCGGTGTTGGTCGGGCCCAGGACGGCGCGAACCCTGGCGTCGAAGATGGGAGAGAAGGTGGCCGACATGCGGGGAGCATGTGTGGGCCGGGATGCGCCGGAACGCAAGCGCATCCCGGCCCTGGCAGGTGACTTGCCGGGATGGATGGGATATCCGGGCGGCGCGATGCTGCCCCCAGAACAATCAGGCGAGCGGTCCTGGCACCGGTTCCGGCCCGGTTGGTCCTGGATTGGGCATGTCTGGAAATCCACTCCCGAACAGGATCATGAGGCGCTCGCCGCCCTCCTGCGCGGGATGCTGCCGGAGGATGGGGTGGCGATCGAGATCGGCGCCCATGGCGGCCAAGTCACCCGATTGCTGGCCGATCTCCTGCCGCATGGCCATGTGCTTGCGGTCGAGCCGGGCAGCCATGCGCGCTCGGTCCTGCGGACGACGCTGCTCCTCCACCCGCGCCGGAACCTGTTCGTAGCGATGGGCTACGGCATCGCCAGCCTGGTTCCCGATCCCGGCCGCACCCCGGTGCCGGAGCCGCTGCCGGACGGGGCGGACGGCGACTGGCTGTTCCGGGCGGCGGGCTGACCCGGCCGGCGAGGCCGTGTCGCCCCCCTTCCGCTTTGCCCTGCTCTTCGCGGCGCAATTCGCCGCGGTGGGGGTCATGCTGCCCTTCCTGCCGGCGGTGTTGAAGGGGCATGGGCTGTCGGCTTCCGAGGTGTCGGTGGTGCTGGCCGCGGGCTCCGCGGTCCGGCTGCTGGCGGCCCCGGTGATCGGGCGTGGTGCCGACGGGCTGGGCGATCCCCGCCGGGTGCTGGTCCTGGCGGCGGCGCTGGCAGGCTGCACCGCGACCGGCTTCGCCCTGGCACCGAGTTTCGGCGCGCTGTTGCTGGTCAGCCTGGTGCACAACCTTTGCATCGCTCCGGTGGTGCCGCTTTCCGATGCGCTCTGCCTCGGTGCCTCCCGCCGGCTGCGCTTCGATTACGGGCGGGTGCGCTCGGCCGGCTCGATCAGCTTCATCCTGGCGGCCAGCCTCGCCGGGCAGGCGGCGGCGCTGGCGGGCATTACCAGCATCGTCTGGCTCTTCGCCGCCTGCCTGCTGCTGACGGCGCTGGCCGGCAGCGCCCTGCCACGGGAACCCGCCGCGGGGCGCAGCCGCAGCGGCTTCCGGGCGCCCTTCCAGGATCCGGCCTTCCCCTGGCTGCTGCCGCTTTCGGCGCTGATCCAGGGCAGCCATGCCCTCTACTACGCCTTCGCCACCATCCACTGGCAGGCGGCCGGGCTGTCACCCGCCGTCATCGGCCTGCTCTGGGCGGAGGGGGTGGTGGCGGAGGTGGCGCTGTTCCTCTGGGGACGCCGGCTGGCGGACCGGCTGGGGCCAGCGGGGCTTGCCATGCTCGCCGCCGGTTGCGGCGTGCTGCGCTGGGGCGTGACCGCCGAAACCACTTGGCTGCCGGCCCTGGCCGCGGTGCAGGTGCTACATGCAGGCACCTTCGGCGCGCAGCACCTGGCGGCGATGCGGGTGCTGGGCGGGCTGCCGCCCAACCAGGCGGCGACGGCGCAGACACTGCATGCCTCGCTCGGCACCGGCCTTGCATCCGGCCTGCTGACCTTGGGCTGCGGCCCGCTCTATGCGCATCTTGGCGGGGCAGGGTTCTGGGCCATGGCCGGGCTCTGCGCCCTTGCCCTGCCACTGGCCGCGCGGCTGCACGCGGCGCTGCGCCGCCGCGTCGCCACCCCGGCCTGATCCCACCTTATTGGTTGCAGGACTGGACGGGCAACCATTTGAGCCGCAACATACTTTTCGAAAGACCGAGGGGTTAAGCGGTAGGAGGGCGGCGGGCATGCTGTTGCACGCCATTCTGGCCAGGTTGATCCATCGCGGCAGGCTGACGGTGCAGTATCCGTCCGGCCGCCTTCGCCATTACAGCGGCAGTCCGGGGCCGGAGGCCAGCATGGTGCTGCGCAGCCGGCGGGCAGAGCGGCGCCTGGTGCTGAACCCGGCCCTGGCGCTTGGCGAACTCTACATGGATGGGGAGGTGGAGCCGCTCGGCTGCGGGATCTACGAGCTGCTCGACGTGCTGGTCAGCAATGTCTGGTCCGGCGGCGGCGGACATCCGATGGAGGCGTTCAATGCCAGGCTGCGCAAGATCCGCCGGCGCCTGGATCAATTGAACCCGGCCGGGCGGGCGAAGCGCAATGTCGCGCATCACTACGACCTGAACGGCCGGCTCTACGCCCTCTTCCTCGACCGCGACCGGCAGTATTCCTGCGCCTATTTCCCCACGGGACAGGAGACGCTGGAGGAGGCGCAGGCGGCGAAGAAGCGGCACATCGCCGCCAAGCTGCGCCTCGACCGGCCGGATCTGGAGGTGCTGGACATCGGCTGCGGCTGGGGCGGCATGGCGCTGACCCTGGCGCAGGACTGGGGCGCCCGCGTCACCGGCATCACCCTGAGCGAGGAGCAATTGCAGGTCGCCCGCCAGCGCGCCGAGGAAGCGGGCCTCTCCCACCGCGTGCGCTTTGAGCTGATGGACTACCGCGCCTGGGACCGGAAGGTGGACCGCATCGTCTCGGTCGGCATGTTCGAGCATGTGGGCATCGACCACTACCGGACCTTCTTCCGCATGGTGCGCAATGCACTGAAGCCGGACGGCGTGGCGCTGATCCATGCCATCGGCCGCTCCAGCGGCCCGGCCTCGACCAATCCCTGGCTGGCGAAATACATCTTCCCCGGCGGCTATTCGCCATCCCTGTCGGAGGTGCTGCCGGCCGCGGAGAAGTCCGGCCTCTGGGTCACGGATATCGAGATCCTGCGGCTGCACTATGCCGAGACGCTGCGCCACTGGCGCCGGCGTTTCGCGGCCAATCGCGACGCCATCCTCTCGCTCTATGACGAGCGCTTCTGCCGCATGTTCGAATTCTACCTGGCGGGCTGCGAACTGGCCTTCCGCCGCACCGACCACATGAACTGGCAGATGCAGCTCACCCCGGCGGTGGACACCCTGCCGCTGACGCGGGATTATATGTTCGAGGCCGAACGGGCGGCGAAGGCGAAGCAAGCGGTGCCGGCGGTAGGCGTCGGCTGAGCGCGGGCGCCTACCACTCGCCCAGGAAGACGCCGGCCTTCTTGTAGCTGTCGGTGCGCGCCTCGGCCTCCGGCCAGGTGATGGTGGTGCGGCGCTTCAGCCCGGTGAACCAGGCGAGCAGGCGTTCGCGCAATTCCTCGCGCACGCTTTCCAGCGACGCATCGGCGCCGAGGTCGTGGAATTCCTGCGGATCGGCCTGCAAGTCGAAGAGCTGCGGCCGGTAGCCATCCGTCCAGTGGATGTATTTCCAGCGCGGGGTCCGCACCATCCAGGCATGGTGCTGTCCTACCGGCTGGCCAAGCCGCCGGCGCGCGCCCTTGAAGGTCCAGTCCAGCTCGCTGAACACGGCATCGCGCCATTCGCCCGATTGCCCGCGAATCGCCGGCAGCAGCGACCGGCCCTCGATCAGATGCGGCGCGGGGTCGAGGCCAAGCGCGTCCAGGATGGTAGGCACGGTGTCGATCGCCTCCACCAGCCGGTCATCGGTGCTGCCGCGCGTGGCGTCCGCCGCGGGGGAGGGATCGTAGAGCAGGAAGGGGATGCGCTGGATGCAGTCGTGGAACAGCTCCTTCTCGCCGAGCCAGTGGTCGCCGAGATAGTCGCCATGGTCGCTGGTGAAGATCACCAGCGTGTCCCGCCAGCGTCCGAGCCGCTCCATCGCCTCCCAGACCCGGCCGAGATGGTCGTCCACCTGCTTGATGAGGCCCTGATAGGTCGGGCGGACGGTGGCGATGGTCTCGTCGCGCTGGAAGTTCCGCGCCACCTCCTCGTCCTGGAAGGCGCGATAGACGGGATGCGCGCCGGGGCCGCGTTCCTCCGGATGGCGCTGCACCGGCAGGCACTGCTCCGGCGTGTACATCGCGTGATAGGGCGCGGGGGCGATGTAGGGCCAGTGCGGCTTCACATAGGAGAGGTGCAGCACCCAGGGCTCGTCCCCCTGGCGCGACATGAAGTCCAGCGCCTGGTCGGTGGTGTAGGCGGTTTCGCTGTGCTCCTCCCGCACGCGCGCGGGCAGGCGGGCGTTGCGCATCTTCCAGCCGGAGAGGGGCTTGCCGTCCTTGTCCTCCACGGCGATGACGTAGTCGGTCCAGGGATCGCGGCTGTCATAGCCCTGTTTGCGCAGCCAGTGGGCATAGGCGCTGTCGGGCTCGGGATGGTGGCCGTCATGCCGGTCCACCAGGCTGAACCAGCCCTCGCGCAGCAGGGCGGCGAGGTCATGCTGGCCATCCAGTTCCAGGCGCCGCATGCCATGCGCATCGGGCATCACATGCGTCTTGCCGGCGAGCGCCAGGGTCCGGCCGCTCTCGCGCAGGTGCCAGCCGAGCGTGACCTCCCCCACCGAAAGCGGCACGCGGTTATGCGTGGCGCCATGCGAGGAGACATAGCGCCCCGTATAGAAGGACATGCGGGAGGGGCCGCAGATGCCGCTCTGAACGAAGGCATTGGCGAAACGGACTCCGCGCCTTGCCAGCGCATCGATGTTCGGTGTCTGCAGATAGGGATGGCCGGCGCAGGAGAGGTGGTCCCAGCGAAGCTGGTCGCACATGATGAACAGGACGTTACGGATGCTCACGGCGCGTCTGGTTCCTCGCCTTGCCCGCTCCCATGATAACCGGGACGGAGCCGCGCGCCACCTGCGGCGAGGGAGGAAGGAATGGCTGGAGAGACGGGATCCCCGCGCGCGACGCGGCGCGGCCTGATCGCGGGCGTGGCGGGGCTGCTGACGGCGCGCCGGGCATGGGGGCAGGGCGGCGAGCCCTGGCGCATCCTGGTGAATTTCCCGCCCGGCGGGCTGCTCGATGGCACGGCGCGGCTGATCGCCGAGCGGTCGCAGCGCGAGGGGCGGGTGCCGACCGTGGTGGAGAACCGGCCTGGCGCCGGCGGCAATATCGGTG
>Ga0207747_1002105_pt1 | contig 11834 bp, 12 predicted proteins | sample HigsolmetaGSP11D_FD_184839 | JGI IMG/M metagenome (GOLD analysis project Ga0207747, IMG submission 184839) | High solid enriched microbial communities from the Joint BioEnergy Institute, USA - SP1-1-D (SPAdes) | ecosystem: Engineered > Bioreactor > SSF (Solid state fermentation) > Aerobic >...
TCTTTCTTGATTAAATGCACTCTCTGGTACTCTATATTTTCCCTATATCTTCCTCTATTGATTGCTACCTGTAAATTTTTATCTCATAGTTTCACAATTACCTAAATTAAAATTATTATACCATACAATTGTTATAATTCAATAAATACAATATACAAACAATTAATATTTTACTCTGAAAATGAAACTTTTGACATTTAGGATATTTTATACTATAATTACAAAGTACGGTTTCCGAATTATTTGGGAGGCTGATTATATGGATGCAGAAATAAAATCATTAGAATATCTGTTGCGTGAAATCAACCATAAGATGAATCTCGCAACTAAAAACTATTTAAACAGCAAAAATATCACAATGTCCAGATTCTGGGTTCTAAACAAATTGTATTCAGATGAGGCGATCACTATGAAACAGCTACAATCGCAACTTCTACTATCTCCAAGCACCCTTACAGGGCTAATCGATAATCTTGTTGCTGATGATTTAGTATCTCGGTGGAGAGACACTAAAGATAGGCGTCTTGTCTTTTTGAAATTAACTGATAAAGGCTCTAATCTGCTAAATGAAATTTTAGAATACCGTACATTGGTTCTTAAAAAAATAGTCACTAAATGTACAAAAGATATAGACTTAAATATGTTAAATAAAAATCTCGAAACATTGTTAAAAACGTCAAACAATATTGATACAATTTAAGAAGGTGATTTTGATGAATTTTTCAATCGAAATAAAAAATTTAAAAAAGAAATTTAGAGATTTTGAAGCTGTTGGCGGAATTACATTTAACGTTGAAAAAGGAGAAGTATTTGGCTTACTGGGTCCAAATGGAGCCGGAAAGACCACAACTATTCGCATGATTACTACTTTGATGCCACCTACATCAGGAGAAATATTTGTTGCAGGGTACGACGCAAAAAAATACGGTGCAACAATAAGAAAATACATTGGATATGTACCACAGGCCCTTTCTGCTGATTCTACTCTAACTGGTTATGAGAATCTCCTTTTTGTAGCTAAACTCCTAAGACTTAACAAAAAAGAAAGAGAAGAAAGAATTGACTATATACTTAATATGTTGAATCTTAAAGATGCAGAAAACCGCCTTATAAAAGAATATTCTGGAGGAATGATACGAAGGTTAGAAATCGGCCAGGCTATAATACACAGACCTGAAGTTTTAATACTTGATGAACCAACAGTAGGATTAGATCCAGTTGCAAGGCTAAATGTCTGGAAAGTGCTTGAAACTCTGAGAAAAGAAACTGGTTTAACTATTTTAATAACAACCCACTATATGGAAGAAGCGGAAGCTATATGTGGAAGAATAGCTATAATGAATAGTGGCAAAATCGTAGCAATGGGTACGCCAGAAGAATTAAAATTAAAAACCGGAAATCCCGATGCCACCCTAGAAGATGTATTTACATTTTTCACTGGAAATCAATTAGAATCTGGAGGTAGTTACCGTGAAACAAGTCTATTACGCAAAAGAATCCAAAGATTCAGTTAAGACAAAATCGCAACTGAAAATTATTCTCGACTATATATTCAATTCATTCACTATAGCAGAGATGGAAGTTAGGAAGCTAAGGCATGATCCTACAGAATTGCTTACAAGAGCAGTTCAACCAGTTCTTTGGCTTTTGATATTTGGCCAAGCATTTTCTAGAATACGTGCGATACCTACGGGAAATGTAAATTATCAAACGTTTATGGCACCTGGCATCTTGGCCCAATCTATGATGTTTATATCGATATTTTACGGTTTAAGCATAATATGGGATAAAGATCAAGGCATACTTCAAAAGCTTATAGCAATGCCAGTCCCAAGAGCAGCTTTTGTTACAGGTAAAGCATTTGGTGCAGGAATAAGGGCTATAAGTCAAGTGATTATAATATTATTTTTATCATATTTACTTGGTCTTAATATCAAGTGGAGTTTGCTAAATATAATCATGAGTATATTTACCATCATACTTGGTGCTGCATTCTTTTCCTCTCTATCTATGGCTTTGGCTGCTATAGTCAAAAGTAGAGAAAGGTTTATGGGAATCGGGCAGGTTATTACAATGCCATTGTTTTTTGCCAGCAACGCAATCTATCCAATACAAATAATGCCACATTGGCTACAAATTATAGCTAAAATAAATCCACTGAGTTACGTTGTTGAACTTTTACGAGGATACCTTATAAACGGCAGCATTTCAGGAACTGGTTTTGATTGGTTAATACTGATATTAGCAACAGTAGTAATACAAGTTATCTCTGCTGTTTTATATCCACATATTGTAACATAAAAACCACCTTATTAACTGATATGCCCATATAGTAGACAGTAAAAAAACTAGCTGTTTACTGATATGTGGCATATCACATAAGGTGGTTTTAATATTTTATTTTGTCTTGAAAAATAAAGCCTTTACTATCTCCATAATTATAATAGGCGAAAGCGATAATAAAACTATAATATCCCAATCGTATATGTTTATATTTTTTATATCAAATATAGCATTAAGAGGAGTCAATATAACCACAAGTTGAAGGAATATTGAAACAGCTAAAGCCAATACCATGTATCTGTTTTTAAATAAGCCAACTTTAAATATGGATTTGTTGGATCTTGCATTCATCGCTTGAGAAAGCTGCGAAAAAGTTAAAACAGCAAATGCCATAGTTCTTGCATTAGTAAGATTTTCTCTTAACCCAAATAAAAATGCTATAAATGACACTAATCCTATCATTATACCTTCAATGGGTATTCTAAACATGAGTCCATCAGCAAAGATGTTTTCATTTTTAGGCCTTGGTTTTTTGGTCATGATGTCTTTATCAGCCGGCTCAACACCTAACGCTAACGCTGGTAGACTATCTGTCACAAGATTTACCCATAAAATATGGATTGGTTTAAGAGGCATTGGCATACCTGCTAATGTAGCAATTAAAAGAACAAGTATTTCGCCTATATTGCATGATAAAAGGTAGTGAATAGACTTTTTTATATTTTCATATATAGTCCTTCCTTCCTCTATCGCAGCAACTATTGTCGCAAAATTATCGTCAGTCAATACCATATCTGCAGAATCTTTTGCTACATCAGTACCTGTTATTCCCATTGCAGCACCTATGTCTGCCTGTTTTAATGCTGGTGCATCATTTACACCATCACCGGTCATGGCTACAACTGCATTATTCCTCTGCCATGCTTTAACAATCCTCATCTTATGTTCAGGGGAAACTCTGGCATACACAGATATATCTTTTACTTTTTTATACAATTCATCATCAGTCATCGCTTCTAATTCTCTACCAGTTACAGCCATATCACCTTTATTTAAAATCCCCAATTCTTTTGCAATAGCCATAGCAGTAATCTTATGGTCACCTGTTATCATAACAGGCTTAATGCCTGCCATTTTGCAGATCTTAACAGAGTCTTTGACTTCTTCTCTAGGCGGATCTATCATCCCTAGTAACCCAATAAATATCAAATCTTTCTCCACATCATCACTGCTTAGCCTTTCGGGAATATCATCAGTATTTTTATAAGATATTGCCAAAACCCTTAATGCGTTATTTCCCATCTTCTCATTTTCTAGTTTAATCTTTGATTTATCATCATCAGTCAAATTCTCTATTTTGCCGTCTTTTAATATGTATTTACACCTTTCTATAACATTGTCAAAGGCGCCTTTTGTTATGACTTTGTAATTATTGTCATGGGCTTTATGAATCGTCGTCATCATCTTTCTGTCAGAATCAAAAGGGATTTCTGCTACTCTAGGATATTTATTTTCCAAATCCGATTTTTTCGAAAGATTCTTTTCAAATACAGATACTATTGCAACTTCAGTTGGATCTCCAAAACTTTTACCTTTATCATCTATAAATGCATCAGTACAAAGAGTTGAACATTCTAATAAAAAATCAGCTTTATTGTCATATTGATCATTTAAATCTAACTCTTTAAAATCAGTATAAACCTTAACAACAGTCATTTTATTTTGTGTCAAAGTACCTGTTTTATCAGAGCATATGACATTGGCACTTCCTAATGTCTCTACTGCAGGAAGTTTTCTTATTATAGCGTTTCTCTTAATCATCTTTTGAACGCCTAAAGCTAAAGTAATTGTCACTATGGCAGGTAATCCTTCAGGAATAGCAGCAACAGCAAGACTTACTGATGTCATAAACATATCAAATACAGGCCTTTTTTCCATTACTCCGATTATAAATATAATCGCACATATAATAAGAGCTCCTGTACCAAGATATTTTCCTAACTGCTCTAATTTAATCTGAAGTGGTGTCCTTACTTTATCTTCATTGTCCAACATTTTTGCAATTTTACCCATCTCAGTATCCATACCAGTCTCTGTCACTACAAATAATCCTCTACCATAGGTTACAATTGTTCCCATATAAACCATATTAATTCTATCACCGATATTCAAATTTTTATCCGATAATTTACCTGCTATTTTTTCTGATGCAATTGATTCACCCGTGAGAGCAGATTCATCAATTTTCAAATTTGCAGATTCTATAATTCTGCCATCTGCCGGTACAAAATTTCCAGCTTCTAAAAACACCACATCACCAGGAACGAGATACTGTGATTCTATCTCTATAACTTTCCCATCTCTTAATACTCGAGATACCGGTGCAGACAATTTTTTGAGAGATTCAAGAGATTTTTCGGCATTATTTTCTTGTATCATTCCTAAGAAGGCATTCAACAAAATGATAAACAAAATTATTACTGCATCCGTAATCTCACCTAGAAAAAGCGAAACTATAGAAGCAATTATTAAAATAATTACCATATAATCTTTAAATTGATCCAATAACATTGAAAGGACGGTTCTTTTCTTTTTTTCACTTAAATTGTTTGGGCCGTATTTTTCTAGTCTCTTTTTAGCTTCTTCTGTCGAAAGTCCGTTATTTACATCTGTCTTTAAATTGCTTGAAATTTCATCAATATCAAGAATCCAATTTTCCTTCATCGTATTCCTCCTAATTTTTGTATAATATAAATAAAGACCTTTATTTTGTATTATTCCACAAAATAAAGGTCTCACTCGCAAATTTGCTTAACCAGCCGGGTGTTTTCACCGTATTGACGACTGATTAACGAAGAGTTACTCCCCTTTAGATATAATTATAACATATTTATTGCACAATATCACCATTTGATAAATATTTTTTTGCTTTAGTCGTCACATATAATACGATTAAATCATCCAGTTTTCGACTCAAATCAAGCACTATATCATATTTTACTTCTTCCTGCTTTATTAAGTCATCAAGTTCATCTCGTAAATTGCTTATCTGTTCTTCTAATATAGATATTTTATTGTACATCATTAGTTCCCCTTTTCTAAAAATCGCATATACAATTTTATCATTAGGAACCAAAAAATTCAATAGGATAAAGCAGAAATTTTATCTAATTTTTTCCACTAATTTTGACAATTTTTTATATATATCTACTATATTTCTCCCGTATTCAATCTCCCAATCTTCACATCCTTCTCTAATTGTCAATATTTCTCCATTTAAGATGTTTCCCAATATGTCATCATTTGAAATTTTTTGCTTTATTTTTTCTATCAAAATTTCCACTGATGACGATTCTCTTTTTTCCATTTTGATTCAACTCCTATAGAATATTCTAATTATTGTTATATATTCTATAAATGTTATTATTTTCCTGCATAATAGTTAAAATTTTTTCAGTAATTTGATATGATATCAATAGCTTTCTCTAATGCTCTATCTATATTTTCTACTTTTCCACATCCTTGACACATTTTTTGATTTCCGCCACCATTTCCATCTATTATATCTAATACTGAATTAAAAAACGAATTTATATTTATATTAACATCCTCAGATCTCGATATAACTATATTAGCGTTTTTTGAAATACTACATAAAATACAAACAATCCCTTTTTCTTTTGTGACAATTTGAGATAAAGTCCTTAATTCTTTTAAATCTCTGTCATTAAAAGTCTTTGTCACCAATTTGTATTTTTTTAAATCAATTGATTCACTAATTAATTTTTCTGCCTCATATAAAAGTATATTTTCTTTCATCTTGTTTAATTCCTTTTTTAATTCCTTATTTTCCAAAAATAATTTATTCACTTTATCTAAAATTTCATCTTCTTTTACAGATAATAATGATATTAACATATTAATACAATTATTCTTGACATTATAATCTTTAATGGCTCTGAGACCGCATAAAAATTCTATTCTGATACCTTTTTTTGATTTCTCATAATTTCTAATTTTTATTAATCCTATTTCACCTAAACTTTTTACATGTGTACCTCCACAAGGTGAATAGTCTATATCTTTAATCTCTACAATCCTAATGTTTTCATTAACCTTTGGTTTCTTTCTTAAAGGCAATTTAGCTAACTCTTTATTGTCTACAAAATATGTCGAAATTGGCAAATTTGAATATATTATCTTATTTGCTTCCTCTTCAGCTACTGCAAGTTCACTTTCACTAAGATTGTTGTTCGTCAATGTTATATGCGAACAATCATCTCCTATGCTAAAACTTTCCGTTTCTGCATTATATAATTTATAAAATACTGCTGATAAAAGATGTTGGCCGCTATGTTGCTGCATATTGTCAAATCTTTTTTCCCAATCTATTTCACAAAATACACTTTTATTTTTAGGAATTTCTTTTAACATATGAATGACTTTATTATTTTTTAAAACGACATTATCAACTTTTATTCCATCTATAGTTCCAGTATCTGCAGGTTGTCCACCGCTTTCAGGATAAAAGTATGTTTCATCAAGAATTATTTCATAATATCCATTTACAAAACTTGCATCAATAACATTAGCAGTAAAAGACCTTTTATAGCTGTCATAATAGTACATTCTCTCCATCGTTTAACCTCCTAACAACTTAAAACGCATGGTCAAACCATGCGTTTTCTTTAATATACTTTTGTTCCGTACAAAGTTCTTACTTTCTTGAATTCTTCAATGATTTTTTTCGTAATTCCTCCAGGTTTCCCATTTCCAATTACTCTTTTATCAACTTCAGTTACAGGAATGGCTTCTGCAGCAGTACCAGTTAAGAAGCATTCATCCGCTGTATATACATTGAAAAGCGAAAAATACTTTTCTTCAAATGGTATTCCCAATTTTTTTGCTATATCAATTACAGTGGCCCTTGTTATACCTCCAAGCGCTCCTGCTGCCGATGGCGGCGTATACAAAACGCCATCCGATACTATAAATACATTATCTCCTGTACACTCTACAACATAACCATCTACATTCAATAAAAGCGCCTCAGGATAACCTGCTTTTACTGCTTCGATTTTTGCTAATATATTATTTAAATAATTCAAAGATTTTATTTGCGGATCTAAAGTCTGAATTGAATTTCGTCTGAACGTAGAAGTAATTATTTTTAATCCATTTTGATACATCTCTTCTGGATATAAAGAAATTTCATCCGCAATTATTACTACAGTTGGATTAGAACATTTATAAGGATCCAGACCTAAATCGCCTTTTCCTCTTGATACAACAAGCCTTATGTATGCATCCCTTAAATTATTTTGCCTTATTGTCTCACAAATTTTCTCAGCCATTTCCTCTTTACTTAAAGGAATATCCAGAAGAAGCGCTTTTGCCATGTTGTAAAGCCTCTTTAAGTGATCATCAAGTTTAAAAATAACACCATCATATGTCCTGATTCCTTCAAAAACACCATCACCATAAAGGAAACCATGGTCAAAAACAGAAATGGCTGCTTTTTCACTATCTACAAACTCGCCATTAAGATATACTACAGGCATAATGACTCCTCCTAATTTCTCTAAATATTTTATTGTAGATTATACCACTTTAAAATTTTAAAGTCAATTTAAACAAAAAGTCCCTTTTGGGACTTTTTGTTTATTTTATTCAGCTTTTACAGCTCCTGTTGGGCATACAGCCTCACATGCGCCACAATCAATGCATGTATCAGCATCTACCTCGTATTTGCCAGTACCTTCGTGAATAGCTTCTACGGGGCATTCTGCAGCACAAGCACCACAGCTAATGCATTCATCTGTTATAATATGTGCCATTATTGTTTCCCCCCTTTTTATGTATACAGTATATACTTCAAAGCATATTATATAGCATTTATGACTATATGTAAACACTACGTTATAATTTGTTTGTGTCAAGTAATGTTGGCAAATTTTTTACTTAGGTGAAAATAATAATCAAAAAGTAACTCGTTTAATTAATATCCATGTGCAGAAAACCAACTTTCCAACGATGGATTGGTGAATATGAAATCAGGATAAAGTAAATTTTCACTAATGCCAAACTGTCGCTGGGAGCGAATAAATTAAGCAATCCAATAAGTGCTAAAAGTATCGCAAAAATAGCCAAAATACTATCTCCTTTCTTACAACTTTTCAAATATAGAAATTAATAAACTTTACCAATCTTATCAATAGTTTTGAGTTTATTATAGCATTACAGAGCACAAAAGTATACGTTTTAGCTTTCATATAAATTTATTATAAGGTATTTTAAGACATGGAACAAGGCATTAAAAGAATTCAAAAAAATTATTAATTGGATTACTTTTTGATTGTTTTTCTGTATAATATTATTAAAAGATTAAGAAAGGATTGATTTAATTGTTATTATTGTCAATATTAGCAATAATTCCTTTTATTGTTCTTTTACTACAGCTAAAATTTAAAAAAATAAAAATTTTAAAATATATTGAATTTCTCTTTTTGGGCATATTTCTTGTTATTTATTTATATGTAAATTATTTTGAATTTGGAAATTTTAATCAATTAGTTTTAAATAATTTCAGTAATTCAAAAATCGTTTCTGTCACTTTGATTAAACATTCTGATGACTCTAATATGATAGAAAAAAGCAGCAATAATTCAAAGACAATTAATGATTTATTGACATATCTAAAACAATTTAAACTTCTACAATATAACGGCAAATTAGCTAAAACAAAAAATTATTCATATGAGATTCATTTACAAACTAACAATAGCAATGAAATAATGGCAATCACCATAACAGATGAAAATTACCTCAATGTTTTTCTAGTCACAACTAAGACATATCATTTATATTTATTCAATTTGTATGATAATATAAAAAAAGATAAAAATTATAAAATAATTAATGGCAAAATCAATTGTAATTTCTTAAATGCTTTGCTTGAAACTATTTAAAGCTAAAAAAACGAACTGTACATATCTTCTGCTTTTTAGTTTTGGGCTAAGGAGGTATAATTATTATGCACAATATTTTAATACTAGGTGGAAGTGGTCTTGTAGGAACATCAATAATAAATGAGATGAATAAATATGATAAATTTCAGATTTATTCAACGTACTTTCAAAATCCTGTACCATTGAATCAAGATAGAAGTTTTAAACTCAACATAGAAAATCCGGATAACATAAGTATTCTATTGAATACTCTAAAGCCCCATAGCATAGTTTCATGTTTAAGAGGAGATTTTAATAAGCAATTGATTCTACATATAAAAGTTGCTGAATATCTAATGGAAAATAGTGGCACTTTATACTTTTTCTCTACTACAAATGTCTTTGATAATGACTTAAGTAAACCTCATTATGAAGATGATTTGCCAAATTCTCATAGTGATTATGGGCAATATAAGATAGCTTGTGAAAAAAGAATGACAGAAATATTACATGATAATGTTTGTATATTAAGACTTCCTCAAGTTTGGGGAAAAAGTTCTCCAAGGATGAACGAACTATTAAACTCGCTTCATAATAACAAAGATATTGTTGTTTATCCCAAACTTTTTCATAATACAAATACTGATGTGATGATAGCAAAACAATTATGCTACATAATAAATAATAATTTAAATGGAATCTTTCATTTGGTACCAGAAGATATAATCAAATATAAGGATTTTTATTATGAATTAATAACAGGATTGGGTTTTAAAAATGCAAAAATTAAAAACAACTTTGATGAAGAAGGATACTTTGCACTTTTATCAAAAAGAAACAATGAATTTCCTAGACAATTAAGGTTTACTAATAAATCGGTAATTAATTATTTGATTAATTGATACTTAATAACAAAAATTTCGAAAAAGACAGGCGTTATACCTGTCCTGATACTGCCTTTTTTAGCTCTGTTCCCGCTTTAAACGCAGGTCCGTTTGTCGCTAGAATCGCTATTTCTTCGCCTATCTGTGAATATCTTTTCTCCCCTTTCTCCCTGTTAATTACATTTTCAGGATCCTATCAATTTCATTTAAATAATTTTTACACTTGTCTACATTAGCATCTTCCAAATACAACAAGGACAATTTTGTATAAACTTTTAGCATTTCTTTTTCATTGTTTATATATTTTGCAACTTCCAATATTTTATTGTATATGTTTATTACTTTTTCTTTATCATTTAATTGTTTATAGGCATCAACTAATCTATAATTTCCCTTTATAATGTATTTTATGTCATTATTTTTATGAGCTATCGAAATGCCTTCTTCTAATAAACTTATAGATTTTTTGATATTTCCTGTTTTAAATAACACATTGGCTTTTTCAATAAGTGTATGAGATAATAATTTTACATCTTTATTCCGCCTTATTTTTTCTGCTTTGTCAAAATACTCTAAGGACTTTTCATAATCATTTAGATCTGCATAAATTTCACCAATATTGCTGCAAATCAATCCCGCTAAAGAATCTTCATCATTAACATCGTTTAACAAATTCTTATATATATCTATAGCTTTTTCATAATATCCCATTTCTTTAAAACAATTGGCTTTTATAGAACTAGCATAAACATAGTTAGCAAGTTCATCTGATTTATCGCAAATTTTTAAAAATTCATCAACATATTCTATTGTAATATCATATTTACCAATATGCTTATAGCATAATGAAATATTATAAATCGCTTTATTTCTTATATTTTTGTCATTTATTTTATCAGAAAAATTTATAGCCTTATCAAAGTAAAATATTGCTTCATTAAATTCTGTTAAATTCATTCTACAAACACCCAGCATGTTATAAACATACGGTACTTGTTCTTTAAATCCATGTGTTAATAATATTTCAAGAGCTTTATTATAGCTTAGTATTGCATCTAGATATTTATTACTATTATACTTTATATCACCAATTTTAATGCTTATTAATGCATTTACTCTTTTTCTTCCAAATTTTTCTGCAATCTCAAGTAATTCATTTACTTTGCTTAAATCTTCTTCATTATTAATTTCTTTTAATTTTTGAACAGAATAATATTCAGCTTCTTCAGCAGGCGTCATTAAAAGATATTTTCCATCTATATTTAGATTTATACCAATCTCTTTGGCTCTTTTATTAAGCTTTTCTGCAATGGCAGAAGCTGTTTCTTTGCTCATCGTGCTCCTGCCACTTTCAATCATACTTATAAAACCTCTAGTAATGTTTTTATCCTGTAGTTCTCTTTGTTTCATCTTAAGCATTTTTCTGATTTTTTTTAGTCTTTCACCTTGAGTTGAAAATTCCATAGAAATTTCTCACTTTCCATTTTATATATTTTCTTGAGCCTTAGTTTCTAATCTATTATTATACTATAAATGTCTTCTGAAAACTATTATTTATAAAGAATAACAGAGATTTCGCATTAAAATTCCAGTGAAAAATTTATTTTTACTAGAATTTTAATATTTTACATCTAGTTGAATATATGGTAATAACAAATTCCCTTGGATGCCAAAAATAGTTACACTTTCCCCTACCCCATGAAATTTTAATAATGAATTT
>Ga0207747_1002106_pt1 | contig 11831 bp, 9 predicted proteins | sample HigsolmetaGSP11D_FD_184839 | JGI IMG/M metagenome (GOLD analysis project Ga0207747, IMG submission 184839) | High solid enriched microbial communities from the Joint BioEnergy Institute, USA - SP1-1-D (SPAdes) | ecosystem: Engineered > Bioreactor > SSF (Solid state fermentation) > Aerobic >...
CGAAAACGCATAGCTTACTGATACGAATTGGATTGTTGGAACGACACACTTTCTCAAGGTTAGGCTCATTCTACCCTAAATTATACCAATACAGGAATGTGGTCTACTGTAAGATCACGGATTCAGGAGCTATAAAAAGTGCAGATATATTTCAATCGTGCCATATCCTGTGATTTATAATAAATGTGATTTATAGTAAATATAAATAGAGCTAACTACATGCATGCCTTATTCGATTTGAACAGCTGGAAACAGAATGCCGCAGATGCATAAGACAAGGGGATGCTGCCCGAATGCCCAGGTATCATTTGTTCAAAAAGCTGGTCTTCCTGAATGTGATCCTGCTGATCCCGATCGTGGTGCTTTACTTCTATTCCAACAGGACAAGCACCCATGTGCTCGCCACCGAGCTTACCAAGTCCAACACGAACCAGCTGATCTTCTTCCAGAACCAGATCAACACAAACATCGGTATTCTGTCCTTGTGGCCGAATCTGCTGTTGCAGGACCCCGACATCTCCAATCTGAGGGACATCTGGACCTACCAGAAGTACCTTGACCTCGACAAGATTAACCTCATGAAACGAATCCAATCGAAGATCAATATTCAGCAGAGCTCGTCCGATTTTGTCAGCAAGATCCTGATCTATTCGCCCTCCATGCGGCGTGTGATCTCGGTTAACGATGTTAAAGAATACGAGCACCAGGAGCTGATGGAGGATCTGAAGAGCGGCGTCTGGCAAGTGGTCCCGAGCGGTGACAACAACTTTATTTTCAAGCTGGTTACCATTTCTCCCTATTCCTATCATACCGTGGCTCAACCCAACCTGATCATCGAGGTGCAGTTCTCCAGCCGCAACATCGAGAAGATGCTGGATCAGTTCAAGCAGGACGGCAGACGCGATCCGTTCTACTATCGCGAGGATGTGGGCTTGATCTTCAACCGCAGCGCGGATCGCGAGCTCGCGGCAGAACTGGTGGCCAGGCTCGACCAGAACAGGCTTGAACCGATCAAAAACGAGATCGTCAGCATCAACGGAGAGAAATACATGGTGCACATCGTTTATTCCGATGTGATCGGCTGGTATCTGATTGACTACATGCCGCTGATGGAAGTGATGAAGCCGATCGAGCAATCGAATCGCCTGTTCTATTCATCCGTGGTTGCCCTCCTGCTCATGAGCAGCATCACCGCGTATATGTTGTATGCCCAGGTTCAGGTCCCGCTCAAGCAGCTCATCAGGGGCTTCCAGCGGCTGAAAAATGAAGACTATTCGATCCGTCTCGAGCCCAAGGGCAAGAATGAGTTCAGCTTCGTATTCGTTCGCTTCAATTCGATGATGGAGCAGATTCAGGATCTGTTCGAACGCGTCTATCTGGAGAAAATCCACGTGCGCGAGGCGCGCCTGAAACAGCTGCAATCGCAGATCAATCCGCACTTTTTCTATAACTGTTTCTCCTTTATCTCAAGCATGGCGAAACTGAAGGATACGCAGGCAGTGATCGCCATGTCACAAAATCTGGCGAACTATTACCGATATACGACCCGTCAGGAGAAGGACATGGCAACTCTGGCGGAAGAGATCGAATTCATCCGCAATTATCTGGAGATTCACAAGCTCCGCAAGAAGCGGATTGACTATGTGATCGACATTGAGCAGGAAATGAACAACCTGCTCATTCCCCGCCTGCTCATCCAGCCGCTGGTGGAGAATGCCGTCGTGCATGGCGTTGAAGTGACGGTCGGAGCGGGTTTGATCCGGATCACTGGCTCTATGAGCGGCGGCACGGCCTGCATCGTGGTTGAAGACAACGGCAAGGGGATGAGCGAGGAGGAGATCCATTCGCTTGAGCAGCGGCTGTTGCAGCCGATGGATGAAGAGATGGGATGCGGACTTTGGAATGTTTACCAGCGCGTGACTTTGCGTTATGGGGAAGAAGCCAGGCTCCGACTGACCAGATCGGATCTGGGCGGCTTGAAGGTTAGTCTCATATGGCAAGAAGGTGAACAAGACCGGCTGATGAGGGAGGCTCTGACATATGATCGAAGTCTTACTGGTTGATGACGAATCCTATGTAACGGAAAGCCTGAAGGCGACGATCCCATGGGAGGACCTGGGGGTCAGGAACGTTTATCAGGCGGAGTCAGCCAGAGATGCATTGGAGCTGCTGGAGCAGCACCAGATCGATATCCTGGTGACGGATATCCAGATGCCGGAGATGAGCGGTCTCAAGCTGATCGAGACGGCCCAGGAGCAGTGGCCGAATCTCAGGTGCATGCTGCTCACCGGCCATTCGGAATTTCAATATGCCAAGAAAGCGATCGAGCTGCAGGTGTTCGACTATGTGCTGAAGCCGGTTGACGATCAGGAATTCATCTCCTCGCTCTCAAGCGCCATCGAGTCGCTCAGGGATGAATGGGCGCAAGTGGAGCAATATTACCGGCTCGTCTACGAACGCAAAACCGATCTGTCGATTCTGCGCAACAATCTGCTGCGCGAGCTGCTGCTTGGTCGGCGCATGTCTCGCCAAACGGTCGAGCAGAGGCTGGCCAGTTACGAGATTCCGCTGACGGCAGGGGAACGTGCGGTGATGATGCTGGTGCAGCCGGGAACGTATTATGAAACGATGGACAAGGAATCGCTCGCCCTGATGGAATATGCGATCAGCAACATCGCTGAAGAAGTGCTGTCGGAGTGCTTCCATGTCTGGTCGTGCCAGTCGCCGCACGAATGCCTCACGATCATCGCCATGCTCCGGCCGGAGCTTGCGCGGCAACTGGAGCCTGGTGAACGGGAGCAGATTGAACGCCAGCAATTGAAGAAGCTGTTGCCGGTGTTTCGGCGGAGCGTCAATGAATATCTGCGCGGCAATATTTCGGTTGTGGTCACGAACAGCTTCAGTTTCCCGGATTCGATCGAAAACGCCTATCGCCAGGGACTGCGATATTTCTGCATGCTGGAGAAGAACCCGCTCGACAAGGAGATCTACCTGGAGGAAGAACGGTCGCTCGCCGGATTGCCGCAGCTGTTCCTGGAGACGCTCCACCGGCCCCCCACCCTGCTCTATCTCGCGGAAGTCCAGCAATGGGATTCCTTGCGCAGCAAGCTGCAGGAAGTGTTCTCCTTGCTCGCGCAGAGCAACTATACGAGGGAGAATCTTTACGAAATCTACTTGGCGGTCAACAATGCTTTTATGTATGCGGCTCACAAGCAGGGGCGTTCGATCTACCAGCTCGGGCATGACTGGATCCTCGATCAGAGCGCCATGCAGTCACTGGATGAGCTGCGCCAGTGGACGGAACAGATGCTGATCCGGATGCGGGATGAGCTGTCCAGACAGGAGCAGCATGCGAAGCATCATATAGTTCATCAGGTTAAACAGCTGGTTGCCAACATGCTCGGCCAGGACTTATCCGTGAAGACGATCGCTGACCGCGTCTATCTTCACCCGGTCTATCTGTCCAAGGTTTACAAATCGGTTACCGGTGAGAGCCTGGGCGACTACATCATCCGCATGCGCATGGAAAGGGCTCTGTATCTGCTGAAATATACGAACCGACGAATCTATGAAATTACGAATGAGCTTGGCTATCAGAATCCGCAATATTTCAGCAAGATGTTCAAGAAATACTATGGGCTGACGCCTGCCGAGTTCCGCGAGACAGGAGGTTGACAGGCGTTGATATGGAAGGCCATCAGGTTGTGAGTTCGGCCGGTGACAGAGAAGGGAAGAGAAGTTCGGTTGGCTGCGGGGCTGAGACGGGCTGATGACTGGTTGCGACGGATGCCAGCAGCACCCACCCGGCAGATGGCTAAGAAAGGTGCAGAAATGTTCGCATCGTGACATGGGATGGAGAGACGTGCTTACCTATAATGGTTTTGAAATCATTTTACAGGGTTAGGGGGAGCACGAATGAAACCGAAGCTTCAGAAAGCATTGTTCATGATGTTAAGTCTGATCGTGGTCGTCGCGTTGTTCGCAGCCTGTTCGAACCGGGCGAACGACCCTGCCCCGTCAACGGACGGGACAACGGAAACCGGCGGCTCGACGCCCGGAGGCAGCTCCGGCGATCAGGGGGGCAGCCCATACCGCGACAAATACGATCCGCCCGTTACGATCACGACGGCTTGGGGCGTTGACCCTGCGTTGACGTTCAAGAACGGAGAGACGATCGAGAACAACGTGGCGACGAGATGGGCGCTTGAGACGCTCGGCATCAAGATCGAATCGCTCTGGTCCGTTACCGACACAAACGGCGCGTTCGCGACCAAGCTGAGGCTGACGATGACATCCGGCCAGCCGATGCCTGAGGTCGTCACGCTTGGCGCCGGCGAGACGCAGCTCGTGCATGACCTGATCGACTCCGGGATGTATCGGGAAGTCGGCTCATTGTTCGACGAATATGCAAACGACATCTGGAAGAAGGCGATGGAGCTTGATCCGAACGTCTGGCTGCCTTATATGAAGAATGGCAAGCGATACGGCATACCGGTACTCGATTACGCTTACAACCACGACTATCTGCTCTGGATCCGCCAGGATTGGCTGGACGCCCTTGGGCTCAAGGAGCCGGAGACCCTGGATGAGCTGGAGAAGGTCATGGAGGCGTTCAAGTACAACAACCCGCAAGGGCTGTCTCCGGATGAAGTGATTCCGCTTGATATCGGCTTTAAAAATTCGATGAACACGTGGATGTCCGATCCTTCCTGGGTGTTCGGCATGTTCGGCACGCTGCCGGAACAGTGGAATCTGGCGGCTGATGGTTCGCTGGAATACGGCTCTATCCATCCGGGCATCAAGCAAGGGTTGGCCAAGCTGAAGGATTGGCTGGACAAAGGATACATTCCTCAGGAAGCAGCGCTCTGGGATGAAAACAAGACAGCCGAGCCAGCAGTGGCAGGCAACGTTGGCATCATCCCCGGACCATACTGGATGAGCGGCTGGCCGCTGCAGGATACGGCGAAGAATGTGGAAGGAGCGGTCTGGAAGCCTTACAAGATCCCGACGGGCCCGGATGGCACGGCGATGCGCCACGGCACGCATTTCACCAACGGCGTTACACTGCTGCACAAGGACATGAAGCATCCGGAAGCGTTCTTCACGTATCAGAACTATCTGTTCGAGCATCTCGCAGACCCGCCGGTCGGAGGTGTGTTTGAGCATGGCGTGTTCGAAGGTTACGACTATGCGTTCGATGAGAACGGCAATCTGCTGACCGGCGATGATGTGCCGGGCGGTTCGATTACAGCGCCGCTCAGATACTTCCTCGTGCGGGACGGCGCCCGCATCCCGGATGCCCAGATGAAGGCGCTGCTCAACCTGGCGTCGGGCAAGGAACCGACGACCGTCAGGGAGAAGGAAGTTGTTCTCTACTACGGTCCGGAAACGGCGAACGCGGCGGTCGTGTTGCTCGAGCAGGAGGAGATCTCGAAGAAGAATATGTTCGTTGGCGCACCGACGGAGACGATGAAGTCGAAATGGGATTACCTGCAGAAGCTGGAGCGCGAAACGTTCAACGCCATCATCTACGGCGAGAAGCCGCTCGATGCCTTCGACCAGTTCGTCAAGGACTGGAAGGCCGGAGGCGGCGACCAGATCACGAAGGAAGTCAACGATTGGTACAACAGCACGAAAGGTTAATAGTCGCAGTTGGGCGATAGAGGCGGCCTTCGGGCCGCTTCTTGGTCAACCGGTCACATAGACTTCGTGCCAGTCAAGGGATTTGATTGCTGAGTTGGGAGGGAACCGTATGGAATTGGAACCTGCGCTTGGGCGCAAGCCGGCTGCCGGGCATGAGTTGCCGCGCAAGACAGCGGGACATGATCTTCGCAAGACATGGATCTTTCATCTGATGATTCTGCCGTCGCTCATCTTCCTCATCGTGTTCAACTACATTCCAATGGCAGGCATCGTCATGTCGTTCCAGGACTTCAAGCCGTGGCTTGGCATTTTCGGCTCGGAATGGATCGGCCTCGACAATTACCGCTTCCTGTTCGAGCGCAAGGACAGCCTGCAGGTGATCTGGAACACGCTGCTCATCGCGGGGCTCAAGATCATCTTCAATCTGCTCGTGCCGTTCACCTTCGCGATCTTCCTGAACGAGATTCGCAAGCAGGCGTTCAAGCGGATCGTCCAGACAATGGTGTATCTGCCGCACTTTCTGTCCTGGGTCATCCTCGGCGGGATCCTCCTGGATATCCTGTCGACGGACGGCGGCATCGTGAACCGCATGCTGGCGGCGCTCGGCCTGCCGCAGGTGTTCTTCCTCGGCAACGGCGACTGGTTCCGAGTGACGGTGATCGTCTCCGACATCTGGAAGGAATTCGGCTTCGGCACGATCGTCTTCCTGGCGGCGCTCGCCAATATCAATCCGACGCTGTATGAGGCGGCGGAAGTAGACGGTGCGAGCCGCTTCAAACAGACGATCTACATCACGATTCCCGCGATGATTCCGATCGCGATCGTCGTTGGCACGCTGTCGCTGGGCAATATCCTGAACGCAGGCTTCGACCAGATCTTTAATCTGTATAACCCCCTCGTCTATGAGAAAGGGGATATCATCGATACGTTTGTCTACCGGGTCGGCATCCTGAACGGCGAATTTGGCTTCGGCACAGCGATCGGCCTGTTCAAATCGGTGGTCAGCATGACCCTGATCAGCTTGTCCTATTATATCGCTTATCGCTGGGCCAACTATCGCATCTTCTAAGCCTTACAGCTGGAGGGAGGAGCTCATGTATCACAAAACCTGGCAGTATCGTGTCTTCAGCCTATTCAACAACATCGGCATGGCGATCATCGCCATCTTGTGCGTCATCCCGCTCGTGCATGTGCTGGCCGTTTCACTCAGCGCCAAATCAGCGGCCGACGCCAATCTGGTCACGTTTTGGCCGATCGAAATCACGTTGGAGTCCTACAAGAAGACGATGAATAACCCGCTGTTTCTCACCTCCCTGTGGAATTCGGTGCTGCGGACGGTTGTCGGCACGGCGATTACGCTGCTGCTGGCGTTCCTCGCCGCTTATCCGTTGTCCAAGGAGAACTCGGCGTTTCGCGGACGGACGATCTATGCGTGGGCATTCGTCTTCACGATGATTTTTAACGGCGGACTCGTGCCATTCTATGTCGTCATCCAGAATCTCGGGCTGATGAACACCTTCTGGGTGCTCGTCCTGCCCGGCGCTGTCAATGTCTGGCTGACGATCCTCCTGCTGAACTTCTTCCGCGGCGTGCCGAAGGAGTTGGAGGAGGCTGCCCTGATCGACGGAGCCGGCCATCTGCGCACCTTGTTTGTCATCTACCTGCCGATCTCTTTGCCAGCGATTGCGACCCTTGCAGTGTTCAGCATGGTGGGTCACTGGAACTCCTGGTTTGACGGGCTGCTCTATATTCATACGCCATCCAAATATCCGCTTGCCACCTATCTGCAAACGGTGATCGTACAGCGGGATTTCTCCTCGATGAGCATCAGTCCCGAGGATCTTCAACTGATGTCGCAGAAAACCGTCACCTCGGCACAGATCATCATCGGATCTCTGCCGATCCTGCTGGTGTACCCGTTTCTGCAGAAGTATTTCGTCAAAGGTCTGGTGCTTGGATCGGTGAAGGAGTAAGATCGGGTCAGCGCTGGTTGCCGCTTCTTGCGGCAGCCGGCGCTGAAAATTTTTTATCGGGGGGATAAAGGGTTCAGACAAAAAGCAGAGAATATATTAATATTAGTCTATAAAACCATATTAAGGCTCAAATGGAAGACGGTCATGGAAAGGGGGACGAAGCAACGAGCACAATGGCGAAACGGTATGGAAAGGAGGACAGCAGTTTCATATGTTAGGCACGATGATTTCAATTGCTGCAAGCTTGACTGTAGCAGTTTTTTTTGTCTATACCCAAGGTTGGTCTGTGTGGTCAGTCGCCATCGCTCTCTTGATCTTGCTTCTCGGCGTGATCGTGGGCAGGCGGTATGATCATCTGTCTTATCTCGCGAAGAAAGATGACCTGACCGATTGTTATAACCGGAGATTTATCCGCGGCATGATGGACCGGCTTATGCGGCAAGCGCAGAAGATCGATTGCCCCTTGTGCATCGCGCTCATCGACCTGGACGATTTCAAGCGGGTCAACAATGATTTCGGCCAGTTGCATGGCGATCATCTGCTCAGGACTTTCTCTGGTGCGCTGATGGCAGTTTGCCCGAAGGACTCGTACGTCTCGCGGCTCGGTGACGATGAGTTTATCGTCATTGCTCCGAATATGGATCTGGCGGCGATGGAGAACATCATCCAGGCGTTCCATCAGAAGCTTAAGCTTACCTACACGCTCAGCGATGTCAGATACTCGGTGGGGATCGCGCAGTATCCGGCAAACGGTGATTCGTACGAAGCCTTGATCAAGCATGCCGAGCAGCAGATGTACGGGATGAAATGGACCAATGCGCAGGAAGAGAATAAGGAGAAGTATGTGAATTATATCCGCGAGAATCAGAAGCAGATCACGGATCAATGGTTGGCGGTGGTCAGGAAGCATCATGAGCAGATAACGAGTGTGATCAAGCCGGAGGAATTTCAGTTTCTGTTTGATTATTTGCTGGATTTCAACTCAAACAGCTCCATGAATCGGCAGAAACTGATGGCCAGCTTGCCCGAGTACTGCCGGTTCTTATATGAGCAAGGGATTACGAGCGAGAAAATCAGCATCTTCATGACCGTCATGCGCCATCTGCTGATCGGCAACAATGATGCGGGGTTCAAGCCGTTCCCGATCGATGTGGTGAAGGAAGTGATCGGCAGGCTGGATGAACTGGAGACTGAGATTAACCGCCAGTATGCGAGGCTCGAGCTGATCAAGCGGGAGAATGACATGACGGAGCTTCATGAGGACAGGCTGTCGCTGATCGGCAAGATGGCCGCCAGCATGGCGCATGAGATCCGTAATCCGCTGACGTCGATCAAAGGCTTTCTGAAGCTGATTCGCGTGAATATCCCGGCGGACGCCAGCCCGAACATCGAGAAATACATCAACATCATCGAGAGCGAGTTCGAGAACATCCACATGCAGATTACGGGACTGCTCAGCTTCTCGAAGAAGCAGATTATCGAGGAGTCATTCAGCTATCTGTCAGCCAATCAGTTGCTTCATTCGATGATTTCCCTGCTCAGCCCGAGGCTGATCAATGAGAATGTGGAACTGAGCGTAAATGAGCGGGAAGTGTTTCACATTCACGGGCAGAAAGTCGCTCTGCAGCAGGTGATCTCGAACATCCTCAACAATGGAATCGATGCGTTGGCCATGAACCAGGACCGAGAGAAGCGGATGCGAATCGAGATTTACAGCGATGAGCGGGCATCCTACATCTCGATCAGCAACAACGGTCCGGAGATCCCGCAAGAAGTAAGAGGGGTGTTGTTCAGGCCATTTACGACGACGAAGAAGGATGGAACCGGGCTTGGACTTGCGATCTGCAAGCAGATCATGGAGAAAAACAACGGTGACATCTCATTCGAGTCAGGTCCGGAAGAGACGACGTTTACGCTTATATTCTACAAAGAAAACGCCCGGTCAGAGGCTCATATGCGGCAAGAACCAAGCAGAACCGCGTTGTGATCCTGTTACGTGTCGCCCGGCTTGGAATCAGGTTTGCTGCCAAACCATTTTTGATACAATTTCTCATACGTGCCATTCTCCGACAGCTCACGCAAAGCGTTGTTCACTCGTCCGACAAGACGGTTCCCTTTCTGGAAGGCAAACGCATATTGCTCATTGGTGAGCATGTTTCCTACGATTTTTACTTTGCCGGGCATATGTTTCTGCATATAATGCTTCGCGTTCGCTTCGTCGAAAATCGCGACATCCGCCTCTTTGTTCAGCAAAGCTTCATACGCTTGCTCGATAGCCGGGAAAGCGCGGATCTCCTTGATCCCTTTTACTTTGGAGGCATAGTCATAAGCGCTTGAACCGCTCTTCGTGGCAACGACCTTGCCCTTCAGATCCGTAATGTTGCGGATCGAATCATTCTCTTGCAATGTAAGCATGACGAGGCCAGTATCATAATAAGGCAAAGTAAAGTCAAAGTCCCGCTTGCGATCCTCCTTGATCGTAATGCCGGCCAGGGCGACATCGATCTCTCCGCGCTTCAGCGCGTTCATCATTTCGCCTTGACTCATCGCTTTGAATTTGTATTTGATGCCAGCTTTCTCTGCTGCCGATCTCCAAAGATCGATGTCGAACCCCTTTTCTTCTTCTCCCTCCACATAGGCGAATGGCTCGAAGCCCGTTTCGACTCCGACGATCAACGTTTCATTCATCCCGCAAGCGCTGGCAAGGATGCTTGCCAGAATGACCATCAGCATCAGATGCAGGAAATGTTGCATGCGTCTGGACAGCTTAATTGTCATGCGTTCCTCCAACTCCTTCGCTTTCTCGGATGTTTCTTAATGTTTGCGGATCAGCCCAAGTTCATGCATAGGATCCGCACATTTGACATACCTTACGGGGGTATAGTAAGATGATGGTGTCACAAGATACCCCCTGGAGGTATATAAACATGAAGCATGAACACGGGCAGCAAAGGAGGAGCCATCACTCAGATGAAATGAAAGGCAATCTGCTCGTCAGACTCAACCGCATCGAAGGCCAGATCCGCGGCATCAAGTCGATGATTGAGAAGGATACGTACTGCGATGATGTGTTGAATCAGATCGCAGCGGTGCAATCGGCCCTGAACAGCGTCAGCCGGTTGCTCCTGGAAGGCCACATGCGGAGTTGCGTGGTAGAGCGTTTGCAGGCCGGGGAGCATGAAGTTATCGATGAATTGCTCACGACCGTCAACAAGCTGATGAAGTAATGAAGTTGCAACAGGTCATTTTATAATTAATCGTGGAGGGATTTGGAAATGGCGACCATTACATTGAAAGTAAACGGCATGTCTTGCAATCATTGTGTGATGTCGGTGGAGAAAGCGTTGAAGGAAATTGGGGCAAAAGGAAGCGTCGATCTGGCCAGCAAGCAGGTGACCGTGGAATACGACGATGCGGTGATCAATCTGGACAAGATCAAGGAAGCCATCGAGGATCAAGGCTACGACGTGGTGTCTTGAGTGTATGGACAGATCGAAATCGAAAGTGGATCTGAGAATAACTGGAATGACATGCGCCGCATGCGCGGCGAGAATTGAGAAGGGCTTGCGTAAGCTGCCCGGTGTGGCCGATGCAGCCGTTAATCTGGCGATGGAGACGGCGCGCGTTGAGCTTGACGGCACCACCACGGTGCAGGACGTCATCCGCAAAGTCGAACAGCTCGGATACGGAGCCGCCTTGAAGCGGGATGAAGCCGAGGGGAGCGAGCGCCGTAAGGCGGAGATCAGACGGCAGCTCACCAGATTCATCATCTCGGCAGTTCTCTCCCTGCCGTTGCTCTGGTCGATGGCAGGGCATTTTTCCTGGACATCGTTCCTGTGGGTGCCGGACTTGTTCATGGATCCTTGGATGCAGCTCGTGCTTGCGACACCGGTGCAGCTGTGGATCGGCTGGCCGTTCTATGTCGGCGCATACAAGGCGTTGCGCAACGGTGGGGCGAATATGGATGTGCTCGTCGCGCTTGGTACGACAGCCGCTTATGCATACAGCGTCTTTCTGACGCTACGCTGGGCATTGCAGCAGCCGGGTATGGAGCATCATACCCCCGACCTGTATTTTGAGACAAGCGCCATTCTGATCACGCTGATCCTCCTTGGCAAGCTGCTCGAAGCGCTGGCCAAGGGACGCACTTCGGAGGCGATCAAGTCGCTGATGAAGCTGCAGGCGAAGACGGCGCTTGTCATCCGGGATGGCGTC
>Ga0207747_1002109_pt1 | contig 11818 bp, 9 predicted proteins | sample HigsolmetaGSP11D_FD_184839 | JGI IMG/M metagenome (GOLD analysis project Ga0207747, IMG submission 184839) | High solid enriched microbial communities from the Joint BioEnergy Institute, USA - SP1-1-D (SPAdes) | ecosystem: Engineered > Bioreactor > SSF (Solid state fermentation) > Aerobic >...
ATATTCTCCAAAAGAGCCGGCATCAGCTTCTATCCTGACAAAGCCTTCCGGGACTTGTATTCGTTCCTGGACAGTCATGCCGTTTTCATTGATGAGGTCAACTGCTGTATTTTCAGTTGACCTCTGAAATCCATTTCCAACAATCGCCGAATTGCTCTCCGTATCTGTTATGCTGGTATCAAACCCGGAGCCCGGGTCAGCCTTTGTCCGGCAGGCTGTCAATAGCACCGGAAGCATTAATGATACTGCGAGCATTAGATTAATGAGCTTTTTCCTATGTTTTTCCGAGAATCCCTTTTTCATTTGTCTCACCGTAAACCTTTTCCATTGCTTTTCGAAAGCAAGGTATAAATTTAGTAAACTAATATACCGGATATTCCTCTGTTTGTGCACCATCAAAAGCTTATCTGCTGTTCTTCCCATCTATATACCCAAAAGCGTGAAAAACGATCTCTGAGCATATTAATCCCAGTACAGCTCCTCCTATTATATCCGAAGGGTAATGCACGAAAAGGTACATCCTGGAAAACGCGATAAGCAAGGCTAATGCTATCACATAAAATCGGTATTTCTTAAAGGCTTTTGCAAGTACCCCTGCTGCTGCAAAGGATGAAGCTGAATGTCCTGAAGGAAAAGAATAGGATAAAGGCTTTGAAATAAGCACATCGACCAAGGGATTTTCGAAAAAAGGCCTTGGTCTCTGGATTATATTTTTCAATATCCCGTTTGCCAAAATTGCACTTAATATCAAAGCGCAGATGGTCATAATTCCGGCCTTTCTGTATTTCCCGCTCACCATCAGCAATACGGATATTAAGATCCAAATAAGCCCCATGTCTCCCAGGGAAGTGACCCCAATCATTATTTTGTCAAGGAGGCGGCTGTGGAGGTTATCATATATGAATTTGAGAACCTCCATATCCAGGTTTTTAATATGCTCAATCATGATTCACCACCTGTTCCTATGTACCCTTGAGGGATTAAATCTATCCGCTGGTTCCTTTGTCTCTGCCGGATATCCCAAGGACATAATGGATAGGGGTGTGACATTTTCCGGAAGTCCAAATATCCCGCTTATGGCTTTTACCCTTTCCTCATTGGGGTAAACACCAAGCCAAACGGCACCTAGACCAATGTCCTGCGCCATAATCAGCATATTTTCCATGGCGGCAGAACAATCCTGCACCCAATACCCTTCATACTTCTGCAATGACCGGTCACCGCAAACGATAATAGCATGGCTGGCTTCGTTGAGCATTTTTGAATAGGGATGAACCTTTGTTATTTCATTTAGAATATTCCTGTCATCCACTACAATGAAATGCCAAGGCTGTGAATTGCCTGCAGATGGTGCCGCCATGCCTGCTCTTAATATCTGCTCTATCATTTCCTCCGGAACTTTTTTATCTGTATATTTGCGAATGCTTCTTCTGTTAAAAATTGCCTGCATAATTTATCCCTCCTGTAAACCTTTCTGAATCTCTTTCTCCTCTGCTGCCATACCTCTTGACTTCTTGCATATTTTCACAACTGCTGATTTTATGGATTATTGCAGTCTCTTTAGCCTAAAACTTTCATGGCTGCCAGTGTAGGTGCGGATTTTTACAGCATTTTGAACTCTTCCTGCAAAAAGGCGGCTGTGTGCTCCAGCACTTCATCTTCCCAATTCTTACGATTGAACGTATGATCTGCACCCTCTATAATGTGCAAAAGACATCTTTTTTCAAAGACTTCCAAGTATCTATCCGACGTCTCCACCGGAACAGCCGTATCATTATCTCCGTGCAGAATAAGCACATTCTTATCATATTGGGCTGTTTTTCCTATTATATCAACCTTCATTATATCTTCCAAAAAGCCTTTCCCCAGCAACAGGCCTCCCAAATCTATATATCCGGATTTATTTAGCGCTGAGAGGTTCTCATCACTATAGCGGGACAATATTGCTTCCTTCATGTTGCCTGCCGGCGCCCATAAGCAAAGGGCACGGATATCTTCCTTCCTTTCTCCGGCCAGCATTCCTCCGACAGCTCCCCCCATGCTCAGCCCGACCACACCGATTCTTGATGTATCCACAAAATCCAGAGTTTTGGCATAATCCAGGATATTAATGGCATCCTGCAGCTCCCCGGACAAGGTCATATCCACAAAATCTCCGTCACTTTCTCCGCTTCCTCCAAAATCAAACCTTACGCTGGCAATACCTTTGCTCTCCAAAAGCCTCGACAGCTTAACAAATATAAAATGAGGCTCCATCTTGCTTCCTGTAAACCCATGAAAAATAAGAACAACCGGAACCTTTCCTTCATGATTTTCCGGCACATGCAGCATACCTCTCAAGGTAAGCCCACGGCTTTGCAACTCTACAGCTTTTTGCATATGAAAACCTCCCAACAATCTTATGCCTTATTTCTTTATTCATATTACGGATATTGGTATTTATTCTATATAAAAATTTTTATTCCTGCTTATTATAACCGGTTTGTCGCACAAATAAAAGTAAAGGAAACCGATACAAGCTTCCTCCTAAAACCGATTTAAATTCATATTCATTGCCAATACCTTTCAAATCCATAATCACTTAGAAGTATCTTTTTCTCCTGCGGCACGGCAGCTTTTTCATGGATTTCTTTTCTTAAAGCTAATTTTTTACCGAAATTTCAACATCATCATCCCGCATAATATCAGCATCATTTTAAATCCTCGAGCCCGATATCCTGTTACCTATTTTCCTTATCTTGTATTTCAGCATCTCCCCGCTTTGAAAATGCAGAGTCAAATAGACTTCCCCATCCTTCGTTTCTGCAAAAAACTTATCCGTAAGGATTACCTTGTTTTTGCCGTAATCCACATGGAAAGCATAATCATATTCCTTGTAGGTAGTCCAATTCTGGGGACCTGCTCCGGAACCGTCTTCATAAGCAGCCTCCAGTGTAGTCAATACATCCCCGTTGAAATTAACTGTGAAACTGAACCCTCTGCTATCGCCAATAGCGCCGTAAGCCACCGGTTTTTTCACACGGTTGATAAACAGGTTCCAGTCAGCACCGGATGAAAACTGAAATTTCAGGGCCGCATTTTGACCGTATTTATCTGTAAGGATGCTCTCAATATAACTGCCCTTTAAAGTAAGAATATCCCTTTCCAGAAGATAATCCTCACCCCGGACCAGGTATCTGTCTCCATCATGGATGGATTTTAATCTGTTGCCATTAAAGATCATCTTCACGGTAATATCCTTTGAACTCTCGTCACCGCTGATGAATATGCGATCCGTTTCAGTATAGGAGCTTCTTCCCGTCCAGGAGGCCTTTATGGTATTGTACAGGGTTGGGTCGCTCCACTCATAGGTCGTACGATTCATATGCTGACCGTTATCCCAGAGCATCAGAGGAATGTTCTTTTGTTTGGCATAATAGTTTATGTACTCGAAATATTTCAGCACTTCGCCATGCTCAACTGCTCCTAAGGATTTGTCAAAGCCCAGCAGCCCATATTCGCCGCAGATGGTGCCGATCCCCTTTGCTGTAAACTGGTTGTATACCCGGTCAAAGGCGGCTTCCAGCTCGGAAACAACCGTTGCATCCATTGTGGTGGTCCCGGCGATATTTGTGCTGAAAGGCCAGTAACCGTAATAATGGAAAGTAGCTATGATGTTTTCATCATTAAGGGACTGAATTGTCTCATAAAGGGAAGCACACCGATCCTCGCTGTCGTTTGTGTTTAAGGTAGGCAGCAACAGCATACGGGTTGCGTTCATACCTCCGGATTCTCTTACAATCTGATAAAAAGTCCTGTTTACTGTGTCCAGGATTTTCAGCTGTGTTTCAGTTTCCCCGTTAAAATAAGGCTCATTCAGCGCCTCGAAGCTGAGCTGCTCCGGATAATTTTTAAAATATTCGGCCAGCTGGGTCCAGAGTGCTGAGAATTTTTCCAGGGCATCGCCGTCATCGGAGCCGATATTGTATGCCCAGTTCCATGAATCATGATGCAAATTGACAACCACGTACAACCCTTCATCCAAAGCCCATTTAACCACCTCGGCATAGCGGTTTAAAAATTCTTCATCTATTTTGTAATCCGGCGCATCTCCCGTCCGCATAACACTGGTAAAAGGCATACGAATACTGTTAAATCCCTGATCTTTAATAGCTTTAATCAGTTCCTTCGTTACCGGCGGATTTCCCCAGCTTGTTTCCCCCCTGTCTCCACCTGTGTCAAAGGAATCAAAAGTGTTACCCAGGTTCCATCCCGGATTCATCTTGTCCACATAGGCTTGGGAAACTGTCTTCTTCCCGCTGTCATCCTTTTCATTTTCCACTTTCACATTCAATGATGCCATGTCCGACAACAAAATGGCAGGAACCATCAATACCACAAATAACTTTTTAAAATTTACCATACCGATCTCCTTTCCATTAATTACTAAAAATTAATAAAGTGGGGGGAGTCAAATAGACGTAAGCAACAATGACCGCCTTGCACGGCGGAAATTGCAAGACCTAGCCGAATCCCCGGGCGAAACGAGTTTACTTAAACCGAATTATCGCTAATCTTATACAGAGGATTGTTTAATCAATTTAATTACCCTGTTTGCCCCGGGAGAGAGCCTTAAGTTTAAAATCAGCCTGTCACCTTCCTGCCATCCTTCAATGACGCTGCTGCTGACCATGTCCTTGGCGGCTGTATAGCCTTTTCTCAGTTCTATCCTGACTTCATCGTACCATGGTTGAAAGGAATGAGGGCTTTGTGAAAAATCCGAAAGCCCTCATCCTGAAAATATCAAAGGATTGCAACTCTATTCTTTTTTCTTTCTATTGCTTGGATTCATTCTCCAAGGAAGTCCTGATTCTCGCCTGCTCCTGCTGGAATTCCACGCACTGCTGGTATCCGTAGTCATTGGCTTTCTGTATCATCTCTTCCACAATGGATTCAAACTCGTCATCATTCTTGGCATAAATAGCCTTCCACGAATAAGTCTTGATAGTTTCGGCTACTTGATTCCATTTAAAAGTCAGTTCATCGCTTTTTGGCGGCTCGGAATAACTGGTGCCGATAGATATGGAAATATAGCCGTTCTTTTCCAGGTATTCATTTACGTCCAGGGCGCCGGTAAAGTTCCTCCAATCCTGCTCAATTTCCTTGACCGGCCTGGAAAGCCTGGTTTCCCACCGGTTAGAATTGTACGTATCCCCGTTGGAAGCTTCGGGGTTTACAGCATCCTTCGACCATGTGGTATTGTTTATTTTGTTTGTGCCATCGTTAAAAGTTCCGCTGTAACCATTTGTCATCTGAGTCTCCCCATCTTTCTGGGTGGCCTCACCTAATTCTGTCAGATATGGCCTTCCCTGATCGTCGTAATCCCAGGTTACACCTTTTGGCCCATAGAAACTGACCATCGTCCCCTCCGGCGTTGACAACCAGTTGATTATCGCCATGCATAGCTCAGGATAATTTGTTTTGGCGCCTATCGTCCATACGCGATTGCCTCCGTTGATATTGAGTCCATAGCATAAATTCTTTTGGTCCTTGGCAGCCAGAGGCATCATAGCTTTGCCCTTGTCCAGATGATCATCGTTGTTGTATACGCCGCTGGCCATCCAGTCAAATATATTGAAAAATGCAGCGCCGGTTTTGTACTTTTCTATCATCTCGTCATAGGTCTGGGTCATGGAGTCAGGATCCAGCAGGCCTCGCTGGTACAGTTGGTTATAGAACTTTAAGGCTCGTAGATACATTCCGTCTTTTTTCAAGGCATCCTCGTAAGTCTGGGTGTTAACATTATAAAGTCCAAATCCGAATTCATCATATCCATAAAGCGCCCCTGTAGCCTTGACCATCATTACCATATTTCCGTCCCAGTCCGGGAAAAGGGAAACACCGTAAGTTTTTCCGCCCGTATCAGAAGTCGGCTCTAGTTGTACCATTTTCTCCAACAGATCAACAAAATCCTCCAGTGTATTTACTTCAGGATAGCCCAGCTTCTTATACAGATCCCACCGGATATCCGGGCGATAGAAGAACGCCTCATGCTCGCTGGAGCTGCTTCCCACATTGTGTCCGAAGCCATACAGTTTCCCGTCGGGAGAGATTTTTTTGTTCTTTTCCAGAGCCTTCTGCATGTTTTCCTTGATGTATGCCCCGTAATCCTGGAGCAGATTGTCTTCTTCCCAGTCCAGCAAAAGCCCTGCGTTGATGGCTTGCAAGTATTCATCGCTGTCATTGCCAAATACCACTATATCTCCCAGATTGCCGGACTCCATACGGGTAGCGAAAGTTCCCTCCCCTTCGTTGATGATATTCAGCTTTACATTAAATTTCTCTTTTATCACCTGGCCAAACCAGCCAATCTGTTCCCCCGAGTAGTTTGCCAGCTGAGTATATACATCGAGCGTTATCGTATCCTTCGGGATTATATCAGCCAGGTTGTCCTTTGCACCTTCCTCAGAGCTCCCGCCGGTGTCATCTTTCGAAGCTTCACTTGTGCCTGAAGGTTCTGTCGTACTGTCCTGCCCATTCTTAGCTCCACCGCAGGCCATCACTGAGAGAGCCATACAGAAAAGGAGCAGAACAGCTAAAAAATTTTTCATTTTTTTCATCCAGATTCCTCCCTTTTTAATTTTTATTTTGAATTTCGCGCCTTTGAGCTGCGCATAAAGCCTCATATTCCGTTTGGCAGGCGCGATAAATGAAGACAGCATCAGCATGAAGCAGCAGCATCCATTACGGAGTTAACCTTTTACAGCACCAATCATGATCCCTTTTATGAAATAGCGCTGCATAAAGGGATAAACCAACAATATAGGAAGAATTGTGACCATAGCTACCGTCAGCTTAACTGTCCTGGCATTCAAAACAGAATTTAAAACGCTGGTGTTTACTGAGCCTCCTGAATTCATGAGCGCCGAAAGATTTGATGTGCTGGTAAGATAAATATACAGCCTGTATTGCAGCGTATATAGCTCAGGTTTTCCTGACATCAGTATCATAGAATCGGTAAAGCTGTTCCAGTGCCCTACAGCGCCAAAAATAGCAATAGTCGCCAAAATAGGCTTACTCAACGGCCAAATTATACGGGTGAATATCGTCAAATATCCGGCGCCGTCTATAAATGCGCTTTCTTCCAACTCCGACGGAATAGATTCAATATAGGTCTTAACCAGTATTATATTAAACGGCGCAACTATTCCCGGAATCACATATCCCCAGAAATTGTTTGTAAGCCCCAGCATGGACATGTTCATATACCATGGTATAAGTCCGGCATTAAAATACATGGTAACAATGAAAAGGCGGTAAATAAACCTGCGTCCCCACATTTCCTTTTTTGTTACCAGGTAGCCGACAAAGGCTGAAGCCGCAACCATGAAGGACGTGCCCAGAATAGTCCTTCCCACCGATACCAGAACCGATGTGCCGAGACTGTTCACATTGACCAGGGATATATAATTGTTGAAATGAATCCCCACAGGGTACCATTTAATTTGACCGGTACGTACAAGCTCATTATCGCTTATCGTGTTGATGAACAGATAGTAAAACGGGAACACACATATTAAAGTGAATAAAGTGAAAAATATATAATTCAGTATGCTAAATATAATGTCCCCCGCAGAAAGCTTGAATCTTCTTTTCGCAACACCACCAGGCATTAATCCCCTTTTATTTTCTGCCACAGGTTCCATGCTTTTGCACCCCTTGCTCAATAGAGTTTAAAAATAACCGAAGGCTTTTTATAGGAGGCTTATATTATGCTCTCCCCTCGAAAAGATTTAGACACCCTGTTTGCTCCAAACAGCAGAGTTATGCTGATGAGCGATTTCAACATCCCCACTACGGTTGCCAAAGGTATATTCCCGGAGCCTCCGCTGCCAAGGCCCAAAACATATACATAAAGGTCAAGAACCTCTATGGTATCCTTATTTGCTGCATTTTTGAACACAAAATACTGGTCCATGCCGTTGGACAATATACCTGCTATGGACAGCAACAGCAATACGAAGAAAGTGGGCATCAGCCCGGGCACCGTAATATACCACATTCTTTTAAACCGCCCGGCTCCGTCTATAGTTGCCGCTTCATATAATTGTTGGTCTATACTTGCCGCTCCTGCTGTATATATTATTGCATTCCAGCCGAGGCTTTTCCATGTTCCCCAGGCCCACATTTTCAGCCATATATGCTCGCTGCTCATCAAATAGTTAGTTCCTTTTTCAATAATCCCCAAATCTCCCAGAACAGCATTTACAAAGCCTTCTGTGGAAAACAGCGCAAAGGCGAAGCTATAAACCAGCACCCAACTTATAAAATTCGGTATGGTGGAAAAGGTCTGAACAATTCTGCGAAATTTGCCGGCGCTTATCTCCAGCAGAAATATGGCAAAGGCCATGGGAAGCCATGAAGTGATAATTCCAAGGCCGCTCATTGCCAGGGTATTCCTTATCACCCTCAGTATATCGGCACTGGTTGCCGGGTTCTCAAACAAATAAGTAAACCATTTAAAGCCGACAAAATTCTCCCTTGTCAGGCCGGAACCGGGTTTATAGTCAAAGAACGCATATCTCCATCCCCAAAGAGGCAGATAGGAAAATACGAAACAGAGTATGACAAAAGGCAGCATCATCAAAAACAGTCTATATTTGGCCTCCATCTCATACCTGTCCTGCGGGACAGGCTTAGGCAATGTTATGGTATTGATGAGGCCCAGGAGGAAAGTTAAGGCAAGAAGTCCCAGGAATACCCAAAAACCTTTTGCAAACATAGGCTCTATTCTATCCGGATTGGCAGTCCTGGAGAATTGATCATAAACCCTCGTCAAGAGCAAAAGCGGCATAAGGCTTAAAATTGAAGCTATTGCAATTATCTTGGTCCCCAGTCTTTTTAGCCGTCTTTTTCCCAGCGTAATGCAGCATCCTGCCGCTATCACCGCTATGCCGACAAGCAGCAGCAATGAGGAGATATAAAGCATATCAAGGGTTTTCCTCTCAACCCATCCTCTGTTCAAGGCACGGGTAAATCCCGATATGATCGAAGAACGAGAAAGGGACATGGTTACCAGAGCAGAATTTTTATTGATTAAACCGCTCATTCTGGCGGGATTTAGAGAAGGCACCACAGCAGAGAACAAAAGCAAAATAATTATCGTCCTAAGAAAACTCATCAAAACATAGCCGTTTTTTTGATGCTCTCTTTCCATAAGTATTTCACCCCTAGAAAAATGATTTAGCTGAATCGGTCTATGAAATCAACGGGCAAATCCTACCGACTGTTCCGCCAACAGCTCTCCTTTTATGACAATTGGTACCAAGTTAGGATTTTGCGCATGTTTTATATTGAAAATCAACAGCTTTGCAGCTTCTCTTCCTATCCTGCCGGTGTCCTGACGAATCGTAGCCAGTCTCGGATAGATAAGTTGGGAATACACAACACCGTCATATCCTGTTATGGAAATGTCCTCCGGAACCTTTAAACCGGCTTCCCTTATAGCTTCTATCGCTCCGAATGCCGATACGTCATCGGGGAGCAAAATGCAAGTCGGCCTGTCTTCCATCCTCAATAGCTTTTCAGTGGCTTTTTTTGCCGTATGGGGATTTGCATACAGGCTTTCCAGCATGTATTCCCGCTTTATCTCCAAGCCCAATCCCCTCATGGTGTCAACATAGCCATTTATACGCTGTTGAGTGACATAAGAATCCGTACCGTGGACAAAGGCTATCTTTTTATGCCCCTTCGAATGCACATAACGCACCAGTTCAGACATATCATTCCTGTTATCGGACAATACGCAACCACAACCGGGAAAAATATAGTCTATGCTGACCACCGGCACATCGCTTCCGGCAAGTTCCTGCACTTCAGGCTCATCCGGCTCTACACAGGCAATGCAAACTCCTTCTATGCCCCTGAATTTGCAGTTCTGCAGCAGGGTTATCGTCTGCTTGCCGTAGCGTTTATGGATAAATGTTATATTATAGCCTCTCTCCTCAGCCTCGCTTTTGAAGCTGTTGAGCACATGGGAAAAATACAAATGCGTAAGCCCGTTGTGCTGGTCGTCCGCAAACAATATTCCAAGGGTGAAAGTACGGTTGGTTTTTAAAGCCCGGGCACTTGCATTAGGTACATATCCCAGTTCTTTTGCCGTTTCAATCACCTTGCGGCGGGTTTCTTCCTTGACATAGCTGTAACCGTTCAACGCCTTGCTTACGGTCGATACAGAAAGCCCACATTTTGAAGAAATATCACGAATACTTACCATAAGTTTAAACCATCCTGATTTTTCAGCATAATATCCTTATTATAAAGATGCTTTGGCGCCACAACATGCTAAGGCTTCGAAATCAAAAACCGGCGGTCACATCATGCCCGCTCCCAAGGAGCGGTATTATCTTTTCAAAATGATCTGTATTAAAAACTTTTTCTAAGCTGGATATACTGGAAACTTTTTAATTGAACATGCGACATCGGTTTTGCCTCTATCCTTTTACCGTCTAAAAAGATTTTGCCAAACAGTGAAAAGGCAGATGCCTCCAGCTGCAATTTTCTATTGATAATACCAATAAAGCTGTTATCCCTGCTACATTTAGACTGCTTAAATCAGTATTCTGTCTGAAAACGTTTTATTATGTACTTGCAAGTACATAATATCATTTATTTATGTGTTTTGTCAATACCATCCTTCGGATTTGCATGGCAAATTTACGAACCCATTTCCTTCCAAAGCTCTTTTCAAGAGTTTTTAAATGCCATTTCAGCATTAATATTTCGGCAGGCAGTTATTTTAAGAAATGTATTCCGATATTGCTATGATATAATACCGGAAACACCCGGATTACCCCTATAATACTTCTTTTACTTTTTCAACCAGATAGTCCGGTTAAGGATATATCCAGTATCCGATTATTTATGTCATTCCTTCTTTATTGCTTCATCTGAAGTTTATTTCCAGGTGGCAACAATTCCAATAAATAGCGCATCCTGCCATGAAAAAGCAGGAATTTTCGTTTTCAGTACAACATCGAAAACAGGATTTGCGGTATCTGTTCAAGAGGCGCCTGCTTTTCAACAGCTCCAATATTAAATGCCACCCTGGGCATTCCATATACCACAGAGGACCTTTCATCCTGTCCTATTGTCCTCGCTCCATTTTCCCTCATGGACAAAAGCCCTTTGGCGCCATCATGACCCATACCTGTAAGGATTATGCCTATTGCATTGCTGCCCGCTTCCTTTGCCACAGATTCAAACAAAACATCCACGGAAGGACAATGCCCGTTAACCTTCTCTCCTTGAAACACCTCAACCTTGTACCTGCCCCCCACTTTCCGAATTCTCATATGTCTATCTCCCGGAGCTATAAACACTTGTCCCTTTTCCACATATTCCCCCGTCTGAGCTTCCTTAACCTTCAGCTTGGTTGTGTTGTTTAACCTTTCGGCAAACAACCTAGAAAAAAATGGAGGTATGTGTTGTACAACGACAATACCGGGGAAATCCGACGGAAGTGATCTTAATATTTTGTGAATAGCTTCCGTTCCACCCGTAGAAGCTCCTATAGCAATTATTTTATCGTTATTTTCAATACTGGTTTCCCCTGCGATTCTGGGCATAGGTTTACCTCCCTTCCAATGAGATATCTTTGCTGTATAAGCCTGTTTTTATCTCCGGCAACAGCTTCTTTATTTAATTCTCTCTATTTTTTTAAAGTTTTGCACCCGGCACTCCACATTCCAAGGTCCCTGCTGTCTTTCACCGCTTTTTAAGTATAACAATACCACTTTTCTGAAATAAACATACGGCTTCCTAATAAGGCGGCAATTAT
>Ga0207747_1002112_pt1 | contig 11809 bp, 10 predicted proteins | sample HigsolmetaGSP11D_FD_184839 | JGI IMG/M metagenome (GOLD analysis project Ga0207747, IMG submission 184839) | High solid enriched microbial communities from the Joint BioEnergy Institute, USA - SP1-1-D (SPAdes) | ecosystem: Engineered > Bioreactor > SSF (Solid state fermentation) > Aerobic >...
TGGTAGAATAAGTCTGATCCATGGTCGTGCTCTCCTTTGGCAGGTTTTGTTGTGGTGACTTAATTCTACCAAAAGAAATCCGACATGGATCTCTTTTATTTAGTTGTTCAATTTGATTTTACAATCAACCATTTTTACTAATAAAGGATTTTGATGTTTTTGTAGCTATTGGCAATAACGAAACAAGAGCAAGATTTGTAAAAGAACTAGAAGCACAAGAGGCAAATATACCGATACTAATACATCCTACAGCTGTTATTGGGGAACAGGTTGAGATAGGAGCAGGTACAGCAGTTATGGCTGGAGCAGTGATAAATTGCTGTAGTACTATTGGTAAAGGATGTATTATAAATACTGGGGCAACGATCGATCATGACAATTGTATTGGTGATTATGTGCATATTTCACCAGGAGTACATACAGCAGGTGGAGTTAAGATTGGTAATGGGAGTTGGCTTGGCATAGGAAGCGTAGTTATTAATAATATAGATATCCATAGTGGGTGTACTATTGGTGCAGGTGCAGTAGTGGTTAATAATATAACTGAAAAAGGAACTTATGTTGGAGTACCAGCGAGAAAAGTATAAATCTGCAAAATGCATTTTGAGAAAAGGAGATAACATGAAAAAAGCATTAATGATGGCTTCTGTCGCTTCTATGATTTATAAGTTTAATATGGATAATATAGAGATACTTGAAGGACAAGGTTTTGAAGTACATGTCGCTTGTAATTTCGGAAATGAAAATCCGATTAGTAAAGATGAAATTAATAAGTTTATGACTATACTTCAAGACAAAAAAATCCAAATTTATGATATAGATTGTCCTCGTAGTATATTTAAAATAAATAAAATTATAAAAACATATAGACAACTAATAAAAATTGTTTCTGAAAATCATTATGATATAGTTCATTGTCAATCACCAATTGGTGGGGCTATATGTCGTTGGGTTTGTAAGAAGGCAAGGAAAAATGGTACAAAAGTTATTTATACAGCCCATGGATTTCACTTTTTCAAAGGTGGACCGGTACTCAACTGGATTTTTTATCCTGTTGAAAGGTTTTTATCAAGATATACCGACATTTTAATAACAATTAATGAAGAGGATTATCAAAGAGCTACTCGTTTTAAAGCAAAAAAAGTCGTAAAAATACCGAGTGTAGGTATTGATGTCAATAAATTTTCAAATACAGATATTGACCGGAACCAAAAGAAAAAAGAGTTTAATATACCTAAGGATTCTTTTGTAATATTATCTGTTGGAGAGCTATCAGAACGAAAAAATCATGAGGTTATAATAAAAGCCATATCAAAATTAAAGTTCAAAAATATATATTACTTGATATGTGGTCAAGGAGAAAAAGAGAACTACTTAAAGAATCTTATTAAAAGCTTGAATATTGAAGATCGTGTTATTTTAGCTGGATATCGAAATGATATTAATGAAATAGTTCAAATAGCAAATTGTTTTGCTTTCCCATCAAAAAGAGAAGGATTAGGACTAGCATCTGTTGAAGCAATGACTGTTGGTATTCCTATTATTACATCTAATATTAACGGAATTTTAGAATATTCAGAAGATGGTATTACAGGATTTGCTGTATCACCAAAAGATATAAATGGTTTTGCGAAATCAATTGAAGTATTATATAAAAATCCTGATTTGTGCAAAAAAATGGGGGAATATAATAGAAAGATTGCATTGAAATTTGATAAAAATAAGGCTAACTCAATTATGAAAAGTGTTTATCAGTCAATTGTTAATTAATTTTATTATAGGAGATTATAACTATGGAGCGAGTATTACATATTATAGCCGGATTAGGAAGTGGTGGAGCAGAATCAATTGTGATGAATTATTATCGATTTATTAATCGGGAGAAAATTCAATTTGATTTTCTAGTGCGTAATTCTGCTCAACATAGATTTGATGATGAAATAACTAAGTATGGTGGCAAAATATACTATACAGCTCCTTTTCCAAAGCGTACTTTAAGGAATATATATGAAGTCTACAAATTTTTTAAGAAACATAAGGAATATAATATAATCCATGTTCATGCAAATTCATTAATGTATATTGTACCTTTGATTATTGCAAAAAAGAATGGAGTAAAGTGTCGTATAATTCATTGCCACAGTACACATTCACAAAAGAAAATATTTAACATTATTCATTATTTCAATCGTATGTTAATAGGAAAATATGCTAATATTTTTATAGCTTGTTCTAAAGATGCTGGTAAATGGATGTTTCGTGATAACGAATATATTATTTTGAATAATGGAATTGATATATCAAAATTTAAATATGATATTCAAATAAGAAATGAAATTAGAAAAGAGTTTAAAATAGAAGATAAATTTGTAATTGGACATGTTGGTAGATTTTCATATGAAAAGAATCACGGATTTGTTTTGGATATATTTGAAGAAATATTGAAAAAGCAATCAAATGCAGTGCTTATGCTAGTAGGTGAAGGTGAATTATTCGATAAAATAAAAAGAAAATCTATTGAAATGAATATTGGAGATAAAGTTATATTTACTGGAGTACGAAGTGATGTCAATAAACTGATGCTCGCCATGGATGTATTTTTATTTCCATCGATCTATGAAGGACTTCCGTTGACATTGATTGAAGCTCAAGCATCGGGATTACCTTGTGTTGTATCAAATGTCATTACCAAAGAAGTTAATGTGACCAATAATATAAATTATCTTGATCTGAATCAAGATATAAAAGAATGGGCGAATTGTGTTTTAAGTTTATTTAATTTTAAAAGAATCGATACCGGTAACATGATAAAAGATGCTGGCTATGATATAAGTTTGGAAGCAAAAAAACTTGAAAAGTTATATCTTGGAGGAATTGAATGATAAGAGTATTGCATATCGTCAATTTAATGAACAGAGGCGGTATAGAGACATATATCATGAATGTATATAGATCTATTAATAGAAATCAAATTCAGTTTGATTTTATTGTTAATGTGAATGAGCGATGTGATTATGATGATGAAATTGAAGCTTTAGGTGGAAAAATATATCACATACCACGGAAAAAAGATAGTATAATTAAAAATTTAATATCAATATATAAGATAGTAAAAGAAAACAATTATAAAGTAGTAGAACGGCATGGAGATAATGCTATAATGTTTTTAGATGTTTTAGCTGCAAAAATTGGTGGAGCAAAAAAAGTAATTGTTCATTCACATAGTATAAATACATCTTTGCCTAAAATACATAAAATATTTTATCCTTTTCTGAATTTGTTATCGTTTCAACGTTTAGCTTGTTCTGAAGATGCTGCTAAGTGGATGTTTGGTAATAAACAATACATTCTTATTCGTAATGCAATTGATGTCTCAAAATTTAAATTTAATCAAGAAATAAGAGAAGATTTAAGAAGGCGTTATAATTTATCGGGGAAAATAGTTATCGGTCATGTTGGAAGATTTACGTCAGCTAAAAATCATTACTTTTTAATTGAAATTTTTAGAAATTTATATTCATTAAATAGTAATTGCGTATTGATGCTTATAGGGAGAGGAGAATTAGAAACAGAAATTAAAAAGAAAATAACTGATTATGGTTTAGAAAATAATGTTATGTTTATGGGGGTACGTTCTGATGTGAATAAATTAATGCAAGCTATGGATTGTTTTGTTTTACCATCGCTTTTTGAAGGTTTAGGAATTGTATTAATAGAAGCACAAGCATCTGGATTAAGATGTTTTGCCAGTGATACTGTAGTGCCAAAGGAAGCACAAGTAACAGATTTATTAGAATATATACCTTTATCTAATACGCCTATGCAATGGGCTGAAAAAATACTAGCTTCTTTACCATATAACAGAAGAGATACTTATACTGAAATTAAAGATGCTGGATATGATATACAGACATTAGCTTTGAAATTGTCCCAAATATATTCTGAAGAAAATTAACTGATATACCTATACTTATAAAATAAGGTGTGTTGATCAAGATATGATAAAGCAAAATAATATGAATAAGATCTCAAATGCATTGTTAGTCTTACTCATGATAATAAATAATATAGCTTTTTATAGTAAAAATTTTTATAGTATTATTAATATTATTGCCGTATATATGAATTTCATTATACTTTTAGGATTAATTTTTCTAAATGGTAAACTGGTATTTAAAAAAATATATATATTTTATATAACAGTAGTAATGATTTATTGCAGTATTTTACTTGTGATTAATATAAATACTGGTTTAGGAAGTGTTATCACATTGATAACAGGTATCCTGGCATTTTTTGTATTTAGTCGCTACTACATTAGTAATAAAGTTTTGAAAATCTATACATTTATATTATCATTATTATATATATATTTATTTCTCTTATCAGACAATTATATGCAAAAATTCACATTGTATCCAGATCAATATATAAACAGTAATTTTATAGCTGTTGCTGCTTTATATATTGCTATTTATTTATTTAATCTTTTGCCATTATTTAAAATACCATATAGAAAATTATTGTCTTTTTTATCAATTCTTTTAGGTATAATGATTATTTTAAATTGTAAATCGAGAGCTAGTTTATTAGCATTGTTTATATTTATCCTTTTTTATTATTTTATTCCAAAGAAATTCTTATTAAATAAAAGATTTTTAAAGATTGTATTCATAAGTGTTATTATAATTGGTTCAATAATGCCGTTTATTATAATAACTTTATATAAACGGAATATAGACATTGTTGTACCATTTATAAATAAACCTTTATATACAGGAAGAGAAATAATATGGAGTCAAATGATTGAATTGCAAAAAGAAAATCCGGTATCTATCATTTTTGGGTTAGGATCTAAAGTAAAAACTCATAATGGAGAGCTATTGGGAGCACATAATTCTTACGCTGCTATTATTGTAAACTTTGGAATGGTTGGATATATTCTGGTGTTTGGTTTTATCGTTAGACAGTTTAATAAAATATTGAAAAGTATTTATTTATCTAAAGATTCTGTTAAATATTTGCTTGGATTTATTTGCATTTTTATTCATGGTTTTTTTGAATATATATTTTTAAATCCATTATTTGTAATACCAACTTTCTTATTTTTAGGATTAGCTATAAGAATGTCTAATACAATAGAAGGTATCGATTATAGGAGTTAATTAATATGTTTGTAAAGATAAAAATACTGTTTGAAATAGTATATTACTACATTTTATCAATAAAAGCAGTGAAAAATGCTAACTTTTATGATATTAATGAAACTGTAGAATATATGCAAAGTACGAAAAAATCTTTAATAAGAATGGGTGATGGAGAATTTGCATTGATGGCAGGAAGAAGTATTCATTATCAAGTGTATTCTAAAGAATTACAAGAAGAGCTATTATATATTGTTCAGCAATATGTTAATAATCCATCAGATTCTCCTTATTTGCTTGCTATGCCTGGGGTTTTCTTGAAATGTAATGGTTTAAAGCTTATTAAAAACCTTAATTATATAAAAGCATGGTCAAGAGGTAGATATGAGTTTAAAAAAAATTATGATTTTCCTGTATCATATGGTGATGCATTCTTGTTTGCTAGAGGTAATGAACTGGTTTATGAAAAATTATGGGACGATCAAAATGTAGAATCGATTATTTTTGTGCATAATAGTAAAGTTTATGCGGATAAATTTAGGGATATATATCAGAAAGATGTTACTTTTATTGCAGTACCTAAAATAAACGCTTTTGAAATTAGAGAAGAAATTCTGAAAAAAATAATTAGTGCAATAAAAAAGAAAAATGAGAAAACTATGGTTTTAGTTTCGGCAGGACCATGTGCGAAATACTTGGTTAGGCGATTGTCGGAAATGGGGATTTATGCCATTGACACTGGTCATTGCTGGGACAGTCCATTGAATGTTATATAGCACTAACTGGGAGGATTAATGTGAAAAAAATTGCTATAATGACTTGGTATCAACATATGAATTATGGAACCGCTTTACAAGCAACTGCTTTGCAAAAAGTTATTAAAAATATGGGGTATGAGGTGGAAGGTATAAACTATATTTCTCATATCGGACATACAAGGAAAACAAAATTAGAAAAAATCTTATCGATATATTTCATGAAACGGAAGCTAAAGCAAATTTTTAGACAATGGAAATATAAGTATAGTAATAATGACAGAACTGATGCTTTTGTTAAATTTTATGAGAAATATATTACTATGAGTGATTCAGCCCAAACATCATCAGAATTATATGCTCTAAATAATAGGTATGACGCTTTTGTTACAGGTAGTGATCAAATATGGACACCTTTATGTTTCGATTCTAAATATTATTTAGATTTTGTAGATAATCCAAATAAAATGATTGCATATGCGCCAAGTTTTGGAGTAGATAAAATAGATAATAAGTTTGCACAAAAGGAAATAATCCGTCTGTTATCAAGGTTTAGCAGTATTTCAGTAAGAGAAACACAAGGTGCAAAAATAATATCTGAATTAATAAAAGAGAAGAAAGCTGAAGTAGTGTTAGATCCAACATTACTATTATCGAGTACTGAATGGGAAGAGTTTCGAATAAAAAGAAATAATTCTAATTCTGAGAAATATATTTTATGTTATTTTTTAGGTGAAGATGAAAAAAAGTGGAGACATGTAAAGAGGATAGCCAAACATTTAAATTTAACCGTAAAAGTAATTCCAGTTCATCCAAAAGATTATTATCGTGAGTTTACTATTTTAAAAGGAGTTGGACCAGGAGAATTTTTGAATTTATTTTATGAATCAACTGTAGTCTGTACAGATTCTTATCATGGGATAATATTTTCCATAATTTACGAGAAAAACTTTATAGCATATAAGAGATTTAAAGATAGTGCAAAAGATTCACAAAATTCAAGAGTATATTCATTGTTAGAACAATTGAATTTAATGAGCAGAATTGTATCTAATTTAAAGGATATAAGTTTATCTGAAAAAAATATAGATTATTCAAAAGTATATGAGTTGTTGAATATTGCAAAAAATAAATCCTTATCATATCTTGAGAACGAACTAAAAAAGTCATCTTCAGTAGAAAAAACAGGGCTAAGTCATATAACCAATACCTGCTGTGGATGTGGTGTATGTAAGACTGTTTGTAACAATAATGCTATAACGATTGATGAAAATAAAAATGGTTTTTTTGAAGCAGAAGTTGATAAAAATTTATGTATAGAGTGTGGATTGTGTAGAAAAGTATGTCCTTTTAATGGTGAAAAAGCATATGAAATTAAAAGAAATGATAGTTGTCTTTATATGCTACGTTCAAATTTACCAGAAACTTTAAAGAAATCATCTTCTGGAGGGGCCTCGCATGAGCTCGCTAATTATTTAAATAATAAAGGTTATGATGTATATGGATGTGAATATGTAAAAAATATTAATAGTGCAAAACATATAAAGATTAATGCAGGTAAATCTGACCAATTAAAGAGAATACAAGGTTCTAAATATATACAAAGTGATACTAGAGACATTTATAGTGATATACTAAAATCAAAAAAAGCTTTAATTACAGGAACACCTTGTCAAATTGCTGCTATTCACAATTTTCTTGTACTAAAAAAGAGAAGAGAAGATTTCATTTTGGTAGAATTAATCTGTCATGGTGTACCATCAAAACTATTGTGGGATAAATATCTTAAGGAAGGGAGTAAAAGATATCATTACGGACCACATCCTGAAGTTTATTTTCGTAATAAGAAAAAAGGATGGATGGAAATGTATATGTGTTTATATGGTAATGGACATAAATATGAAAAAATAAGTCATAAGGATATGTTTTATAGATTTTTTATGTTACAGAATTGTTATATGTCATCTTGTTATGAATGTAATTACAGAACAAGGAGTTATGCGGATATTAGAATTGGTGATTATTGGGGTAATAAATATATAAAATATAAAAAATCCGGCGTATCAATGGTTATATGTTTGACTTCTAAAGGTAAAGAAATCATTAAAATATTAGAGGAAGACAATAGAGTAACTATAAAAGAAGAACCAATAAGTGATTACTGGAATATTCAATATCCTGAAAATCCTATAATTCCATTATACTACGATTCATTACTTGATGATTTAAAAGAAGAAAAATATACATTATCTATGATTCTTAAAAGAAATTGTAAAATTGATAATTTAAATTATATAATGTATCACAAGTATAACTATGTAAGAACAAAAATTAGGAGTTTAATAAAATGAATACATTATTAACTATTTTTACACCAACATATAATCGTGCATACATATTACCCAGATGTTATCAGTCTCTGTGTAGACAGACATGTAAAGATTTTATTTGGTTGGTAGTAGATGATGGCTCTACAGACAATACTAAGCATCTAATTGATGAATGGAAAAGAGAAAGTATTATTAATATACAATATATTTACCAGCAAAATGCTGGCAAGCAAAGAGCTGTAAATACTGCGGTTAGAAATTGTAAGACAGAATTCTTTGCTTTTTTGGATTCTGATGATTTTTATGAAGACTATACAGTTGAAAGATTCATAAAGATATTTACGATAATTGTAAATAACCCAAGTATAGCAGGTGTAGTTGCACGAAGAGGTACACCTGATAGAAAAATAATAGGAACTCAATATTTGCCATATAAAGAGTTTATTGATAATATGGATAGGGTTATAAAGAAATATAAATTTTTTGGTGATACATGTAGAGCCTATAAAACAAATATATTGAAAGAACATTTATATCCTGAAATAGCGGATAAATTTATCCCTGAAGATTATATGCTATCAAGTATTGATCAAAATTATGATTTATATTTCGTAAACGAAATTTTTTCTGTATCTGAATATTTAACAGACGGTTATACAAAGAATGTTCAAAAGCTATATAAAAACAATCCTTTTGGTGTCGCATTAGCATATAATCAACTTACTATAGCAAGGCAGGGTTTTATTAATTTGACTAAATCGATAATAAAATATACAGTATGGTGTAAAAGATTTAAAATAAAAAAACCATTTAGACTATGTAAAAACAAAGTGGCGTATATTGCTTTTTATCCTTTATCAATATTATGCTATATATTAAAAATACCTAAATGGTTTTTTTAATAAATTACTGGAGATATTTTTATGAATAAAGTAACTAGATTTATTAAAACATCAATTGTTTATTTTATTGGTACTGTCTTATCAAAAGTCTTATCAATACTGTTATTACCGATTTATACTAGTTATCTATCTCCTGAATTATATGGTGAATATGATTTATATGTTTCACTTATTAATTTAATTGCGCCAATAGCTTTTATTCAAATATGGGATAGTGTATATCGTTTTGCATTTGACTCGGATAATAAAGAATGGAAGCAAAGAACTATTTCAAATGGATTTGTTGTTTGTCTTTTAGGGAGCTTATTATATTGCTTCTTACATAGCTTAATATCTATAAAATATCCTACTATTCGTTCTCTAACTATATATTTATATGGTTTATTCGTAGCATTTATTTATTTATATACTGTTATCTGCAGAGTATACTTAAATAATTTGTTGCTTATTGTGTCTGGATTAGTAAATACAATTATTACTTTTTTGCTTAATATATTATTTATCATATATTTTAAAATGGGTATAGATGCATTATATGTTTCATCTATCATTGGATCAATTGTACAGATTTTAATAATAGAAATAAGAGAACATGCTATTCTTAGCTTTAGAGCTTCTTATGTAAGTATTAATAATATAAAGCAAATGGCGAAATTTTCGTTTCCATTATGTATAAATACTATATCATACTGGTTGCTTTCAGGTTATACAAAAATAGTTATAACTAATATATTAGGAGCTGAGAGTAATGGATTGTACTCAATAGCTAATAAGTTTACAGTATTAGTGACTTTACTGGTTAGTGTTTTTCAATTCGCATGGAATGAGATGATATATTTAAGTGCAAATGAAAAAGACAATAACAAATTATATGAAAAAGGGATTAGCATAATCGCTAGATTGCTTTTATTAGGCAGTGGCGTATTTATTATAGTCATAAAACTACTATTTCCTTATTTAGTAAATAAAACATATTATGATTCTTTTTATATTATACCAATTGCTTTAATTGGAGTAGCGGCAAATTCATTTGCTAGTTTTACTGGAACTATTTTTTTATCAGATAAAAATAGCAAACTTTTAGTTTTAACGGTTTTTATAAGTGCAATTGCAAATATTTTTTTAGTACCTCTAGGATGTTATTCTATTGGATTGATTGGAGCTATAGGTGCATTAGGGATATCTTATTTTATTAACGCTTTCATAAGAGTTTTTTATTTGAAAAACAGGTATCGTATAAAAATAAAATTTAATTATATGTACTCAGCGATATTACTTATTTGTTCATTACTCACATTTTATTTGATAGATAATATTTTAATTCTTTTGCTTTTTGCGATTTTTTACTGTATTTTTTCATTATGGTGGTTATATCCATCATTAAAAATAATATATACCAATATTTTAAGTGAAAGGAATCAATTGCAATAAGAAAGTTAAAGTACTTATGAAATCATGGTTGATTGTAAAATCAAATTGAACAACTAAATAAAAGAGATCCATGTCGGATTTCTTTTGGTAGAATTAAGTCACCACAACAAAACCTGCCAAAGGAGAGCACGACCATGGATCAAACCTATTCTACCACATTTACACCCGATCGCGAAAGGGGCCAGCACTTAAATTTTGAAGACCGTTGCAGCATCAAAATTTTTATCAAACTCGGCTACTCCCTTCGAAAAACCGCAGAAGCAATCAATTGTTCTGCTTCTACCGTAATGTATGAGCTTCGGCGTGGAACAGGCAAGCGGAATGGAAACAGAGGACGAAACCCTGAGTATTCGCCAAAACGTGGCCAGTTGAACTACGAAATCAACAGGTCAAGATGCCATAAGCCACATACTCTAAAACAACATTCAAAGTTCCTACAATGGGTTGTTAAACAGGTTAAGGAGTATCATTGGTCTTTTGATGCCTGCGTAGGTTATGCCAGACTCCATAAGCTGTTCTCTGATGAGGAGATTGTCTGTACCAAGACGCTTTATAACGAACTGTGGGCCGGAAATTTGCCGTTGGTACCGCACGATTTACCAGAAGCCTTGTCAAGGAAATCCAAGAAGAATAATGCTCGCAGGAACAAACGTGTTCTTGGAAGGAGTATTGATGAACGCCCTGAAATAGCAAACATTAAAGAGGAATACGGCCACTGGGAAATCGATACGGTTGTCGGGCACAAGGCTGGTCATGAATCTGTCGTACTCACGCTGGTTGAGAAGAAGAGCGATTATTATATAGCACTTAAAATTCCCGGCAAAGATGCGGCATCTGTAATGGCAGCCATGGAGACCCTAAGGGAAGAATACGGAGAAGCAAAATTCAGTGAAATCTTCAAAACCATAACTGCAGACAACGGGAATGAATTTGAGAGGCTGTCTGAACTTGAGGCATGGGGAGTGAAGATATATTTTGCTCATCCATATTCATCCTGGGAAAGGGCCCAAAATGAACGTCATAACAGGATTTTCCGCAGATATATACCCAAAGGAGTATCAATAGAGAGATATACTGCAGAACAGATCCTGTGGTTTGCTGATGAGATGAATGACCTTCCTCGTAAGCATCTTGGATACCGGACACCAACAGAACTATTTGATGAGTTTTTGGATCAGGTGTATTCGATTGCCAAAGTACAGGTAACTTAATTCTATTAGTGTTCAATTTGAAATTGCAATTTTAGA
>Ga0207747_1002119_pt1 | contig 11784 bp, 10 predicted proteins | sample HigsolmetaGSP11D_FD_184839 | JGI IMG/M metagenome (GOLD analysis project Ga0207747, IMG submission 184839) | High solid enriched microbial communities from the Joint BioEnergy Institute, USA - SP1-1-D (SPAdes) | ecosystem: Engineered > Bioreactor > SSF (Solid state fermentation) > Aerobic >...
AAACTTAGCGAAAATAAAAACCGCTTAGGGGAACCTCGAATTTCCCCTAAGCCATCCGATTACATATTACCAAATAATGTCACTAAAATTTATTCACCAACACCATTTGACAAAGAACCAAAATAAAAACCTTGATACAGCTAAAATGTTGTAAACCCGAATTCAAACGACGCATTTCAACCAATCGCACCTCCCTGTAAGATAGAGTTATCGATTACAGAGGAGGTGTTTTTGTTTGGCAATTGAAAAACTAAATATCGTACCTGTCAAATTGGAATCTGATTCCGATTCAACTTCAACCTCAACGAGTCGTGGTCCTCTCAGACCTGTATGTGTTATTCAAGCAACGGATTTGAAAATCTCCTTTTACCCCGGGGTAAAACCTCACATCATCCAAACGGTCATCAAGGAGTTGAATCGCAGTGATTCATGATTTTACTAAATGTAAAAATATCTATATTATCTGTGGACGAACGGATATGAGAAAAGGAATTGATGGTTTGGCAACGTTAATCCAAGATTCTTTCGAACTTGATCCATATAGTGACGCCATTTTCTTATTTTGTGGACGGAAGAAAGACCGGTATAAATGTTTATATTTTGATGGGGATGGCTTCGCCATGTTATACAAACGAATCGATAATGGCAAACTCCAATGGCCCAGAAACGAAAATGAGGTTCGAAATCTGACTCAACAGGAGCTTAGATGGTTACTGGAAGGGCTCTCGATTCAACAACCTAAAGCCATCCAAAAATCGAAAAAAGGTATCTTCTAACCACCCATTAATGATATAATCAATTCAATATGAAATTTGTACGGAAATGTGGTGAATCGTTTGGGCAACACTTCAATGCCGACTGAAAAGTCACTCAACTTCTTGAAGAACAGTTAACATATATGAAGAAACAAAATGATCAGTTAACCAATCAAAACAAGGAGCTATCCAAACAAATTGAAGTGTTGACTGAACAAGTTCGCTATCTAACGAAACTTCTTTATGGTTCAAAATCAGAAAAATCAAAGTACCAAGCTCCAGATGGACAGTGTTCTTTGTTTGATGACGACCCTTTTTTTAATGAACCTGAGCACACAGGAGAACAAAGCACGGAAACTGTGACTTACACAGTTGTTCGTAAACGACATAACAAGAAAAAACGAAATGATTCTTTTATGGATGGTTTAGAAATTGAAGAAATTCATCATCATCCAGAAAACTTACAATGCGAGTGTTGTCAATCACTTATGACAGAGATTGGTAGCACTATTGTGCGGGAAGAAGCAAAATTCATACCAGCTACCATGAAGCGTGTTCAGCATATTGAACACGCTTATGAGTGCAGGTCCTGTAAAAAAGATTTGAACAAAAACTCACAAATCAAACGCGGGAAAGCACCACAACCTGCCATTCAGCGAAGCATTGCAGGACCAACGGTCTTAGCAAAACTTATTTATGACAAGTTTGTCCTTTATTTACCCTTATATCGGCAAATAAAGGAATGGCATCGTTATGGGCTCTTGACAAATGACAAGAATCTTTCCAACTGGGTGATTCGCACAGCAGAAGATTGGCTTCTTCCATTATATAATCGGATGAAAGAAAAGCTCATGAAAAAATCCATCCTCCATGTCGATGAAACCTATGCCCAAGTTTTGAATCGCTCGGATGGGAAGCCAGCCCAATCTAAGGCTTACAACTGGGTATTCCGTAGCGTAGCTTCTCAAGGACCGGCAATTATTCTGTTCCATAGTGCTTTATCTCGAAGTCGGGAAATTTTGAATGACTTTATGAAAGGCTTTAAAGGAACGATTATCTGCGATGGATATTCTGCATACCATGATGTACCGAATATTCATTTTGCCAACTGCTGGGCTCATGTTCGTCGCTATTGGTTAAAAGCTGATAGTAAAAATGGGCGGATTGGTGTAGATTATTGTGATCGACTTTACCGCCTAGAACGTAAATTTAAGAAACTTCGACCGAGTGAACGGAGAAAAGCTAGACAAAAGGAGTCCAAACCAATTGTCGAGGCATTTTTCAAATGGATTGAAGAATCTCCTTTCTATGGGAAGAATGCCCTTGCAAAAGCTGCGGAGTATACATTGAAGCACGCCGAAGGCTTAAAAGCTTTTCTGTATGATGGACGCATTGAAATGGACAACAACCCAGCTGAAAATGCGATTCGGCCGAATGTCATTGGACGAAAAAACTGGCTGTTTTCCGTGAGTGAATCGGGAGCCGATGCAAATGCCATCTGTTTAAGCTTGGCTGAAACGGCAAAAGCGAATGGAATTGATTTTTATCAATACTTAGTGAAAGTATTGTCGGAACTCCCAAGTTTACCAATCCATCAACAGCCAGAAATATTAGATCGCTATTTGCCATGGTCGAAAACAATTCGTGAATCATGTGCAATGGCAAAATAGCCCTCAATCCGAAAAAACTTGGGATTGAAGGGCTATTCATCGTGCGTACCAGAGGGTGCGCATTTTTTTATTTATCTCACATATTTCGGGCTTACAAAATGTTTGCTGTATCAAGGTTTTTATTGCTTTATTTATTCTACTGTTACGGATTTTGCTAAGTTTCGTGGTTTGTCGACATCACAGCCACGGTCAAGAGCTGCATAGTAGCTAATAAATTGGAGCGGCACGACAGAAACCATAGGCGTTAGCAATTGATGAACTTTCGGAATTACAAGGCGGTCATCATGCTCATCCAGGCCTTCCATGGAAATCACGCACGCATTGGCTCCACGGGCTACCACTTCTTTTACGTTGCCGCGGATGTTTAATGCCACTGGTGCTTGCGTAACAAGGGCAAAGACAGGTGTTCCTTTTTCAATCAATGCAATTGTTCCATGCTTTAATTCCCCGCCGGCAAAACCTTCCGCTTGAATATAAGAAATTTCTTTTAGTTTTAGAGCGCCTTCCAAACTTACATAATAATCGATATTGCGTCCGATAAAGAAGGCATTTCGCGTAGTTTCTAAATACTCTTTTGAGATTTTATGCAATTCCTCTTTAGAATCGACAATAGACTGAATTGCATTTGCAGCAATGGCAAGTTCTGTTTTTAAATCGAAATCGAACTGATTGCCTTTGCTTTTTCCCGTAACATAAGCAGCAATGGCAAGTACCGCAAGTTGTGCCACATAAGCTTTTGTTGACGCAACTGCAATTTCAGGTCCTGCATGAAGCAGCAATGTGTAATCCGCTTCACGGGAAAGTGTAGAGCCTGCTACATTTGTAATCGTCAATGTAGGGTGACCCATTTTTTTCACTTTCACAAGTACTTGTCTGCTGTCCGCTGTTTCTCCTGATTGGGAAATGAAGATGAACAGCGGTTTTTCAGAAAGCAAAGGAATGTTATAGCCAAATTCGCTTGAAATATGCACTTCCACTGGAATACATGCAAGTTTTTCAAAATATTGTTTTCCAACAAGCCCTGCATGATAGCTCGTTCCCGCTGCAATAATATAGAGTCGATCTGCATTTTTCAATGCTGTTAATATTGCTTCGTCAACGATTAATTCGCCAGCATCATTCGTGTATTGTTGAATAATTTTTCGAACGACACCAGGTTGTTCATCCATTTCTTTCAGCATGTAATGAGGATATGTTCCTTTTTCGGCATCGCTTGCATCAAGCTCGACTGTATATGGATTGCGTTCAATTTTTTGGCCATCTAAAGTAGAAATTTCTACTTTGTCTTTATGCACAAGCACAATTTCTTCATCATGGATTTCGATAAATTGATTTGTCACTTGCAGCATTGCTAATACATCGGAAGCAACAACGTTAAATCCTTCGCCCACGCCGATGAGTAAAGGAGATCTGTTTTTCGCTACATAAATTGTATCAAGATCTTCTTTATCTAAAAGGGCAATGGCATAAGAACCATGCAATTGTGAGATTGCTTTACGGAAAGCTTCTTCTGTGGACAATCCTTCATTCACAAATAATTCAACAAGCTGAACAATTACTTCTGTATCCGTATCAGATTTCATTGGAACATCTTTTAAATATTCTCTTTGCAACAAGTGATAGTTTTCAATAACCCCATTGTGTACAATCGAAAATCTGCCAGATGCGCTTTGATGAGGATGGGCATTGACTTGGTTTGGTTCACCGTGAGTCGCCCAACGCGTATGGCCAATGCCGATAGTTCCCTTAACTTGATCATCCACGATTTGACGCAAGTGAGCAATTCTGCCTTTATCTTTAAAAACCGTAACGCCATTTTCATTTAAAAGAGCAATCCCAGCTGAATCATAGCCGCGGTATTCTAATTTTTCTAGTCCTCTGATTAAGATTTCTTTGGCATCTAAACTGCCATTATATCCGACGATTCCACACATAGATATTCCTCCAATTTCAAGCGATATCTTTATAGAATTTGAAAAAGACAATAAAAAACATCCCTACATTTTCCTCTTTTTTTGCCGTTGAATTCTGATTAATTCAATCCATACAAAAAAAGAGATGTAGGTTTGATACCGCTTTATAAATATTTTTTGTATTGCCTTTTCGTTCCTTTGTCCATAAAATCGCTTTTATGTTTTAAGAACGAAATTACGACCGGGCAATGCGGTCGGGAGGTACCCGCCGAAAACTCGATAAACCTCCTCCTCGTCAACTAAGGATTGAACGTCCGATTTCCTTAGTCCAGGCGCTATAATTGTTTTCCACCGGATTTATATAGCGCGTCCCTACCCTCCTTTATCGCGCTGTGCGATTTTTGTCAAATGTTGGAAGTGTGTTTAAAAAAAATCAAACACACTTTATAATACAGAATATGCTACTATCCGTCAATAATTTACAAAAATCATTTATTAAATTTCTATGTATTAGCTGCCCAAGAATTAACCCTGGGCAAATTTATTAAAACATGATTATTCCTGAAACTCTTTCTCTTTTAATAAATTGACGATTTCTCTATTAAATTCAGGCAAATCGTCTGGTGTTCTGCTTGTGACCAATTGATTTCTGCAAACTACAACCGGTTCATCATGGAATTTGGCGCCGGCATTTTCCAAATCCACTCGAATGGATTTATAGCCTGTCACGTCGCGTCCTTCCAATTCTCTTGCAGAAATTAAAAGCTGCGGCCCGTGGCAAATGGCAAATACAAATTTATTGGCCTTCATAAATGCTTTTACAAACGCTACGATACGGTCATCATCCCGCAAAAGGTCCGGTGAAAATCCGCCGGGGATGAACAATGCATCAAAATCATCTGGATTGACTTCTTCAATGCCATAATCAATATCTACTTTAGCCCCCCTTTTTCCTTTTACGCTTTTGTTGCCTTCTTTATCAATGGTCACAATGGTATGACCAGCGTTTTCTAAAGCTTCTCTAGGACTTGTAAATTCGACGTCTTCAAACAAATCAGTAATAAGCGTTGCAACTTTTGCCATATATTCACCACTCCCTTTCAGATTTCACATTTTTACTATTGCCCATTCCGGCTTCAAATAATCAACTCTTATGGAATTCGTTCAGGGAAGTGGAGGGACTTGCCGTTTGTGTGGTTTGCTTCTGATTTTTTCCCTCATAAAAAACTGTGCAGATATCCACCTGAATGAATATCTGCACAGTCTAATGATTTATTCATCTAAACCCATTTCTTTTTTAACTACTTCTGCAATGCGGTTTGCGTAGCTTTCACATTCCTCTGCTGTCGGCGCCTCTACCATTACTCGGACTAATGGTTCCGTACCAGAAGGGCGAACTAACACACGGCCATTCGTGCCAAGCACGTTTTCCACTTCTTTAATGGCCTCTTGCACTTTTGGATTCTCTTTAACTTTATGTTTATCGGTTACCCGAACATTGACTAAGCGTTGCGGATACACTTTCATTTCGGAAGCTAGTTCGGATAACGGTTTTCCAGTCAATTTCATAATGCTCACTAGTTGAATCGCTGTCAGCATTCCGTCGCCTGTTGTATTGTAATCAAGGAAAACAATGTGGCCGGATTGTTCACCGCCTAAGTTGTAATCATTTTTTCGCATTTCCTCAACGACATACCGATCTCCAACCGGTGTTTGTACGCTCGTCATTCCGTTTTCTTCTAGCGCTTTATAGAATCCCATATTGCTCATAACCGTTGAAACAACGGTATTTTTCTTTAAAAGCCCTCTGCTGTTTAAATATTTGCCGATGATAAACATGATTTGGTCGCCATCAATAATATTTCCTTTTTCATCGACAGCAATCAAACGGTCTCCATCACCGTCAAAAGCCAATCCTACATCTGCTTCTCGTTCTAAAACAAATTGCGCTAGCTTTTCCGGATGTGTTGAACCTACTCCATCATTGATATTTAATCCGTCCGGTGAAGCACCCATTGTGGAAATATCCGCCTCTAAATCAGCAAATAAGTGCGTTGCCAATGAAGATGTCGCCCCGTTTGCACAGTCAAGGGCCACATGAATGCCTTCAAAGTCAACATCTACTGTTTGTTTTAAATACGAAATATATTTTTGGCCGCCTTCAAAATAATCGCTTACTGAACCTAATTCCGCACCAATAGGCCTAGGAAGTGTATCTTGTTCGGATTCAATCAATTTTTCAATTTCTTCTTCTTGTTCATCTGTTAATTTAAAACCATCTGGACCGAAAAATTTAATTCCGTTATCTTGAACTGGATTGTGGGATGCAGATATCATAACCCCTGCATCTGCATTCATGACACGCGTCAAATAAGCAACCCCAGGTGTGCTGATTACGCCTAATCTCATTACCTCTACACCAATTGAAAGCAATCCGGCCACTAATGCTCCTTCCAACATATGACCGGAAATTCTCGTATCTCTTCCAACAATGACTTTTGGTCTTTCTTTTGCATTTTTTGTTAAAACATATCCCCCCGCACGTCCAATCTTAAATGCGAGTTCCGGCGAGAGTTCTGTATTTGCAACTCCACGTACGCCGTCTGTTCCAAAATATTTTCCCATAACTATTCTCTCCTTCAACACTTGACATTCCATACTTTTTAATAATGATGGAATCAAAACCAAGTAAAAATATGTTTTTGAATAGATTTATGATAACTTTTGAAAGGATTCATTTTTATTCCCATGCTAATTTACTCATGGCTATTTTGCTCTTCATTCGTTGTTTCGTCAACACTTGATTCAGTTTGATTCGTTTTCGTTACATTCGCACGCACTGTAATTTTTTCCGTACCTAATTTGGTAGCTCCTTTAGGTACTTTTAAGTTCACATCATAATTTCCTGAACGTTCCACCTGCGATACATCAAAATCCACTTCTAACGATTTAATTGAGTCAACGACTGATTTTGGACCAAACACTTCAACCGATTTTGTATCGGTTTCTAATTGATTGATGGTAACTCCTGCTGGTGGTGATCCTGTTTGCTTTAATACAATAGGTACTGTTTTACTATATTCATTCACTTCCACGGTTACATTGACTTTGTCTGGGTTAATCATCACGTCTAGTTTATTCAGATTATTATCCAGAACTTTCACATTTGCCTCTTGGGTAAAGGATTCATTGATTCCTTTTTCAGCTGAAACCGTAGCTTTTACATAGCTGATATTTTCAATAACACTTTTAGCACCCGTCACAGTTACTTTGCTTGGTTCAGCCTTCATTGATTTTAACACAAAGCCATCAGCAAATAACTGATTATTGATTTCTGGATCTACTTTAAATTCCTTCGTCACTTTTTCTTCAATGACAACATCCACTACTTGTGGATTAATCGTCACTTTTAATTTATCTGAAAAGTTTTCATGCTGGATTGTCACCCGATGTTCCCCAATTAACAATGAATTTAAGTCTACAAATACTTTAAAGTCTTTTTTAAATTTCGTTTGCAATACAAGCTGCATTGGGCCTTCAATGGTTACATCCACCGTTTCTGGCAGCCCCGTCACAATGAAATTGTCCGAATCATAATAGGCTTCCAGAGGGACATCCGTAATGATATCAACATGATTATTGGATGTAGTTGTCTCAGTTTTATCTGTCAATTCTGCTTTGACATAAAAGAAAAGGAGGATTGCTAAAATAAAAGCGATTGCTCTTAACGCCCATATGTTATCAAAAAATTTATCCATGTTTTTTCCCCCTCCAAGTCCACTTAGAGGACGCTTCTAATTCATCTTCGGGGCCAAACCATAACGTTTTCAGCAACGATTCGAAATTTTCTAAAGAGAGATTTCGATGTAAATTTCCATTGACTGCAATACTAATCGCGCCGGTTTCTTCTGACACAACCACTACAATGGCATCTGTCACTTCACTTAACCCAAGCGCAGCTCTATGCCTTGTTCCCAGCTCTTTGGATATCAAAGTGCTTTCAGATAATGGCAAGTAGCAAGCAGCTGCGGCAATACGATTTTTTTGTATAATCATCGCTCCATCATGAAGTGGGGTGTTTGGAATAAATGTATTTATAATTAATTCAGAAGAAATGTTTGCATCAAGCCGGATGCCGGTTTCAATATATTCATTTAACCCGGTTTCCTTTTCAATGGAAATTAATGCGCCAATCCGTCTTTTAGCCATGTAGCTGACCGCTTTTTTCATGGATTCAATTAAGCGGGCTTGCTCTTCTTCTAGTTGATTGACAGAACGTTGAAAGAGTCTTCCCCGTCCAATTTGTTCAAGGGCTCTTCGAATCTCAGGAGTAAAGATGATAATGATGGCTAGAAATCCCCAATCAATAACTTCTTGCAACATCCAGCCTAAAGTATCCAAACCGAACACTTCAGTGGCAATGCGGGCAATGATAATAACAAATAGTCCCTTTAATAACTGAACCGCTTTTGTCCCTCGGATCAGGGTTAATATTTTATATATTACGTACCATACGAGTATTACGTCTAATAAGCTAAAAATGATATTTACAGGTGTCAAATCTGTAAATTGCTCAATTATATCCATGTGGCATCCCCCACTTATTTTACCAAATCAATCACATAAAGTTATAAGCATTAAAGTGTATGCTTTTAGTCTAAAATTAATAAAAGTTCATCCTTTACATACTATTAACAAGTATATCATAATCAATTCCGTTCAGCCTTTATAGAATAACGAAACTTTTTCATAAATGTTTCTTATATTTTCACAAAGCAGAAAAAACGAATCTGTTTTGAAATATAAAAAGAACTGCACCCTCTTAAAAAGGATGCAGTTCAATCATGTTAATTTTTTTCCTTATCTAATGGTGCCAATAAATCCTTTGACATTCGTTTAACCTCATACCATACCCATTCAAACATTTGGTCAATTTCCTCTATTTGTCCCGTCACCACTGCTGATGATGCCATATACTCACCATTGATAACAATCACATTGCCGTCAACTTCCCCTTCTACGACAATATCTCCATTTTTCACAACGACATCACCTTTCACCACTTCACCTTTTGGAACAATCACCGTTTGACCTTCAACAATTAAATTCGGTTGCTTCGTTACGGAAAATTTATCATCATGGAAGCTTCCGAACAGCGTTGCACTCATAAATAGAATAAACATGGCCGCGGCTACTAAAAACGGATGTCTTCGCAACCATTTTTGTATACCCACTCGACTTTTTGGTCGTGGAAGACGCTTCATCACTGATTCTTCAAAATGTGGAGGTGCCGTAACTTGTGCCGCACTTTTTATAAATGCTACTGCATCACTTAATTGATGCATATGTTCCTGACATGCCGTACAGGTTTTCAAATGCTGCTTAAGCTCTTGTTCATGTTCACGACTAATGTCACCATCCAAGTACTCATGCATATATTCAAAAATGTGTTGTGGACACGTACTCATGCAATTCCCCCCTTACAGTTCGTTTAACTGCTTTCTTAATGCTTCACGACCTCTATGAATTCTAGTTTTCACTGTTCCTAGCGGTAAGTCAAGTATTTCGCTGATTTCTTGAAGCGAACATTCTTCAATATATTTTAATACAATTACCGTACGATATTTTTCAGGCAATCTGCTAATTTCATGTTGGATGCGTTCTTGAAATTCCATTTGAAGAGCTGCATCTTCCGGTAACTGTTCATCATTGGCAATATGCGAATACATATTCAATCCATCGGTTCCTTCTACCTCTGCATCTAAATAATAATCCGGCTTCTTTTTACGAATCCGATCGATGCAAAGGTTCGTTGCAATTCGATATAGCCATGTTGAAAACTTTTTCTTCGGATCGAACGTATGCAGATTAATGTAGGCTCGAACAAAAGCCTCTTGGGCAATATCTTCAGCCTCTTGTTTATTTCCTAGCATTCGGTAACAAATTTGGTACAACTTGTGCTGGTAAAGGCTCACAATATCTGCAAACGCATTTTGATCCCCTTTCAGCACTTGCTTTATTCTCTTTTTCACCAACGCATCCATGCATTAACTCTCCACCTTTTGTAGGTTAAATAGTGTACGAACGAATACCATAAAAAGTTTCATTTTTCTTAAAAAAATTTTTATTTCTAATAAAGTATAGAATAGTTAATATATTGAAATAAATAGTGATTTTTACACTAATTTTTCGCCGAGCAACGAACCCATTAACGCAACTGCCGTATCAGCAGTTTTATTGCGTTCATCAAGGATTGGATTCACTTCCACGAATTCGCAAGATGTAATGATTTTTGCCTCTTCCAACATTTCCATCGCTAAATGGCTTTCCCGATACGTAATGCCTCCAGGTACTGGCGTTCCAACTCCTGGCGTATAAATTGGGTCTAGTGCATCCAAATCAATCGAAATATGCACTCCATCCACTTGACGAGCCTTTAAATAAGCCACCGTTTCTTCAATCACTTTAGACATGCCCATTCGGTCTATTTCATGCATCGTAAATATTTTGATTTTTTTATTTTTGATTAACGCTTTTTCCCCTTCATCAATTGAACGGGCTCCAATAATGACAACGTTTTCAAATTTCAAGAAAGGAGCGCCTTTCGCAATATTGATTAATCGTTCGTCCCCAAGTCCAAGATTTATCGCTAAAGGCATTCCATGAATATTTCCGGAAGGCGTTGTTTCTGGGGTATTAATGTCTGTATGGGCATCAAACCAAATCACACCTAAATTTTGATAATGTTTTCTTATACCTGCTATGGAACCGATGGAAATGCTGTGATCTCCTCCAAGAATGACCGGAAATCTTCCTTGTTCAATCACTTCATCAACTTTCTTTGCTAATTGTTCACTAACGTCTAAAACTTCCTCTAAATTTAATAATTTCTGATCATGATGTTTACTTTTCTCTAATTTGCGGACAGATACATTTCCCTCATCCATTACATCATAACCTAATTTTTCCAATCTCTCAATTGCCCCTGCATATCTCATTGCACTAGGCCCCATATCTACGCCTCGACGTTGTTGACCATAATCTGATGGTACTCCGATAATTGAAATTTTTTTTCGATTCAAAAATAACACCCCCTAGTTACTTTTGTTTTATGTGAGGCATATAAAGTGACTCAACTGGACATAATCCTGCATAAATATTCACTTCATATAGCTAAAGGTTAAAAAATTTTTAGAGCAGCATAATATTCAAATAAAATATTATTGATATAACCTTAAAGAGATTCTGGAGAATAGTTTGTGCAAAGTAATCTCCGTTCTTCATTACTCTCATCCTTTTAGAAACGAAAAAAAAGAGGTTGGGACAAATCTAAAAAAACATCATTTTCTCCAAGGAGAAAATGATGTTTTTTTGATATGTTATTAAAAATTGATTTCCGTTCCGGGGACGCTTTCCGCGGGCCCGGCTCGAGCCTCCTCGGAGCTC
>Ga0207747_1002129_pt1 | contig 11733 bp, 11 predicted proteins | sample HigsolmetaGSP11D_FD_184839 | JGI IMG/M metagenome (GOLD analysis project Ga0207747, IMG submission 184839) | High solid enriched microbial communities from the Joint BioEnergy Institute, USA - SP1-1-D (SPAdes) | ecosystem: Engineered > Bioreactor > SSF (Solid state fermentation) > Aerobic >...
GTACATGGTCGGCCCGCCGCCGGTGCCGAGCAGCACGGCGCGCGCCTGCACGAAGACCAGCTCGCCGCTGCGCATGTCGATCAGCAGCACGCCGGAGAGGCGCGAGCCATCCGGCGTGCGGATCAGGGCGGTGGCGCGGTGTTCCTCCAGCCGCTCGATCCCACGCGCCCAGACCTGTTCGGCCAGGCGGTTGATGATCTCGATGCCGGTCAGGTCGCCCTTATGGACGGTGCGGTCGAAGGTCTGGCCGGCGAAGGCCTTCTGATGGATGGTGCCGTCCGGATTGCGGTCGAAGAAGCAGCCCCAGCGGTTCTCCAATTCGCGGATGCGCTGCTGCGCGACCGTCACCAGGGTCCAGGCCAGATCCTGGTCGTTCAGCCACTTGCCGCCATCGAGCGTGTCCATGAAATGGCGCTCGGCGGAATCCCCCTCGGCGAGGGCGACGTTGTAGCCCCCCTGCACCATGCGGGTGCAGCCGCATTTGCCGAGCAGCCCCTTCACCGCGACTGTCACCTGCAATTCCGGCGCCGCGTCCTTGGCATGCAGCGCCGCGAGCAGCCCGGCACCGCCCGAGCCGAGGATGAGAATGTCGGTACGGATGCGACGAAGGGCAGTCATGCGCGCGCACCTTCTCCGGCACCAAGCTTCTCCAGCACCGCCTGCCGCCGCGCTGCCACATCGGCCTGCACCCGCGCGTAGAGGCTGCCGCCATGGCTGTCCATGCCGACCAGCAGCGGCCCGAAGCCCTTGATGCGGAATTTGTAGAGGCTTTCCGGGTTCAGGTCGTCGAGGTCCACATCCTCCAACTGCTCGATCCAGGTCGTCTCCAGCGCCGCGGCGCCGCCGACCACGGCGAGATAGACGCCGCCCAATTCCTGGAAGGCGCGCAGACTGTCCTCACGCAGCCCGCCCTTGCCGATGATGATGCGCACGCCCTCGCGCTCCATCAACGGCCGGGTGAAGCGCTCCATGCGGTCGGAGGTGGTGGTGCCGACGCAGACCGGGGCGTAGCCGGTGGGATGCTCCGCACTCGGCTCCACCCTGCGCAGGTTCGGTGCGGTGTGGATCACGGCATGGCCGCGCAGGTCGAATTTCGTGCGCCTGCCACGATCGAACATATGGATCTGCGTGGCATCGCGGATTCCGAACAGCGTGCCTTCCAGGGTCACGCGGTCGCCGATGCGAAGCTTGCGGATATCGGCCTCGGAGACGGGGGTGGTCAGGACATGGTCGGCCATCGGATCAGAACCCCACCTGGATGCCGTCCGGCGTGAAGGTCGCGCTGGCGCGGCGGGCGCTGTGGCACTGGATGTTCACCGCCACCGGATTCATGGTGATGTGGGTCGCCGCCGTCTCCACATGCACGGCGAAGGCGGTGCCGTCCCCGCCCAGCCCCTGCGGCCCGATGCCGAGGCTGTTCACCGCCTCGGACAGTTCGGCCTCCAGCTTCGCCCCCTCCGCATCGGCGCAGCGCGTGCCGAGCGGCCGCGTCGCCGCCATCTTCGCCAGATGCATGCAGAGATCCGAGGTGCCACCGACGCCAACGCCGACGATGGTGGGCGGGCAGACCTTGCCGCCGGCCTGCATTACCCGATCGATGACGAAGCGTTTCACCGCGGCGACGCCGTCTGCCGGGATCAGCATCTGTAGGAAGCTGCCATTCTCGCTGCCGGAGCCCTTGGGAATCATCTCCAGCCGCAATTCCCGGTCGCGGTCGGTGAAGTCGATATTGATGACCGGTACGCGTTCGCCGCAGCTCGTATGCTCGTTCTTGCGGGTAATGGGGTGGACGACGGAGGAGCGCAGCGGATGCTCCTTCGTCGCCCGCTCAGTGCCGCGCGCGATCGCCTGCTTCAGCGCCCAGCCATCCACCGCGACATTGCGGCCAATCAGCACGTTGAAGATCGGGATGCCGGTATCCTGGCAGAGCAGGTTGTCCATCCGCTCCGCGACGCCGATGTTGCGGATCATCGTCTCCAGGATGGTCTTGGCCGTGGCATCCGTCTCGGCGGCGTCCAGGCGGGCGAAGCCCTCCTTGATGTCGTCCGGCAGGATCTTGCAGGCACGGATGTAGAGGAGCTTCGCCGCTTCCTCGATTGCCTCCGGCTCGATCCGAAGCGGCTCGACGCCGGGCTTCGACACGAAGGTCATGCCTGTTTCCTCCCCCTCACACCACCAGGGAAATGCCGGATACCAGCAGCAGTGTTATCAGCAGCAGGCGGTAGCGTTCCGCCGTCGCGCCGCGATAGAGTCGTACTCCCAGCCAGCCGCCCAACGCCAGGGCCGGCAGCAGCCAGAGCAGCTTCTCCCCCGTATCCCCATGGAATAACCCGGCGCTGAGCGCCCCCAGCATCGCTATCGTCTGCACCATGAGAATGAAGGGCTGGTAGATGCCGCGGGCGGTATCCTTCCGCCAACCGCGCAGGTCGCACCAGATGGTGGGCAGCGCGCCGGAGAAGCCGCCGATGCCACCCAGCACGCCGCCGGCAAAGCCCACCGCCGCATCGGCGCCGCGGCCGCCTGCCACCACCGTCCGCGGGGCAAGGCGAAAGGCCAGCCGCGCGAGCACCCAGGAGGCATAGAGGATCAGCAGCAGTCCCACCGCGAAGCCCAGCGTGCGCGGGTTCACATGCGCCAGGACATAGGTGCCGAGTGGCACGCCGAAGACTCCGCCCAGCAGGAAGGGCGCGGCGGTGCGCCACTGCACGATCTCGCGCAGGGAGAACATGGTGCCGAATTGCAGGATGGTGCTGGCGGCAATGACCAGCGGTGCCGCCTCGGTCGGCGGCAGCAGGTGATACCAGACGCCGGAGGCGATCAGCGCGAAGGCGAAGCCCGCGAGGCCGGAGGCGAAGGCGGCGAAGAAGCCGCCCAGCATCAGCCAGGCAAGGTCAGAGGACATCGAGCAGGAACAGCAGGCCGACGGCCAAGGACAGCCCGGCCGAAAGCGCGACGAGATCCTTCTGCCGGCGCCGCCAGCCCAGGAATTCCAGCGCCAGCACCCGCAACCCGCCGGCGAGATGCGCCGCCAGCAGCACCACCAGCCCGAATTCCGCGGCCTTGACCAGGGGCTGGTCGGTCCAGCGCAGGAAGCCTTCCAGCGCTTCCTCTCCCCGGAGGGCGCTGCCCAGCGCCCAGAAATGGAGCGGCAGGAACAGCGCCAGCAGCAGGCCGGAGATGCGGTGGACGAGGAAGGCGAGATAGGTCGGATGCGACCGGGGACGGAGATCCATCATGCGGCGTAGAGCCCCCAGGCGGCACGGATGCCGAACAGCGCCGTCAGCAGCCCGATCCCCAGCCAGGCGAGGTCGAAGCCACGGCCTCGCCAGCCCAGGCTCTCGCCTGCGATGTTGCGCAGCCCGATCGCGCCATGCAGTCCGGCAGCGAGGGCGAAGACGGCATAGAAGCACAGCCAGGCCGCATTGCCCTGCAACCGGCCGAGAAGTTCCGCCGCGCTCAACCCGCCGCGCACGGCGAGCAGGATGGTGACGAGATGCACCGTCACCGCCACCGCCAGCAGCATGGCGGTGACGCGCTGCACGATCCAGAGATGGACCTGTCCCCTGGCGGCACTCATCCGCGCCTCCCCAGCAGCGTGTCCCAGAACAGCCTGCGCTTCAGCCCGGCAATCGAGGCGGAGGGATCGAGCTGCTTCGGGCAGCGCTCCGTGCAGCTTTGGGTGGAATGGCAGGAATGGCAGCCGGCATCGCCGGCGACCGCTTCCATGCGCTCCGCCCGCGCGCCGTCGCGCACGTCGTTCACCAGGGTCCAGGCCCGGTTCAGCGCGGCGGGGCCAAGATAATCGGGATTCCAGGCCACCACATCGCAGCTCGCATAGCAGACGCCGCAGCCGATGCACTCGATCCCCGCATCCGCCTCCTGCCGCTGCTTTGAGGTCGGCGGGACCACGGCGAATTCCTCCGGCACTGCGCCGTCCTTGGCGTCCTTCGGCTGGAAGCGGCCGCCCGCCTTGGCCCATTTGTCGAAGAAGGGCGCCATGTCGGTAGCGAGATCGCGGATCACCGGCAGGTTCGCCAGCGGCCGCAATTCCAGCTTGCCATCCGGTCCGACGACCCGGCTGGCATGGGTGCGGCAGGTCCAGCGGGCGCGGCCATTCACCGTCATGGCGCAGCTGCCGCACATGCCGACCCGGCAGGCGAAGCGATAGGCGAGGGAGGGATCGAGCTCCCGCTGGATATAGGTGACGATGTCCAGGACGGTCTGGTTCTCGCGAGCCGGCACCTGATAGGTGCGCATCGCGCCTTCCGCACCGCCGCGCCAGATGCTGACTTCCAGCGTCGCGCCCCTTTCCGGTGTTGGCATCCACGTTCCTCCGCGGGGGTCAGCCTAGCGAGTCTTGTATAAGATACAAGACAGCCTTAGCCTGAGAGCACGAAATTTCCGGGCACACAGACATGGCCGAAACGATCCGCGGGGCCGATGCCCTGGTCGAGACGCTGGCGCGGGCCGGCATCCGCACGGTCTTCACCCTCTCCGGCAACCACATCATGCCGGTCTTCGATGCCGTGCTCGGGCGGGGGATCGAGCTGATCCACACCCGGCACGAGGCCGCTGCGGTCCACATGGCCGATGCCTTCGCTCGCCTGACCGGGGAGGTCGGGATCGCCCTGGTGACGGGCGGGCAGGGCCACGCCAACGCCGTCGCCGCGCTCAGCACCGCCATGGCGGGGGAAGTGCCGCTGGTGCTGCTCTCCGGCCATGCGCCCTGGGGGGAGATCGGTCTCGGCGCCTTTCAGGAATTGCGCAATGCCGATCTCGCGGCGCCGGTGACCAAGGCGGCCTGGGCCGCGCGTTCCGCCGCCACTCTGGCGGACGACCTGGCGCGCGCCATCCGCATCGCCCGGTCGGGACGCCCCGGCCCGGTGCATCTCAGCCTGCCAACGGATGTGCTGGACGCGAGGCTCGACCCCGCGGGCATGTCCTGGCCGGAGGCCGCCGCCTTCCTGCCCGAACCGATGCCGCTGGCGCCGGAAACCGCGGCGATGGTGCGGGCCGAATTATCCCGCGCGAAGCGGCCGCTGGTCATCGCTCCGCCCGCCCTCTGCACCCCGCGCGGCCGGGCACTGCTGAAGCGGCTGCGGGATGCGCTCGGCCTTCCGGTGGTGCCGATGGAGAGCCCGCGCGGCATCAACGATCCGAGTCTCGGCGCCTTCGCGGAAGTGCTGTCCGAGGCGGATCTGATCCTGCTGCTCGGCAAGCAACTGGACTTCACGCTGCGCTTCGGCCGCGCGCCGGCCATCGCCGCCGCCTGCCGCTGGATCGTGCTGGATCCCGATCCGGCGCTGATCGAACGCGCGGCGCGAACGCAGCGGGAAAGGCTGATCCTCTCGGCCCTCGCCGGACCGCACGAGGCCGCCATGGCGCTGGCGCAGGGCCGCCTCGATGCCGACCATGCGGGCTGGACCACCCAGGTGGAGGCCGCCATCCGCTACCGTCCCGCCGCCTGGGACGCGCATCGCGGCAAGGCTGCGGGCACGATCCATCCGGTTACGCTCTGCCACGCCCTGACGCCTTACCTGCAACGCGACCCGGATGCAGTGCTGGTCAGCGACGGTGGTGAGATCGGGCAATGGGCACAGGCGCTGCTTTCGGCGCCCAATCGCGTCATCAACGGGGTTGCCGGCGCCATCGGGCCTTCCATTCCCTTCGCCATGGCAGCGCGGCGGGCGAAGCCGGGCAGCACCGTGCTCGCCGTGCTCGGCGACGGCACCTTCGGCTTCCATATGGCGGAATTCGAGACCGCTGTTCGCCACAACCTGCCCTTCGTCGCCGTGGTCGGGAACGACTCCCGCTGGAATGCGGAGCACCAGATCCAGCTTCGCGAATACGGCGCGCAGCGGGCGCATGGCTGCAGCCTGGCGCCGGCCACGCGCTATGACCTGGTCGCCACGGCGCTCGGCGGCCATGGCGAATTCGTGCAGGATGCGGCGGAATTGCCCGCGGCGCTGGAACGCGCCTTTGCCAGCGGCAAGCCCGCCTGCGTGAACGTGCTGATCGAAGGCCAGGCCGCGCCGGTAGTGCGCCGGGGGTGAGCATGCCGCTGGCGGAGGAAGCCCGTCCGGCCAACCAGCCCCTCTACGCCCAGGTGGAGGGGTTGCTCATGCGCCGCATTGCCGAGGGCCTCTGGCCCCCCGGCACGCTGCTGCCGAGCGAGCCGGAGATCGCCCGCGAACTCGGCGTCTCCCCCGGTACGGTGCGCAAGGCGATGGGGGCGCTGGAGCGCCGCCGGCTGATCGAGCGCCGGCAGGGCCGCGGCACCTTCGTCGCCCAGCACACCAGCGAGCGGGCGCTGTTCCACTTCTTCCGCATCGCCGATGCCCAAGGCCGCAAGCCGGTGCCGACCAGCCGGCTGCTGGAGATGGGAACCCTTCCGGCCGATGCGGAGGAGGCAAGGCGCCTGCACCTGCCGCAGGGAACGCCCCTGATCGGCCTGACCCGGCTACGGCTGCTGGAGGGCAGGCCCTGCATCCTGGAACGTATCAGCCTGCCGGCGCATCTGTTCCAGGATTTCACCCTGCCGCTGGACCGGGAGCTGACGGATGAGATGTACGTCCTCTACCAGCGCCGCCACGGCATTACCGTGGCGCGGGCGGAGGAGGAGCTGCGCGCCATCCCGGCCAGCGCCAGGATGGCGGAGGTGATGGGCTGCAAGCCCGGCCAGCCGATTCTGGAGATCGACCGCATCGCCTTCGACCTGTCCGGGCAGCGGGTGGAGCGGCGCGTCACCTGGCTCGACACCGCCCATTGGCACTACCGGGCGGTGCTGGACTAGCCGCGCCTAGGCGAACAGCCCCACCACCGCATAGGCCACCGCCGCGACCAGCGCCGCGGCCGGCAGCGTTATCACCCAGGCGATGACGATGTTGCCGGCGATGCCCCAGCGCACCGCCGAGGTCCGCCGCGCCGCGCCGACGCCGACGATTGCCCCGGTGATGGTGTGGGTGGTCGAGACCGGCACGCCGAGCCCCGTCGCCGCGAACAGGGTCACGGCGCCGCCCGTCTCGGCGCAGAAGCCCTGCATCGGCGTCAGCCGGGTGATCTTGGAGCCCATGGTGTGGACGATGCGCCAGCCGCCGAACAGCGTGCCCAGCGCCATCGCCGCCTGGCAGGACAGCACCACCCAGAGCGGCACATGGAACCCCTCCGGCATCATCCCCTGTGAGAAGAGCAGGACAGCGATGATCCCCATGGTCTTCTGCGCATCATTGCCGCCATGGCCGAGCGAGTAGAGGGAGGCGGAGAGGAATTGCAGGTGGCGGAAGGTGTTGTCCACCATGAACGGAGTGGTCCGCGCGAAGATCCAGGAGACGACCAGCACCAGGACCAGCGCCAGCACCAGCCCGAGGGCAGGCGACAACACGATGGCAGCCAGGGTCTTGCCCAGCCCCGACCAGACGATCACGCCCGGCCCTGCCTTGGCAAGACCGGCGCCCAGGATACCGCCCACCAGCGCATGCGAGCTGGAGGAGGGAATGCCGAGCGCCCAGGTGATGACGTTCCAGGCGATGGCGCCGGTGAGTGCGCCGAAGATCACCCGCGGATCGACGATGTTGGCATCCACGATGCCGGTGCCGATGGTCTGCGCCACATGCAGGCCGAAGAACAGGAAGGCGATGAAATTGAAGAAGGCCGCCCATAACACCGCGAATTGCGGGCGCAACACGCGGGTGGAGACGATGGTGGCGATGGAATTGGCGGAATCGTGCAGCCCGTTCAGGAAATCGAACAGCAGGGCGATGGCGATCAGCGCGAAGAGCAGCGGCAGGGCGAGAGTGGCTTCCATGGTGCAGGCTCAAACGTGCTCGACCACGATGCCCTCGATCTCGTTCGCCGCATCGTCGAAGCGGTCCACGATCTTTTCGAGCTGGTCGAACACTTCCCGCGCCGCGATGAATTCCAGTGCGCCATTCGGCCGGTAGCGGCGGAACAGCTCGGCGACGCCGGCATCGTGGATGTCGTCCGCCTCGCCCTCGGTCTGCCGGATCTTCTCGCACAGCTCGTTGATCTTCGCGGCATTGGGGCTGATGGCGGAGAGCAGCGGCACCGCCTCCCGCAGCAATTTCGCGCAGTGCAGGATGGCATCGCCCATGCGTTGCAGTTCCGGGTCGAATTGCGTCGTCTCGAACTGGACGATGGCCTTGGCCGCCTTCTTCATCTGGTCGAGCGTGTCGTCCATCCGGCTGATCAGGCCCTGGATGTCGCCGCGGTCGAAGGGCGTGACGAAGGTGCGGCGGACGGCCTGCACCACCTCCCGCGTGATCGCATCGGCTTCGTCCTCCGCCGCCAGCACATTGGGGTAATGGCGCTGCACGGCGCTTCCGCCCTCCAGCATGCTGCGCAGCTCCTCCGCGCCCCGCAGGATGGTATCGGCATGGCGGGCGAACATTTCGAAGAAGCGCTCCTCGCGGGGCAGGAGGTGGCGGAACCAGCGGAACATCGGCAGAACTCTCCTCGGCGTAGCCCCGGAGCGGGGCGCGCGCGGCTTTTGGCGACAACGCCGCGGGTCGTCCGTTTGTCACATTTCGCGCCTGACGGCACGGTCCTGACTATGACGGCCGATTCGTGTAGCTTGCCCGCTTCCCCCTCCGATCTCTCCGAAGCTGACCGCGCCACGCGCGATGCCTCGATCACCCTCGGCCTGACCCTGCCGACCGATACGGTCCTGTATCTGCTGCTGCCGCTGCATGCCGCGGAATTCGGCGTGAGCCTGGCGGAGGCTGGGCTGCTGCTGGCCGCCAACCGGCTGGTGCGGATCGCCGGCTATGGCTGGGTTGCCCGCAGCTATGAGCGTCACGGGCCGAGGGTCGCCTGCATCGGGGCGGTACTGGGCTCGGCGGCCGCCTCTCTGGGCTATGCCCTGCTCCCGGGGGTCTGGTGGCTGCTGCTGGCGCGGCTGGTCTGGGGGCTTTCCTTCGCCGCCATGAACATTGCCACCCAGGCCCTGGCGACGGCGGAGGGGCAGGGGGCGGCGCGCCGCAGCGGCCGGTCACGCGCCATCATCGCCACCGGGCCGATGACCGGGCTCATCGCCGGTGCCGTGATCGCCGAGGCGGCGGGACCGCATCTGGTCTTCCTGATCCTGACCGGGATCGCACTGCTGGCGCTGCCCTTCGCCGCGCGCCTGCCGGGCGGGCAGGGGCAGCCGGTGCGGGCCGGCCCGCGCTTCGCCCTGCCTTCGCGCCTGGATGTCTGGTCCTTCGTGCAGGGCGTGGCGCTGGATGGGCTGTTCGTCATCGGCCTGTCGGTCCTGGCCGCCCAAGCGCTGCCGCAGGGTGCCGCCCTGGCGGCCGGGGGCGCACTCGCGCTGCGCTATGCCTCGGAGATCGCACTCGGCCAAGCGGGTGGGATGCTGGGGGAGCGGTTCGGCGCCATGCGGATGCTGGTGCTGCTTTCCCTCGGCTCGGCGGCCGGGCTGGCGGTGATCGGGGTTGGCGGGCTCTGGGTGGGGGCGCTCTGCGTCGTGGCGCTGCGCGGGCTGCTGCAGCCCTTGCCCGCGCCCGTCGCCGCCCAGGTCGCTCCGCCCAGCCAAAGGGTCGCGTCGCTGGCACGGTTGGCCACCTGGCGGGATCTGGGGGCGGGGCTGGGGCCGCTGCTGGCCGGGGTGCTGCTGCCCCTGCTCCCGCACTGGCTCCTCTATGGTGCGACCGCGCTGGCCCTGGCCCTGGCGGCGCTGGCCCTGCACCGGCCGGGATCTCGTCGGTAATGCGGCCCGACCGGCACTCCGCCATCGCCCCGGAGTGGTGAATCGGCCGATCTGACCTGCAAGGCGGGAGCGCGGCGCCACTTCTCTCGTTGAGATCCCGGCACCCGGCCATCCGGCCGGGGCGGGGAGGCTGCAACGATGTCCGGCAGAACGAAGGACGACGCCCCGGAGCGGCGGGACAAGACCCGGAAGGACCCGCCGGCTGCGGAACTGGGCCCTGACTCCATGCTCGGCCTCTGGGCTTCCTGGGTCGAGGCGGCCTCCGCTCCCTTCCGTCGCACGGCCGGCGAGATGACGGATGGGATGCTGGCCGCCGGGGCGCAGCAGGCCACGGCCTTGCTGGCGCAGGATCCGGCGCTGCGGGCCATGGACCAGGCCTGGAACGCCAACCCGCTGCGGGATGTGGTGCCGGTGGACTGGGCGGAGGTGGCGCGGGCGCTCAGGACGGTGTGGCTGCGCTCCCTGGCCCGTCCGGCCAGCAGTTTCGCGGCGGCGACCCGGCTGAACGCCTCCCTCTGGGGCGCGGCGCTGGAGGCCTGGAATCAGGCGGCGCAGAACTGGCTGTCCGATCCGGCGCCAAGCGTGGTGCCCGTCAGGGGCGACAAGCGCTTCGCCGCCCCGGAATGGCAGGCGCATCCCTTCTACCGCACCCTGCGCGACGCCTATCTCCTCGCCTCCGACTGGCTGCTGGAACAGGGCGAGGGGGATGGCGGCGACATGGACCCGGCGGAGCAGCAGAAGCTTCGCTTCCATCTGCGCCAGTTCGTTGACGCGATGAGCCCGACGCTGATGCTGGCCCTGAATCCCGCCGCCTTCCGCCGCGCCATGGAGACTGGCGGCGCCAGCATCGCCCAGGGCGTGCGCAACCTGCAGGCCGATCTCAAGGCAGGCCGCCTCAGCATGGTGGACGAAACCGCCTTCGCACCGGGGCGCAACCTGGCGCTGACGCCGGGCAAGGTGGTGCACCGTAACCGGCTGATCGAGCTGATACAGTACGCGCCGCAGACGCCGACCGTGCACGCGACACCGCTGCTGATCCTGCCGCCCTGGATCAACAAGTACTATATCCTCGACATGCAGCCCGGGAACAGCCTGGTGCGCTACCTGGTCTCCCAGGGCTTCACCGTCTTCGTGGTCTCCTGGAAGAATCCCGATGCCTCGATGGAGGATGTGACCATCGAGGACTATGTGGATCTTGGCCTGCTGGAGGCAAGCGACGTCGTGCGTGCCATCACCGGCCGCAATGTGCTGAACGTCATGGGCTACTGCATCGGCGGAACGCTGCTCGCCATGGTGCTGGCCTGGCTGGCGGCGAAGGAGGACCGGCGCTTCGCCTCCGCGACCTTCATGGTATCGCTGCAGGACTTCTCGCGCGTCGGCGACACCGCGGTCTTCCTGGACGAGCCGGGGCTGGAGCTGATCGAGCAGCAGATGATGCAGCGCGGCTATCTCGACAGCCGGGAAATGGCCAACATGTTCAACCTGCTGCGCGCCAACGACCTGATCTGGGCGAATGTGGTGAACAACTACCTGATGGGGGAGAAGCCGGCGGCCTTCGACCTGCTCTACTGGAACAGCGACGGCACCCGGATGGCCCGTGCCGCGCATGCCTGGTACCTGCGCAACACCTATGTCGAGAACAACCTGATCGTGCCGGGCAGGATCCGGCTGAAGGGGGAAGGGATCAGCCTCGGCCGCATTGGCCTGGACATCTATGCGGTAGGCGCCGAGAAGGACCACATCGTGCCCTGGGACGCCGCCTGGCAGATCACCCGGCTGGTCGGCGGCAAGGTGCGCTTCGTGCTGGCCTCCTCCGGCCATATTGCCGGCATCATCAACCCGCCGGGCGGCAAGGGCAGCTCCTGGACGAACGACCAGAAGGCCACAAGCCCGGAGGACTGGCGCCGCGGTGCGACGAAACACGACGGAAGCTGGTGGACCGACTGGACCGCCTGGCTGGCCGCGCATTCCGGGCCGATGCGCGATGCGCCCCCCATGGGCAGCAACGC
>Ga0207747_1002134_pt1 | contig 11718 bp, 12 predicted proteins | sample HigsolmetaGSP11D_FD_184839 | JGI IMG/M metagenome (GOLD analysis project Ga0207747, IMG submission 184839) | High solid enriched microbial communities from the Joint BioEnergy Institute, USA - SP1-1-D (SPAdes) | ecosystem: Engineered > Bioreactor > SSF (Solid state fermentation) > Aerobic >...
TGGCAGTTGATTCAGGTCGGGCTGATGGTCTATCATGATGGAAGACACCTCTTCTGTCTGGTAGTGGAAGTCGTCACTCTCACTTTACCAAACGAAGCGGTGTTTTTCTATTTTGGCAAGCTGGCTAATCAGCAGACCCTAAGCCCGCTCCACAATTGGTTTTACATTGATTTTCTAAGTGCGAAAGTTGAGTTATTAGTCCGATCATACAGGGTATTTTCCACATACTCTATCTTTGTTTTAATGTTGAGTTCGGAAACGAAATCCTTCAAGACTTGTGCTTTATACCCAACAACCAGCACAATTCTGGATAGATTCAGATTCTCCAATTGGTTCAGCATTCGTTCAATCAAGGTAACCCCGTTTACTTTAACCATACATTTGGTGTTATTCTTGGTCAAATCCTTGAGACGCTTACCCATACCTGCTGCCAATATGATTGCTTGCATCTTCATCAACCCTCCAGATTCATTTTATCGCTTATCAGATCAACTATATCTCTTGCAGAATGTTGATTGAATACAAGGCCTAATCGTCGATAGTTAGCTTCTATTGCTTTCATACAGTCTTCCATATTAAATTCTTCAATGTGTTTTATTAGTTCCTCATTGCTTTCGGCCATCGGGAATCCAAGCGATTTAATATCCGTTGAAAACCCTCTTTCCTTGAAATAATCACTATAGTTTGTGCAATACAGAAAAATTGGCCTTTTCAACAAAAAGAAATCGGACAAGCAACCTGAAAAATCCGTCATAAACGCATCAGAGACAAGTAACAGCTCTTGTAAATCCTCATACTTCGAAACATCTATTAGATCACTTGGAAATTTAATAAGATCCCCGGTTACGCTTGAGATATTAGGATGTAATCTAAATAGTATCACCCAGTTGCCGCCGAATTTTCTATGTAAACTATCACGAACTTTTTCGGAATCAAACAAATAATCTTCCACACGAGGAATGTTCCTGAAAGTAGGGGCATACAGAAGGATTTTATCAGTAAGTTTTAGATTTAGTCTCTCTTTGATTTGCTTTTTCATTTCTTCTGAGTTTTGCAATAAAATATCATTCCTTGGAAACCCGCATTCCATAATGTCGCCATCATACCAGAAACTTCTGCTGAACAAATTGGTAATATAGGAACCGTCAGAAATCATCAGATCCGTTATCTTTGCATCTTTCTTTGCATTCCATACGTATATTTTTGACAATTTGCTTTCTGCATCTTTTTCCACACTTTTTACTCCCAAACCGCCATGCCATGTCTGAATGTAAAATTGGCTCTTTCTCTTCGGCGGGTAAAAAACCTTTCTACAATTATCCAGCCATAACCTGGCGGTCGCCAACTCGTATAGTGAGCGAAATGATTTGTACTCAACTACCCTTACTTTGGTAGGGAATCTAACTTTACCCATTAGATCTTTCTTTACTAACCATACAATATCGAAATCCAGCCCCCGTTTTATGATCTCTTCTACTATATACTTGGGGTTATCTCCAAATCCTTGACCATAAAAGTTGCATATAACAATTCTGTTGCTCTTTATGGGGAGTAACCAGAAGAAGTAACAGTACCTACCATTTATAAAATCTATCACAAAAAACTTTAATCGATCGGGTATTATTTTCTTTAAGATCTTCTTCATATCCTGCACCACCTTAGAACAGTTATCACTTTAGCAACTTTTTATTAATCCGAATAACCACAACTCTATAGACAAGGATTATACACTCGGTTAACACCGTCAAATAACAAAGTAAAAGAATATCTAATTTCCCCAGAGCTAATAGGATTAAGAGACCCGATATATGAAAAACGGAAGATACGATTACTGACAAGTTTGCATGTTTGGAAAGTCCCATTGGGCTCAATACAGGAAAACCCAATAAATAGATCATTGGTGTCAAAATAACAATTGGGAGCAATGCTCGCAAAATATGACCAGCATCTCGAAACTCATTGCCAAACAAAAGAGCACAGAAGTCATTCGCATAGATCCATACAATTAATGTCCCTAGTATTACAGGAGGCATTATGAAAAGAAGAACTTTTCGCACCAGCTTAAAGTCCCGATTTTTTACCATGTACGGATACAAACTATCCGCAATCGGAGAGAATCCACTTTTGGCTGTAGTCACTAATCTATCGGCTGATGAGTACAAACCAACTACCTGACTTCCAGCAGCGTTTATCAATCCCAGAATAAACGTATTCGTTACGGTGTATGCAGTTGTAGCTATTCGTGAATAAAAAAAGATACTGGATTTTTTAACGGTCTGTATTAGATATCTTAAATCTACCCGTTCAAACGTTAATCCCAAAGCATTCTTTATATGCAGATAAATTCCCAAGATCGCCCCCACATTCCCCAAAAATGAAAATAAGGGGACCATATAATAATCTCTTTCATCTTTTAAGAAAGCAAATAGCATCAAGATAAAAAATAATCGAATTAATATTGTTCGAATTGTAATTATTCTCATCTTCTCCAGACCTCTGTATAGAAAATCCGGGAGCAAAGATGCTGTTGCAACGGACAAATAAGTAAATATATATAACAGCTTATCCTCTTGAAATCTTGGAACTGTTGTACATATTGATAGCAGTATAAGAAAAAGTACCGTGGCGAATATAATCTTTATTATACCAATTGATGACACTATTCTTGATAATTCTTTCTTATTACCCTGATGCTTTGCTACATCTTCCGTAGCGGATAACATAAAACCGAAATCAATGATCAATTGAAAATAGCCCATAAATGCCAATGCAAAACTTACCCTGCCAAAGTAGTCCGGACCCAAAATTCTCGTTTGATAGGGGATGGTTATGAAACTCAGGATATATGATGATAACACCAACACATATAACATTATGGTGTTCTCGAATAATAAAGCCTTACTTTGCTTTCTTGACATTAGTATCATTCTCTCCCTTTTCTGACCATCCTAAAAATACGAACACTACACAGATCATATAATTAGGGCCTGCTGAACGGATCACATTTTGAGAATCATAGGAAATCGGAATGTCAAGGATGAGCAGAACCATTGGAAAAACGGCAAAAAGAGAACCCGCAGTCTCTTTTCGAGGTTCATCACCAGCAACTGCAGCCCGATCACGGTTTCGCTCGTTGTCTGCAGGCGCGCTCGAATACAGCCAAGCCCATAGCTACGCTTGCCCTCGCCAAATTTGCCTTCCACCGCGTTGCGCGCGGCTGCATCCGCCTTTGCGATTTTCTTGTGCTCCTGCGAATCGGCTGTCGCTGATGGACGGCCCAACCGAGGTCCGCTAAGTCGGATGCCCTTCTCTTTGCAGTAGCGTAAGTTCTCACGGGTGCGATATATCTGGTCGGCCAGCACCGCCTTCGGATAATAGCCGAATCTCACCCGATAGCGTTCCACTGCATCCTTCAGCGTCTGGCCTTCGTTATAGCTGTCCCAGGACAGATGCTCACGGAAAGCATAGCCATTCACCATGCTAATCGCCAGCTTCGCGCCGAACTCGACATTAGCCCGCGCTTTACCGCGCACAATCGGCCTTACGTGTGGCTGGGCGATGCTGACGATCCGATCCGGCACGCTATGCGTTTTTTTGTCGTACATTTCTTGTTGTTGGCGATACAGTTCCCCAATGACTAGCAACTCCTTGAACAGACGGCGCGGCAGTTGCGACAGGCCGCTCGCCATCTGGGCCAACTCGGTGATGATCCGAAGATCGCGGGAGATGAACCTGAGCTGTTTGCCAATGGCTTTACGCATCGTGCGCGGCTTCACGCGCCGTTGTTTTGCAACCGCCAGATACGCTTTGCGGGCGCGTTCTCGGTATGTTCTGGGCTTGCGGGTCTTTCCACGCTGGGGTTCGTGCAGAATGTCGATTATTTTCTCGAGCTTTTCCCGAGCCTGATTCAACAGCGACAAATCTGTCGGATAGGCAATATCCGCCGGTGCACAGGTTGCGTCCAGCAGCAATTCACCCTCGTTCGTCAGCTCTATCTGCTGAAGCTGCGGTTCCAACGACTTGTCTGATGCTGCAGTGGTTCCGCCGCCAGACTCATCGTCATCGTCCGATCCATCCGATTCACTTGATTTGCGCGCTTCTTCCAAAGCGATCCATTCGTTCACTTGGTCAAGGATCTCACCGCTGAGCCGCTTGCGGAAATTTGTCATGAGCGAATGATGAAACGGGCGGCGGTATTGGTATTCCGGCAGACCAAGGAAGTATTGAAGATACGGGTTTTCCATAATCTGGCGAAGCGTCTCCCGATCATCGGTGCCCAGACGCTCCTGAATAATGAGAGCACCAAGTGCAACACGAATCGACACAGCCTTTTGACCCTTGAGGCTCTTCTTGAAGTTTTTTGCATACTTCTCTTCGAGCTTCCACCACGGAATCATTTGGGCAAGCAATACCCAGCGATTATCTTCGGCGAGTTTTCCGCCGAACGGCAGAAAAAAATCGCCTGGCAGGATCAATTGGCTTTCGGTTCGCTGATACATTTCGGGCGCCTCCATGTGCAAGGTTTTTCGTGCTAAATCTCTGTTTTCCTTGCACTTAAATTCGACAAATGTCTGTCTAAACCCTTGTTATTATTGAATTTTTGGTTCGTTCAGCAGGCCCTAATTAACCTTTAGGATTTACCAATAAACATTTTATAGATCCTATTGGTATAATAATATATGGATGGGCTTAGATGGAGTAACGCCAACTTATAACGATTCCTTTTCGTTGTTGCCTTTTCGAGAAGAATTTTGCGTTTCAAATATCTCCTATATTTCCTTCTATGTAATTTACCAATAAATACCGCCTTCAAGTAAAGCGTAACTAGATAATCGTTAAAAAGAGTCTTTAAAGTCTTATCATGAGTTTTCTCAAAGATAGTTTCCAATTCAAAAACACTATCTATAATATCCAAGCCATTCTTGGTCATGTCTTTACTTCTTGTGATCGAGCCTTCTCTTATCTCGTAGTTATAAAAAAATACTCCTGTATCAATTACTTTTTTCGCCATAAAAAATACTCTTGGAGTCCATTGCTCATCCTCATGTAATATTCCAAATTTAAAAAGCAAATTATTTTGAATCAAAAAATCCCTACGGTAAATATTCAGACATGCGGCCATACAGATGGTTTTACTTATTAATTGCTCTTTCAGAAATTCTGAGCCATCTTCATAATATTTGGGATGTGTATTATTAATATTCCTCATGAACGTTATTCTGTTTCCCATTATCATCTTTGCATTTCCAACTATAATATCTGGGAGATCGTGTTCATTACTCAAGTTTATATATTGTGATAAGACTTCACATGCCTCTTTCTCTAAATAGTCATCTGAATCTAAAAACAGTATATAACTGCCCTTGGCTTCTAATAATCCCGTATTTCTAGCATCTGACAAGCCACCATTTTTCTTATGAATCACTTTTATCCTTTTATCTATTTGAGAGTATTCATCACATATTTTCGGACAATTATCTGTTGAGCCATCATCAACAAGGATGATCTCAATATCCTCATATGTTTGACTTAACGTACTTTCTATACATCTATGAATATACTTCTCAACATTGAAGATTGGGACTATAATGCTGAACAAAGGGTTATTCATTTCGAGTGTTCACCTCTAAATTTGTTCAAAATTGAATCTGGAATCCATAATTATCGGCACAATGAAAGGTTAATATGCCAACACTTTATTCATCTTTATCACTTAATTTTCTAGATTGCATTATTTCCAGAAGCTTTGATTCGAATTTCTAATAATCCAATAATATAATATTGGCGATATTCTAAAACATGCCAAACGTATTTTTAGTCTAGTATTTGTTGTATTTGACTTTTTCATAATTCCTTTCATTTTATCACTAAGTCCAGGAAATCGTCTCTTTATATCTTCATTTAAATATTCTACAGCTTTTATAAGATTGAGTTTCTTAATGTATACTAGATATTCCAAACTAGAATTATAATTGTACATATAGTTTTCTATTTTTACCTCATTTGCAAAGCATGAAGTAATACTCGCTATTTCTCGACCACAATTTTCATTAATATAGTTGACCGCTCTCTCCACGGCATCGATCGCTTCGAATTTCTTAGGATTATAGGTATATGAAATTGAATCTTCTCTTTGCACATAAAAAAATAATATCTGCGGTAAAAAAACCACAAGATTTGCGTGTGCCAGAGATTTTATAATAAACTCCTGATCTTCTCCGTTCGAACATCCTACAGTAAATTCGAGATTATAATGCGATAAAAAATCTTTTCTGTACGCTGCATTCCCAATAACGATTCGTTTTCTTCTTTTGATATAAATTTCTTCCAAGGCAGTTTTACCTGTCATTTCAACATATGATAGATCGTATCTGTCGGTATATTCCATGAGTATTTCATTGCCACGTACTATATTATAGCCCCAACATAGGATATCTGGTCTTGTTCTAATTAATGAATCTTTGATCACTTCAATAAGATTCATTGCTACATAATCATCAGCGTCCAAGAAGATAACATATTCACCTGAAGCTACAGCCAACCCCCTATTTCGAGCTGAACATACACCAGCATTTTCTTGTCTAATCAATTTTATTTTATTAACATTTCCTTCCATAATCAACTTATGAACTACCTCATATGTATTATCGGTAGAACCATCATCAACCACGATAATTTCAAAATCTTGTACCTGTTGATTTAACACTGATTCTAATGTTCTCAATATATATTTGTCTACATTGAATGCCGGAATTATAAAACTAATCATGGTAAACCCCCTGGCCTTTATATAATTGCTTAATCTTTTTAGCAATATTAGATTTATCGATTATACTTTTCCAAGTATAGTTATCAGTATTAAAATTATTAATATAAGAAAACGATGATATCTTGTTAATATCTAGATCTTCATCAATATTGCGCAACTTATAAAAAGAACATCTATTTTCAATTTCAAAATTATTTACCCATTTATACTCAGTAGTAATCACTTTCAAACCAAGAGCCAGATATTCAAGTAGTTTTGTCGATGTTTGCAAATTATAAGGGTAGATATTTGGTATATAATTCAAACCATAAATACTTCTCGATGCTATTCCTGGAACATACGAATATTGCACTCTTCCTGTAAAAATAATGTCCTTGTATTTCTTGTATGTATTATAAATCTCATCTTCAGGCGTTCCAATCAAGCAAATCTTTCCGCACTTATTTTTAACGAAAGTCCTTAATAAATTATCTACATGACGCGTTTTCGATATTGCTCCTATATATACAAAATCGAACTCTTTGTTACTTGGTTGAACGTTAATAAATTCATCACTTATTCCCATATCTCTATAGCAATAATCAATATTATCATTGAAATGAAAGCCATCTTTGACTTCACTATTAAGAAAAACTCTTAGATCAGGTTTCCCATTTACAAGGGACTTGATCCTATTTTTAATGTACGGCATCCTTCCTGTAGATAGTGACGCATATTCATGAACCACTATTTTGTCTTTAGTTATGGCTCTTCCTAATCCCTTGAATTCCCATATTACATCAAAATCGCATAAACTATAATCTTTGTTGATTTTCTCAGAATCAAAAGCTAGAAAGTCATTTGTCTTATTAAAGTATTCGATATAAGCATCTACTTCAGGTAAATATGCTTTTTCACTTCTAACAAATAATATTTTCAACAAAAATACCACCTACTATTCGGAGAGCTATTACTTGGTTCGGACCATATTACATATTCCCAAAAAGAAAGTTAATAGCAATGATGCTATACCTAATCCACCTAAATTTATCGAGATAGAATTAGCTACTATTAATAAGAAGATCACACACTGTACAATATAAGCTGGTGCGTTATTTCTTACTCCCTTTAGAATTGCATTTAATACAACAAGTAAATATAGAAAAAATGCAAGTAAACCATAAGTCAGGATATAATCAAGATATGCATTGTGCGAACTAACATTCAAACCCCCACCAGATTGAATTAGTTCTCCAACTGAACCATACCCATATCCCCATAAAGGCTCAAATTTAATTAACTCAAAAGATATCTGCCACAAAGTATCTCTGGAACTTAAGCCTTGATAAATTCGAAAATAATCACTTTCATATAGGTAAACCAGAGAGACAAAAATGGTGATAATTATAAATAAAAAAGCAATAATAGATTTTAGAGTTAATTTCTTCTTATAAAAAAACAATAGGATAAATGTGACTATTAATCCTAACATAGCACTTCTAGAGCCAGAAAAATAAAGACCTGCAAGGTTAATTAATGAGAAAAGCAATAACTTTCTATGGAAACACAAAATAAAACCGACTGCAGCAATTGTCCCAAAATAGTTAGGGTCGAAGAAGATCGATGAGACCCTCTTATATACTGTAGAAGTATATCCCAAAAAGTTACCACCAACTGCAATTATTATAGATATTATCGAGCAAATAGTTATTATACTTACAAGAATCGTCACAAACTTATCCAAGTTATCCACTATTATTCTAGGAATAAAGAGATAGAATAAGTAAAGAGTGATGATAGTTGAAACTACACTAAAAAGTCCATTAATGGAGATGAGGCTGTATTTCATCGACGATACAAGTGTTGATAACAGTAACAATACCGTAAGAAAATGTAGTATTGGATTATTCTTGAGTATAGACGCGAAATCTGAAACATTACTTTTATGAGTTATGCTCGTTACAAACAGCAAAACTCCAAAAAACAAAACCATCAACAGCATAGATTGATAGCTACTTCTGTAAATGGTGATTTCATATGAAAGAAAACTGGTAAACGTCAACAAAAATATCAATACATTATGACTTTTTGGGATAGCGATCTTCATGATTATCAACCTTTGTGATCTGGATATTTGTGATTTCATCATAAATATTTTTAAGTTCTCTTAGTACATTATCCATCGAATATCTTGTCATGTCTCTTGTCGAATGTGACTGTGTCTTACTTTGTGATTTGATTGAGTCATAAAACATCTCAATCGCTTGAGAAAAGCCGTCTAAATCGTCAGGTTCAACAATACTAACAAAATCCACTTTCTCTACTAAATCAATATTCCCTCGAATTCTTGTGCAAACAACAGGTAGGCCAGCTGTTAATGCTTCCATTAAGGAAACTGGAAGCCCTTCTCTTTTTGAGGGAAATGCAAATAAATCTGCCGTCTTAATTATCTCTGGCATCTTGCTCTGAAATCCAGAGAATATAACATTATTCTCCAATTCTAGATTTGAAGCAATTTGTTTAAGATAACCTTCTAATTTCCCTTTACCGCATATTACGTAATATATATCGGATTTTCTCAATCTCGACAAAGCTTTAATTATGATTTCGTGATTTTTGTTTTTATTTAACTCACCAACTGACAAAATTAGAAAAGCGTCTTCTGGAATTCCAAATTCTTTACGTTTTAATACTTTATTAACTTCAACATCTCTAAATTTTTCAACATTAATCCCAACTCCAGGAATATATTTAATCTTATCAGCTTTAAATGACTTAATAGCTCTCAAATAATCTTCTTTATTAATTGTTATTAGTACATCAGTGTACCTAGCTAACCAAAGTTCAACAGGATAATATGTTAACCAGTTAATTAATGGAGCCCCTTTATAAAAATGAAATCCATGTGCAGTATAGATAACTTTCACATTTTCCATCTTTCGGCAAGCCAATCTCACACACGCAGATGCTACTGGCGTATGGGTATGTACAATATCATAACGTTGACTGGATATAACTTCTTTTAATTTCTTATACGCCTTGTAATTCTGAAGCTTTATTGGAGATCTATCAAATGGAATATCAAAGACCGCGCATCCCATTTTCTTTAACTTGTCATCCGGTTCCTGATAAACATGACATGCGACATCTACCTGATGCCCTTGGCCTATAAGCATTTCAATATGGGGAATCAAGAATGCATTAATCGTATCAGAAATTGTCGTAACATATAAGACTTTCACTTCTTAACTCTCCAGTCTGATCCATGTTAATTAATGGTAGATCCTACTTGATTTCACAACCCGTCTTGACCTCATCCAAATAGCCCCTGTTCAATATAGGCCATTCAGAATGATTCCAATCGTATACATTGGATGTAAGTTTTTTGCCATTGAACAGTATTTTCATTCTTCAGACACTCTCCTGGCAGGAACACCTACATATGTTCCGGGATGCATTAAGTCATTAATTACAACTGCTCCTGCCCCTATTATGCAGTCGCTTGTTATCTTCAAATTATTACTCACGATACTACCGATACCTAGCCATGTAGCCCGACCGATCCGAACTGTTCCTGCTATATGTACTCCTGGAGAGATATGCACATAATCTTCAATTATGTTATCATGGTCAACCGTTGACCCTGCGTTGATGATGCAACCTTTACCTATTTTGGTGCAACAATTAATCACAGCACCTGCCATTACAACAGTTCCGTTACCAAATGTTACTTCATCTCCTACGACAGCATTCGGATGAATCAATATTGGTATACTGGCACCAGAAGCCTCTAATTTACTTTGGTACTGATATCTCACCGTATTATTCCCAATACCAACAATAATGTCATATTCAGGAATAAGTAAAAATGCGTCGCTTGCTTTTCCGATAACATCGATCCCCATAATAGATTGACCAACTAAATTATCATCTACATATGCAATATACTTCCACCTGTTAATTCGTCTGGATATATCAGCGAGGACTTTTCCATGCCCGCCTGCACCTACAATTAAGAGCTTCTCCTTCATCATCTAACTCTTCCTTCAAGATTTCCTTTAAATGGCTCCATAGTGATCGAATCTTTCGAGTTTATACCTTCCCTCACGATGACTTTTTTCAGTGTTCTGATCAATATTAAACAGTCATTATTAAAAGAAATATTGTCTACATACTGAACATCCAGATCAAACTTTTCTTCCCAACTGATCGCATTTCTTCCGCTCACTTGTGCCAGTCCAGTTAAACCTGGGCGAACTTCATGGCGACGGCGTTGATGGTCATTGTACAGAGGCAAGTATTGAACTAACAACGGCCTCGGCCCAACTATGGACATGTCGCCTTTGAGAATATTCCACAGTTCAGGAAGTTCATCTAACGAAGTTGATCTCAGAAACCTTCCAAACTTCGTCAATCTAACGCTGTCTGGCAACAGTTCGCCATTCGCATCTCGCTCATCTGTCATGGTGCGAAATTTATACATCGTGAAGACTTTCTCATTCAGACCAGGTCTTTCTTGCTTGAAGATAACCGGACTTCCCAGTTTAGTTCGAACTAGAATAGCCACGATTAGCATGACTGGACTCAACAAGATAAGTGCAATCAACGCAAGAACAATATCCATCGGTCTTTTGACGAATCTCTTATAGAAACCGCCATTTGATGATCTCATTACTTCAACCACAACCCCTTGATGATGCTCACGACTCTCTCCAGATCTTCATTCGACATCTTCGTATCAGATGGCAAGCATACTCCATGCTCGAACAGATCCTCAGCAACCCCAGTTCCAACATAGTCATACTTCTCGAAGAACGGCTGCATATGCAACGGCTTCCAGACAGGACGTGATTCGATATTCTCGGCTTCCAGGGCCAGTATCACATCGAGCGGTCTAACAGGTCCATTCAACGTAATGGTGCTTAACCAATAATTCGGCCTTTGCCAGTTGTGCTGCGGCATGAAGCCGA
>Ga0207747_1002136_pt1 | contig 11714 bp, 11 predicted proteins | sample HigsolmetaGSP11D_FD_184839 | JGI IMG/M metagenome (GOLD analysis project Ga0207747, IMG submission 184839) | High solid enriched microbial communities from the Joint BioEnergy Institute, USA - SP1-1-D (SPAdes) | ecosystem: Engineered > Bioreactor > SSF (Solid state fermentation) > Aerobic >...
GGGAAGTCGTTGATGATCGCCTGTATCTGCCCGTTCTCCAGCGCGTTGAACGCGTCGGTGATCGTGTCGAAGGTCCTTATGTTGCCCTTGATCTTGCCCTGCTTCTTGAACTTCTTGGCTTCGATCGCTCCGGTCGTCCCGAGCTGTACGCCGACGGTGGCGTTGCCGATGTTGTCGATGGAGGTTATCTTCGAGCCTTTGCGGACCATGAGCGACTGGTCGGAGTTGAAGTAGGGTTTGGAGAAGTCCACGCTCTTTTCCCGCTGCGGGGTTATGGTCATCGCGGAGATGGCCGCGTCGTAGAGGTTGTTGCCGAGGCCGGGGATGATGCCGTCGAAGGTGACGTTCTGGAACTGCGGGGTGAAGCCGGCCTTCTTGCCGATCGCGCGCATCAGGTCTATGTCGAAGCCGACCGGTTTGCCGTTTTTGGTGAACTCGAACGGCCGGTAGGCGATGTCCGAGGCTACCTTGATCTGCTTGGGAGCAGCCTGCGCGCCGCCGGAGGAAGTGCTCTTCGCGCCCTGGGATCCACCTCCACAGCCCGCCACGAGCGCGAAGACGAGAAGCAGCACCGGTACTATCAGGAAGATCTTCTTCATCGTTTTCGTCCTTTCTTCCACGGACTATCCGTCGGGGAGGAGGATAGTTAACATGCTCGGCGTGCACTATGCAAGAGCCGGTGCAGGGCTACGCGTAGAGTATCTGGTCCAAAAAGCGCCTGGTGCGCTCGCTCCTGGGGTTCTGGAACACCTCGGCAGGGGTTCCCACCTCGATTATGCGCCCCTCGTCCATGAACACGACCCTGTCCGCCACCCGGCGCGCGAACCCCATCTCGTGGGTCACTATGACCATCGTCATCCCCCCGCGGGCGAGGTCGGCTATGACCTCCAGCACCTCCTTTATCATCTCCGGGTCCAGGGCGCTCGTAGGTTCGTCGAAGAGCATGATCTTCGGCTCCATCGCCAGAGCGCGGGCTATCGCCACCCGCTGCTGCTGGCCTCCGGAGAGCGAGGCCGGGTATTTGTCGATCTTCTCGAGGAGCCCGACCCGTTCGAGCAGGCGCGAGCAGCGCTCGGAGGCCTGTTTGCGGGAGAGCTTTCTCACCTTCATCGGCGCCAGCATCACGTTTTCGGCCACGCTCATGTGGGGGTACAGGTTGAACTGCTGGAAGACGAAGCCTATCTCGCTCCTCAGGCGGTTTATGTTGGTCTTCCTGTCGTGTACGGGGATGCCGTCTACCACGAGCTCCCCGCTGGTTATCTCTTCCAGGGCGTTTATGCAGCGGAGCAGGGTGCTCTTGCCGGAACCCGAGGGGCCGATGATGACGACGACCTCGCCTTCTTCCACCGAGAAGTCGATGTCCTCGAGGACGTGAAAGTCCCCGAACCACTTGTTCACCCTGCGCAGTTCTATTATGCTCATCCTCTGGCTGGCAATCACCTGTGTGGAGCGGATCGACAGCCCGTAGAGTACCATAGTGGAAGATGGCTTGGCTACGCTTGGAGGTCCGGTGGACAGCCTGTTCGACGTTGCGGAAGGAGGAGAGGACCGCGAGGAGCGGCTCGCCGAGCTGGCGCGCCAGGTCTCGGTTTGCACCAAGTGCGACCTCGCGAGCACACGCACCAACACCGTCTTCGGGAGCGGAGACCCCTACTCGCCGCTGATGCTCGTCGGCGAGGGGCCGGGCGAGAACGAGGATGCCACGGGGTTGCCGTTCGTCGGCAGGGCCGGCAAGCTGCTCGACGACATACTCGCCGCCGTGAACCTGACCCGCGACGACGTCTACCTGACCAACGTCGTCAAGTGCCGCGCCACCATCGAGGAGAACGGGCGGGTGCGAAACCGGCAGCCCCGGACCGCGGAGATAAACGCCTGCAACCCCTACTTGCGGGCCCAGATCGAGGCTATAAAACCCGACATCATCCTGTGCCTCGGCGGACCGGCGGCCAAGACGATAATAGACAGGGACTTCAGGATCACCCGCGACCGCGGGCGCTGGTACGAGGCCTTCGGCGCGAAGGCGATGGCGACCTTCCACCCGGCCTACGTCCTGCGCCAGCACGGGGACGAGCTCAAACAGACCAAACGCTTGGTCTGGAAGGACATCCAGGCCGTTCACGCCGAGTACCTGAAGGCCATCGAAGCTCGGCGGGCCTGAAAGCGCAGGGTAAAAATTTTACTGGTCCTGACCGAGTACGGGCTGATATTATCTTCTTGCAAAGGGAGAAACGTTTTGAGAGGGATCTGCAGCCTTGATAAGCACGACATCTCGCATGATGGATACGGCAGACAAAGAGCTTCTCAACCTCATCCAGCGCGACCTGCCGCTGGTCAGAGAGCCTTTCGCGGAGCTTGGGGCCAGGATCGGGCTGACAGACCACGACGTGATCCGGCGCATCGAGGCGCTAAAGAGAACCAAGGTCATAAGGCAGATGAGCGCGATCTTCGACACCCGCGTGCTGGGGTACGAGTCGAGCCTGGTGGCCTCCAAGATACCTCCGGAGCACCTGAAGGAGGGGGCGAAAGCTATAAACTCCCACCCCGGCGTCTCGCACAACTACGAGAGGGACAACGAGTTCAACCTCTGGTACACGGTCGCCGTGCCGCCGGACTCCCGGCTCGGGCTGGAGGGGACCGTGGAGGTCCTGCACAGGATCAGCGGCGCGGAGAAGACCCGCATCCTTCCCACCCTGAAGCTGTTCAAGATCGGGGTGACGCTGGACATGAAGGAGGGGGCGACGGCCCGCAAGGAGGCCCCGGCCTACGGGGAGAACGACCGCCAGGCGGCGGATCGCAACATAACCGAGGAGGACAAGGCGGCGATCCGCATCCTGCAGGAGGACCTGCCGCTGACCCCCCGACCCTTCGATCTGTGGGCGGAGCAGGCCGGGATGGAGCCCGCCGAGCTGCTCGATCGGGCGCGGGATCTCAAGGCCCGCAAGATCATGCGGCGCTTCGCGGCCGTACTCTACCACCGCAAGGCCGGCTTCCGGGCGAACGCGATGGGGGTCTGGAAGGTGCCCAAGGAGCGGGTGGACGAGGTTGGGATGAAGTTCGCCGGCTACCAGGCGGTCTCCCACTGTTACGAGCGGCCTACCTACGAGGACTGGCCGTACTCGATCTTCTCGATGGTCCACGGCCGCTCGAAGGATGAGTGCGAGGCGGTGCTCAAGGCGATGTCCGAGGAGAGCGGCATCACCGAGTACGACTCGCTCTACTCGACCCGCGAGTACAAGAAGACCCGCGTGCGCTACTTCACCCCGGAGATGGAGGCCTGGGAGCGCCTCTACGCCGGGGTCCTGCGGTAGCTTCTCGTCCGAGAAGCCTCTGCGCGAGCTCCACGAAGTCTCCCGCGACGAGGTCGAAGCCGGACTCCGGTATCCGGAAGCTCCTGCCGGGCCCGAACTCCAGCGGCCGCCGCACCAGCGCGGTGGCGAGCCCGACTTCCGCGGCGGCGCGCAGGTCGTCGGGGTGGGCGGCGACCATCATCACCTCCTGCGGCTCCAGGTCGAGCAGCCGGGGGGCCATCAGGTAGACCTCCGGGTCCGGCTTGTAGCGCCGGACGAGCTCGGCCGAAAGGATGAGGTCCCACGGCAGGGAGGCCCGTTTCGCCATCTCGACCAACAGCGAGACGTTGCCGTTGGAGAGGGTGGCGAGCACGTAGCGCTCTCGCAGGCGCGCGAGACCCTCCGGAACGTCCGGCCAGGGGGCGAGCCGATGCCAGACTTTGTTCAGGTGGTCCTTCTCGGCTTCGTCCAAACCTTCGATCCCGAACTTCTCCAGGAGCTCCTCGAGCAGGGCCCGGTGCAGGCCGTCGAGGTTGGTCCAGGGGATCTCACCTCGCCGCACCCGCTCCATCGATGGTTGGTAGCCGGCGCGCCAGGCGTCGGCGAAGGCGGCCCAGTTCACCGAGAGGTCCTTCCTACGTCCGAGGGATTCGCCCTCGCGGATGATCGAGGCGCGCCAGTCGACCACGGTACCGAAGACGTCGAAGGCGAGCGCCCTGATCTCTTTCATCGGGTGATGAAACCGAAGAAGAGATCCCTGAACGCGCCCGGCTTCTCGACGTGCGGGGAGTGTCCGCAGTCCTCGATGACCTCTTCCCGGAATGAGCCGCCCCCGGCGGCGTAGTCTCTGAGGAGGGCACGCATCTGCGAGACCATCGGTTGCGGGGGGTAGACTTCCTCACCCGGCCAGTCCGGGACGGCCCCGAGTCGTCCGAGGGTCCCGAAATCTAATAGCGATTCGTCGGAGACGATCTCGTCGTCCGCGCCCCGCACCCAGAGCACGGGTGGTTTCGGTTCGATCCCGGCGAAACCGGAGAGGTCGCAGTACCTGGGCGAGATTGCGTTGTTGACGCCGCGCCCGCCGGGGGCGAGACCGGGCCAGTTGGGGGAGGTGGTGAGGTCTCCGGGGTAGTTGTCCTCACCGGTCGCGGTGGAGAGCATCGAGGAGAGGTAGACCTCTTCCCGTTCCGGCTCGAAGGTGGGCCTGAAGTAGAAGCGGCGCAGGACGTTGCGGGGGGAGCTCTCGTCTTCGTCCGTGCGGTCGCCCTCCGAGAGTCGGCGGACGAACTCCGGGTTGGCGGTCCCGCCTCCGGAGCCGGCGAAGTCCGGCCAGCAGGGTGTGCCGCTCTCGTCTTTCGTTCCCCCGAAACCGTAGGGTGACATGGGGTCTATGAGCGTGATCGAGGCGACCTCCCGCGGGTGGTCCATGGTGTATTGCAGCGCGATCGCGCCCCCCGTGGACCAGCCGGCGAGGTGCAGCCGCGCTCCCCGCAGCCCGAGTGACTCGACCAGCGCGAAGAGGTCATCGGAGAAGTCCCTGAGGCCGCGGGTGGCGTCCACGGGTGCGACCTCGGAATCGCCGAAGCCCCTGAGGTCGGGGGCGAGGCCACGGAAGCCCTGCGGGAAGGCCGCGAGCGTCTCCTCGAAGAAGCGCGAGGAGGAGACGTTCCCGTGGATCATGAGCACCGGTATCCCCTCTTCGGGGCCGCTCTCCAGCAGGTGTGTGCGGAGGCGGGAGGTCTGTACGGTTCTCGAACGGACGCCTTCCAGAAGCGGCGGGTTGCCCTGCAACGTCTCTCCTCCTCGTGTGGTCTCTAGTATGGAAGAAGTTTAGCGGCGCGGATTGCCATGCGCCCGGTCCTCGGGGTGCAACCGGTACGAAAGGGTGGCATCATGAACACATGGTGGAGACCTGGGAGAGGGAACTCCGTTGCTGAGGCTCGATGAGGCGGATGTCGGGCGTTTCCTGAGCATGGAAGAGGTGATCTCCGCGATGGAACGCGCCCTCGCGGACTTCTCGGGCGGTAGGGTGGTACAGCCCGGGCGCGTCATGGTCCCGGTCTCCGATTACCGGGGCTTTCTCGGCGTCATGCCCGCGTACACCGGGAGCGCGCTCGGGGCCAAGCTGGTCTCGCTGTACCCGCACAACGAGGGGGTTCCGACCCACCACGCCGAGATCCTGCTCTTCAGGCCCGAGACCGGTGAGCCGCTGGTGAGCATGGACGGGCGGCTCATAACCGAGGTGCGCACCGCGGCGGTCTCTGCAGTAGCCACGGAGTACCTCGCCCGGCGTGATGCAGCTGTGCTCGCGATCCTCGGGGCCGGCGCACAGGCACGCAGCCACCTGAAGGCCCTCGGGTTGGTGCGCGACTTCCGTGAGGTGAGGGTGTGGAGCCCACGCCGGGCCGGGGCGTTCGCCGAGGAGCACGGCATCGTGGCAGCGTCCTCGGCGGAGGAGGCGGTGCGGAGGGCGTACGTGGTGGTGACGGCGACGACTTCGCCCGATCCTGTGCTCTTAGGGGAATGGCTCTCGCCAGGAGCGCACGTGAACGCGGTCGGCGCACCCCGCCCCGAGTGGCGGGAACTCGACGACGGGGTGCTGCGGCGGGTAACCCTCTACGTGGACTCGCGGGAGGCCGCCATGCAGGAGTCGGGAGACGTGAGGGCCGCCGGAAAGATCTTCGCCGAGATCGGGGAGGTCGTCGCCGGGGTGAAGCCGGGTCGGCGGTCGGGAGAGGAGATCACGCTGTTCAAATCGGTAGGGCTGGCAGTGGAGGACGTGGCGACGGCGGAGCTGGTCTGGCGCAGGGTGTCGGACGGATGAGAAGGTGTGGCCGGGGAGGAGCGCGTGCGGGCTCTATCGTACGGGAGGGACGAGGGTGACGTCTGATCTTTGGCGGAGAGAGCTGGTAGACGGGGAGGTCGGGCTCGCCGTCTGGCGGTCCGGCAGAGGGGACGAGCCGGTGGTTTGCCTGCACGGGATCAGCTCCCAGCACCGCTCGTTCAACGCGCTCGCGAGGCGTCTTGCCGACGGGCGGCCGCTCATCGGGGTTGACCTGCGGGGCCGGGGGGACTCGGAGAAGCCCGGCCCCGGCTCCTACGGGCTCGAGGCCCACGCGCGCGACGTGGTGCGGGTGCTCGACCATTTCGGTCTGGAGCGGGCCACGCTCGCCGGCCATTCGATGGGGGCGTTCGTCGCGCAGAGGGTGGCGCTCTCGCACCCCGAACGGGTGCGGGCGCTCGTGCTCCTTGACGGTGGCTGGCCGCAGGTGGAGGGGCGGGAAGAGCTCTCCGGCGGGGTCTCCGAGGGGCTCGCCCGCTCCTTCAGCCGGCTCCGTATGACCTTCGAGAGCCCCGACGATTACCTCCGGTTCTGGTATCCGGAAGAGGGGGTGACGATGCGGGATCTGCCGCCTGAACTCGCCGACTACTACCGCTACGACCTGGAGGAGGTCGAAGGTGGCTACCGGCCCAAGGCCTCTTTAGTGGCCTGTACGGAGGATGCGGAGGACGTCGCCCGCTCGGCGCTGACCACCGCGGAGATGAGCCGCATCTCGTGCCCGGTCGCGCTGGTGCGCGCAGCGGAGGGATTCTTCCCGGGGAGCGCGCCGCTCATCTCCGAGAACGTGCGGCGTCAGATGGAGGACTCGTTCGACGTGAGAGGGTCGATCCTCCTGGAGGACACCAACCACTACACGCTCATGTGGGAGCCGGCCGTCGGCCGGTGGGCCGGGGTGCTACTCGAAGGCTGGACGCGCTAGAGCAGGCCTTTGGCCTTGCGGCGACGGGTGCGCAGAGCGAAGTAGTAGACCGCGGCGGCCGCGAGCAGGAGGACCAGAACGGCGCTCGCGTACCACTCGGTTCGGGCGAAGAGCGTCGCCAGCGCCGCGAGCGCCGCGGAGGCCGGTACCGTGAGGATCCAGGCCCCCACTATCCGCCAGGCCACCCCCCAGCGCACCGCGCTGAACCTCTTCGTCGCCCCTGCCCCCATCACCGAGCCGGAGATCACGTGCGTCGTGCTGACCGGAAAGCCCCAGGAGGTGGCCGCCTGGATCACCAGGGCCCCGACCGTCTGGGCCGCGAAGCCGTGGACCGGCTCCATCTGGATGATCCTGCTGCCGAGCGTGCGGATGATCCTCCATCCGCCGGCCCAGGTGCCGAGCGCGATCGCGAGCGCGGAGGCCAGAACGACCCACAGGGGCACCGCGAAGCTGCCTATGAAGCCGGAACTGAGCAGCGCCAGCGTTATGATCGCCATGGTCTTCTGGGCGTCGTTCGCCCCGTGGCTGAAGGAGACGAAAGCGCTGGAGAGGATCTGGAGCTTGCGGAAGGCGTCGTTGGCGCGGCTCGGGCGGGCCCTTCGGAAGACGTTGAGCAGCACGACGGTGGCTATGTACGCCGCGACGAGCCCGATCACCGGGGAGGCGACGAGCGCGACGAACACCGGGTAGACCTCGTCCCAGGCCACCGCGCCCGCCCCGTAGGCCGCGATGCCCATCCCGATGAGCGCACCGATCAACGCGTGCGAGGAGCTGGATGGCAGGCCGGCCCTCCAGGTGATCAGGTTCCACGCTATCGCCCCGAACAGGACGGCTATGATCTCCGTAAGCCCGACACCCCCCGAAGGTCCAACCAGGCTGCCGATCGTGTTGGCGACCGTGGCGTGCAGCAGCTGGGTCGCGACGACCGCCCCGATCAGGTTGAGCGCGGCCGAGAAGAGGACCGCGACATAGGGCGGCAGTGCCCGGGTGCCGACCGTCGTGGCGATGGCGTTGGCGGTGTCGTGGAAGCCGTTGGTGAAGTCGAAGCCGAGGGCGGTTGCCAGCGTGAAGAGCAGCAGAACGACCTGCGCCTCATGCATTCTTTATCGCGATCCCCTCGAGTACGTTGGCCACGTCCTCGCAGCGGTCGAGCGCATCCTCCAGCAATCCGTAGAGATCCTTCAGCTTGAGCACCTCCAGCGTCCTGTAGCTCCCCCCGAAGAGTTCGGCTATCGCGCGCCGGGAGACCGCGTCTCCCACGTCCTCCAGCCTGTGCACCTCGATTATGTGATCCTTGTAGGGCTTGCCCGAACCGAGCTTCTTCGTCGCCTCCTCGAGCTGGGATGCGGCCTGGACGAGGAGATCCGCCAGTTCCCGAGCGGGGGGTGTGATCTCGCCGATGTCGTAGAGGTTGGCCGTGTCGGCTATCTCCTCTATGTAATCCACTATGTCGTCCATGCCCGCGGCGAGCGAGTATATGTCCTCCCGGTCGAAGGGGGTGACGAAGGTCCGGTGCAGGGCGGAGATTATCTCGTGGGTGGTGTCGTCTCCCCGATGCTCGAGTTCCTTGATCCGCTTCTGGTGTCCGGCGAGCTCACCGGGGTTCGAGAATGCCACCTCGAGCAGCCGGGCAGAGCGTGAGATGTTCTTCGACTGCTCCTCGAAGTACTCGTAGAAGCGGCGCTCGCGCGGGACCAGTGAGATGGTTCCCAAGGCCCGACGCAGCCGCCCGGAAGTCGGCGGATTCGGTTTGCTCTCCTCGGACATGACCTCTTTGGCTCCTGCTCTCTCGTTGTATGACCTCCTCTAGACTAAATACTAACCAAACTTGCGGTTTCGTACCCGCCCCGACGCGGTACGAGCCACACCGCCGTGTTGACAACGGTGTGGCTGGGGGGTATATCTCCGGAAGCCATGGACGGAGAGCCAGACCGTCGCCGAACCTCCGGGGAGACCGGAGGACGGGGGACCCGTAGAAAGAGGGGTTTTCCCTCCGGGGTGAATCGCCACGAGAGCGTAGGGCTTTCTCTTCCGGCCCGAACCCGACAGCTAACCCCGCAGGCGTGAGAGGAAGGGGATGATGAGAACCATCTTTCGCTGTCCGCGGGTGGGAGAACCCGCACGGAGCGTTTCGAGATGATCCGGGCCACCCGCTCCAAGGGACGTACTCCCTCGCGGTTTCGCAGCTGGTTGCTCGAGAACCGGATCGAGGAGATCCAGGGGCCACACATCAAGGAGGCCCGCGAACAGCACCCCTGGTGGCAGGTGGTGTGCCTGACCGGGGTGGACTACTACTCGACGCTCGGGTACATCCCCGGCATAGCCGGGCTCGCCGCGGGTGCGCTCTCACCTATCGCGACGATGTTCATCGTGCTTCTCACCCTCTTCGGGATGCTCCCCGCCTACCGCCGGGTCGCCTACCACAGCCCGCACGGGCAGGGCTCGATCGCGATGCTCGAGCACCTGCTCTCGTTCTGGAAGGGCAAGATCTTCGTCTTGTGCCTGCTCGGGTTCGTCGGCACGGCCTGGATGTTCACGATAACCCTCTCTGCCGCCGACGGCGCGACGCATCTGGCCGAGAACCCGATAGTGCCATCTTTCCTGCACGACAAAGAGACGGCGATTACACTCGTACTTCTCGCCATCCTCGGCGGGGTTTTCCTGAAGGGCTTTCGGGAGGCCATAGGCATCGCGATCGTGCTCGTCTTCTCGTACCTATTCCTCAACCTGCTCATCGTCATCTTCGGCTTCTACATGATCTTCCAGCACCCGGCGTACCTCTCTCACTGGAAGGATGCCCTGCTGCACGGCTACGGCAACCCGCTCGACATGGTCGTCGTCTCGTTTCTTGTCTTCCCGCAGCTCGCGCTCGGTCTCTCGGGCTTCGAGACCGGCGTCTCGATGATGCCGCTCGTGAAGGGCGACCCGGATGACGACCCCCAGCGGCCCGCCGGGCGTATCCGCAACACCCGCAAGATGCTCACCGCGGCCGCTTTGATCATGAGCTTCTTCCTGATCACGACGAGCTTCGTCACCACGGTCCTGATCCCGCACAGGGAGTTCGAACCGGGCGGCAAGGCCGCGGGACGGGCGCTCGCTTACCTCGCGCACCAGTACATGGGCAATGCCTTCGGGACGATCTACGACATCTCCACGATCACGATCCTCTGGTTCGGAGGGGCCTCGGCCCTGACCGGGCTTCTGAACATCGTGCCCCGCTACCTGCCGCGCTACGGGATGGCCCCGGAGTGGGGCCGGGCAGTAAGGCCGATGGTGCTCGTCTTCAGCGCGATAGCCTTCGCGATAACGCTCGCCTTCCACGCCGGGGTGAACGCGCAGAGCGGTCCGTACGCGACGGGCGTGCTGATCATGATGACCTCGGCCGCTCTGGCCGTGACGGTCGCCATGCGCCGGCAGCGCAGGCACAGGCCGACGCTCGTCTTCGGGCTCATAACCCTGGTGATGCTCTACGCCGACGTCGAGAACATCCGCTCCCAGCCGAACGGGATCGTGATCTCGATACTGTTCATCGCGGCGATCATCTTCGTCTCCCTCGTCTCCCGGGCGTTGCGCTCGACAGAGCTGCGACAGGAGGACATAAAGCTGGACGAAGCCGCCTGGAGGTTCATCGAAGAGGCGCTCTCCTCGGGTGAGATCCACATAATCGCCAACCGCCGGCAGGCGGGCGACCGTCGCGAGTACGAGCTGAAGGAGCGTGAACAGCGGGAGGCGAACCACATCCCGCGGGAGGTTCCGGTTCTGTTCCTGGAGGTCGACGTGGCCGACCCCTCGGAGTTCACCGACGTGATGGAGGTGAGAGGGGTGAGGGTGGACGGCTACCGGGTGCTGCGGGCGGAGAGCTCGAGCGTCCCGAACGCGATAGCTGCCTTCCTGCTGTATTTGAGAGACGAGACCGGCGCGAAGCCTCACTGCTACTTCGGCTGGACCGAGGGCAACCCCCTGGTCTACCTGGTCCGCTACATCCTCTTCGGCGAGGGAGACATCCCGCCCGTGACCCGCGAGGTGCTGCGCGAGGCGGAGCCCGACCCTGGGAAACGTCCCGCGATACACGTCGGTGGATGAGTTGGACCGCCGGGAGGAGATCCTGCGCTTCTGGTTCGGGGAGAGCCGGGAGTTCCGCGAGGAGTGGTTCGGGGGTGGCGAGGACTTCGACCGTGAGGTGAGCGAACGGTTCCGCGCCGATTACGAGCTGGCGGCTGCCGGCGGGCTCGGAGACTGGAAGGGGACGCCCCGCGGCGCCCTCGCCCTCATCCTGCTGCTCGACCAGTTCCCCCGCAACATGTTCCGGGGCGAGCCTCGCTCTTACGCGACCGACCACCTGGCGCGCGAGGTCGCCCGCGAGGCGCTCGAGAGGGGCTTCGACCGTCTCCTCACCCCGCTGGAGAGGATGTTCGTCTACCTGCCCTTCGAGCACAGCGAGGACCTCGAAGACCAGCGCCTCTCGGTCAGGCTGTTCCGGGCGCTGGAAGAGGAGCTCGGGAGGCCCGAGGTGCTGGAGTACGCGCTCAGGCACGAGGCGGTGATCGCACGCTTCGGACGTTTCCCGCACCGCAACGAGATCCTGGGCCGGCGTTCGACGCCGGAAGAGCTGGAGTTTCTCTCGGGACCCGGAGCTCCTTTCTGACGTCTTCAGCCGGAGCTCCAG
>Ga0207747_1002137_pt1 | contig 11694 bp, 5 predicted proteins | sample HigsolmetaGSP11D_FD_184839 | JGI IMG/M metagenome (GOLD analysis project Ga0207747, IMG submission 184839) | High solid enriched microbial communities from the Joint BioEnergy Institute, USA - SP1-1-D (SPAdes) | ecosystem: Engineered > Bioreactor > SSF (Solid state fermentation) > Aerobic >...
CCGCGGACGCTCGCGACACCTGGATCTCGACGATGCGCCACATAGCCTGCGAGGGACGCTGCTACGTGCTATCTGCCAACCAGTTCGCCCGCCGTCGCGACTACCCGGAGGACTATCCCATAGAAGAGAAAGATCCCGAGGCCGTACTCTGCCGCGGGGGTTCTGTGATCGTCTCACCGCTCGGGGAGGTTCTCGCCGGGCCGGTCTTCGGCGAGGAGACGATCGTCTCGGCCGGGATAGACCTCGATGAGATAGCGCGCGGCAAGTACGACTTCGACGTGGTCGGTCACTATTCCCGTCCGGACGTCTTCCGGCTCTACATCGATGAGAGCCCGAAGCCGCCCGTCACCCGCGGCTGATTGCAAATATAATCCGGGCGGTGAACGAGAACCTTTCCGCAGACCCGCGTCTTCCGGCGGCCGTCATCGCCGCCCGCGCGGCGGCGATGGCCAGCCGGGCGCTCGGACGGGGTGGAGGATCGACGATCCCCGGGGTTGTCGCCCGCCGGGTTTGTCCGCGTGTCTTGCGCGAGCTCTCCTCCCGGCTCCCGGAGGGCGCGGTCGCCATCACCGGGACCAACGGCAAGACCACCACCACGCGCATGGTCGCGGAGATCCTGCGCGTGGCCGGTATCCGGGCGGTGAACAACTCGACGGGGGCCAACCTCATCACGGGCGTGACCGCCGCTCTGGTCTCGGATGCCGACCTTCTCGGACGTCCCCGCTCCGGGCTGGGGCTCTTCGAGGTGGACGAGGCGAGCGTGCCGAAGGTCGCCGCGGAGGCCGGGCTCCGGGTCCTCGCCGTGCTCAACCTCTTCCGGGACCAGCTCGACCGCTACGGGGAGCTCGCCTACACCGCGAAGGTCATCGCATCCTCCTTCGAACACCTGCCGGCCGGGGGATCGATCGTACTCGACGCCGACGACCCGCTGGTGGCGAGCCTCGGGCGTTCCGCGGGGAAGGCCGTCTACTACGGGGTCGAGGACCGGAGGCTCGATACCGGGAGGCTCGAGCACATCGCGGACTCGAGCGACTGTCCCGTCTGCGGCAGGCACCTGGATTACGAGGCCGTATACATGGGCCACGTCGGGCTCTACCGCTGCGCGGGCTGCGGTTTTGACCGCCCCGGTGTCCGCTACCGGGCGAGCCGGGTGGTGTTGGAGGGGTCCCGGGGAACCAGGTTTCTCCTCGGCACCCCCTCCGGTGAGCGCGAGGTCAGGATAAGGCTCCCGGGGCTCTACAACGTCTACAACGCGCTCGCCGCCGCGGCCGTCGCCGGCGAGGTAGGGGTGGGGTTCGAGGACATCACGCGTGGCCTGGAGTCCTTCAGGGGGGCCTTCGGGCGGGTCGAGCGGGTGCGGGCCGCGGATAGGGAGGTCTTCCTTTTGCTCATCAAGAACCCGGTGGGGTTCGACGAGATCCTGCGGACCTTCATGCTCTCCGGCGAGGCCACCCATGTCCTCATCGCCATAAACGACAACGACGCCGACGGGCGCGACGTCTCCTGGCTGTGGGACGTGAACTTCGAGATGCTCCGGGACGTCCGGGAGGGGCTCCCGCCTTTCCGGGTGAGCGGGATCCGGGCCCACGACATGGCCGTGCGCCTGAAGTACGCCGATCTTCCGGTAGGGGAGGTCGTCCCGGATCGCAGGGAGGCGCTGAAGAAGGCGCTCGGGGCGACGCCGCCCGGCGAGACGCTCTACGTGCTCCCCACCTACACGGCGATGCTCGAGATCCGCAGGGCCCTGAGCGACATGGGCTACACCCATCCTTTCTGGGAGGACAGATGAAGCTCACCGTCCACCATCTCTACGCCCGGATGATGAACCTCTACGGCGACCGGGGGAACGTGATCTCGATCGTCCGGCGCTGCGAGTGGCGCGGGATACCGGTCGAGGTCGTCGAGGTGAACCTCGGGGAGAAGCTGAGGCCGACCGGCTGCGACGTCTTTCTCTTCGGCGGCGGCCAGGACCGGGAGCAGGCGCTCCTGGCCGAGGACCTCTCCGGCAGCAAGGGTGCCGATCTGAGGGCCATCGTCGAGGACGGGGGCGTGGTGCTCGGGGTGTGCGGCGGCTACCAGCTGATGGGCCACCACTACGAAACCCCCGACGGAGAGATGCTACCGGGGGTCGGTGTCTTCGACCTGTACACCAGGCCGCGCCGCCCCGACGAGGCCCGGCTCATCGGGAACGTGCTCGTCCGCACCTCTCTCGGCGGGGAGGAGCGAGAGCTGGTCGGTTTCGAGAACCACGGGGGGAGGACCTATCTCGGTGGTGTCGAACCGCTCGGCAGGGTCGTCTCGGGATACGGCAACAACGGCGAGGACGGCACCGAGGGGGCGCGCCGTCTCAACGCCTACGGCACCTACCTCCACGGCTCGCTCCTGCCCAAGAACCCCTGGTTCACCGACCACCTCATCGCGACCGCCTTGAGGAGGGTGGACGGCTCCTTCGAGCTCGAACCCCTGGACGACGGGCTCGAGGAGAGAGCCTTCCGGGCTATGGCCGAAAGGATCACCTCGGGAAGGGCGTGAGTTTCTAGCGTCCTCCACCCCTCCCTTCGAGCACCCGGAGCACCCGTCGGGCGCGGGGGTTCGTGGTCGAGATCCAGCGCATCAGCACCTCCCTGCGGGCGGCTTCGTCGAGCGGGTAGTCCTCTTTTGCCTCGGCACGGGCCCGGTTCGTGGCGTGAAAGAGCGTTATCGCGGCGGCGACCGAGATGTTGAGGCTCTGGACGAAGCCGCGCATGGGGACGACGAAGGTGCCGTCGACCAGCTCCAGCGCTCTCCCGGAGAGCCCCTCGTGCTCGTTGCCGAAGAGGAAGGCGGCCGGGCGGGAGAGGTCGACCTCCTGCAGGGGTACGGCGTTCCCGTCGAGTCGGCTCCCCCAGAGCCGGTATCCGCGTTCCCGCAGGAAGGATGCGGCCTCCTCGATGCTGCGGTGGCGGTGGATCGTGAGCCACCTGTCCGAGCCCTGCGTGATCCCGGGGCTGGGGGAGAATGGTTTCTCACCCTCGACCACCGAGACGTCCTGCACCCCGAAGGCCTCCGCCGAGCGCAGCACGGCCGCCTGGTTGTGCCCGTCGTCGACCGCCTCGAGCAGCACGGTTACGTAGCGGGTGCGGTTCTCGAGCACCTCGAGCATGCGCCGGGCCCGGCGGGGGCTGAGCATGCTCCAGAAGACCTCCCTGAGGTGCTCGTCCATCTCCTCAGAGACGGTAGTCGCCGGTGTGCGCCTCTTCCAGGTAACGGGCGAGCAGGGTGAAGGCGGCCTCGACGTCGGAGGCAGCCACCATCTCGTTCGGCGAGTGGACGTAGCGGGCCGGGACCGAGAGCGTTATCGCGGGGATGCCCCCGTGCAGCCGCTGCACGCCCCCTGCGTCGGTGCCGCCGCGCGGCAGGATCTCCATCTGGTGATCGATGCCCTCGCGCTCGGCTATCCTCCTCATGTGCTCGACCAGCTTCGGGTTGGAGATGAAGGAGGAGTCCATGATCTTTATGGCCACGCCTTTGCCTAGCTCGGCGACGCGATCTTCCTCCGCGCTCCCGGGCACGTCGAGCGCGAGCGTGATGTCGAGCGCGACGATCACGCTCGGCTCGAGGCCCCATCCGCTCGCTGCGGCCCCCCGCAGGCCGACCTCCTCCTGCACGGTCGCCACCGCGTGCACCGTGGCCTCGTTCGACCTCATCGCCCGGAGCGCCTCGTACATGACCAGCAGGCCCACCCGGTCGTCCATCGCCTTGCCCATATAGCAGCCGCCGACTTTCTCGAGGGTGCGGTCCATCGTCACGTAGTCTCCGATGCGGACCTTGCCTCGCACCTCTTCCGCCGCCATCCCGAGGTCGACGAAGAACTCCTGCAGCTTGGGCAGCCGGTTCGCCTCCTCGCCCGCTACGTGCGGCGGCTTGCGGACGGGCTGCAGCGCCCCGCGCAGCCGTTCTCCCTCCTGGGTCGTAACGATCACCCGCTGGGAGATCATATTCGCCGGGTCGTGGCCGCCGACGGGCTGCAGCCGGAGGAACCCCTTGTCGTCTATCTGCCTGACGAGGAAGCCGATCTCGTCCATGTGCGCGGCGACCATCACCCGCACGTCCTCCCGGCCCTTCTTCGTCCCGATGACGCTGCCGAGCGGGTCGGTTCTCACCTCGTCGGTCAGCCCTCCCAGCACCTCACGCGCTATCTCGCGCTGCTCTTCCTCGCGCCCCGGCACGGAGGGCGTCTCGATCAGGCGTCTGAAAAGCTCCTCGTCGAGCGGCATCTTTTCTTCTCCTTCTTGTCCGACCGGTCATGGGCCGGAAGAGAGCCTAGCAGCACCGCCACGAACCGTCAAAGGGCTTCCGCCCGGCGCAGCGTCATGATCTCGACCGAGACCTCGACCTTTAACGGCTCCGGCATGCTCCCCAGGTGACGCCGGACTTCTTCCTCCTCGACGTGTCGGGCGGAGGGCCCCATCATGACGACGTCCAAGGCGCTCTCGCGGCCGGGGTGGATGTAAAAATCCAGGCTGCGCCTGCGCAGCGGATCGAAGGATTTCGAGAGAGAGGCTTCGATCTGATCCGGCCTGTCCTCCTCCACGGAGAGCATGCCCGGAAGCAAGCTCAGGGGACGCAGGTGATCCTTGCGCGCCGTCACGACGATGAGCACGCCGTCGGGCTCCAGGATACGCGAGATCTCAGCCGCGTTGCGCGGGGCGAAGATGTCCAGGACGAGCGCTACCGCGCCGTCCGCGACCGGGAGCTCTCTCCAGACGTCGCAGCCGACGGCTCCGATCCTGGGATTCGCCCGGGCGGCCCGACGCAGCGCCGCCGCAGAGGCGTCGAGCGCGAGCCCCCTCCATCCGGGCAGCGCCTCGAGCAGCCTCGCCAGGTAGTACCCCGTCCCCGCCCCGAGATCCACGACACATCCCTCTCTACCTCTCCGCAGGCCGAGCGCCCCGAGCGCCTCGGAGACCACGGCCTCCGCGATGGGATCGTAGAACCCCGACCCCAGAAAGCGCTCCCGCGCCGCGATCATACGCGCCGAATCCCCCGTGTGCACGCGCCCCGGCGGGGCGAAGAGAGACACGTAACCCTGCCGGGCCACGTCGTTGCTGTGCCCGAGTCCGCAGTACAGAACGCCTTCGCCACCGCAAAGCGGCCCGTGACAGACCGGACAGCGCAGCAGGTGTACCACCGTATCGAGCATCTCGTCCTTCCACAGGATACAAGACGACAACCATCTATCAGAAAGTAGAATGCTTTGTAGGCTCAAAACGAGGAGCAGGGCCACCAGTGCAGGCAGGAGCTTATTCAGTTTCAATCCCTCATAGGTAGGCTCAAAACCCCGGTCTGCATTCTTCAGAATGCCCCGAACCTCACGTTTCAATCCCTCATAGGTAGGCTCAAAACCTGGTTCCGGGCCCGGGTCCGATTCTGATTCTGATGTTTCAATCCCTCATAGGTAGGCTCAAAACCATACAATTCAAAAATAAGAAATATAGCCGGAGATCTGTTTCAATCCCTCATAGGTAGGCTCAAAACATTTATATTTTTGATGTTTTTCTTTTTCATGTGTAGTTTCAATCCCTCATAGGTAGGCTCAAAACTAGTATGTGACCATTCCCGCGCGGTAGGGCGACGCGGTTTCAATCCCTCATAGGTAGGCTCAAAACTCATGTGAGTAGTATAGCGCAGTGTGTTTATTAATTGTTTCAATCCCTCATAGGTAGGCTCAAAACACACTCACTTCGTGCCCGGCATGCAGGCCATGGCCGTTGTTTCAATCCCTCATAGGTAGGCTCAAAACGCCGCTATCCCGATGAGGTCACCCATGATTATTACCAGTTTCAATCCCTCATAGGTAGGCTCAAAACGCATGTATAGAGCCGGGTGTGCGGCTGGATCTTCTGGGTTTCAATCCCTCATAGGTAGGCTCAAAACGCCGGATGGGAGAATGTTCAACGAGGTACTCGTCAGGGTTTCAATCCCTCATAGGTAGGCTCAAAACGCGGTAGGGCCTGCCGGTATCGGGGTGGATGGAGGGGTTTCAATCCCTCATAGGTAGGCTCAAAACGTAAAGAGGCTGCCCGAACCGCTGTCTGGGCCGCCAGTTTCAATCCCTCATAGGTAGGCTCAAAACAGCCAAAGCATACTGGAAGACCTGGCCATTAAGGTGGCGTTTCAATCCCTCATAGGTAGGCTCAAAACTCGCGGAGAAAATAGACCGGCTTAGCTGAGCCGGTGTTTCAATCCCTCATAGGTAGGCTCAAAACGGGGTGGCGCCGTCTCGCCGCCATCCTGGTGGCGGAGTTTCAATCCCTCATAGGTAGGCTCAAAACGGCGAGGAAGTAGAGGAGGGGCATCGTCCCCTCCGTTAGTTTCAATCCCTCATAGGTAGGCTCAAAACTTTGGAGGGTAAGGCCGCCGAGGAGGCCACGGAAGCGTTTCAATCCCTCATAGGTAGGCTCAAAACGCGCCTGAGCTCGGCATAAGCATCGAGGGCATAGGAGTTTCAATCCCTCATAGGTAGGCTCAAAACGGGGCGAAGGTAGTCCAGCGGAAGAGCTATTGAGGGGGGTTTCAATCCCTCATAGGTAGGCTCAAAACGCCGCCGCCGGTTGCGCGCCGAGGCCGCCACCGCGGGTTTCAATCCCTCATAGGTAGGCTCAAAACAGGAGGGCACCAATGTGAGGACCGGGGCGAAGGTGGTGTTTCAATCCCTCATAGGTAGGCTCAAAACCCGACTACGACATACCGGTGCTCATCGCCGCGCAGCTGTTTCAATCCCTCATAGGTAGGCTCAAAACACATGCTACAGAAAACTCGGGTTGAGGGCCGTCGCTTTGTTTCAATCCCTCATAGGTAGGCTCAAAACCACCAGCGTGGACTTCGAGCCGGAGCAGGTGCTGCACATGTTTCAATCCCTCATAGGTAGGCTCAAAACACGTGGACGTACCACTTGCCGTGCTTGCCCCGGACGTTTCAATCCCTCATAGGTAGGCTCAAAACGCGTAGAGAGCCCGAAAACCGCCCCGTAAGCAGTCAGAGTTTCAATCCCTCATAGGTAGGCTCAAAACCGGTAGTCATTTCCAGCCGCAACAAGGTTTGGGAGCAGGTTTCAATCCCTCATAGGTAGGCTCAAAACGCAGCTGCCCTCCCCTCGCCCGCAGCCGCAGGCAGGTTTCAATCCCTCATAGGTAGGCTCAAAACGATGGGGTGGTCGCCTATCTTCTCGTGCAGCAGCTGAAGTTTCAATCCCTCATAGGTAGGCTCAAAACGAGTGAATCAATATGCAGGGAGAAATAGACGATTGTCAAGTTTCAATCCCTCATAGGTAGGCTCAAAACCGGAAGCGCCGAGTATGAGCCGCCGGCGGTTCCGAACTGTTTCAATCCCTCATAGGTAGGCTCAAAACCTTCGGCGAGGTAGTGCCGGAGGTAGAGGATTGCCAGTTTCAATCCCTCATAGGTAGGCTCAAAACGAGCGCAAGAACGGCGCTCCGGTGCACCGCGCCTAGTTTCAATCCCTCATAGGTAGGCTCAAAACGCCTAGCGCGCCGAGCCGCGGTACCGGAACCTACCGTTTCAATCCCTCATAGGTAGGCTCAAAACGGTGGTGGAATGGGTATGTAGGAGAGTGAATCATTATGGTTTCAATCCCTCATAGGTAGGCTCAAAACTCGAGAACTTCGAGATAGGCAACACCAACATCGAGCGTTTCAATCCCTCATAGGTAGGCTCAAAACCCAGCCCTGAACGTCGCTGGCAAGGAGCCGGTAGCGCAGTTTCAATCCCTCATAGGTAGGCTCAAAACCGGGTAAAAAGCGGAATGGCGAAATAGTGCTCACCGCGTTTCAATCCCTCATAGGTAGGCTCAAAACGCACGAAGGAGGAGACGATGGAGACCACCCAGACCGGAGGTTTCAATCCCTCATAGGTAGGCTCAAAACCACGTAAGCATCCCAATCCTTCTGGTTGGCAAGCGCCGTTTCAATCCCTCATAGGTAGGCTCAAAACGGCGGCGCGCAGAAGAGATTCTCGCGGCTCTTCGCGCGCGGTTTCAATCCCTCATAGGTAGGCTCAAAACCCTCCACCTGGAGGACTTTGTATTAAGCCACCACGACCGTTTCAATCCCTCATAGGTAGGCTCAAAACACCTCTCAGAGGTCGAGGACTCGCGGAAATATGTGGGTTTCAATCCCTCATAGGTAGGCTCAAAACAGCGCGGGCGAACGACCTTTATTCCGCGCTGTATAAGTTTCAATCCCTCATAGGTAGGCTCAAAACCTTCTCCGCGCCGCAGAGAAGCGATTCTCGCGCCTAGTTTCAATCCCTCATAGGTAGGCTCAAAACGAGCAGTACATCGCCGCCCAAAAAACGAGGGACTGAAGTTTCAATCCCTCATAGGTAGGCTCAAAACTGTCGCTCTCAGACCGTGACGCTCATGCCGGTCTTGTTTCAATCCCTCATAGGTAGGCTCAAAACCTTCCCCCGCCAATAGTCGGCCACGTCATAGAGGCGTTTCAATCCCTCATAGGTAGGCTCAAAACTGCGCGCGATGGGCTGGCTCCCGTACTCGTCGACGAAGTTTCAATCCCTCATAGGTAGGCTCAAAACCGAGGAGGAGCGCCGGCGTGAGAAGGAGCGCCGCGAGGGTTTCAATCCCTCATAGGTAGGCTCAAAACCGGGATCGAAGCCGAGAGGGCCCGTGCCAAAGATCTGAGGTTTCAATCCCTCATAGGTAGGCTCAAAACGGATAACGAGCAGAAACCGAATCTGGCTGACGGAGCCGTTTCAATCCCTCATAGGTAGGCTCAAAACCCGGCTCAAATCCCTTGGCTACCGCTTTGACAGAAAGTTTCAATCCCTCATAGGTAGGCTCAAAACTCAGCTCGGTGAGGGCCCACACCAGGGCATCGAGCCGGTGGTTTCAATCCCTCATAGGTAGGCTCAAAACGCTCCGCAGGATCCACGCCCAGCGCTCCGGCCAGCTTGGTTTCAATCCCTCATAGGTAGGCTCAAAACGATACGTGAGCGCGAAAGCCGCCTTCTCGCCCTCGCAGTTTCAATCCCTCATAGGTAGGCTCAAAACGCGTGCGGTTGGCGAAAGCATCGTCGGCGGAAAGGTACGTTTCAATCCCTCATAGGTAGGCTCAAAACCCGCTCGCAGAGCCCGTTTCCGGTGGCAGCCTCGCGAGTGTTTCAATCCCTCATAGGTAGGCTCAAAACGCTCTGGCCGAGCGCTTCGGGATAAAGCTCATGAAGCCGTTTCAATCCCTCATAGGTAGGCTCAAAACTCCACCTCCACGTCGCCAGAGATAGGCACACCAGCCGTTTCAATCCCTCATAGGTAGGCTCAAAACGTGGCCCCGCCGCCAGGTAGCGCGTACACCCGGGGCGTTTCAATCCCTCATAGGTAGGCTCAAAACTCTATGAGCAAGAGAAGCGTGCTGTTAGCTACGGCGAAGTTTCAATCCCTCATAGGTAGGCTCAAAACGCCCCCTGGCGAAAGAGTACCGGCCGCCAACCGGTAGTTTCAATCCCTCATAGGTAGGCTCAAAACGTGCTCTCCTGGCTGGAGATCCTGCCGGAGCAACGCGTTTCAATCCCTCATAGGTAGGCTCAAAACTGTGGTGGCGGGTGTACTACAACCCCAACGTGGAGTGGTTTCAATCCCTCATAGGTAGGCTCAAAACATATATAGACGCGCGCGCATACACGCGCGGAGACGCTGTTTCAATCCCTCATAGGTAGGCTCAAAACGTATCTGGTGGACAGGCTCGACCATCGGACTAAGGTGTTTCAATCCCTCATAGGTAGGCTCAAAACCCGCCAGCTAAAGCAGGCGGCTTCTCGGGGAAGGCAGTTTCAATCCCTCATAGGTAGGCTCAAAACGGGCGGATGAGGTGCATGAGTACGCCACGCCCAAGGAGGTTTCAATCCCTCATAGGTAGGCTCAAAACACCATCGAGAACCCGCGATGCTACCGCAAGGCGCAAGTTTCAATCCCTCATAGGTAGGCTCAAAACGGCCTGGGTCCCGGGGACCCAGGCCTGGTACGAGTAGTTTCAATCCCTCATAGGTAGGCTCAAAACCGCTCGCTGCGCTCGGGGATATCGCGAACTATGCCAGTTTCAATCCCTCATAGGTAGGCTCAAAACTGGCCAGGACGTATCCGGGCTGGAACCGGAGCGAGGGTTTCAATCCCTCATAGGTAGGCTCAAAACGAGGTCTGACTTCAGCTACAGCGACTCGGCTTTGGGAGTTTCAATCCCTCATAGGTAGGCTCAAAACGCACGAACCCGCGCGGCGGGGCGTGGGCCCGCGTCCGCAGTTTCAATCCCTCATAGGTAGGCTCAAAACAGGAACGTGCGCGGCCCTTACCTGGTCGCGAAATACGTCGTTTCAATCCCTCATAGGTAGGCTCAAAACAGGTTATCGGGCTTTTTACCGAGGCGTTTGAGCTCAGTTTCAATCCCTCATAGGTAGGCTCAAAACTTCCTGGAGCGACGCCCCTTACGCGCTCCTGTGGGAGTTTCAATCCCTCATAGGTAGGCTCAAAACGGCGGCGCGGATGGCGGTCCGCGCCGCCGTAAACCAGGTTTCAATCCCTCATAGGTAGGCTCAAAACGCGGATGGTCGAAGAAGACACGTTGCCTGCCGTGCTGAGTTTCAATCCCTCATAGGTAGGCTCAAAACGGCTATCCCCTGCCAGTCTCGCCTCCTCGACGTGGGGGAGTTTCAATCCCTCATAGGTAGGCTCAAAACAAAGACGCGCACCAGTTGCCCAAACTCCGTATACCTGTTTCAATCCCTCATAGGTAGGCTCAAAACTCGTCTTCTCTCGTTACGGCACCACCGTTAACGCTGGTTTCAATCCCTCATAGGTAGGCTCAAAACAGTACATAGCCCTCACCGGCGAGGAGAAGTTCCGGCTGTTTCAATCCCTCATAGGTAGGCTCAAAACTCGGGGTTACCGGGTTGCGAGGCTCGAGCCCGACGGAGTTTCAATCCCTCATAGGTAGGCTCAAAACGAGATCCGAGAGGGAAGGGAAACTGGGAAAGGGGTAACGGTTTCAATCCCTCATAGGTAGGCTCAAAACGTTTCAACCAGCACAAAACCGACCGCACCAAGTGGTACAGTTTCAATCCCTCATAGGTAGGCTCAAAACCGTGCTATTTACGTGAGGTGCCGACACCTCCCCCTAGTTTCAATCCCTCATAGGTAGGCTCAAAACCCGGGGAGGCTCCGCTCTCGGTGGTGCTCTCGGAGCTCGTTTCAATCCCTCATAGGTAGGCTCAAAACCACCCCCAGAAAGGAGGATGCTAATGCATCCAATCATGTTTCAATCCCTCATAGGTAGGCTCAAAACCTCCGGGCTACCCACGGTTCAAAGGGCGCGGTTGGTAGTTTCAATCCCTCATAGGTAGGCTCAAAACGCCTTCCGTGTCGTTCCCGTCGTAACTCGGCGGGAACAAGTTTCAATCCCTCATAGGTAGGCTCAAAACCAACGCCCAAATGCCGGTTTTGCAGCTATTTTGCGGATTCCTCCTTTCTCCCGCGACTTTCTTGCTCTTAAACCTGATTATAGAGCAAAGCGCTTGGGTAAGCCAGATCTTCGTGCGTCGATCTCCGGAGGGTGATGCGCTATCGGAGGTCGACGCGACTACAGGAAGCTGGTCTCCTGCTCTGAGCGGGAGGGGAGTCCGAGCTCTTCGG
>Ga0207747_1002138_pt1 | contig 11687 bp, 8 predicted proteins | sample HigsolmetaGSP11D_FD_184839 | JGI IMG/M metagenome (GOLD analysis project Ga0207747, IMG submission 184839) | High solid enriched microbial communities from the Joint BioEnergy Institute, USA - SP1-1-D (SPAdes) | ecosystem: Engineered > Bioreactor > SSF (Solid state fermentation) > Aerobic >...
ATCATGATTTTTTGAATTAGCAGGAATTGCCCATCCCCAACCACCTGACATTGTCACTGTACCCGGTTCTTGACCATTTTGTGTAGGCATTGACGCAAACCCAAGAACGGCTTCAGGATCTTCGAGTGGAACTGCGCCCCCTTCTAAATAATTACCAATATTCCAACTTCCATCAAGAACGATACCTACTCCACCATTTGGTAATAAGTCTTGCGTTATCACTGAACCGTAGTTAGATGTTAGTGCAATTGAAAGAGATGGACCTAACTTTTCCTTATTCATCACCTCATCAATAAAGGTCAGTGAATCAAGCAATCCTTGACCATTCACATTCCATTTGCCCGTCTCATTATTAAACAAGGTTTCACCCGTTCCATATAACAGCATTTCAAAAGTTTGCATAGATGTTGCTTCACCATTTACTTTTGCGACATTCATTGCCAGCGGAATAACATCAGGATTTGATTCTTTTATTTTTTTTGCAGCTTCCAAGATGTCTTCCCAGCTTTTTGGTTGCCAATCTAAAGGTAATCTGGCATCTTCAAAAACTTTTTTATTAAACCACAGTCCGCGGGAATCGGTTGTCGTAGGAATCGCATAAACACTCCCGTCTTCACCTAATACACCGTTTTTAATATTTTCAATGAATTGATCCCACTCGTCCCAGGAAGACACATATTTATCTAGATTTTTTAAGTATCCTGCATTCGCATCGGAGCTAAGCATAAATGTGTCTTCGGAAACAATATCCGGTGCAGTATCTTTTGATTGTAAAGAAAGAGCTACTTTAGAGAAATAATCCCCTTCACTTGCGATAATGGGTGAAAGTACAATGTCGATATCGGAGTTTTCAGCTTCGAATTCGCTTTCAAATTCTTCCAAATATCTACGGATGTTATCATTTTCTCCCGTTCCCCTCCAAGTAATCTTGATTTCGGTTGTATCAGAATTGCTGTTGCCTTTGTTGGAAGAACTTGATTTGTCATTACTGCATGCTCCTAAGAACACCAGGACTGATAATATTATCAATGTTATTATTTTTATCTTTCTCATTTTACCCCCCTACCTTTCTTATGTAATAAAAATCCTAAGTAACTTTATAAATGGATAAATCTTTAGCATTCTATCACAGAAACTATCAACGTTTGATTAAGGTTCATTAGTGACTTGATGGTTATGCAGTTGTAAATTTCCATACATAATTCACTTTTAGTTGAAGTTTGTTTATCAGCCGATTATTCTATAGTTGGTTTATTACTTTTATATTGTTTTTTATGAAACCATTTGTTTTTGAAAATGCTATCATTTTTTAGATAAGTAGATTTTCCAGTAATTTAATTAAACAAATTAATATAGAAGTAGTGTAAAAAATGATTAGTATTCAAAAACATTTTTCTGTAAAATTCACGTAAAAAGCAGTTTCACCAGTATTTATAAGGTAAGAGATTCACTAGTTACGGGAAAAACTTTGGAAATAGGCTCTCTTAGTGTGAATCATAGGATTTGTTATATCATATGATTTTACATTTATATTTATCACAAAAACATATTTATGACCCTAGAATATTACTTTTTTTGCATTGGAAACTTTGTTTATCAGCAACCTTCCCCGCTGCACAACAAATTTCATAACAACTTCCCTGCTCTTCTATGTTTATTAATTATGCATAGTAACAAAACCTCCCCAGATATTAAAAATGATTTTCCATGATTTCTACCTATTCATGGCAGTGATGATTTGCAGATACATTTGTAATTTATGGAAATTTTATTATTTGATATGTATTTTATGTCACTATATACGTATTGTCAACATATTTTTACGTCATTTACGTATATTATTTCTTCTATATTTCTGTATTGTCTATCTGTTCAATATATAATTGCATTAGGTGATGATTTGTGGATATCGGTAAAAGAATTAAAAACATTAGAAAAGGGAAAAATATGCCAGCAAATGTTCTGGCAAAGAAAGCATTTATTTCACAGTCCTATCTAAGTGATATTGAAAACGGCAGGACAACACCTTCTTTGGATAAACTGACGACACTTTGTGAAGCTTTGGGAATCACATTAGCAGAGTTCTTTGGTTATGAGTCAGAGCTAACACCGGATTTAATACGGCTATTGGAAAGTATAAAAAAACTAACGGAAGAAGAACGGAGCCACTTGGCGGATTTTATTGAAGAGATTTTGAAGCGAAACTAAGGACAGGTTGAAATTACTTAAAAACGGCTTGAATAAATTCATCTGCACGTAAAACTTTTACCGTTGAGATTGGTTAGATGGAAGTGAGTAATCATGGCCAAACGACCATTTATATTATGACTCATTTGGCAAAATGTTGAAACAAGGCAACGATATCATATTGGAAATTTATCAAGCCTTAATGGTGAATATACTTTTGCCTATGAGCTAAGTGGTAAAAGAAGAACACTATTTGAAGCTATTGCCGATGGATATAAACCGCACTTAGCTTTTAGAGACATTAACAAGGTATATAAGTTTGATCGCTTGTTCGATGCTTTTGCAAGAAGGTTACCAGATAAACGTCGACCTGACTTTGACGAGCTTTTATAATCATTTGGATTATCAAAAGATTACACAGAAATGGACTTGTTAAGGGCAACCGGTGAAAGGATGGCAACTGATCCTTATGAGTTTGTTTCACCCATTTATAAGTATAAGGACCATTTCGATTTTGACTTTTATATTGCTGGTTGGCGTTATTATGAGGGTGAAAGTGTTTTGCAGAATTTAAAAATTAACGAAGAGGTTAGATTTGAACTCGATATGAAGAATCCAAAAGATTCAAAAGCCGTTGCCTCTTTACCAGAAATTCAGATGTGAAGTTAGGATTTGTACCAGCATTTTATAGTGGTTTTATGTATGATGTAATTAAAAGCAACGGAAAATATACGGCAAAAATTGAACTGGTTAATTCAAATGCTAAGCCTCAACTCAAGGTTAAAATTGTTGTCTTTGGACAAAGTACAATTAACGAAGATCAAGATTCAGAATTTGATGTCATCGAACAATTATCATTCGTTTGATTAGTAAATATAACCGCCCTGCCAATGGAAAATTTGCATAGAGGCTATGTACTTAAACGACCGGCCGGCGTCTCAAGGTGCTGGCCTTTATTTAGCATTCAAGTCTAATTGCCCTTGCCTCTTCCGCATACCTCAAAAATTTGATTCCCTTGTACACAAATATATCTTTTTCAAATTTTACAGTAAGAAAGATAAAAACTCCTTGAAAACAACTCCAGAACCTATACAACATTTTTCACCTTAGGAGCTTTATAAGTAGAAATATAGTTTGATAGAAATATTTTATTCGAAGGAAAGTAAACTAAATTAGTTAAAAAGTAAAACTGAATCAACTTTAGAAAATCCAAACTTCCAACCGTTTAAGGGATCCAATCATGACGATTATCGACTTCAAATTGGATCCCCTACATCTAACTTCATTTTCTATAATGCCTTCAGTATAGCCTCTGCGGTGGTTTTTGCATCACCAAAGCACATATAGGAGTTTTCCTTAAAAAATAATGGGTTCTGTACACCGGCATATCCCGCATTCATCGAACGTTTCATAACAATAACATTCTTCGCTTTCCAAACTTCGAGTACCGGCATCCCACCAATTGGACCGCTTGGATTTTCAATTGCAGATGGATTGACGGTATCATTAGCTCCGATTACAAGCACAGTATCTGTCTCCGGAAAGTCATCATTAATTTCTTCCATATCTAAAACAACATCATAAGGTACTTTTGCCTCGGCTAGCAATACGTTCATATGTCCTGGAAGCCGCCCTGCCACAGGATGAATACCAAAACGCACGTTGATCCCTTGATCGCGGAGTTTTTTCGTAATTTCCGCCACCGGATATTGCGCTTGAGCTACAGCCATCCCGTAGCCTGGTGTAATAATCACAGAGCTTGACCCCTTTAACATTTCTGCCGCGTCTTCTGTACTGATTTCGCGATAATCACCCATTTCTTCTGTTTCTCCGCTTACCATATCATTTCCAAAGCCACCGGTAATAACAGAGAAAAACTTCCGATTCATCCCTTGACACATAATATAGGACAATATTGCCCCCGACGACCCGACTAGTGCTCCAGTAATAATTAACAAATCATTTGATAGCATAAATCCTGATGCCGCAGCCGCCCAACCGGATAATGAATTCAACATGGAAATCACAACCGGCATGTCTGCACCGCCGATTGCCATAACCATATGCCATCCTAAAAATAACGCAATCGCCGTCATACTAGCAAGATAAACGATACCGAATTGTGACGTTCCTGTAAAAATAAATAAGAATAAAAGAATAACAGACAAAAGTAAGAGTCCAATATTCAATACATCTTTATATGGTAGAATAAGCGGGTTGGAACGAATTTTGCCATGTAGTTTTCCAAAAGCAACTATCGAACCAGTAAAGGTAGCAGCACCAATAAAAATACCAAGAAAAATTTCCGTTAAATGAATGATTAACATAGATCCAACAAAAGAATGATCTGAAAGTGACTCGATAAAGCTGTTATAGCCTACAAATACAGCGGCCAACCCGACAAAACTATGTAAAGCAGCGATTAACTCCGGCATTTCCGTCATATCAACTCTTTTTGCTAAAAGAATACCGATCATCGCACCGATTAAAACAGCGACCAAAATATATGCTATACTTTCAACATCAAGCTCAATACTTATAATCGTTGTAACCAAGGCAATCGCCATACCAACAATACCAAAATAGTTACCGCTTTTTGCTGTTTCTTGCTTTGATAGACCAGCTAAGCTCATAATAAACAATATCCCTGCAATCATATACGCTGCAGTAACAAAACCTTGTGACATTGATTACACCTCCTTGCTCTTCGTAAACATCTTTAACATACGTTTAGTAACGGTGAACCCACCAAATATATTGATCGTAGCAATTAATATACCAAGAAAAGACAAGACTTTAACTGATGTTAAAGAACTATTCATCTGTAACAAGGCACCTACGATAATAATACCGGAGATGGCATTCGTAACCGACATCAGCGGTGTATGTAAAGCATGGGTTACATTCCAAACAACGTAATATCCAACAACAATGGCAAGTGCAAAAACCGTTACGTGTGATAAAAATTCTGGAGGCGAAACTTGACCTAACCATAGGAAAAACACAATGGCCAGCCCGCCAAACACCACTTTTAACAAGGAATGGTCTTTCTTTTCTTTAACCGGTGTTTCATTTGGTTCTGCCTGCTTCTCCTCTTTTTTTGTGGGTTGCGTTTGCGATACACGAATAGGCGGCGGTGGGAAAGTAATCTGTCCTTCTTTCACAACACTCATATGGCGCAATATCACATCTTCAAAATTGATATCAATCTCGCCGTTTTTTTCCTTGCAAAGTAATTTTGTTAAATTAACGAGATTGGTTGCATACATTTCAGACGATTGAGCCGGCAGTCTACTGGGCAAATCTGTATAACCAATCACTTTCACTCCGGAAGCAGTCACAATCATTTCTCCCGGCACTGTATATTCACAGTTCCCCCCGCTCGATGCAGCCATATCAACAATCACCGATCCTGGCTTCATACTGTCAACGATCGCTTTCGTAATCAATTTAGGTGCCGGTTTCCCTTGCACAAGTGCGGTGGTTATGATCACATCAACCTCTTTCGCCTGTTCAGCAAAAAGAGCCATTTCAGCTTGAATAAATTCGTCTGACATGACTTTGGCATATCCTGAAGAAGTAGAACCATCTTCTTCACCGGCAAAATTTAATTTCAAAAATTCCCCGCCCATTGATTCGATTTGTTCTGCCACTTCCAGACGTGTATCAAAGGCTCGAACGATCGCACCAAGAGATTTACTCATTCCAATGGCGGCTAGCCGCGCTACGCCGGCACCAATGACCAATACTTTTGCCGGCGGTACTTTCCCAGCAGCGGTAATTTGCCCGTTAAAAAACCGTCCAAATGCATGAAGTGCTTCCGTAACCGCCCTATAACCTCCTATATTAGCCATTGAAGATAAAGCATCCATTGATTGAGCACGCGAAATACGTGGAACCATATCCATTGCTAGTACATTGATGTTTTTTTGGGAAAGTTCTTCAACTAGTGCGCTGTTTTGTGCTGGATACAAGAAGCTGACGAGAGTTGTACCTTTCTTAAGCTTTGAAACTTCCTCTCCAGTAGGCGGATTTACTTTATAAATGAGATCACATTGAAATACATCATTAGCTTCGACAATTTCTGCACCGGAGTCGTTATACTCGTCATCTGTAAAACTTGCCGCCTCACCTGCACCTGTCTCAACTGCAACAGTAAACCCGAGTTTTTTCAGTTGAATAACGGTTTTGGGAGTTGCTGCAACACGTGTTTCTCCAACAACTCGTTCTTTAGGTATTCCAATTCTCATTCCCCATACTCCTTTCAGCAAAAAAATTTTTTATCTTTATAGGTAAAGCCCATCAGTGGAGGACTTCAGACGTTTGATATTTCATTGAACCAATCGGTCACTCACGGGTACTTATCATCCTCTTTCATTTTTTCCTAAATCACAGGAGGAAGATTTAGTGAACGTTTATACGGGATAAATGAAACTTTGCAGGGGATTTTTCATTCCTACTGATGGTCAGTAGAATAATGATTGATGCCGGCATTCAGATTTTAAATGCGTATTCTTCATTCCCACTGATGGTTAGTTGACCCAATCAGATAATTACGGATAGCTCATCGTCACTATCATCTTTACAAACACGAAAAATCTTGATGTGGGTTCATTCTCCACTTAATGTGCATTAAAATTGAAAATTCTCTCATTTGCCCTTTCAAATTTTCTAAAAAAATGTAACCACTTTCATTATATAAAATTCTTCTATATTTTTTTACAGAAAAAAGTGACAAATGTTTGTAATTGTTTGATGGTTGGATTTCTTTATCTTTTCAAAGTAGAATGTTTAGCAGAATTCGATCTTATAGTGTAATGGGGTAGATTAACTAAATTACTTTTGTGGATAGGTATGTTTTGCGTTGAATCAATGCTTGTCACGATAAAACTTATCTTCAGTGTCTATCGGGTTCAAAACCGAAAAGGCACTTTTTCTTAGGATCATTCTCGTTACTACTTTTTTGTCATCTACAAGTTCATCGTTTTCTATTATAGATAACAATTCATTTTTTCATGCCTTTCTATACTACATTTTCGAGCTACTGGGGGTTGAAGTAAAAAAAGTCTTGGATATCAGGTGAGGTTGATCAATTATTACAGAAATAGAAAAAATTCATCTAATGATGTTTGAAGAATGGCGCTCATGGATTGAGTTATTCTTCACACCTAAATATATTGGAAATTCAGAAACCAACCTCTAAATACTGTTGAATATTATAGTTTTAACCACCTACTGATGTGGTGCCTTTTTATTAAATATTATTAATAATTTTGTTATTTCATAATTTTATTCATTAATGAAGTTTTCTGTTTTCCTACGTAAATACAACGGAAGAGTCTTTTAAATATAATTTCTTTCTCAATGCATCATATATTAAGATAATAATAGCGTTATTAATATCTCTAGTCGTTTTCTCTAATCTTTCAAATGTACTTCCATCTACCCCATCTCTTTTCTGACCGTGTGAGATTGCGTTTCTGGTATTCACTAATTCGGTGATATTTGCTTCGTACCTAGAAAAAGAGTTTTCAGGTAATCCTAAACTATATAGTAGCTTTTTAAGTACCAATGGCCGAAGATTACTTTCCGTATTTACCACTTTATCGGGTATTATCATTATTTGATCAAGAAAATCTTCTAGTGCATCAAGTAAATATTTTCTTTTTGATAGTTTAAAGAGTTTCCTGTCTTCAGGTGGTTTTTGACCAAAAATTTTCTTAAATTGTTTCTCTTTATATTCTTCATTTTCAAACAGCGTAAACTCTTGATGCATGGATGCTGCCGCTAAATAATTATTCACTTGCTTTCGTAATAACTTTTCTTCATTAATTGCCATAACATAGGTTTGAAAGGCAAAATTGCAAAATCCTTCATAATGAGCATACAGCATGACAACCAATGATTTTCTATAAATATTTTGTTCTTTATTTGATTGGATTTTTACTAACTGATTCTTTAGCAACTTTAGTTCATTTTCTCTCCAACTCAATTCAGCCTCAAGTTCTTCACGTATACTTATGATTTTAGCTTCGTCCATCTAAAAAATCACCAACTCTTTTTTGCACTACCGCAATTCTCTTAGACAAATAATTTTTAGTATTTTTACCCCCACCGGAGGCATTATCCAAAAATGCTTGATCCAGCTTAATAGCCTTGAATACTTCACCCAACTGTTCCATTAATGGTTTATCTTCTGTATTAATAATATTTAGGTAGGGTTGAATTCCCATTGTAAATGCATCAAAATGGGTAGAAGTAATTCCAGAGATATACTTTCCTTTTCGAAGTTTATCAAAAGCGTATTCTCCTAAAGACAAGTCTAATATTTCAAAAGTTTTCTCGAACTCTTTTCTCTCCTTTTCATAATCAAATTTGATATGCTCTTCATGACCTTCGTCAGAGACCTTTTCCATAAAAGTTGTAAGGAAAGAACTTATATTCTTTTTATAATTTTCCCTATCTAATTTATAAGCAAAATATTTGAGGACATATTCTTGATCCTCCTTTTTTTCAATTTTTTCCTCATTCAAATGACTGATAGTGTTTTGAAAATGACTATTACTGTTTAACTCGATAATAAAATCATTAAAGGTATCATCTAGTAAACGTATTGTACAATTACGGATTTCTTGTTCGCTTAAAAGTTCCCCACCAGTATTTAAACGTTTAAACATATAATATCTTAGTCTCGAGTCGCTCCCTTTCCGAATAACCTCCACTCGAACAAAACTTCTCTTCAGTCTTATTTGTAAAGTTTTTGGTAAACTTTCATATGTTAACCCATTTAATTCTTTTACGATGTCGCAGCCGGTTAATGTTAAAAAACGGACGTTCTCTTCATCCATTTCATCAGAATGGTAATTGGAATTCGCTAATTCCCCTCTAAAGTGTAGGTATGTAGATATTCTCTGTAAACCATCAATTAATTCATACTGACCTTCAGCCTTTTCTATAACATAAATAGGTGGAATAGGCATTTCTAATATTAACGATTCTATAAATTGAGATTGTTTTTCTTCTGACCACCTGAAAAGCCTTTGATATGCCGGAGAAATTTCAAATTCTCCGTCACGATACATATCCACTATTTCATTGAATGATAAATCCAAGCTTTTTGTACGTACCTGCTCAATTTTATTATCAATTGTCGCTAGCAGATCTACTTGTGACATTTTTCCACTTCCTTTTTTACTATTTTTTTAAAAATAACGGCGTATTCCTTTGATGTGGAATTTTCTCTATACTCTTTTCCTCTTGGATTAATCTCAGCTAAATTATTTGGATTTATAAATTCATAAGTATCCAACAATCGCCAACCAAAATAATTTGTCATTTCGATAAAAATTTGTTTTAAATCAACAAAGATATCCTTATAATAGGAATTTTGAATAACAATGACACATTTTCCGTCATTTTTCATTACTCGATCAATTTCTTTTAAAGATAAAAAAATGGAGTGAAAATACTGCACATATGTTTTCAAATAATAACTTTGGGAAGCTTTGGAACCATGATTTTCTATTTTTGACAATGTTTTCAAACATGTTGGTCCCCATTCTCGAATTACTAGCGGCATTTTCTTATGAATGACAGGCGCGCCAATCAAAGAATGTCTTAACTTAACAAAATCAATTTCACTAATATTGAATATAGCTAACTCCAATCTGGTCATAATTGCGTAATCAATTCTAGTGCAATATGGAGGCGAAGTAATCACTGTTTCGACACTTAAATTATCTAATGGGATCGACTCTGAACGGCCAATGATTATTTTTGGATTCACTGTTTGATGGACTTTATTATGCTCATATACTTGCACCAAACGTTTATATTCATTCAGGTATATTTCATCTATTACTGTTTTTGAAAAACTCTTCCTTTCTGTTGATATTGGCTTCTTTATCCAAGTTGGATTGGAAGATTTTAAATCATGGGCTAAATACTTTACAACGTTAAAAAGGATAAGGCAATAAAATGCTTGTAAATTTGAATATTCATTATTCACGATGACTTCCCTCAGGTATTTGCCATCAAATATAGTTCTTTCTATATTTCTAATTATTGTTACAGTATCTTCATGAAACCAATTACATAACGCATCTTCCTGCTTAACATTTGTTCTGAATTTTTTCGATAATTTTAAAAGGTAAGCAGCATTATACGGGTTTGTTTCAATATTAAATAAACGAGCAGAAGCAATAATACTCATAACCGGATTAATATCTAAACCAATAGATGGAATTCCCAATTTTGAAGCTACATAAGTAGTTGTTCCGCTCCCATTCCAAGGATCAAGAATAATTTCATCGGTACTTACGTTTAAAATCTTTATGACATCCTCAACAAAATCCTCGGAAAATCCTGGATAAAATTTATATATAAGATTACGATTATCTCTGTTCTTTAATTTCGTTGTTCGAGGAAAGTTTTTCATAGCATCAACCTCTAATCTACAGCTTATTTCTTCACTATAGTGTACCATATCCTTTCAATTTTTAAGAACAATCAGCTGAACTCACAAATTCATCTTCCCTTATCAAAAATGAGCCATTCCTCCCTATTCTTAAACTTTATTTCTAGATATTTGTTCTAGTTTTACTCAATAAAAATTTTTTAAAACACGAAAATCCTACTTTCCTTATCTTCATATTTTAAAAATGAAACAAACATATTAATCAATACATAGTTGAAATGGTTTCATTTAACACATAAAACCTTTTTGGGGCTAATCATAGGCACAGGTTAAAATGTTAATATTAATACACCACACCTGGATACCATATCCGATGTTTCCTTGAAATAATATCACTACAGAAAAATTAATCAGGAACAAATGTTCTGCTAATAATATAAAACAAGTTAAGAATTCCGTCAATAGAATTTTAAAAATTTATAGATATTAGGTTATACTTACAATAGCTTCTTAATCAGCATGTCAATCTTTTCTAAAAGGTTAGTAATAGGCGATTTCCGTCCCTCTCGACTGAAACACCTTTTGAATCTTTGAAAAGTGTAGAAGAAGGTCTATGTTTTTCATTATCTCACTGATTTGGAATTGATTTTTTATCGCTCCGTGCATAATCTTCGTCACTCCTTTGCAACGATTCACTGGGCTGAAAACCGAGATATTTTTGCTCTACAATCACAACTTGGCCATTCAGATCCAAAAACTACTCAAGTGTATGCCGATACAAAAATTCATTTTCATCTTTTTTAGTAAGCGACTTTTACTAAAAATGTGTAAAAAACAAAAGTAAAACATGAACTTGATATTGCAAATTTTAACGAGATAGTTGAAATTAACTTTATTAAAATTACTAGTAACTGTACAAAAATTCCAGATAAACATAGTAAAAATGAGGTAAAACTCATTTAAAATTTCTTTGTCAGAATCGTCCTTTTTCATTACGTTATAAGTACCCGGGAATACATTGGAAAGGCGCGTCTTTCAGAAAGGGTACTTGATGAAAGACAAAGATTATGAGTTTGAAAAATTA
>Ga0207747_1002146_pt1 | contig 11629 bp, 10 predicted proteins | sample HigsolmetaGSP11D_FD_184839 | JGI IMG/M metagenome (GOLD analysis project Ga0207747, IMG submission 184839) | High solid enriched microbial communities from the Joint BioEnergy Institute, USA - SP1-1-D (SPAdes) | ecosystem: Engineered > Bioreactor > SSF (Solid state fermentation) > Aerobic >...
ACGAGATCGAAGAATGCGCCGGCGATCGTCGTCGGCGCCGGATACAGGATGTCGTCGATCCACCCTTGCGAGCTGGACAATTGCCAGACGATCAGGAGCAGGACGGGGATCAGAGCGCCCAGAAGCGCCTTCCTCCCGGCGAGACGGGACAGCGCTGCGGACGCGAAGCCCGGTCCCCGGTCCGGCGCGTCCGCTTCCTGCGCGGGTCCTTGCATGGCGGTTCCCTCCCTTGGCTGTCGGTCAGATGACGAAGCCGCTCTCCGGCTCGGGCTCGTCGACCTTCTCGAATTCGTTCAAAATTCGGACGCGCAGCTCCTGGAACGAGCCGGACGCCTTCTTGCGCGGGAACGGCAGATCGATCGGCACGATGCCGCGGATCGAGCCCGGGCGCGGCTTCATGATGACGACCCGGTTCGCGAGGAAGATCGCTTCGTCGATGTCGTGCGTGACGAAGATCATCGTCGTGCGATTTTTCTCCCAAATGTCGAGCAGCACTTCCTGCATGTGCGACCGGGTGAACGCGTCGAGCGCGCCGAACGGTTCGTCCAGCAGCAGCACCTTCGGGTTGCGCAGCAGCGCCCGGGCGATCGCGACCCGCTGGGCCATGCCGCCGGACAGCTCCTTCGGGTACGCCTTCTCGAAGCCTTGCAGCCGGACGAGCCCGATCAGTTCCGCGACCCGGTCCCGGATTTCCGGCCGGCGCAGCGACAGGTCGCCCGCGATGTTCTTCTCCACGGTCAGCCAGGGGAAGAGCCGCGGCTCCTGGAAAACAAAGCCTTTGTCGATACCGGGCTTCACGATCTCCTCCCCTTCGAGCAGAACCTGGCCCTTCCGCTGCGTGTCCAGGCCGGCGATGATCTTGAGCAGCGTGCTCTTCCCGCAGCCGCTCGGCCCGATCAGCGTGATGAATTCCCCCCGTTTGACGTTCAGCGAAACCCGGTCCAGCGCGACCACTCTCGATTTGTTCTGGACGAACACCCGGGACACGTTGTCGATCTCCAGAATCGATTCGGCCATAACAAGTTCCCTCCCCGGAACAGTTGAGCGATTCGGATCAAAAGAAAAGGAGACGCCTTTTGCAGAAGGCGCCTCCGTTCGCTCGGTCGGCAATGGAGAAATCGGCAATCGCCGCTTCCCATGATCATATAACCTATAATTCCAACCCGGTAAGTATGTTTTAAACATTAGCACAGGCCGCCGTCTCCCGTCAACCTTTTTTTCTCGCTTTTTTTCCCTTGGTTAAAACATCTGCCGCAGGGAGATGACAAACGGCATCGGCACGCGGGGACTTTGGCCCCAATAGCCCGGCGCCGCTGAATGCGCCGGGCGTATTCGTCATTTCGTGGAGAAGCTCAAGCTCAGCAGCACGTCGCCCGCGCCTCCCGCCGGGAACCGGGATGCGCTGCTGCGGATGGACGTCAGCGCCGGCACGGCCTCCAGCAGCGCCTGCAGGTCGAGCTTGACGTTCGCTCCGTTCACGTAGCGGACGGTCAGCGAAGATTTCCCCGCCTTGACGGCCGCCTTCAGATGCGCGGCGATGTCCGCCGCCGACTTCACCGTATTTTCGGGGAGCAGGTACGCGTAGCCGAGATTCGATCGCAGCCCCATATAGAACGACTTGCGGGACGGATCGGACGCGATGAGCCGGCCCAGCGTCGTCCGGAAGGACGTGACGGCGGCCGGGTACGTCAGCGTCCACTTGTGGTCGGCGCGAATTTGCGCGTCGGTGAGCAGGAAATAGCCGTAAGCGGTGCGGCCCTTCGCGTCGGGAACCGGATCGTCGAACGTCGTGTCGAGATGGTACCATTTCCCGTCCAGCTTGACGAGGTTCCAGGTGTGGGCGCCGGTCGGCACCGTTCCTTCGGCGATCCGCACCGTCACGCCGGCGTCCTTCAGCAGCAAATACGTCAGCGAGGCGTATCCCTGGCAGACGGTCGAACCGGACGCGAGCGCGTCGTAGGCGGAATGCTTGACCAGCGTCTGGTCGTAAGCGACGTGGGTCAGCACCCAGTCGTGAACCGCTTTTACCTTCTGGTAGTCGTTCATGCCCTTGGTCAGGATCGCGGCCTCAATTTGCTTGGCCTTGGATTGCACGTAGGCGAACTGGGCCGCGTTCTCCCAGTACGTGACCTCGACGTCCACCGTCGCGTTCGTGCCGTCGGACGTTGCGCTGTACCGGTAGGACTTGATGGCGTAGCGGATGTAATCGTCTTGATTCATCGCCGCCTCGAACGCCTGATCCGCCGTCTTCAGCGATGCGGAGGCGCTTCCCGGCACCTGAAGCGTGAAATTTTCGCTGCGTGCCTTCAGCTTTTGGAAGATGGCGGCGCCCAATCGACTGTCGGTCGCCGCCGCTTCGGCCGCGTGCGCCGCAGGCGCGAGCGGAGCGGCTGCAACTCCGGCCAGGACAGCGGACAACAGCAGGCCGGCTGCGGCGGCCCGGTATGGTCGGCGTTTTTCCATCATGCATCTCCTTCCCATGTTGTCCTTCCTTACAAGTCCATTGTAACAAGCCGTTCCCCATTGCACCATTCCCGAATTTCCAGGCGCAAAGCGTCCGTCCCCGCCGTTCGAACCGGTTCGCAAGGCCCGATTCCCCCGCCGACAAGCGGTGTGCCGCGCGGCCAAAGAACGCCGGCAAGTCTGAAATCAGACTGATTTCGCATCGGCTGCAAGAAAGAACGCCCCATCCGACAAGGGATGGAGCGTTCCGGTTCGGTTCCGCTTCGCCTCAAGAGGACACTTCGTCCTTCAGCGCCTTCAGGCGCTTCATCACGTCGTTGCCGCCGCGGCCGAAGTAGTCGTGCAGCCGGCGGTATTCCTGGTACAGGCGCTCGTAGACGGCGACGTTCGCAGGGATCGGCCTGAACGACTCCTCGCGCACCCGGGCCATCGCCTTCGCCGCGTCCACGACGCTGTCATAGCCGCCCCTCGCGCTGCCCGCCGCCACCGCGCCGAACATCGCCGCGCCGACCGCCGGCGTCTGCTTCGAGTCGGCGACCTTGATCTCGCGGTTCGTCACGTCCGCGTATATTTGCATGAGCAGCCGGTTGCGTTGCGGCAAGCCGCCGCAGGCGTACACTTCGTTCACCGGCACGCCGCTGCTCTGGAACGCGTCGATGATCGTCCGCGTGCCGTAAGCCGTCGCTTCCAGCAGCGCGCGGTAAATCTCCTCCGGCTTCGTCAGAAGCGTCAGCCCGACGATGACGCCCGTCAGGTTCGTGTCCACGAGCACGGACCGGTTGCCGTTCCACCAGTCGAGCGCCACCAGCCCCGATTGGCCCGGCTTGTACTGCGAGGCCCGTTCGGTCAGCCATTGGTGGACGCCGACGCCTTCCTTCTCCGCCGCTTCCTTGACGTAAGCCGGAACCGCTTCCTCAACGAACCATTCGAAGATGTCCCCGACCGCCGACTGCCCCGCCTCGTATCCTTTATAACCTTCGATGATGCCGTCCTCGACGACGCCGCATATGCCGGGAACTGCCACTTCCTCGGTGCCGAGCAGCATGTGGCAGATCGACGTGCCCATCGCCATGACGAGCTTGCCTTCGTTCACGACGCCGACGGCGGGCACCGCGGCGTGCGCGTCGACGTTGCCCACGGCGACGGCCGTTCCCGGCGCAAGCCCGGTCAGCTTCGCCATCTCCGGCGTCACTTCTCCCGCCTTCGTGCCGAGCGGCTTGATGTCGCCGCGCAGCTTCGTCTCGGTCAAGCGCTCCAGCCGGGGATCGAGCGCCCGGAAAAACTCCCGGCTCGGATACCCCTCCTGCTTGTGCCAGATCGACTTGTAGCCGGCGGTGCAGCTGTTCCGCACGAACCGGCCGGTCAACTGCCAGATGACCCAGTCGGTCGCCTCGGTGAACCGGTCGGCCGCGTCGTACACCTCCGGCGCCTCGTTCAAAATTTGCCACACCTTCGCGATCATCCACTCGGACGAAATTTTCCCGCCGTAGCGGGGCAGGAACTTCTCGCCGCGCGCCGCCGCGATCGCGTTCAGACGGTCCGCCTCGTCCTGCGCGGCGTGATGCTTCCACAGCTTCACCCAGCTGTGCGGGTTGTCCCGCCACTCCGGCTTGAAGCAGAGCGGCGTGCCCGCTTCGTCGACCGGCAGCATCGTGCAGGCGGTGAAGTCGATGCCTAGGCCGATGACGTCCGCCGCCGCGACGCCGGACGCCTGCAGGACAGCCGGGACGGACTTGCGCAGCACCTCCAGATAGTCGTCCGGATGCTGCAGCGCCCAGTCGTGCCCGAGCGGGATGCCGGAGCCCGGCAACTTCTCGTCGATGACGCCGTGGGGATAGGGGGTGACATGGTCGGCCACCTCGCGCCCGTCGCTCAGATCGACCAGCACCGCGCGCCCGGACTGCGTTCCGTAATCGATGCCGATCGCATATTTTTTGCTCATCGTGTTCGCTGCCTCCGTTCACTTCAAATTGGAATCACGTGCGTGCCGCCGGCGGTCAATGGTCCCGACCGGGCTGGCCGTAATAGGCGCTCGCGCCATGCTTGCGCAAGTAGTGCTTGTCGAGCAGTTCCTGCTGCATCGAAGGAATGCCCGCGTTCAGTTGGCGCGTATGGTAGGCCAGCTTCGCGACTTCCTCCAGCACGACGGCGTTGTGCAGCGCGTTCATCGGGTCCTTGCCCCAGGCGAACGGGGCGTGGCTGTACACGAGCACGCCCGGCACGGCCATCGGGTCGCGCCCGCGAAACGTCTCGACGATGACATTGCCCGTCTCGTGCTCGTACGCGCCTTGAATTTCCTCCGGGGTCATCGGGCGCGTGCACGGAATCGTGCCGTAGAAATAATCGCCGTGCGTCGTCCCGAGCGCCGGAATGCCCTGCCCCGCCTGCGACCAGACGGTCGCCCAGGAGGAGTGCGTGTGCACGATGCCGCCGATGTCCGGGAACGCCCGGTACAGCACCAGGTGCGTCGGCGTGTCGGACGAAGGGCGCAAATCTCCTTCGACGACTTGGCCGTCCGTATCCACCACGACCATCTGCTCCGGCTTCAGCTCTTCATAGGGAACGCCGCTCGGCTTGATGACCATCAGTCCGGTCTTGCGGTCGAAGCCGCTGACGTTGCCCCAGGTGAACGTGACGAGCCCGTAGGCGGGCAGCTCCCGATTGGCTCGGCAAACGCTTTCTTTCAAGGATTCCAGCATCAACCATCCATCCCTTCCGTTCCGTTTCGCGCAGCGGAAATGAACCGCGCCGGCCCAAACGGCGATCAAGCGCCGCTTCTTTTTCGCTTCCCATTATACACTTGTACGTACATGTATGTCGAGGAAAAAAGCGATGCCCGGTTTTGCAGCCGAACGCTCTCGGCTGCGGCTGTGGCGGTCGGCGCGACGGAGATGTACGTACCGGTCTAATCCGCCCCCGCCGTCGACTGCCGGACCGCGAGGCTCGGCGCGTAAACCCAATCTTTCGCCTCGCGCCGCCCCCCGCTCTCCAGCATCGAGAGCAGCAGGCCGGCCGCCTTCTCCCCCATCTCCGCCTTCGGATGGACGACGCTCGTCAGCTTGATCTCCGTCGCCGTCGCCAGGAACGAGTCGTCGTAGCCGACGATGGCGAGATCCTCCGGCACGCGCAGCCCCGCCTCCCGCACGACGTCCAGCAGCGCGACCGCCAACTCGTCGTTGTAGCAGACGATGGCGGTCGGCGGCTCCGGCCGCCGCAGCAGCTCGCGCAGCGCCGACCGCGGCCGCTCCTCCCGCTCCTCGGTCGAGTAGCGCACGATGTCGTCCGGATCGACCGCCAGGCCCCGGTCGCGGAACGCTCTGACGAATCCCTTCATCCGGTGCACGCCCTGCAGGTCGTCCGTCTTGAAGAAGCCCGCGATGCGCCGGTGTCCGCGCTCCAGCAGATGGTCGGTGGCGAGCCGGCCGCCGGCTTCGTCGTCGAGCTTCACGCACGGGCAGTCGAGATCCGGATACTGCTCGTTGATCATGAGCAGCGGAATGCCGTGGTATTGCAGCGCCATGTAGGCGCCGAAGTTCGGATTGCCCTCGGCGCTGCGGGTCGGCTCCACGATGAGGCCGGACACGCCCTGGCTCAGCATCGTCTCCAGGCTCTCCCGCTCGCGGTCCTTGCGATTGTCGGTGCTCGACAACAGCAGCCGGTAGCCCCGGTCCTTGAGCGCTGACTCCACGCCCCGCACGATCGACGGGAAGATGTAGTCGGAAATGTAGGTCGTGATCAGACCGACGGTGCGGCTGCCCGCAGCCGCGCGCCGGCCTTCGGTCAGCCGGGCGACGAACGTCCCCTTGCCCTGCTCGCGGGACAACCAGCCTTCCTGCACCAGCTCCCCGAGCGATTGCCTCACCGTCTGGCGGCTCAGCCCGAACCGCCCGGACAGCTCGTTCTCCGACGGCAGCTTGTCGCCCGGCCGGTACCGTCCCGCGGCGATCCAGGAGACGATCTCTTCTTTGAGCCGCAAATATTTCGGGGACGACGAATTCAATCCGTTCACCTCATGCATCAAGATAGGCCTAGTATAGCATATCCCCGGAACTTGTACGTACCTTTGGGCCCGCTTCGGCCGGCTATTGCCGATCGGCGCCTTTTCGCAGGGAGGATGGAGTGACGTTTTTGTAGCTTTTGAACAGTCGGCTGTAGTAGTACACGTCGCCAAACCCGTTTTCCAGCGCGATTTCCGTAATCGTCTTCTCCGAATGGCGCAGGTCGTACTCGGATTTGTTGATGCGCACGAAGTTGAGGTAGTCGGTGACCGAGCGGTTCGTCAGCTCCTTGAACACGCGCCCGAAGTGGAAGCGGCTCATGCGCGCGATCGACGCCAGCTCGTCCACCGTGATTTTGTCGGCGTAATGCTCTTCAATGTGGCGGAACACCGGGTCCAGCCGCTCGAGCCGGCGCAGGCGGGACGAATATTGCTCCGGCGACAGCGTCACGGCGGCGTGGCGGCGGAGCAGCCCGGTCAGCAGCCGGTACAGCCACGCCTTCACCGCCAGCTCATAGCCGTAGGCGCGGCCGTTGAATTCGTCGATCAGCGCGACGAGACTTTCGCGGACGTCGGGATCGTCCGCGATTCGGTTGGCGAACCGGATGCGCCCCTGCGCGATCGGCATCGTGAACTTGGTTTCCACCGCGTCGACGGTGCGGCTGTGCAGCAGCGCCGGATCGACGATGACCGCGTAGTAGAAGAGCTGGTCGGACAGGCTGATCCCGTGATGGAGGTCGGCGCTGTTGACGACGATCATCTCGCCCGGGCTAACGTCGTAGCTTTCCGAGTTGCAGGAGAAGCGCGCCTCGCCTTCGACGACGTACAGAAACTCCAGATGCTCGTGCCAATGGTGCGGAAACGTCGTGACGCCGGTTTTCCGGAAGCGGCAATGATGGATCTTGATCGGGAACAGCGGGTTCGGCATATCCATTTCCTCGCGGAGCACGGGAGACTTCTCCATGGATTTCACCTTCCGATCGCACAATTTTACAAAAGAATCGCACAGCCGTTCATGGTTTTGCGTCTCTTTTCATTTTATAGTACCTGTTGGGAAAAGGATACCGGAAGGAGCGAACGAAATTGGCAGGAAAATTGAGGGTTGGCGTCATCGGCACCGGCTCGATCTCCCAGTCGCACCTGGACGCCTACCAGAACAATCCGTCCGTCACGCTGGCGGCGGTGTGCGACCAGGTCGGGACGCGGGCCGCGGAAGTCGCCAAGCGTTACGGCGCCGAGCGCAGCTACCAGGACTACCGCGAGCTGCTGGCCGATCCGGGCATCGATGCCGTCAGCATCTGCACCTGGAACTACACGCATGCGGAAATCAGCATCGCCGCCATCCGGGCAGGCAAGCACGTGCTCGTCGAGAAGCCGCTCAGCCTGACCGTCGAAGAAGCGCTCCGCATTCAGGAAGCGGTGCGGGCGACGGACCGGATCCTGCAGGTCGGCTTCGTCCGCAGGTACGACCCGAACGCGCAAATGCTGCGCCGGTTCGCCGATCTGGGCGAGTTCGGGGATCTCTATTACGCGAAGGCGTCCATTCTGCGCCGGCTCGGCAATCCCGGCGGCTGGTTCGCGGACAAGAGCCGCTCCGGCGGCGGTCCGCTGATCGACATCGGCGTGCACGTCATCGACCTCGTCTGGTACCTGATGGGCAAGCCGAAGCCGGTCACCGTCAGCGGCAACACGTACGTCAAGCTGGGCAACCGCGCCAACATCCGCGAGAAGTCGTTTTACAAGGCGGCGGACTACGATCCTTCACGCAACACGGTGGAGGATCTGGCCAACGCGCTGATCCGCTTCGAGAACGGCGCCTCCCTGCTCGTCGACGTCAGCTACAGCCTGCACGCGCTCAAAGACGAATCGATCGTCAAAGTGTTCGGCACCCGCGGCGGCTTCGAGGTCGATCCCGAGGTGGCGATCGCGACCGAGAAGCACGACATCATGGTCAACATCACGCCGCAGACCGACAGCCGCGGCTTCGACTTCAAGCGGGCGTTCCAGGCCGAGATCGATCATTTCGTGGAGTGCGCGCTCGAGGGCAAGGAGCCGATCAGCCCCGTGGAGGACGGCGTCGAAGTGATGAAGATGCTGCGCGCCGTGTACGAATCCGCCGAGAAGGGCGGCGAAGTTCGGCTGTAACCCGGCGGCCGTGCGTCAGGGGCGGCCTCACCCGCCGGCCTCACCCGCCGGCCGGACCGCCGGGCTGCACCGGCTTAAACGGCGGCGGGCATTCAGGAGACGACCGTCCGGAGAAAGGAGCTTATTGCGAATATGAAACTGGGCATCAGCACGTACAGCCTGTTCGGCGCGATCCGATCCGGGGAGATGACCGTGCTCGACGTCATCGACTGGATTGCCGATCAGGGAGGCGAGCACGTCGAGATCGTGCCGATCGGCTTCGATCTGCACCAGACGCCGGAGCTTATCGGGCAGATCGTCGCCAAAGCCGCCGAACGGGGGCTGGACATCTCCAACTATGCGGTCGGCGGCAACTTTCCGGTCGAAGACGAGGCGGCCATGGAAGCCGAAATCCGGCGGCTCATGGGCGAAGTGGACATCGCCCGCGCGCTGGGCGCGAAGCGGATGCGCCACGACGTCGCTTCCGGCAGCGACGTCTCGGCCGCGCGGTTCCGGCGCGAGCTGCCGAAGCTGGCGGAAGCGTGCCGCCGCGTCGCCGACTATGCGGCCGGCTTCGGCATCGTCACCAGCCTCGAAAACCACGGCTACTTCATCCAGGGCAGCGAGCGCGTTCTCACCCTGATCGACGCCGTCGGCCGGGACAACTTCAAGCTGACGCTCGACGTCGGCAACTTCATGTGCGCGGACGAGAACGCCGCCGCCGCCGTCAAGCGCACGATCGGGCAAGCTTCGATCGTGCACCTGAAAGACTTCTACCTGCGGCCGTCGTACCGCCATCCGGGCGAAGGCTGGTTCCCGACGACGGCGGGCAATCATCTGCGCGGCGCCATCTTCGGCCACGGCGACATCGACGCGCTCGAAGTGCTGCGCGTCGTCAAGGGCTCCGGCTTCGACGGCTACCTGTCGCTCGAATTCGAAGGCATGGAGGACTGCCGTCTCGGCGCCCGCATCGGTCTGGCCAACGCGAAAAAGCTTTGGGCGGAAGCCTGACGGTGATTCGGCATCCTCTTGCTTGATCCGAAGGAGGTTTAACGAATGGTCAAAATATCGAACCCGATCGGCGTCATCGTGGACAGCTTCCGCGTCGGCGTCAGCGAAGGGCTGCGCAAGGCGCGGGCGGTCGGCGCCGACGGCGTGCAAATTTACGCGGTCAGCGGCGAGATGGACCCGGCGAACTTGACGGCCGCCCGGAAGAAGGAACTGCGCGACGAGCTCGACTCGCTCGGCCTGCGCATCTCCGCCCTGGTCGGCGACCTGGCCGGCCACGGCTTCCAGGACAAGCGGGAAAATCCGTGGAAGATCGAAAAGTCCAAGCGCATTCTCGATCTGGCCGTGGAGCTCGGAGCGAACGTCGTCACGACGCACATCGGCATCGTGCCGGAAGATCCAGGCAGCGAAGTTTACGCCACCATGCAGGCGGCCTGCGAGGAACTCAGCCGCTACGCGAGCAGCCTGAACGCCTACTTCGCGATCGAGACCGGACCGGAAACGGCGGTGCGGCTGAAGAGCTTCCTCGATACGCTCAGCACCAAAGGCGTCTCCGTCAACTTCGACCCGGCCAACATGGTGATGGTGACGGGCGACGATCCGGTGCAAGGCGTGCATACGTTGCGCGATTACATCGTCCACACCCACGCCAAGGACGGAATACGCCTCCGCGAGACCGATCCGCGCAACATCTACGGGGCGCTCGGCTACGAGCCGATGGACCACGACAAGCTGGCCGAACAAGGCGAATCGGGCGAATACTTCCGCGAAGTGCCGCTCGGCGAAGGCGGCGTCGACTGGCCGGCGTACTTGCAGGCGCTCTCGGACATCGGCTATACGGGCTACCTGACGATCGAACGGGAAGTCGGCGACAATCCCGAGGCGGACATCGCCAAGGCCGTGCAATTCCTTCGGCAGTTCAAGTAACGCCGCAAACTCCGAAGCCGCGCAGACTCATTCCGCACTTGGGCAGCCGTCCCGCGCGTTTAGAAAACCCCGCCGGTCTTCCGGCGGGGTTCGGTTCGTCTTCATTTATATGGATGAATGCCCGCGCCCTTCGAGGCGGCTGATCCATTCGCCCAGCGGCTGCTCGGCGAGCGAGGACAGCACCAGGTCCGCTTCGGAGAAGTCCATGAACGCCGTGAGCTCGTTCGGCACCGCCAGCCCGTACAGACCGGCCGCCTTGGCCGCCCGCAGGCCGTTCAGCGAATCCTCGACCGCGACCGCTTGCCGGCCCGCGACGCCAAGCGAAGCGAGCGCCAGCCGGTACAAGGCGGGATCGGGCTTCACTCTGGCGACGTCGTCGGCGGTATGGACCGCTTCGAAGTAGCCGAGCAATCCCAGTTCCTTCAAATGCGGCTCCACCGATCCGCGGTAAGAACTGGTCGCCAGCCCCAGCCGCATACCGCGGCTGCGCGCCTCCTCCAGCGTGTCGGCCACGCCCGGCCGCAGTTCCAGGCTGCGAATCCGCTCGGCCATCTCGGCCTCGAACCGCTCGCGGACGGCGCGGCGGTCGACCGGCCGGCCAAGCCCTTCCTCCAAATCGGCAAACGGATCGTACGCTCCCCAGGTCCCGATGCCGAGCGCCCAGCGCTCCAGCGGCAGCTCCAGGCCATGTTCCGCGAATATGCCGCGAAACGCCTCGTAGGACGCCGACTCGGTATCGACAATCGTTCCGTCAAAATCAAACACAATCGCGCGAATCAAACGCCCAGCTCCTCTCTCCCGTTCCTATCCTTTTTGGTTTTCTAGACGTCGATCCGATGGGACCAGTCGATCTGGTCCCCCGGAACGCCGCGGATGCCCCAGTTGCCGCGCGGCGATTCGATCAGGACGATTTCCAGGTCGTTCTCGGACAAGCCGAAAGCGCCGGTTCGCTCGTACAGCAAGCGGATCAGGTTCTTCTTCTCCTCGGCGGAGCGGCCTTCGAACAGCATGATCTCGATGATCACGAAGTGCTCGGAGCGGTTCGCCGGGTACAGGAAGTCCTCCTTCTCCAATCCGATAAACCGCTGGAACCGCTCGTCTTCCGGAATG
>Ga0207747_1002165_pt1 | contig 11530 bp, 10 predicted proteins | sample HigsolmetaGSP11D_FD_184839 | JGI IMG/M metagenome (GOLD analysis project Ga0207747, IMG submission 184839) | High solid enriched microbial communities from the Joint BioEnergy Institute, USA - SP1-1-D (SPAdes) | ecosystem: Engineered > Bioreactor > SSF (Solid state fermentation) > Aerobic >...
TTGTTTCATCTCAGGATTTCTGCACAGAAAAAACACACTTTTGTTTTATCTTATTTATATATTGAAGGAACTCAAGGAGGGAAGCATGATGAACTGCTGTGGCGGAGGTAATCATAATCACTCAGATCATAAAGAGAATGCACATTCGAATAATGGGGGTGCCGGTTCACAGATCTTAAGTGTTTTGATGGCACTTGTCATTGTCGCCAGTATCTTTTACTGGATCAATTAAAGCATTTCTTATGTAAAAAGGGCCGGACACATTCTGGCCCCTTTATTTACCTTCTTACAACTCAAACAAGCTTACACTGCAGCAAATTGCCCCACTCCCCTTCTTACGTCATGAAGCAATGGATGCCGTACCATTAATGGAATAAGCCTGAAACGATTCAACCACTCCTCATAACCCCCCAATAAGCTCCAAAAAATGGGGAAAATGATGAGGAGATCCGGTAATTACAACGACCCTATTGGACAGAATAATCCATAGAGCTGAAATTATTCACGGAAATGGTGACAATTATCGGATGAAGTACAGAACTTCTACTTTGCATAAAAAATGGCATAAAAAATGATTGATTGAAAACTGTAACATTTTACTTGACGCTTACAGAAACAAAGATAGCCGTACTTTTTCCAAAAACCGGTGAAAAATTTGAACACCATTCCTTGACATAGTATAGGTGGGTATGGTATATTGAGGGCGTGAAGGAGGCGGTGAGATGGAGGAATTGAAGATGGATTCCGAGAATGATGCTTCCGTTTGCCCTGCTCATACAAGTGAACGGAAAAGCCATCATTCTGAACAAGTCAAAAAGAACCTCATAAGCCGTTTAAACCGGATTGAAGGGCAGGTAAGAGGCGTAAAAGGCCTCATTGAAAAAGATACGTATTGCGATGATGTCATTACCCAAATTTCTGCCATCCAATCAGCTCTGAACAGTGTATCCAAAATCCTTCTTGAAGGCCACTTAAAAAATTGCGTGGTGGAACGGATCCAAGAAGGAGATATGGATGTTTTAGATGAGTTTTTAGTTACAATTCAAAAAACGATGAAAAAATAAAGGAGAGATCTTGAATGGAAAAAGTAACTTTAGACGTACAAGGAATGTCTTGTGAACACTGTGTGAGAGCCATCAAAGGCAGTGTCGGTGAATTAGCAGGAGTCAGCAAAGTAGATGTCCATTTATCCGAAGGAAAAGTTGACGTGGAATTCAATCCAAACGAAGTAACGCTTGAAAAAGTAAAAGAAACCATTGAAGATCAAGGTTATGAAGTAGCTTAATTTCATAGGAATGGAGCTGTGCTGAAAGGCACGCTCTCTTTTTTCAAAAAAATATACCTGTATAGGGTATAGGATATTGATAGGAGGGAATCATATGGCCGCAGAATTACAAGCAAAGCAGGCAAAAAATGCGGAAAAGAATATCACTTTTGGCATTACTGGCATGACATGTGCGGCATGCGCCAATCGGATTGAAAAAAACCTGTCCAAGGTAGAAGGCGTCAAAAAGGTAAATGTCAATCTGGCTACAGAAAAAGCTGCGATCCAATATGACCCGAAACAAGCCTCGATTGAAAGCATAATTGAAAAAGTGAAAAAAACAGGCTACGGTGTACAGGAAGAAAAAGCAAAGTTTGATATTATTGGCATGACATGCGCAGCCTGTGCCACAAGGGTTGAAAAGGGTTTAAATAAAGTGGATGGTGTCATCAAAGCGTCCGTTAATTTGGCAATGGAAACAGCAAATGTAGAATACATTCCCGGGCAAGTAAGTGTTGATCAGATGATCGCGGCTGTGAAGAAGGCCGGTTATGATGCAAAATTAAAAGGAGAGTGGAATGAAGACTACGAAAAAAATGCGCGTGAAAAAGCCTATAAAATACAGCGGAATAAATTTTTGATTGGAGCCATCATTTCCATTCCTTTCCTAATCCAAATGGTATCTGACCTTGTCATGCATTATGGCGGAGGATTTTCTTTTCACATGAATCCCTGGATTCAACTCATACTGGCAACGATCGTCCAATTTTTTGCAGGCGGCCATTATTACCGTGATGCTTATCATGCAGTGCGGGGCGGAAGCGCAAATATGGCGGTTCTCGTTGTACTCGGCACTTCTACTGCTTATTTATACAGTTTGATTATCACAGTACTTGGAACCGGACATGAATTGTATTTCGAAGCCTCTGTGATTGTCATCACCTTAATCATACTTGGAAAACTGCTGGAAACAAGGGCAAAAGGCCAGACATCGGACGCGATCAAAAAATTGATGGGCCTTCAAGCCAAAACAGCCCATGTCATCCGTAACGGACAGGAAGCAGATATTCCGATTGAAGAGGTTGTAGAAGGAGATATATTATTTGTGCGTGCCGGCGAAAAAATCCCGGTTGATGGCGTGATCCTTGAAGGAAGCTCCTCCGTTGATGAATCGATGCTTACAGGTGAGAGCATGCCGGTCAGCAAAAAACAGGGGGACCAAGTCATAGGTGCAACCTTGAATAAAAACGGTTCCTTTACCTTCAAAGCTACAAAAGTCGGGAAAGATACAGCCCTTGCGCAAATCGTCAAATTGGTGGAAGAAGCCCAAGGATCAAAAGCACCAATCCAGCACTTGGCGGATAAAATTTCCGGGATCTTTGTGCCGATTGTTATTTTGATTGCCCTTGCGACTTTCACAGTAACCTTTTTTGTAGCAGGGTTTACCCCGGCCTTAATCAGCATGGTTGCCGTATTGGTCATCGCTTGCCCATGTGCATTGGGTTTAGCGACACCGACCGCGGTCATGGTTGGTACCGGTAAAGGAGCAGAAAACGGCGTTTTAATCAAAGGTGCTGGACATCTTCAAAATGCCCAGCGTATCACAACCGTTGTCCTGGACAAAACAGGAACGATTACAAAAGGGCAGCCGGAAGTAACAGATATCATTTCGTTTGGCAACCTAAAAGAAGAGGAACTGCTGCAGATCGCAGCAACAGCAGAAAAAGGCTCTGAACATCCATTAGGTGAAGCGATTGTAAAAGGTGCGAAAGAAAAAGGCTTGGCTTTGAAAGAAGCCATTCACTTTCAAGCTGTACCAGGACACGGTATTCAGGTTGAGGTAGACGGCCGGCATGTGATGATCGGGAATAAGAAAATGATGCTGGATCACCAAATTGATATCCAAAATGCAGCAAGCAAAATGGAAAAACTGGAAAGCGAAGGGAAGACCGCGATGTATATCGCAATCGACCAAACGCTTGAAGGGATTATTGCAGTGGCGGATACTGTAAAAGAAACATCTGCCGAAGCCATCCGGCAGTTGAAAAAAATGCATATTGAAGTGGTCATGATTACAGGGGACAACCGTCGTACAGCGGAAGCCATTGCGAAACAAGTCGGCGTTGACAGGGTATTGGCAGAAGTATTGCCGGAAGATAAATCCAAAGAAGTGGAAAAACTGAAGAAAGACGGAAAAACTGTGGCAATGGTTGGGGACGGCATTAATGATGCGCCTGCCCTTGCAGCTGCAGACGTCGGTATTGCGATCGGAACAGGGACTGACGTTGCGATGGAAGCTGCAGATATTACCCTGATGAGTGGAGATCTTATCGGCATTGTCAATACGATTCGCTTATCAAAAGCTACGATGCGGAAAATACACCAAAACTTATTCTGGGCATTCGCTTATAATGTCGTATTAATTCCGGTTGCAGCGATTGGCTTGTTGAACCCGATTTTAGCAGGCGGCGCCATGGCCTTCAGCTCTGTATCTGTTGTCGGTAATACACTGTTCTTAAGAAAATGGAAACCTGTTCAAGCACATTAAGAGCAGTATAGAAACCTGTGGATGATTATAATGGATAATCATCCACAATTTTTTCTTCTTTATGCAAAGAAAACGTGAACTTTTATTTTATAAATACCTGTACTTTCTTAATTTGGGTTAATCTACCAATTGAAAAACAACATTTTGAAGCATTAAATCACCCTTTATACCTTGAAATACTTAAAACTATTTCTATATGTAACTGGCACTTTTTTTGTTTTAATAAAGGCAGTTCTACAATCAAATTAAAGTGAAACTGCCTTCTGTTGATATATCTGGTTGGTTTATTCTGAGTAGTTCACTTTTACAAGTCCTTTACGACTTCCTCATCCAGTATTGCCTTCCTCTTCTCCCAATCCGGCATCAGTGAAAAGAGCATTTGATAAAAATTGTCGCTATGGTCGTTGTATTTAAAATGAATAAGTTCATGCAGAACGACATAGTCAATACAGTATTTTGGTGCTTTAATGAGTTCAGAATTCAAAAGGACCATGTTTTTCTCCGTTAAAGCCGATCCCCAACGTGCTTTCATTAACCGAACATCAATACTTGGCTTCTCAACTCCGTACTTTTGTACCAATGGATACATCTTTTCAAGGGATTCATTAAATGTTAGTTGGGCTTTTTCTCGGTACCACTCATCCAGCAATTTTGCTTTTCGGCTTCGGTTTTCAGTATCCTTTACATACATGTAGATGAAGCCCCGAAAGTATTTCACGGTTTCTTCTTCCGTTGTCTTTTGCACCCGCAAGCGGTATTGCTTCCCCAAATATTTAAAGGTTTCTCCGCTGACATATTCCCTCTCACTCTGTTTTAAAGGCTGGACTTCTTTAAAATGCCCTACATTTTTTAGAATCCACGAGCCTTTTGATTTTACAAAGTCCGTAATAAATTCCAGCGGTACTCTGTCATTCGCCGTCACTTCAATCGTCATGTCCGGTTTGACGTGGAGATTTACGTTTTTCACCTTTTTCCGCTTTATGACGAAATCAATGGCTCTATTGGCGTATTCAATCTGATGTTTTTCCATGCTGCACCTGCCCTAGTAACGCCTTAAAGCGACGGTTTTAATTTGCTCAATGATTCTATCAATCGTATCAAAGTCGATATCCAAGCCGTACTTTTCCTTAAAATCAAAAAGGAGATCATCTAATTCCTGAGCAATTCTGTTGTGGATTTCCAGATTATCATGCCAATCCACTTTTTGGTGTTCCCTTATTATTTCATCCATTTGATAAGCCAGTTCACCGATCGAATTTGCATCGTAGCTTGCTGCTTCATCGGTTACTTCATTCAGGATGTCCTTTGTTACTCCATAAAAGGCCTGGGCATTGCGGTTTTCCCGGATGACATCCGGATAGCGTTCCGTCGATTGCCCGCTTTGATAATCCTTCATAATGTCTTTCATCCGATTCAAATACTCCGCCTCGGAAATGCGTTTGTCACGATATTCCTGAATAGCTTCTTCGATCCGTTCGGAAAACTTTTTATAATAGGCTGGATTTTCATCCCACTTCGTTTGAAGACTTTTTGTTAAACGAGTCCGGATGGCATCCGCTTTCGCTCGCTTGGAACCGAGCCGTTCGATTTCTTCTTCAAACGCCTTGGCATTGAGTATGTCAACGGGATTGGTGATCCGAATGACTTCTTCCGCCGCAATATAATTGTCCATGAGTTTCTGCATTTTGGCTTCATATTCTTTATGGTCAATGGTATCCGAATAACGCAGCTTCACGCTTTTCCGCAAATCCTGGAAAAACTTAAAGTCCGTTTTGTATGTTTGCAATTCCTCCGGAGGCAGGGTGTTGTAAATTTTCTCCGACTCCAAAGCAATGCCAAGATTTCTGCCAAAATGGCTTAAAACCCCATAAAAGTTTTCTCGGCGTTCTTCATCTTCCAGCCACACTTCATACGCTTCTCTGTCATTTTTATTCTTAATCGGTGCAAAGATTTGCAGTAAATCGGAATGATGCTGCCGTAATGATCCGATGATACTAATGACGTCGTAGATGGCCCCTTTTAAATCTTCCGGATCAAAGTTTTCCAGCCCCGCCCCGGAATACATTTGCATCGCCTGATCGAGTTTTTCCAACAGGCCACGATAATCAATGATGAGCCCATAGTCTTTCCCTTCATAAAGACGGTTGACCCGGGCGATCGCCTGCAAAAGCGTATGCTCTTTCAACGGCTTGTCGACGTAAAGCACGGTGGCCCGAGGAGCATCAAAGCCCGTCAACAATTTATCAACGACAATCAACAGATCCAACTCATCCCCGTTCACAAATTCATCTTTGATGGCATCTTCATATTTTTCCGCTGTACCGTAGCGATTCATCATTCGTTTCCAGAAACGCTGAAATTAAAGGTCCATTTTTGCTTCAAAGCTTTGGACACCTCGTATCATACCAAGGAGGCTCTTTTTTGTGCAAACCTCAAATTTCCTTCATTACAGGAATGCTTCTTTTTTCCTTCATATACCAACTTAATATCAGCCGGAACCAACTCTTTTACTATGAAGAAGAAGAAAGAAACAGCTACACCACAGTAGATACTGACTTTTTAGCAGAGGGAAAGACTTAAAAACAGATAAACGCCAACTTTTTTACATGGATGTTTCTGCTTACCTTAAATATCCAAAAGTTGACGGTATAAGTTGTCCATGCTTTGCTGGGTAAATTGTCCACTAATGTGATTTAATAAACGAGCTGTTCATTATGGTGAAAATACATAGTTTTGCAGAACGGTTTTTCCGTAGCAACTTTATATGGAGTGGCGGGCATGATAACCAATTTTGGTGAAGCCAATCCTAGAAGGTTCTGGCTTCCTGGCTAGAGAAGCATGCCCGCAGATGCTCCATGTCAAGTTGCTTATATACACTTTAGCAATGCAAAACTATGTATTTTCCCGTACTATTTTAAGAACGGTCCACATAGTGCAAAGTCGAAAATCGTTGTCCAATTCGAACTCTAAAATACTCCCATTTGGACAACCTTAGCATCAATGCTAATTTTAGGGTGAAAATTATTAAAAGCTGGACATTTTATCAAATCAAAAAATCATTTGAAATCGCAGGATGCCAGTGATTGGACACCTTCACCGTCAAAACACGGCATTTTGCACCGTCAACTTTTGGACAATATAGCTTAGTAGTAACAGTTACCTATTATTGAAGATGATGTTTACGGTGATTTATGGTTTGATGAAAAACCGCCTCCTTGAAAGCTAATGATGACCAAGGTCTGGTTCTCTATATTGGTAGCATGTCTAAAACTCTTGGGCCCGGTCTCCGAATTGGCTGGATTGTCGGACCGGAACCTGTCATTGATCGACTGGCAGATATTAAAATGCAGACTGACTACGGTTCCAGTTCCTTATCACAGTACGTAGTCGCAGAGTGCCTGTCCAGTGGGTTTTATGACGTGTACATAAGAGAAATCAGGATGGAATTAAAATTGCGTAGGGATTGTACGCTTGAACTCCTAAATAAACATTTTAAAGAAATCGCCACTTGGAATTTACCTGCAGGCGGCTTTTATATATGGCTTACGCTTAAAAAGCAAGTATCTATGCAAAAATTGTTTCAATCTGCCCTCCGTGAAGGAATTTTATTGAACCTCGGGAACATTTATGACAGCATTGACCATTCCCATATTCGTCTGTCAGATTCATATTCTACATTTTATCAATTGGAAAAAGGACTGAAAAATTGTCAGAGATCATAGGGAGTATGGATCAAGTTTAGATTAAACTAATGAACCGATAACCAATTCCTACTACTTGCTGGATAAGCGATTGAAGAAAAGTGAGCAAAAGAAAAACTGACCCCATTTTGAATCCATTCTGAGTTTATATTGAAATTAACCGGAACTAAATGTGATCCGGATGACTCAATTCTTCTACAGAATTAGCTCAATTCCCTGCCGAGCTATTACCGGCTATTTAGAAGGGGGACTGAAATCGTTAGGTAGATAACTGAATGTATCTCACATAGAAAAAGACTTTGGGCTAATCCAAGTCTTTTTCCTTATATTTTCTTTTTATCGAAGTTAATGTTGATAAAAACAAGAGTTATCATTTCACTTCAGTAGAAAGCAAACTGTAAGAATACGAATCATAAAAGTTGCCATTTACATAAGTCCAATGGCGTAAAATACCCTCTCTTATGAAGTTGAACTTCTCCAACAATTTCCATGAAGGAATGTTTTCCAAGAATACATATGCCGAAACTCTTTCTAAGTTCCACTCTCTAAAGACTTCTTCCAAAAATAGTTCTAACATTTCAGATGCTAAGCCTTTTCTCTGATATTCAGGTGACACAATATAATCAATTTCTGCCCGTCTATTCCTTGCATTATATCTTTTCAAAGTGATGATCCCAACAAAGTCTTCTTTATCTTTTAAATAAGCTGCATATCTAACTCCGGTTCCTTCTTCTTTCATATGTATATTTTGTTTTATAACTTCTAATACTTCCTGTTTACTTTTTGCAGGCGTTCTTCCAAAGAATTTCATCACTTCCTGGTCTGAATATAACCTGAATAAGCCATCCAGGTCTTTTCCTGAAATATTTTTTAAAATTATTCGATTGCTTGATATTAAGGACAATATTTTTCCCTCCAACTTAAATTAAATCTTTTTTGAATTTTACCATATTTTTCTCCTTAAAACTTTTATTTAGACTTAAAAAGCCGGATACATGTTGGATGCAGCTTGATTGTGTGTATCTTGCTATTGAGTTGGGCTGACAGTAATCCAGATATAGGCATGTTCTTCTGCTGAAGCAGAGCAAAGAACTATATCCAATCTTCTATACACCAAATCGTTTTCATTTTAGTATCTATCCGGACTTTTTTGCCGATTGCAATAGGGTGCATGGGATGTGTATGACACATATCAACTTCAGCCAATATTGGAATGTTTTTTCCATCCAGTTGTTCCAGTAAAAGGTCAATTGGTCTTCTCCCTGTCCCTAAATCATCAAAACGCTCATATTTTCCAAGTATAATCGCCGCAATTTTTTCAAAAATACCATGCAGTTTCAACATCGCAAAATTCTTTTCCACGATCGAGGCATTTTTCATACTATCCTCGATTAATAAAATATCGCCTTTATGAATTGTTGGAAAGTATTCAGTCCCAATGAAGCCATACATTGCGTTATTATTGCCGCCCACTAACCGTCCTTCTGCAATTCCGTCATTAAACCCAAGCCATTCATTTGAATAAAAGGTTTTTTCTCGTGTTTTTTCTAACCAGTTAACAGGTTCATCCGACCAAAACTCAGCCATTGGGATTTTATATGGTAATTCCTGTTCTTCACAAAAATAAGATTCAAAAAATTGGTATGTCATATTGACTAAAGGTTCAAATTCCCCAAAGGAAGGTACTAACGCTGGTCCATAATATGTAGGTATACCTGTCTTCGCATACAAAGCCAGTAAGATTGCTGTAGCATCAGAATAACCAACAACGAGTTTGGGATTTGTGCGGAACGCTTCGTAGTCAATATAAGGAAGTAGACTATTTGAATTGGTTCCGCCAATCATTGACATAATCATTTTGATTGAGGGATCTCGTAACAATTCATTTAATTCTTCAGCTCTTGCTTTAGGTGTTCCTGAACGATAACCTTCAATCTGATTTGTTAAACTCCCCTCCACTATTTGAAAGCCTTTTGACTCAAGAAATGCTTTTCCACGCTCATATCTAACTTTTGCTGTAACGGAAGCTGGAGAAGATGGTGTAAAAATACCAATCTTATCGCCTTTTTGCAGTTTCCTCATAACGTTTTTTCCTTTCAATATCTCTAATGCCACATCTAATTCATTTAGTATAAATATAATTATACAAGACTTTCCATTCAAAATGTTCTTTATTCATCTTCATTTTTCGCTACGAAGTCTCCTGTAAATGGTTTAATCAAACGTTTGGTTGAAAAAGCGACCAGTATGCTTTCCAACTTGCATTGCTGCTGTTGTTGAAAGTTTCTCTACCCCTCCCCATTTTCAATTTCTTAGAATTACGGTCTCAGCTACAAGAAATCAACTAAGTCACAGTTTTAGATCTTCCTCTTCTTTTTTCTTCTTTCTCTCTTTTTCTCTTTTTCTTTCCTCTACTATATTCAACTGCTAAAAAGTCGGTTCCCGCCCAAATCCCCCCCTCACCCCCACTCCCCCAAGGCTCCAATCCCATTTCTATGCCTCAAGGCAATGTTAAAAAGTGGTTCCTAAAACACCTGATTTTTTACCAGAAATTAGGAGGCTATGTTGTACGGAATAGTCTGGAAATGTTAAAAAGTTCTTCCTTGAACGGAACAGAAAAAAGACGGGAAACAATGTCGGAGAAAAAGAAAAAAGATTGGGAAAATCCTTTGGATTTTTAAACAGGGGACATAGATGAAGAAAGATTGAAGAACGCTTGAACCCTTGCCGGAAAAGGGCTTGAGGCAGATTGGGCAAAAGAAAAACTGGACCCGAATTGGATCCAGCTTGAGTTTGATTGCCCGTGAATTGGGACTAAAAGTGACCCGGAAATAGCCATTTTCTCCCGCTGAATTGGCCGGATTCCCTACCGGTTGGGTACCGACTTTTTAGCATGGAAACCATTTATTTTGGCAGGAAAATATCTCATTAGATCCCCATTTCCCATTGATTAATCCGTTGTTTTATTCAATAAGTTCATGCGATAATCAAGATAAAACCAACTTGAAAGGCGATGATGATGTGCAAAGTGATGGCAGAAATGAACCAAAGGTCAATTATAATACTGAGTTTATTGATTTACAGACAGTTGCCGACTATTATGATATAGATGGTGAAACCGTAAAAAACTGGATAAGGGAAAATCAGATTTCCGGAAAACAACTGAAATCAGGCGAATACTTAGTATCAAAAGAAGAATTTGAATACCTTAAAAAGAAAAGGGATCAAGATGATACACAAAAAGACATTCATGAACTATTAGGTGATGATTATTCTGATGATTGGGAAGTGGAATTCGAAGAATAAAATATCGCTGAAAATGCAATATTTTTATATTCCCACCTACACACTTTCCGCTTTCAATACTCACTTTTTTTACAACGGAAACCACCTTTTTAGCACTTGAGAAGAAGTTGATAGCAACGTTTTTGAAACATACCGAACTAAGAAAAACTCTAACCCTTTTCAAACCATACAAAAGGAAGCGGACTATTTCTCTTTCCAAAAGAGTCAATCACTCAATAAAATCAACCTGGTCGAGCTTCGTCAAAATACAGCTCCAAAAGGTACATGTTACCATTACTGCAAATCTAAAACTTGGCCCAAACGGTTCAACAAATTCAAAGGCACCTCAAAAACGGGTGCCTTTCCCTATCCTACTTTACATGTTCCCGGTACATGGAGCGATTTTTCCCGTAGACGAGCCGCAACCTTATCTAACTCATAACTATATACAGGGTTATGTTTCGGTCATCCTGATTTTTGTAATATTCACCCCCCCTTCATGATCTCCACAAATCATTATTCTAATATTATGGAATTGACTTTAGACAAAACGGTAATTACTTTTACCGCTCTTTCCTGCAATTTTCTCATCATTTTTGCCTGAGTTTTTATTTCCTTTTTGACAAAAGTCAAAACTGGAGCAAGTCATCCGCTCATTCTTACAGTTTAATATTCGTATTATGATTCGTTATATATACATTAAGGAAGACTCAAACAAGGCATATTGGAAAA
>Ga0207747_1002167_pt1 | contig 11507 bp, 10 predicted proteins | sample HigsolmetaGSP11D_FD_184839 | JGI IMG/M metagenome (GOLD analysis project Ga0207747, IMG submission 184839) | High solid enriched microbial communities from the Joint BioEnergy Institute, USA - SP1-1-D (SPAdes) | ecosystem: Engineered > Bioreactor > SSF (Solid state fermentation) > Aerobic >...
CCCCCGCCAGCATCATTGCGGTAACACCCGCCGCAAGCCGCCGCATCACCGCCGGCGGTCGTAGGAGATGCGATAGATCGCCCCTGCCATGTCATCGGAGACGAGCAGCGAGCCATCGCGCAGCAGCGCCACGTCCACCGGCCGGCCGAGATACTCGTTCGTCTCCTCGTCCAGCCAGCCCTCGGCGAAGGGCTTGTGTTCCCGCACCGTCCCGTCCTGGTTCAGGAAGGTCACCATCACCCGCGCGCCGACCGGCGTGGTGCGGTTCCAGGATCCGTGCTGGGCGCTGAAGATGGCGCCGCGATACTCCTCCGGGAACTGCCGGCCGTCATAGAAGGTCAGGCCAAGATCGGCACCATGCGGCGCCGTCTCGACCATCGGCGGCACGGTCTCAGCCGGCGGCTGGGCGTTGCTGTACTCCTTGGTGCGGACCGAGCCGCCACCGAACCAGGGGAAGCCGAAATTCTGGTTCGCCGCGGTGATGCGGTTGATTTCACCAGGGGGCGTATCGTCGCCCATGCCGTCCACCTGGTTGTCGGTGAACCACAGCTCCTGCGTGCCGGGTCGGAAGGCGATGCCGACGCTGTTGCGGATGCCGCGGGCATAGACCTCCCGGTTCTTCCCGTCCCGGTCCATGCGAATGATGCCGCCGATGCCCATCCGGCTGAACAGCTCAAGCTTGGCCGGCGCCGGCACGTTGAAGGGCTGGCCGAGTGAGACATAAAGCTTGTTGTCCGGTCCAACGCGGCAAACCCGGGAGCCGTGGTTGAAGCTCTCCTCCGAGGGCGGGATCAGTTGGCCCTGCGGCACCACCACTTCCGCCGCGACATCCGGCCCTTCATAGAAGAACTCCGCGGCGGAGAAGGCGAGCAGCCGGTTGTGCTCCACCACGTACAGCACGCCGTCGGACGAGAAGCAGACCCCGTTCGGCACGCTGAACCGGACGGAGGGAGCGAAGACCTTCACCTCATCCGCCACCCGGTCCCGGTCGCGGTCGGTCACCGCCCAGAGGCGGGTCTTGCGGGTGCCGACGAAGACCACACCGGAGGACGGGCTGACCGCCATGTGCCGCGCATCAGGCACCACGGCGTACAGTTCGATCCGGAAGCCTTCCGGCAGGCGGATCCGTTCCAGGTTGCGGCGGAGCGCATCGGCGCGTCGCCCCTCCTGCGGCACCGTCTCCATCTGCAGGGCGGTGCCGGTGGTGCGGAATTGTTGCAGCCGCTCCAGACTGTCCCCCCCGGCCTAGCCGGGTAAGGGCCCGCCCGGCGGCGGGCGCACCGAAGGCGAGGTCTCGCCGGGAAGCGCCCCACCGGTATTGGTCGGGGCGCGGCCGGGTTGCGCCTGCTGCGGCTGGGCCAGTGCCCCTGCCGTCATCGCCGCCACCAACCCGGCGCCGAGCAGAATTGTTGCTCCTCTCATGCCGTCCTCCTCCCTCCCTGGTCTGCCAGGCCCCGGCGGGAGCGGAAGGATGCGCACCCCCAGCCCCAGGCGGCGATGACATGGGCGAGAGCGGCGGATGCCCGGCACAACAAAAGGCCCCACGCCGCGGCGCGGGGCCTTCGAAGCGGGCAGGCCGGCTGCTTACCGGCCCCGGCGGTTTCAGCCGATCTCGGCGCAGGCGTAGCCGTTGATTTCCAGCGCCAGCGACACTTCGGTGATACGCGGCTTCTTCCAGGACATCTCTTCCTCCATGGTGCAACCGGGCACCATTACGGATTTTGAGGGCGGCTGACCGCCGGATCAAGCCGGAAACCCCTCCCGGCGGGCCGGCAGCCGCGTGCATTCCCTTGAACGGAAGGGCCGCGGCCCTTAAGGAACGAGCGGCCCCCGCGGATCGGGGGCCTTGATCGTTTCAGGAGCAGGTCATGGGCTACAGGGTCGCGGTCGTCGGCGCCACCGGTGCGGTTGGGCGCGAGATGCTGAAGACCCTCGCGGAGCGGAATTTCCCGGTAAGCGAGGTCATCGCTCTCGCTTCCGGCCGGTCCGCGGGGCAGGAAGTCAGCTTCGGCGAGAAAACCGTGCTCAAGGTCCAGAACCTGGAGAAATTCGACTTCAGGGGCACCGACATCGGCCTGTTCTCGCCGGGGGCCTCCGTCTCCGCCGTGCACGCGCCGCGCGCTGCGGCCGCCGGCTGCGTGGTGATCGACAACACGAGCCATTTCCGGATGGAGCCGGACATCCCCCTGGTTGTGCCGGAAGTCAATCCGCACCACCTAAAGAATTTCGCCAAGCGGAACATCATCGCCAACCCGAACTGCTCCACCATCCAGATGGTGGTGGCGCTGAAGCCGCTGCATGAGATCGCGCGGATAAAGCGCGTGGTCGTCGCCACCTACCAGTCCGTCTCTGGCGCGGGGAAGGAGGCGATGGACGAGCTCTTCAACCAGACCCGCGCGGTTTATGTGAACGATACGGCCCAGCCGGAGCAGTTCACCAAGCCGATCGCCTTCAACTGCATCCCGCACATCGACAAGTTCATGGCTGACGGGAGCACGAAGGAGGAGTGGAAGATGGCAGCCGAGACCAGGAAGATCCTGGATCCGGACATTGCCGTCATCGCCACCTGCGTCCGCGTGCCGGTCTTCATCGGCCATGCGGAGGCCGTGCATGTGGAATTCGAGCAGCCCATCTCCGAACAGCAGGCCTGGGACGCGCTGCGCGAGGCGCCTGGGGTGCTGGTCGTGGATAAGCGCGAGGACGGCGGCTACGTCACCCAGACCGAGGCAGCGGGCGAGGACGCGGTCTATGTCTCCCGCCTGCGCCGCGATCCCACCGTGCCGCACGGCCTCGCCCTCTGGTGCGTGTCCGACAATCTCCGCAAAGGCGCGGCGCTGAACGCGGTGCAGATCGCCGAGACGCTGGTGGCCCAGGGCCTGCTGGCGCGCAAGGCCGCCTGACATCAGGGCTGGCGGGACCGGCGGCCTTGTCCCCGGTCCCGTCCTTCGCCCCGGGCATCGCCTTTCCTGGCCGGCCTGTGTATCAGCAGGCGGCAGGAGGCCGGATTCGCCCGATGCTGTCGCTTACCCTCCTGGACTGGATTGCGCTGGCGGTCTTCGCCGCGGCCTGGCTCGGCTATGCCCTCCTGGTGGACAGGGTGGAGCGCATCCGCCGGCACAGCGTCATCGCCGCCATGGACGAGCACCGCCGCCGCTGGATGCGGACCATGGCCATGCGGGACAACCGCATCATGGATGTGAATATCATCGGCAATCTGATGAGCAGCACATCCTTTCTGGCCAATACCTCCATCTTCATTCTCGGCGGGTTGGTGGCGATGCTGGGCAGCCCGGATCTCGGCGCCCGCGTCTTCGGCGCCCTGCCCTTCGCCCGTGTCCCGGATCCGGCGATCTGGGAGGTGAAGGTGGCGCTACTGATCGTGATCTTCGTCGGCGCCTTCTTCGAGCTGACCTGGGCGCTCCGCCAGTTCAATTACTGCTCCATTGTCATGGGCGGCATTTCTCACGATCCGGGGGATGGTCGCCGCCTGACGCAGGCCGAGATGGCGGCGAAGGTGGCGAACCGCGCCGCCAGACACTTCAACACCGGGCTGCGCGCCTACTATTTCGGCCTGGCCGCCCTGGCCTGGATCCTGCACCCGCTGGCCCTGGTCGCTGCCAGCCTGCTGGTGCTGCGGGAACTGTACCGCCGCGAATTCCGCTCCGTGGTGCGGGAGGCGCTTCAGGAAGGCTGAGCCTCACCCGCGCTCAATCCGGCGCAGTTCCGCCCAGAATTCCTGGAAGATGGCCCGGCGGATCGCCCGTTCCGCAGCGGGGGCCCAGACGCGATCCGGATGGAAGCGAAGCGCGAAGGCGCGCTTGGCCCGGAGGAAGCGGTCATCCCGGGCCGGGTGGTGCCCGGCCCGCAGCCGCGCCAGCTCCCGTTCCGCCAGGCGCAGGGCGAGGCGGCTGCGCTCGAGCTCTGCCGTCAGGGCGGCGATGCGTGCCGCCTGGGACCGGCCGAGCGCCCGCGCGACCCGCAGCCGCCCAGGCAGCCGCCGCCATCCGGCCAGCCAGCCCTGCATCCTGCGGAATAGCCGCCGGAGCAGCCAGACCAGCCCCGCCAGCAGCAGCGCAAGGAGAATGCCGAGCAGTTCCGCCATGCCACTCTTCTGCCCCGGCATTGCCGGAGAAAGCGTTACCGCCGTCCCTTCTGCGTCAGGACCTGCCGCACCGCGCCGAGATCTATCGCCCGTCCGGTCACACGCTTGCCGGTCAGCGGATCCCGGCTCTCCACCGAACGCGCCATGAAGAGGGAGTTGAGGATCGCCTCCTCTGTCGCCTCGGCCACCGCGATGAAGAGGGGCGAGATGAGATCATTGGGCAGGTCCAGAATGGGCGCCGCCGCCTGCCGCCGCGCCGGGGTCCGGCGAACCTCAGGATGGGTGGAGAAGGCGATGGCATAGTCGCCGGACCCGTCCGAGAAGGCGGCCCCGGTCCGCGCCAACCCGGCCATGGCCCGGTGCGCCAGCCGCGTCAGGTTGCGGTCGGAAAGCGGTGCATCCGTCGCCACCACCAGCATGACGGAACCATCCGCATCGCCCCAGTCGGCATGGTCCCTCAGGTAGAATTTCCCCAGCGCCCGGCCCAGCGGCACACCATCGGCCAGCAGCGCGCCGCCGAAATTGGTCTGCGCCAGCACGCCCACCCTGTACCCGCCAAGCGCCGGCGGCAAAAGGCGGGAGGAGGTGCCGATGCCGCCCTTCCAGCCGAAGGCCATGGTCCCGGTCCCTGCCCCGACCGAGCCCTCCGTCACCGGCCCCTCCGCTGCCTCGGTGATCGCCTGAAGCACATGCGCCGCGGTGACGCCACGGCGCCGGATGTCGTTCAGCCGCCCGTCATTGGTCTCGCCGACCACGGCGTTGACCGAGCGCACCGCTTCGTTCCCCGGAAGGGCGAGGGTCCAGTCCACCACCGCCTCCACCGCCCGGCCGACGGCCAGGGTGTTGGTCAGGACGATCGGCGTCTCGATCTCACCGAGTTCCACAAGCTGCATCGCCCCGGCCAGCTTGCCATAGCCGTTCATCACCGAAAGTCCGGCCGGGACGCGGTCCTGATACGGATTGCCGCCATGCGGCAGGATGGCGGTGACGCCGGTGCGCACCGCCTCGCCCTCGATCACCGTGACCTGGCCGACCCGAACCCCGGCGACATCGGTGATCGCGTTCCAGGCGCCCGGGCGGAAGATCCCGGGTGCGATGCCGAGATCCCTTGCCCGGCAGCGCGGTTCCCCAGCCCCGCTCAGGCCGCCACCCGCGCCGCCGCCAGGGCCTCGCGCACCGCGGCCAGAGCCGCGTCGGCCTTGGCCGCATCCGGCCCGCCGGCCTGGGCCATGTCCGGCCGACCGCCGCCGCCCTTGCCGCCCACCGCCGCGCTGGCGGTGCGCACCAGGGCCACGGCATCGGCCTTGCCTTTGCCGCCCTCTCCCACCGCCACGACGATGGACGCCTTGCCCTCGGCGGTGGAAACCAGCGCGGCCACATCCGCCGTGCCGCCCTTCAGGATGGCCTCCGCCAGGCCCTTCAGGTCGCGTGCCGGCACCTCCCCGACATTGCGCAGCGCGACGCGCAGCCCGGCGATCTGCTCCACCTCCTGCGCCGCGCCGCCGGTGGCAAGCTTCTTGCGCAGTTCCGCCACCTCGCGTTCCAGCTTCCGCCGGTCCTCGAGCAGCGCGGCGACGCGGGCCGGTACCTCGGCGGGCGGGGCCCGCAGCGCCGCGGCGACCTCCTGCAGCCGCCGCTCCGTCTCCTCCACCAGGCGCAGCGCGGCCTCGCCCGTCACGGCCTCGATGCGACGGATGCCTGCGGAGACGGCGCCTTCGGAGACGATCTTGAACAGGCCGATGTCGCCGGTGCGGCGCACATGCGTACCGCCGCACAGCTCCAGCGAATAGACGCCATTCTTGTCGGTCGCCAGGGGGTCGTAACCCATGCCAACGACGCGCACCTCATCGCCGTATTTCTCCCCGAACAGGGCCATGGCGCCGGCTTCGACCGCCGCCTCCGGCGTCATCAGCCGGGTGACGACCTCGGTGTTCTGGCGGATGCGGGCATTCACCTCCTCCTCCACCCAGGCCAGGTCCTCGTCCGTCATCGGCGTGGGCTGGGAGATGTCGAAGCGCAGCCGGTCCGGCGCGTTCAGGCTGCCCTTTTGCGAGACATGCGTCCCGAGCCGGCGCCGCAGCGCCTCGTGCAGAAGATGCGTGGCAGAGTGATGCGCGCGGATGGCGCTGCGGCGGGCGTGGTCCACCTCCGCCTGCACGGCCATGCCGACCTTCACCTCACCATGCGCGACCGTGCCGTAATGCACGATCAGGTCGCCGAGCTTCTTCTGGGTGTCGCGCACCACGATGCGGCTGGCATCGCCGGCCGAGATCAGGCCGGTATCGCCCACCTGGCCGCCGCTCTCGCCATAGAAGGGCGTCTGGTTCAGCACCACCGCCACCTCGGCGCCGGCCGGGGCGCTCTCGACCAGCTTGCCGTCCCTGACCAGCGCGACGATCTCGGCCTCGGCCGTCTCGGTGGTGTAGCCGAGGAATTCGGTGGGGCCGACCTTCTCCTTCACGTCGAACCACAGGCCCTCGGTCGCGGCCTCGCCGCTGCCGGCCCAGGCGGCGCGGGCGCGGCGGCGCTGCTCGGCCATCGCCGCCTCGAAGCCTGCCACGTCCACGGCGCGGCCCTCGGCGCGCAGCGCATCCTGCGTCAGGTCGAGCGGGAAGCCATAGGTGTCATACAGGCGGAAGGCGACATCGCCGGGCAAGGGCTGGCCGGATCCGAGCCTCGCCGTCTCCTCTGCCAGCAGACCAAGGCCGCGGGCAAGGAGGCTGCGGAACCGCCCCTCCTCTAGCTTCAAGGTTTCGGTGATAAGCGCCTCGGCGCGCACCAGTTCCGGATAGGCGGCGCCCATCTGGCGGATCAGCGCCGGCACCAGCCGGTGCAGCAGCGCATCCTGCGTGCCCATCATGTGCGCGTGGCGCATGGCGCGGCGCATGATCCGGCGCAGCACATAGCCGCGCCCCTCATTGGAGGGCAGCACGCCATCGGCGATCAGGAAGGCACTGGCGCGCAGATGGTCGGCGACGACGCGGTGGCTGACCTTGAAGGGGCCGTCCGGGTCGCGGCCGGTTGCCTCGGCACTGGCCAGGATCAGGGCGCGCAGGGTGTCCGTGTCGTAATTGTCGTGCTTGCCCTGCAGGATGGCGGCGAAGCGTTCCAGCCCCATGCCAGTGTCGATCGAGGGCTTGGGCAGCGGCGCGCGGACGCCCGGCGGCCCCTCCTCGTACTGCATGAAGACCAGATTCCAGATCTCGATGAAGCGGTCGCCATCCTGATCGGCGCTGCCGGGCGGACCGCCGGGGATGCCCTCCCCGTGATCGTAGAAGATCTCGGAACAGGGGCCGCAGGGCCCGGTATCGCCCATGCGCCAGAAATTGTCGGAGGTCGGGATGCGGATGATCCGGCTGTCCGGCAGCCCCGCGACCTTCTTCCAGTAGGAGGCCGCGTCGTCATCCTCGGCGAAGACCGTCACCAGCAGCCGATCCTTCGGCAGGGCGAAGTCCTTGGTCACCAGCTCCCAGGCATAGGCGATGGCCTGTTCCTTGAAGTAGTCGCCGAAGCTGAAATTGCCCAGCATCTCGAAGAAGGTGTGGTGCCGGGCGGTGTAGCCGACATTGTCCAGGTCGTTGTGCTTGCCGCCGGCCCGCACGCATTTCTGCGCCGTGGTAGCCCGCACATAAGGGCGCTTCTCCTGCCCGGTGAAGACGTTCTTGAACTGGACCATGCCGGCGTTGGTGAACATCAACGTCGGGTCGTTGCGCGGTACCAGCGGCGAGCTCTCAACCACCGTGTGGCCGTTGCGGGCGAAATAATCGAGGAAGGTGGCGCGGATATCGTTGCTGCTGGTCATCGCCGGTCGCTCTACGCCCCCTGGGCTCTCGTCTCCTGCCTCGCCTGCATGCCGCGGCGGGCCATCTTGCCCCTTAGCCTGCGGCGCCGGATGCGTCGAGGGCCAGGCAGCCGATCGCTACCCAAGCGTGTCGTTCCGCCGGGCACCGCAACCCCCTGCTCAGCGGCCCGTTCCAGGCTGGCGGCGCCGGCGCGCGATCTGCCCGCAGCCGACAGCCCCGGAGGAGAACACCATGGCCAACAGCATCAAGGACCTGCTGACCCTCGAGCTGCAGGATATGTACAGCGCCGAGACCCAGATCCTGGACGCACTGCCGAAAATGGAGGAGGCGGCCAGCACCCAGAGCCTGAAGCGTGCCTTCCAGGAGCACCACCAGGTGACGCAGCGCCAAGTCGAGCGCCTGGAGGAGGTCTGCAGGATGCTCGGCATCGAGCCCGAGGGCGAAATCTGCGAGGCGATGGAGGGCCTGGTCGAGGAAGGCGAGGACCTTATGGACGAGCTGGAGGAAGGCCCGCTGCTGGATGCCGCCCTGATCGGCGCCGCCCAGAAGGTCGAGCACTACGAGATCGCCGGCTACGGCACCATCACCGCCATGCTGAAATCCATGGGCGAGCAGAGGGCGGCCGACCTGATGTCGCAGACCCTGAAGGAGGAGAAGGACACGGACGAATTGCTGACCCAGCTCGCGGAAGCAGAGGTCAATCCCGCGGCGCTCGGCCGGCAGCCGGCGAACGACCCGTCCGGGCAGAGCCGCGGCGCCGCCTGACTGCCGCCGCCCTGTCCTCTCCGCCTCACCGGGGCGGAGGGGCGGGGCGGAACCGGTCCTTTGCGGCAGTTGCCCAACCGCGCGATGCCGCAGGCGGAAGGCCGAATTCAGCCGGCAGGGATCGCGACGGGATGCGGCAGCCCCGGCCCCCCTGCCATTCCGGGCAGGAGCGCCGGCTATTCCCGGCGGCGTTGGAGGTGGCCTATTCGGCCGCCTGCGCCTCCTCGCTCTCGTCGTTCTCACCGACAAGCATGGAGTTGGCGACGATGCCGGCCTGCGCCCGCACCCGGGCCTCGATCGCCTGCGCCATCTCCGGGTTGTCGCGCATGAACTGCTTGGCGTTCTCGCGCCCCTGGCCGATGCGCTGGCCGTCATAGCTGAACCAGGCGCCGGACTTCTCGATGATGCCGGCCTTGACGCCAAGGTCGATCAGCTCGCCGCTCTTGGAGATGCCTTCGCCATACATGATGTCGAAGTCCACCTGCCGGAAGGGCGGCGCCATCTTGTTCTTCACCACCTTCACGCGGGTCGAGTTGCCGACCACGTTGTCGCGGTCCTTGATCGAGCCGGTGCGGCGGATCTCCATGCGGACGGAGGCGTAGAATTTCAGCGCATTGCCGCCCGTGGTGGTCTCCGGATTGCCGAACATCACGCCGATCTTCAGGCGGATCTGGTTCAGGAAGATCAGCAGGGTGTTGGAGCGGGAGACGGAGCCGGTCAGCTTGCGCAGCGCCTGGCTCATCAGCCGGGCGTGCAGGCCGACATGGCTGTCGCCCATCTCGCCTTCCAGCTCGGCACGCGGGACCAACGCCGCGACGCTGTCCACCACCAGCACGTCCACGGCGCCGGAGCGCACCAGCGTGTCGCAGATCTCCAGCGCCTGCTCGCCGGCATCCGGCTGGCTGATCAGCAGGTTGTCGACATCCACCCCGAGCTTCTTGGCATAGCCCGGATCCAGCGCATGCTCGGCATCGATGAAGGCGCAGGTGCCGCCCTTCTTCTGCGCCTCAGCGATGACATGCAGCGCCAGCGTCGTCTTGCCCGAGCTTTCCGGCCCGTAGACCTCGATGATCCGCCCCTTGGGCAGACCACCGATGCCGAGCGCGATGTCGAGGCCAAGCGAGCCGGTCGAGACCACCTCGACCTCGTTCTCCTGGGCCTGACGCGCGCCCATGCGCATGATCGAGCCCTTGCCGAAGGCCCGTTCGATCTGGCTGAGCGCGGCCTCGAGCGCTTTTCCCTTGTCCATCCTGGTATCCCGCTGCTGCGTTGCCCCGCCCTCAACCACTGCGTGCAAGGACCGAGGTTGTATCGCCTTTGACCCTAACACGCCGCCACCCGATTCTGGAGCAGAGGCGAAACCGAATCCTGCATGACCACCGTCAGGCAACACTGGAGATATGCCCTAAACCCCCACCGAAAACAAGAACATTTAGTAAACATGAGCGCCTTTGCCGCCTTTCCCGGCGGCCGCTTCACGGCTCCGCGCCCTGAATTCCATGAAGCGGTTACACTGCCTGGATGGCGTCCCGTTCGGCCCTGCCCCGGCCGGATGGCCCCACGCAGTCGGCGCCTCCCCCCGGTCCCAGCACCGCGGCGAGGGCAGCCAGAAGTTCCGCTGGCGCATAGGGCTTGGTGAGGAAATGCAGCTTCTCCCGCGCCAGGTCCTGCCCCAGCGCCGACTCGGCATAGCCGGAGAGCAGCACCACCGGCAGGCCCGGCCAGCGCGCCCGCAGACGCCGCGCCAGCTCCAGCCCATCCTGCCCCGGCATCGCCATGTCGCTCACCAAGGCGGCGGGCGGGGGCACCCCTTCCAGGCACTCCAGCGCCGCCTCGGCGCTTTCGGCCTCCAGCACCTCATGGCCGGCGCGGCGCAGAACCAAAGCCGCGAGGCGGCGGAGCGGCGCTTCATCCTCCACCAGCAGGATGAGCCCGCCGGAGGCAGGCGCCGCTTCCTGGGGAGCAGGGTGCCTGGAAACCCCAGCCGTGGCGGCCGTCCCCTGGCATGGCAGATGGATGCGGAAGGTCGTGCCCCCGCCGGGCCGGCTCTCGACGGCGATCCGGCCGCCCGACTGGGCAATGATGTCCTGCACCGAGGCCAGGCCCAGCCCGGTGCCGCCCTCCTCCGGCCGGGTGGTAAAGAAGGGCTCGAAGAGCCGCGGCAGATGTTCCGCCGGGATGCCGCGGCCGGTATCCGAGACCTCCAGCACCGCATAGCCCCCTGGCGGCAGGATGGCGGCCTCCTCGCCTTCCGGCCGCAGCACCGGCGCATGGCGGGTGGCGATGCGCAAGGTGCCGCCTTCCGGCATCGCATCGCGCGCATTCACGACGAGGTTGAGAATGATCCGGTCCAATTCGGCCGGGTCCGCGCGCACCAGGCGCCTCGGCTCTTCCAGTGCCAGGTCCAGCCGCACCTGCCGGCCGAGCAGCCGGCGCAGCAGCGGCGCGATGCCCGACACCGCCGCGTTCAAATCCAGGATGCGCGGCTGTGGAGCCTGCTGCCGGGCGATGTCGAGCAACTGCCGAACCAGTGCCGCGCCGCGCCGTGCCGCATCCTCGACCTGACGCAGTTCCTCCGCCTGGGCTGCGGGCAGCCCGGCGGTCCGTATCGCCTCCGCGCTGCCAAGAATCGCGGCAAGCAAGTTGTTGAAATCATGCGCGATCCCGCTGGCGAGCCGGCCCACTGTCTCCAGCCGCGCCGCTGCGGCCAGCCGCGCTTCCGCCCGCCGCAGTTCCGTGCGGTCGGTGACCCGCAGCAGCAGGGCCGGGCCGTCCCCGTCCGGATCAGCCAGCGCAACGCAGCGGAGCGCCCATTCCGCGTCCTTCGGAGCGGCGGG
>Ga0207747_1002170_pt1 | contig 11493 bp, 11 predicted proteins | sample HigsolmetaGSP11D_FD_184839 | JGI IMG/M metagenome (GOLD analysis project Ga0207747, IMG submission 184839) | High solid enriched microbial communities from the Joint BioEnergy Institute, USA - SP1-1-D (SPAdes) | ecosystem: Engineered > Bioreactor > SSF (Solid state fermentation) > Aerobic >...
AACCAATCAAAAAGCAAGCTTCTTAATTGGTCCGCTCGACTTGCATGTATTAGGCACGCCGCCAGCGTTCGTCCTGAGCCAGGATCAAACTCTCCATAAAAGAAAATTTGATTAAGCTCAAAATTTTATCCATCTCTAATTCGCCAACGAGGGTTAACGAATTAGAGTTATAAACATTAACGTTTTGGTGTTCAGTTTTCAAGGTTCATCGCTGTTTTTTCGGAACAGCTTTTTTATCATACAACTTTCATTTGAAGTTGTCAACAAGTTTTTTTAACTTCTTAATTAACTCTTTCCCGTTAAGGACATGAAATATTCTATAACGTATCTTTGAATCTGTCAATTGTTTTTTCTAAAAAAATTTCTTAAGGTTTTCAAATCAACCACAAATAGCATAATACCTAATATAACAATGATTCCACCAATGATTTGTGTTGAAATCAATTTTTCTCCAAAAATAAAAAAAGCTAAAATCGATGCCCCAATGGGTTCAAATAACACTGCAATTGAAATCACATTGGCACTAACCCATTTGATGGACCAATTAAACAATGAATGTCCTAATAGATTTGGAATAATGGCAAGAAGCAAAAACCAAAGCCACGTTGAATACGAATAAGGTCCGAAAGATTCTCCTCTTAAAAGTACATAGAAAAACAAAGTGATTGTACTAATTGAGTATACTACCATCGTATAAGTAATTAATGATAGTCTCTTTCTTACCTCTTGTCCAAATAAAAAATATCCGGTTACTAATACACAGGCAATAAGTGCTAAAGTATCTCCAAATAATGCGCCGCCGCTTATTTTAAAATCTCCCCAACTGATTAAAACGCTCCCTGAAATGGCAATCATTCCAGACAAAACCGCTTGCATTGTGAGACGTTCTTTGAAAAATAAATAGGTTCCTATAAAAGCAAACAACGGCTGCATCGTCACAAGAACGGTAGAACTTGCGACAGAAGTGTACTGTAATGACTCAAACCAAAGGATAAAATGAAATGCCAAAAATATCCCTGAAATAATTGAAAACAGCCAATCTCTTTGATATAACATTTTTAATTCATGTACGTGATTTTTAAAAAACGCCGGAGCGATAATCAACACAGAAAAAAGCATTCGATAAAAGGCAATTGTCCCCGAGTCAGCTTCTGCAAGTTTAACAAAAATCGCTGAAAAGGATATTGAGATGACACCAATAAGAATTGGTATGTATGGATGAATTGGTGGCTTTTCCATATTATGAGCTCCTGCTTATATTTCTATCATTCTTTTATTTTTACATGGTTAACCAATCTGTGCAATAGAAAAGGGGGAATGAATAATGCAAACTTTAGGCATGGTGATACGGCAAGAAGACTTGATAAAATTAGCCATTGCTGCACTATTAAGTTTAATTATCGGCATTGAAAGAGAATTAAAGAAAAAACCTGTAGGATTGAAAACGAGTTTAGTAATTTCAACTTTTAGTTGTTTATTAACGATCATTTCGATTGATACTGCATATAGCACACCGCCGCGGGATGAAATTAACATCACCATGGACCCATTAAGACTTGCAGCCCAAATCGTCAGCGGAGTCGGTTTTATTGGCGCCGGCGTTATTTTGAGAAGAGGAAACGACAGCATTACCGGATTAACAACAGCGGCCATTATTTGGGGTGCAGCTGGAATTGGCATTGCGGTCGGTGCTGGCTTTTATTTAGAAGCGATTACTACTGTTTTCATCGTGGTTATTGGTATAAAAGTGATTGCCCCATTCCTAATGAAAATAGGCCCTAAGCGAATTCGTATGAGGGAACTTTCCTTAAAAGCCCGCATCACGAAAAAAGAGCATATTGATGATTTGCTGCATTTTATGGAAAATGAAGGAATGGTTATCGATAATGTCCGAATATCAGGCGAAAACCTTATTTACGAAGTGGATATCCGATTCTCTATGCTATTGAAAGAAAACACATATGCTGTTTTTAATACCTTCCATACCCTACCCTATCTCCAAAAAATTGAAATCGAAATCTTATCATAATATCTGGAGGAAACAATGAAAGAAATCATTCAACTTTTAAAAGGCGGAAATAAACCATCTTTAACTGCGGCACTTGTTAATTTATTATTAGGAAGCATTAAAGGAGCCGCTTATTTTTTTACCGGAAATGTAGCGATGTTTGCGGAAATGATGCACTCTTTGGGCGATGCAGCTAACCAATTTTTCGTATTTATCGGCTCCGCTTTATCAAAAAAAGCTCCAACCAAAAAATTCCCCAATGGATTTGGCCGAGTCGTCAATCTTGTTTGTTTAGGGGCTGTCATTATTGTAGCAATTCTTTCTTATGAAACGGTAAAAGAAGGATTGCATCATTTCTTACATCCAAGTGAACAATCGGAAGGCATCTTCTTCGCCCTTGGAGTTTTATTATTGGGTACCATATTGGAAGGAAGTGTTTTGCAAAAAGCTGCAAAAGAAATACTCCATGAAGCTGGAATCTCCACATCGTTTTTTGGAGCAATCCCGAAATCCATTGCTTTTTTAAATCGAGCAAAGCCAGCAACGAAATTAGTATGGATGGAAGATGCCGTGGCAACTTTGGGAAATGTGTTGGCTTTTTTGGCTATTTTGATCGCTTACTTTACGGGGTTCTCCCAATTAGAAGGCTTGGTGTCGATGATTATCGGCGGAATGATGTTTTTTGTTGTAGGTAGAGTATTTTTAGATAATGCCCGTGGTGCAATCGGAGAAACAGATGAAGAAATGCTCATTCACATCGGTAACTTAGTCATGGAAGATCCCCATGTGAAAGACATCGAGCGGTTGGAAGTGGTGAAAGAAGGAGAATTTTTGCACGTAGAACTGGTTGCGGAAACAGATCCGAAATTATCCCTTGAATATTTGGATCAGGTGCGCGATCATCTAGTTGAATTAATATTAGCCCAAAAAGGTGTTACTAAGGTTACCCTTGCTTTTGATATAGATGATCAAATCACGGAATGGACACATTATAAAAAGAAAACCGATTCGGATAAACAATAATTTTCTGAAGCTAATGCATAAAGGCTCCCTAGAAAGTCTCCTTCTCTAGACAGCCTTTATTCTTTTATAGAGACATCTTCAAAATTTCTCTTACATCGTTTTCGTCAAGTATTTTAAAACCGCCGATTGATCCGTTTGCCATTGCTTTTTCAACTAATTCATCCAGCTTTGAATCATCAATGCCGTAATCTTTCAGACGGCTTGGAGCCCCGAGACTTGTCCAAAAAGCTCTTAAACGCTCAATGCCTTCATACGCAATTTCCTCATCTGTTTTATTGGCAGGATCCACTTGGAATACTTTTATGGCAAGTCGGGCAAACCGAGCTGGATTCACAGGAACAACGTGTTTCATCCAGTTTGGAAATAGAATGGCAAGACCGCCTCCATGAGGAATATCATATAAAGCCGAAACCGCGTGTTCAATGTCGTGGGTTGCCCAATCTCCGTCTGAACCCATGGAAAGCATGCCATTTAACGCAATGGTTCCAGAAAGCAAAATCGTCTCCCGCAATTCGTAGTTTTCCAAATCTTCTACTAGCTTCGGCGCTGTCTCAATTACAGTTCTAAGTACTCCTTCGCACAATTCATCCATAATGAGCGTATTTTCGGCATTATGGAAATATTGTTCAAACACATGAGACATTATATCTACAATGCCATATACCGTTTGATCTTTCGGTACCGTCTTTGTATAGGTTGGGTCGAGTATTGAAAATTTCGGATACACCCTTCCACTTGCCCAACCATATTTTTCCTTTGTTTCACCATTGGTAATAACGGAATTGGCATTCATTTCTGAACCAGTTGCAGCAAGCGTCAACACCGTTCCAAGAGGCAGTGCATCTTTAACAGGCACTTGATTTGTAACAATTTGCCATGCATCTTCATCTGTTTTTGCCCCAGCAGCAATTAATTTCGAACAGTCGATGACGGAACCCCCACCAACAGCAAGAATAAAATCAATGGATTCCCGTTTGCAAATCTCAATGCCTTTTCTCGCTGTTTCCACCCTTGGATTTGGCTCCACACCGCTTAACTCAAAGACATTTAAATCGAGTTCCTTCAAAATCGAAATCACTTCATCATAAATGCCGTTTCTTTTAATGCTACCGCCGCCATAAACAAAAAGAATATTTCTTCCGTATCTTGGCAGCTCTTTTTTTAAATTGCGTATTTCCCCTTTTCCAAAATACAACCGAACGGGATTTTTAAATGTAAAAGAATTCACTGGAATTCTCTCCTTTCTTAAAATCACTGAAATAACACCATTTTTCCTTTAAGAAAAATGGTGTTAGTAAACGAAGAAGTTTCTTCTAACTATCACACCCAGCCGCGGAATCGGCAAGCTTCAGCTGTACGGCGAACGCCGACCATATATGCAGCTAGCCGCATATCGATATTTCGACTTTGGGCAGTTTGATAAACATTTTCGAAAGCGTTGACCATTCTTTCTCGCAATTTTTCTTTCACTTCTTGGGCGGACCAATAGTAGCCTTGATTATTTTGAACCCACTCAAAATATGAAACCGTCACACCGCCTGCAGAAGCCAATACATCTGGAACCAATAATATGCCACGCTCCGTCAAGATTTTTGTCGCTTCAGCTGTTGTTGGGCCATTGGCTGCTTCCACTACAATTTTTGCTTTTATATTCGGTGCGTTTTCAGCCGTAATTTGGTTTTCAATTGCCGCGGGAACTAAAATGTCGCAATCAAGCTCCAACAATTCTTTATTGGAAATCGTCTTTTCAAATAATGTAGTCACGGTACCAAAGCTATCTCTACGGTCGAGCAGATAATCAATATCTAAGCCGTCCGGATCATATAAAGCACCGTAAGCATCGGAAATTCCAATGACTTTCGCTCCTAAGTCGCTCATGAATTTTGCCAAGAATCCTCCAGCATTTCCGAAGCCTTGGATAACTACGCGGGCATTTTGAATTTCAATGCCGCATTTTTTCGCTGCCTCTTGAATGACAATGGTTACCCCTTCTGCCGTTGCCCGGTCGCGACCTTGCGAACCACCTAATACAATCGGTTTTCCTGTTATGAACCCTGGTGAGTTGAATTCGTCAATTCGACTGTACTCGTCCATCATCCATGCCATGATTTGGGCATTTGTAAATACATCCGGTGCTGGGATATCCTTCGTTGGACCAACAATTTGGCTAATCGCCCGAACATAGCCGCGGCTTAAACGCTCAAGTTCACCCATGGACATTTGCCGAGGATCGCAAACGATGCCGCCTTTTCCTCCGCCATATGGCAAATCGACAATGCCGCATTTTAATGTCATCCACATAGAAAGCGCTTTCACTTCATCTTCAGTTACATCCGGATGAAAACGAATTCCTCCCTTTGTCGGCCCTACAGCATCGGAGTGTTGGGCGCGGTAGCCGGTAAACACTTTTGTCGTGCCGTCATCCATTTTCACAGGAATGCGCACTTTCAGCATTCGAATTGGCTCTTTCAATAATTCATACATCGCTTCATCATAACCGAGCCTAAATAATGCCTCTTTTATCACTTCTTGAGTGGAAGTAAGAAGATTTGCATTTTCAGCCATACATACTCGCCTCTTTTAACTCAATTATTTCTTTAAGCATACCTTACTTTTATATTAACATATTTGTCACAAAATATGTTATGAGCAATTCCCATTTTAATGGTGGCTCCCTTAGGCACAACCATTTTTCATATAAGCCTCACTTATTAATTTATTAGCTTTCAATTTCCTTTAGAATACATTAATGCAAAAAAAGCAGACGCTTCTTGCGCCTGCTTTAATTGATTACAATGTTTCAGAGATGGATTTTGCTTGCATATGAAGCAGTAAATAGTCAGGGCCGCCAGCTTTGGAGTCTGTACCGGACATATTGAATCCTCCAAATGGCTGATAGCCGACAATGGCTGCTGTACAACCTCGGTTAAAGTAAAGGTTGCCCACATGGAAATCTTCTGCTGCTTGTTGTAAATGGAAGCGATTATTCGAAATTACAGCACCTGTTAATCCATAAACAGTATTGTTTGCAATTTCGATGGCTTCATCAAAATCTTTTGCTTTAGTAATGGCAAGGACAGGGCCGAAAATTTCTTCCTGCATGATGAGCGCATTCGGATCCACATCGGCAAATACCGTTGGGTGGATGAAATATCCTTTTGAATCATCATACTGACCGCCAGCTACTAAACGACCTTCTTTTTTGCCGATTTCAATGTATTCTGTAATTTTTTTGAATGCGCCTGCATCAATTACAGGGTTTACATAAGTGTCTGGATTTGCTGGATCTCCGACAACCAGTTCATTTGCTAGTTCCGCAACCCGTTCTACCACTTTATTGTATGCCTCATCGCCTACGATAATCGCGCGGGAGCAAGCAGAACATTTTTGACCGCTGAATCCAAAGGCGCTTGCGACAATAGATTGGGCCGCCAATTCTAAATCAGCATTTTCCGCATCGTCTACTACAATGGCATCTTTTCCGCCCATTTCCGCAATGACGCGTTTAATCCAAATTTGACCTTCATGAATAATCGCAGCACGTTCATTAATGCGAACTCCCACATCACGGGAACCTGTAAAGCTAATGAAGCGAGTACGAGGATGATCCACTAAATAATCCCCTACTTCTGCACCTGGTCCTGGAATATAGTTGACAACTCCTGGCGGCATGCCTGCCTCTTCAAGAATTTCCATAAATTTATAGGCAATGACCGGTGTTGCTGAAGCTGGTTTTAAAAGTACTGTATTGCCAGTCACCATTGCAGCGACAGTTGTTCCCACCATAATCGCAAATGGGAAGTTCCAAGGGGAAATCACAACGCCCACACCTAATGGAATATATACATATTTATTAATTGTTCCCGGATCTTCTTCCATCGGTTTTCCTTTTGCGATCTCCAACATTTGGCGGCCGTAATATTCTAAGAAATCGATGCCTTCTGCAATATCCGCATCCGCTTGTATCCAAGGCTTCCCTGCTTCTTTTGTCAGCCAAGCAGAAAGTTCAAATTTTCTGCGGCGAACAATGGCTGCTGCTTTAAATAAAATCTCTGCACGAATTACCGGATCGACTTTTTTCCATGTATTAAAGGTTTTATCAGCTACTTGCATAGCTTTTTCTGCAATTTCTTTATTTGCTTTTGAAACCCTGCCTACAACTTCCGTTTTATTGGCTGGATTATATGAAAGGATTTTATCTTCCGTTGTAATTCTTTCTCCCCCAACAATTAAAGGATAATCTTTGCCTAATTCGCTTTCTACTTTCTTCAACGCTTCAAAGTACTTTTGGCGATTTTCTTCAATTGAAAAATCTGTTAGTGGCTCATGTTTGTAGGGAATCATTCTTAACTCCTCCTTTAAGTTATAAGTGCAAAAAATCTTTGCACTTACTTTCGATTTGTATATAATAATAATGCAAAATATAATTGCGTTTTTCAATATTTATTAAAAAATTTTTTTGAGGTGTTACGGATGTCTTTGAATAAGGACCAGCTGTTCAAACTGTATGAATTTGCCGTTGAAAATGTTTCCGTTGGTATTCATGCAGTTGATGCGGAAGGACGAACAGTGTTATACAATCAAAAAATGAAAGAAATTGAAGGTTTTGATGTGGAAGATATTTCAGATCGTTCCATTTTAGAACTCTTTGCTTTCCGTTCTAATGACAATGCGCTGATGCGTGTTTTAAAAACCGGCATTAAAGAAATGAACGTCAAGCAAACCTATTGGAACAAATACGGCCATGAGATTACGACTATTAATGATACGTACCCAATTTTTGATGGCGAAAAACTAATCGGCGCCATCGAATTTGCGCGGGATATTACGACTTTGGAAAAATTAATTTATCAGCCGCTGCGAAGATATGGGGAACCTTTAACCTTTGATGTCATCACCGCCATTTCTGAACCGATGCAAATCGTGAAGGAAAATGCCAAAAAAGCAGCACGCGCCCGCATTCCAGTCCTCTTAATAGGAGAACCTGGAACCGGAAAGGATATGATTGCAGAGGGAATCCATCACGAGCTGATTCCGAAAAACGACGAATTTATCACGCTTTTCAGCAGAAGACCGAATCAAATCGAAAGGCTAAAAACCTATTTAAAACAAGGGAAAGCTTATACTTTTTTCTTTGAGCGGCTGGAATTTTATTCCCTTGAGGAACAAAAAGAATTGCTGGATATTTTAAAAAGTCTTCCTCCAGAAAAACATATGGTGATTGGTAGCGTTGGAGGAGACCCCATTGATTTAATCAGCAGCCATCAATTGCTAAAAGATTTATATTATTATTTTGCGTCCATGAGCATTTCTATACCTGCGCTGCGGACTAGAAAGGAAGATATCAAGCCCTTTGTGGACGACTATTTTTCAAGACATCGAGAACGGTTCAATTCCAATATTCGAGGGTTGTCGGAAGATGTAATGGAGATGTTTCTGGAATACGATTGGCCTGGAAATCTGAAAGAACTGGAACTATTATTAGATGAAATCTCATCAATGATTACCAATGAAAAATATGTTACCTATGAGATGTTGCCGCTTCATTTCCGATTTAAACTGCAGCAGCAAAATGAAAAAATGAAAAAACCGGATTTTTTCCTTCTCCAACCGAACAAAGAATTGCTACCGTTAAACGAATATTTAAAAGAAGCGGAAAAATATTATCTACAGCATGCCTTAAAAATGAACGACGGAAACATTACCAAAACAGCCCAAGCTTTAGGCATGACAAGACAAAACTTGCAATATCGCTTAAGAAAATTGAAGTGACAAAAAAATCCCAAAAGCACCATCGCTTTTGGGATTTTTTCTAGCCTCTTTCAATCCAATCTTGAAGTTTTTCTTTCAAAGTTTGGAAACCATTTTCATCATGTTCATTTACGCGTTCCTGCAAAGATTTCTTTGGATTCTTTTCAAGTTTCTTTTGTGGTGGGTCTTGCAGCGCACGGGTTGATAAGCTGATTTTTTCGTTACGTTCATCTATATCAAGAATCTTTACTTGAATTTCGTCACCGATTTTAAAATAATCTTCTATATTCCGAACGTAACCATAAGTAATTTCAGAAATGTGTACAAGCCCTTGCGTTTCTTCATCCAATGCCACAAAAGCTCCGTATGGTTGAATCCCGGTCACCTTTCCTGTTACAACGTCACCTACTTTATATTGTTTTATCATGTTTGTTCCTACTTTCTTTCACTGCATATATATCTCATGTTAAATTATAACATAATCAATATAGCCACAACAAAGAATCGCCATAATTTGAAAAAAACTTCCAACCTGAATAAATAACTTGCATACCTGCTTAACGTCCTTCATCTACTCGATAATCCAAAAAAATAGCAAAAAAAATAAAAGTGTCTCTTACAACAAAAGACACTTTTTTATATAATACTTTTAGCTTCAAATTTAATAGCAATCAATCGATATGCCATTTCAACACAGTTTTCAAAAGGAATCCAAATTTCAAAGGATTGCTCGTACACTTTTTGAATCACCCGCGCTAGTTCCGTCGGGTCGTCGATTTTCTGCAATGCTAAAACGACATCATTGGATTCAAGTTCATAAGCTTCTTCTCCCAGTTGAAAAGGATCCCATTGCATTAAAGCATTTTTTGCTTTTTTGTTCATTAATCCGTTCTCCACAATTTCACCTTACATTATTCTATATTTTCCTTCTTATGATATCATATAATCATTATATTTAAAGAGAAAAAATTAAATAGAAAAGAGTGATAATTGTGACATTTTCTTTTGATGAAATATACGAAAGACGAAATACGAACAGTTTAAAATGGGACAAATTTAAAGAACGTTATCGCGCAAAATACGCTGTGGAAGATATCGACAATGTGCTGCCAATGTGGGTGGCAGATATGGACTTTGCCGTTCCTCAAGTGGCAATTGACACCATTAAAGAACGTTTAAATCATCCAATTTTTGGATACTCCTACATAAGCGATGCGTGCAAAGAAGCCATTCAACAATGGTTTAAACGCCGCCATAATTGGCATATCAATAAAGAAGCTTTGATTTTCCACAGCGGGGTTGTTCCAGCAATTGCAACTATCCTTGAAACTTTTACTGAACCTGGAGATAAAGTATGTATCTCGACACCTGTATATCCTCCGTTCTTCACTATTCCAAAAGGGCTGAAACTGGAAGTCGTGGAATGCGATTTAGTGGAAAGCGAAGAGCATATTTACGAATATGACTTTGAAAAATTAGAAGAAGCCTTTAAATCAGGAGTAAAAGCGTATGTGCTATGCAGCCCTCATAATCCAGGAGGAGTCGTTTGGTCAAAAGATACACTGGAAAAACTTGTTCAATTGTGCGTTCAATACGATGTGCTGCTCATTTCCGATGAAATCCATGCCGATATTGTCTTTGACGAATACAAGCATATCCCAACAATGACAGTAGAAGGCGCTGACAAAGCAAAAATCATTGCCTGCATCGCCCCAACGAAAACATTCAACTTGGCAGGTCTTCATGCAGCCATGATTGTGGCGGAAAACGTAAAATTGCGCAATGCGTTGCTTCGAAACAAAGCAGCCCATGGTTTAGACGATTGGAATGCCCTTGCCGCTGCGGGAGTTCAAGCGGTGTATGAAAAAGGCGACGAATGGCTTGATGAAATGATTCAATACGTTGCCAAAAACATTCAATACTTAGAACAAGAATTGAATCAATTGGATGGCATCCGGGTTATCCGACCGCAAGCTTCTTACCTCGTTTGGGTTGACTATCGGGGAACAGGGCTTTCTGAAGAAGAAATGATGGACCGTCTCTTAAATAAAGGAAAACTAGCACTGGAGCCTGGAACAAAATATAGCGAAGCAGGCCGCGGCTTCCTCCGCATCAACTTGGCCTGTCCATTTGAAACCGTCAAAGATGGCGTTGAACGATTCAAAAAAGCTTTATCTTAATATTGTGTTTAGCATTAAAAACATCATTTTCACATCGGGGTTGCATCCGGAAGCACTCTTGTCGCTCCCGTCTATCATCATCTGGGGTGGAAAGGGTTCATCTTAATAACGGTTGCTGTAACCATTTCCTATGTAATATTTTTAAATTTTTCATTAATAAAATACCACCAAAAAAAGAGTTTGGAAAATTAAGGAGATTTTCTTGTTGTTGCATACCATTGGAATATTTCCTGAATATAGCGCAATTTTAAAAGAGGTTGGGACAAAACCCCCTCTAAAATGGAAACAGCCCATGAAATTTTGGAATAAAATTTCATGGGCTGTTCTTCATTTTTTCAATAAAAAATAAGGACCTCTTCTGTTAAAATTAAGTTACCACCAAAACCAACAGAAAGAAGGGTCCTTATGTTTAAATATTATAACATGAATCAATTAGTTTTACCTCTAGATTTAGAAATAAAATTACAAGAAAATGATATTGCCTTCCATATTCACCATTTAGTTGAAAGTATTCCAGATGAAGCCTTCCAG
>Ga0207747_1002173_pt1 | contig 11481 bp, 6 predicted proteins | sample HigsolmetaGSP11D_FD_184839 | JGI IMG/M metagenome (GOLD analysis project Ga0207747, IMG submission 184839) | High solid enriched microbial communities from the Joint BioEnergy Institute, USA - SP1-1-D (SPAdes) | ecosystem: Engineered > Bioreactor > SSF (Solid state fermentation) > Aerobic >...
GCCTGCTTGAGGATCGAGACGATCTGGGTCTCGGTGAAACGGGACTTCTTCATGGAACCTCCTGGCTGGGGAAAACATGCCAGAAAGTTCTACTTATGGGGTGTCTGCGGATCGGGGAAGCTTACGCTCCTCTATTCCTCGAACTCCGCGTTCTTGAACTTGAGCACGTTGCAGTTCTCCTTCACCACGCGCTGCAGGCCGTCATCGAATCCGGAGGGAGACTCGGCCTGGATCTCGATGGCGATCTTGACCTTTACATCGGGGCGCAAGGTGAATTGCTGGACCACCTCGTCCACCAGGTCTGCGAACTGCTTCTTGGCCAGGATGGGGTCGAGGTCGATGCTGCCGTAGAACTGCTTCTTGACGATCTGGCCGGCGGTCGCGCCACCGGCTTGGGAGCCCCCTTTGGCCGAGTCTTCGACGTGCGAGGTTTCGCCGCCGCCAGCCGGAGCCGTTGCGGTGCTTGCGCCCGTTCCGGCTTCAGCGGTCTTGGCACGCGAGGCCTCTTCAGACGCGCGCAGGGCTTCCATGTACGCGGCGGCCGTCAGCGGCTCGATCAGCAACAGCGACGCGTCCATGATGAGCGAGGTGCGCTTGCCGTAGCTGAAGCCGATGTAGCGACCATCTTCCTTGCCCTGCGCGAAGCCGAAGAACTCACGGCTCTCGGCGCCCGCTGCCATCGTGTTCTGGAACACGGTGTCGTCTTTCAGGCGGGGCAGGTAGAGCTGCTGGCAGCTCTGCTGCCAGACGGTGAGCGCCGGAACATCCTTGACGTCATCCTTCCAGAACCAGTCCTTCAGCACCTTGGCCAGGTGGATCGGCGCCCACTCGGTGATGAGCAGCTCGTTCTCCTTGAGGACGCGTTCGATCTCCTGCGACCAGTTCTGCGCGCCCGGGTTGAGCGGAAAGTGCTCCCACATCACCTCAGACAGCCCTTTGCCCGGCCGCGCCTCTTGCACCGGGGCCAGCAGCCACTTATAGGTCTCACGAATCATCCGCCGCACGGTTTCCTCGGCCTGCTCCAGGCTGGCTTGCGCCTGCTTGGCCATCAGGTTGTCGAGGACGATGCGGTTGTCTTTGTAGTCGCCGACGATGCTGCGCCATGCAAGGTACGAGCGCACGTGGTCCTTCAGGCGGCTCACGCTGTCGTAGTCCGCGGCCACGAAGATCAGGCGGTTCTGCTTGAAGCGGGGCTGGTCGCCGCGCTTCTTCAGGATCTCGGTGGCGCGCTCCACTGCCAGGCTCTGGCCGCTTTTACTGAAGGCCGCATCTGGCGGCAGCACCACCAGCCGCAAGGCCCAGTCGTCCGGCACGTCGCCGCTGCCGGTGAAGATGTGGATGCCGCCGAAGACGCCGCTGGCAAAGCTGCGCTGCACGCGCTCTCGGATCGTGGGGAACACGTCCTCCTTGTCCTGGAAGCGGCGCTTGCGCTCTTCCATCTCGCGCCGCAGGTTCGGGCGCGTGTCCAGCCAGAAGCGGTTGTTGGCGTGGTTCAGGTAGTGCAGCCGGTCGGAGAGGCGCCTCAGCGCATCCTTGTAAAGATTGACCTGCTGGCCGGGCTGGGCGACACCCAGCAGCACGCGCTCCAGCTCCAACCCCCGCACCAGCTGGTTGGACGCGATCTGGACGGAATGCGGAGCGCTGCCCAGGAAAATCGTGCGGGCAGTGCGGCGGCAGGCCTGCACGCTACCGAAACGGGTGTCCTTGTTTTCGATCTCCCAGGTCTCGGAGCGCTCGCCATCCACGTCGCGCTCGATCACCGGGTCCCAGCCCTGCGGCAGGTAGTAGATGGCCTCGTTGCGCGTGTCGGCATCCATCAAAGGCACGCTGCCAGGCATGATCAACGGGTCGTTGTTGCCGTCCTTCCACAGGCGATGGATAACCTTGGCCATGAGCTTCAGCACGCCGCGGGTGCGCTGGAAGTTGTCCAGCGTGGACCAGTCCTCGTACAGGCGGTCGAACACCTCGGGGTGGATGGGATAGGCGTGGACCAGGCGCTCGAAGTACTTGCTGTCCTGCGTCTCCTGGGGAAAGTCCTCGCGGTTGGCGATGTAGTAGTCCGCGAACGCGCGGCAGACCGACTCCATCGCCAGCTTGTCGTTGATGTTGGTAAAAAGGCGGCGGCGGACGATCTCGAACGCTTCCTCGGTGGCCACCGGCTTCCACAGTGCCTGCACGCGGCCGAAGTAGTGTTCGAGCGCACGCAGGGCCTTGACGCCTTGCTGGCTGCCGGCCTCGCGATCCGAGAACGGCAGCGAGGCGAGCAGCACCGCCGTCGGCACCGCCTTCAAGGCCTCGGTGAGTGCCTGCACGAAGGAAAGTTGGGTGTCGTAGGTACCCCCCGAAAGGGTCTTGCCTTCCTCGAACTGCGACACATAGCGCACCAGCTCGTCCATCAGGATCACACACGGAGCGCTGGCCGCCAGCATGTCCGCGAGCTCCTTCTTGCCCGGTGCGGTGCCGGTCAGGTCGGCTTCTTTCACGTGCTCGTAGCTGGTCTCGCCGCCCAGCTGCCAGGCCAACTCACCCCAGAGTGTGCGCACCGTGCAGCCGTCATGGACGCGCGGCTTGCTGGCCAGGCTCAGCAGGTCCACGCCATCGAGCACGGCGATACGGGCCTTGGGCAACTCCGTCACGCCGGCTGCATCCAGAATCGGGGGCACGCCCTGGAGCTCGCTCGCCGGCGCCGCCCCCTTGGCGAGGTGGTAGACCGCCAGCATCGTGTGCGTCTTACCGCCGCCGAATGCGGTCTGAAGCTGAATGACCGGATCGCCACCTTTGCCGGCCAGGCGCTTGACCACTGAGTCCAGCAGCAGGCGCATGCCCTCGGTGATGAAGGTGCGCTGGAAGAACAGCACCGGGTTCTGGTACTCCTCGTTGGCCGTACGCGCATGCACCCGCGACAGGTCCGCCGCGAACTCGGCCTGCTGGAACTTGCCCTCCCGCACATCGGAATGCGGCTCTGCGATCTCGCGCCATGGTTTCAGTGTCATGATCTTCCCCAATCAGATATCCAGTTGCGCCTGCGAGCCGACCACGCCCGCTTCGCTTGCCGCTTGCTCGATGGCGCTCCAAGCGGTGACGAGCTCGTTGTAGGCGCGGGCCTCCTCGGCCCAGCCCTTGCGCTCGCAGAGGGTGTAAAGGCGGTAGGCCAGCGCGCGCATCGGTTCGGCGCGGGTGGGCATGCGCGCAAGCAGGGCGCCGGCGGCGGACTCGCCCTGCTGGTTGAGGGCGCGGATCAACTGATGCAGCGCTTCCCACACCGGGGTGCGGCGGTCCGTCTCGGGCGACCAGTCGCGCGGCATCTCGGACCATTTGCGCAGACGCACGCTGCCGCGCGCCGACTCCACCACCCCGGCCACCACCAGGGCATCGACTGCCGTGCCCTTGGCACGGGCGAGCACATCGGCCTCACCATAGCGGCCGGCGGCCCAGCCTTGCTGCTCGAACCAGTGCAGGCAGAACTGGGTGTCGTGGTCGAAGTCGTCTTCCGCCAGGAAGCGGTTGATCAGCTGCAGCGCGGTGCGCACGCTCATGGGCGTGCCGTCGGCTTCCAGCACCGCCGCGTACTGGCTGAAGATCGCCATGCCGGGGCCGATGATGGCTTGTGACAAGTCCACCGGCGCAACGGGAGAGTTCACGCCGCCGCGTGTCATCTCGTCTAGCGCCTCGGGCAGCGCAGCATTGAGTTCGCGGATGAACTCGCGGCGGCTAATGGTGGCGGCATCCTTGGCTTTTTTTCGGCAGACGAGGACAATGCTGGAGGCGAGCGCATTCGTTCCGCTGGCAACCATTCGTCCGGCTCCCTCCGTGCGTACAGGCCACGTGCCAGTAATGGCAAAGCCGGCGTCCAAAACGGCCTGCAGAAATGTCTCCCAGCCAGTGCTGGAGGTGCCGGCCTCGCTCTTGGTTTCGCTTTGCTTGAAGGCGTAGTAGATGGTGACCGGGAAGGCCGGGTGTGCTTGCTCAGCCAGGTTATGCATAGCCCGCGTCATGCCGTCCAGGAAAAAGGACTCGGCCTTCTCTTTGCTGCCATGCCGGTAGGGCGTGGCGACCAGCTCTTCGGCCTTCGGCACAGCCAGCGTCGCGTACAGACTGGGGTAGATCGGCTTCAGACTCTTGCGCAACCAGACATAGAAGAAGTCCGAAAGGTCCGCGTAGCCGATGTTGTCGTAGTAAGGCGGGTCGGTAGAAACGAGCCTGTTTGCACTGAGGGCTTGGGTCTGCGCATCAGCTTGTTCAGCGCGGCCTACCCCTGTCTTTGGCAGGTCTCGTACTGCCATTGCCCCTTTGTCAATTGCGGCGTCCAGGCTTCCGCCTGCGTCCGCAAATGGGTTGGATTCGGCAAAGTCCCAAACCATAGGAATAGCTTGGCGAGCGAAAGTCTCTCGAAACGCGCCACGGTCATTCATCCATGAGGCGATTGACGAACCAATGTTTGCCACCTTACTGATGGCAAAGGCCAAATACACCCCCACCGCCTGCGCATAGGCCGTGGCGCCGGTGCCGCCGGCGTCGAGGCCGAGGCCATCGTCGGCCATGCCGGCGGCCAGGGCGTCCTGCCGGCATTTTTCGATCGCCTCGCCCACGAGATCGGAGAAGGTGGTGAGCGCCACCAGCTGGCGGGGGGTGAAGAGGTCGCCGAATTTCGTTAGGCCGTAGTTCGGCGTCTTGAAGTCGCGCGGGTTGTCGGGTAGCGCCATGTCCGGAAACCACTCGGGGCGGGCGCTTTCGGCTATGGCAATGTGCTCGGAAGTTGGAGATAGATAGACGCGGCCCCGCACGCCTTCGGCAACGATCGCCATCAAGCGCTGCCCCATGCGTCCTGCCTTGCCTTCCGCCCGGATGTGCTTGTAGTCGATAGGCGACCCCGAGAGCAGGCAGATGAAGGCAGCACGCTTGCCTGCAGTTGTTCCGCCCTTCGCACTCTCCGGCGGAATCCCCCTCTTCACCGTGAAGCGGTAGCTGTCACCTTCGATCACGGGCTCCACATAGGCCTCTTTGCCGGGCTTGCTGGATAGCACGAAGGTGGAGGCAAGCGGCACCTCCACATGGCTGAAAGCCGGATTGGGGCTTTTCACGGTCCGCGCCCACAGCCAGGCGATGACGGTGAGCTTCTGGCCAACCAGCGGCTTCAAGTCCGGTCGCTCTTGGGCCATGTCTGCGGTGATTTCGATCCGCGGGTACAGGTGGCCGATGCGCTTCTCGGCTTCGTCGCGCATCCAGGCGCCGTAGCGGCGCACGTCTTCGGCCAGACCCCGGGCGCCGCGCCAGTCCTCGTGCAGCTTGGCCTGCTTCTCGCCTGCAGGGATCGGCCCTACCGGCGGGCGGCCGGCAAAGCGCGGCGGGATTTCGATCATCGCCTTGTTGATCGTCACCGCCACCGGGTTCAGGTCCGACGCGTAGCTTTCCAGCCCCAGCCGCTGCGCCTCCAGCGGGATCGCGCCGCCGCCGGCAAACGGGTCGTGGAAGGCGGGCAACTTGTCAGGATTGAAAAGCTCTGCCGCCTGCGGGTGGTTCTTGTTGAGCTCGCAGGTCTCGCGCCAGGAGCGGCGGATCTCGGCGCGGGCGCGTTCCAGGACTTCCTCGTTGTTGGTGTTCTCCCACTGCACCAGGTCTTCGATGATCTTGAACAGGCGCTCGCGCTCGAGGCTCACTGCGTCTTTCCAGGCGCGGGTACGTCGATCGCCCTTGATGGTTTCGGAGGGGTCATTGACCATCTGCGCAAAGATCACTGCGCGCGCCGCCGCCAGGGGCCGGCGCGCCCACCACAGGTGCAGGGTGCTGGGGTGGCCGTGGCGGATGGACTTCTCGCGCGCCGCGGCCTTGTTGATGGCATCGAGCGGCAGGGCAACTTCGATGAGTTTTTTGGGGGTTTTGATGCTGGTCATTCTTGAAGTCCTTCAGCGCCAGGTGGCAGGGCGTGCGAGCACGTAGCCATCGGGCTTGACGAGTTGTTCGGGCAGCTGGCTGGCCCGCAGCTTGTCTTCACCAATGGTGAGGTAGCCGTTGGCGCAGCGCTTGAGTTCGTTCGAATAACGACTGGGCGGAAAGGCGACGACGATGCGCTTTTGGGCAAAGCGCTCGCGCACCCTGCGGATGGGTGTCGTCAGATCGCTGTCACCAGATATGACGAGCGCTGTGTCGAAGGCGTTGTCAAAGGCATCGCCGAGCAACTGAATGGCGATGTTCACGTCCGTCATCTTCTCTTCGTAGTCGGGCCAGCTCGAGCCGCACTGCCGGCACTGGCGTGTCTTCTGCAGGTAGTGGCCGAACTGGCAGCGCACGCCGCGCAGGGCCAGGGCTTCGAGGTAGTCGTTCTGCCGCTTCTGGTCAGCCGAGTTGCGGCCATTGGCGCGGATGCGGGCCGTGAAGTAGTGCGTGGCCAGCAGTTGCTGCCCAGGCTTGAGGAGGCTCTGTGCAAGCGCTGAGACGTCGAGCCAGTAGTAGCGCTTGAAGCTGGAATCCTTCAACCCGAAGTAGAGGTTGAAGCCGTCCACGTAGGCCGTCACGCGCTGCATGGCTGGCCTCCGGAAACGCTGCTCGGCTTGACAGCAGAGCCTGGTCTGACGACAATATGGCGCATTAACCCCGCCGGAGATAGCATCTCCGGCCCGACGCCTCCCTCGGGAGGCGTCTCTTCTTGCAGCCCCGCCAAGGTGAGCAGCCACGGCCCGACGCCCTCCCCGTGAGGGCGTTTCTCTTTCTTGGCCTGGCTCGGGCTCACAGCGAGCCCTCCGCCGCCGTGGCGCGCGCAAGCAGCGCATCCAGGTCCAGGTTGATGCTGGTCACCGCCCAGTCGGGCTCCTGAGTGAAGGGCTTGCGGATGTAGAACGGCCCTTCGTGCTGGTCGCCGTCCACGAGCACGATGGCCAGGATGAACTTGTCCGCCTGGTTGAGGCCATAGAGGATCTCGTTGCGGGTGACCGTGATCGTGGTCTGACCCTTGGCGCGGCCTTTGACCTCGATGTGACGCGAGGTGGGCAGACGGCCGTCGAGGGCCTTGGGGATGCTGGTGACGTCCCAGCCGCACTTCTGCGCCGAGACGTCGATGACCTCATGGCCCAGCGCACGCTCGGCGTTCATCACCGCCTGCATGGCGATGTGCTCGATACGGGCGCGCGCGTCGGCATCCGCCGACCAACCAGGCTGTCCCTTGCGCTGCATCAAGAGGCCCGCCGGGATCACCAGCGCACCGCCCAGCACGACCGGTGTGGCGGAGACCACATGACGCATGGCCAACAGCTCCTTCTCGCGCGATTCGCGGCGTGCGGTCAGGTCGTCGATGGTGCGGCGCACGTTCTCCAGCGTCAGACGCACATCCTTGCCGGCAGCCAGGTCGTCTTGCAGCTTGATGTATCGGTCGGACCAGAAGTTGATTTCCTTGACCAGACGCTCATGCACGGCGGCCATGGTTTTGTCCACCGCCTGCTCGCGGCGGGTGCGAACTTCATCGAAGTGTTCGGGCACCAGGAAGCTTCCGGCATGGGCCAAAGCCTGTTGCTCCAGGTCTTTGGCGATCCACGGGGCGGCCAGCACGTCTTCGATCAACTTGAGGTCGGCAGGCGCAATGGGCTCCAGGTCCAGGTGGGGCGCCCAACCGGCGTTGATGGCGTGTCCCTGCGGGTCGATCTCGACGAACTGCATGCGGCGCGAGACGATGCGCGCGGGGTCTGCCCCTTCCTTGACGGCGTGATCGACAATGAACATCACCTTCGGGGTGATGCCCATATCACTCGGGTCCACCAATACCGCCCCTTGCTTGAGCTTGTTGCGGTGAGCTTCCAGTACAAGGTCGGTGACCGCCTGCATCAAGGGGTGACCGGGATGGAGGAGGCTGGCCATCGGGGCGCCGACACGGTCGGTCAGCCGCACGTACTGCTTCTCGAAGCAGACGCGCTCGTAACGGCGCAGCACCGGGTCGGCATTGCGGCGGTCGCGGCCGGTGATTTGCCGGTCGCGCTCGCGGATGATGGCCGGGACGTGGGTGATTTCGTAGCGCCCAGGCTCACGCGGGCGCAGCTCGCCGCCCAACTGCTGGAAAGCCTGGTTGAAGAAGGCGCGGATGAAGAAGGGCTGCAGCTTGCGGGCCTCGGCCTTTTCCATTTCCTCCTTCACCGCGAACAGGCGCTTCTCGTCCATCACCTCTTCGCACAGCGCATTGCGTTTGATGATGTTTTCAAGGTGCTGGGTGTCCAGCGCGCCTTCCACCTTCTTGAGCAGGCGGGCACGGACTTCCGGGTCGGCGCCGTAGCGTATGGCCTCGATCAGCAGGTCCTTCAGCGGCTTGTCCTCGAAGACCTCGCCCAGGATGTCGAACACGCGGCCGCCCAGGGCCTGGCGCTCCACCTCCAGCTTCTCAAACAGGCGCTGGAAGACATCCCCCTCGCGGGTCTCGGCGGCCACCATGTTCCACAGGTGGCAGACCTCGGTCTGGCCGATGCGGTGGATGCGGCCAAAGCGCTGCTCCAGGCGGTTGGGGTTCCAGGGTAGGTCGTAATTGACCATCAGGTTGGCGTTTTGCAGGTTCACGCCTTCGCCCGCCGCGTCCGTGGCCAGCAGCACGCGCACCGTGGGGTCGTTGCGGAACAGCTCCTGCACCTTGCGGCGCTCTTCGCGCTTCACACCGCCGTGGATCATCACCACGGCTTCTTCGCTGCCGATGAGGCCGCGGATCTTCACCGCCAGGTAGTTCAGCGTGTCGCGGTGCTCAGTAAAAATGATGAGCTTGCGCTGTCGCCCCTCGGCGTCGCGCATCTCCGGCGTGTCTTGCAGCAGGCGGGAGAGCTCATCCCACTTGCGATCCTGACCGGAATGCACCACCTGGCGGGCCTGCTCCTCCAAGCCTTCGAGGATGATGATCTCGGCCTCCAGTTCCTGGATGGTCTGGGCCGCCGTGGCCTGGTCGACCACGGCCTCTTCGAAGTTCTCATAGTCCTCGGGCGACAGGGCGTCGGCAGCTTCCCACACGTCGTCTGGCAGGCCGTTGTTGCCACCCAGCGTCTCGGCCAGTGACTGGCCGCGCTGACGGAGTTTTTCTTCCTCGACGCGGCGCTTGAGCTTGTGGCGACGCCGCTTGAGCGACTGGTAGATGGCCTCGGGGCTGGAAGCCAGGCGGCGCTGCAGCGCCGTCAAGGCGAAGCCCACCGTGCCCTTGCGTCCGCTGTCGGCCAACTGGTCGGCCTTGTTGAACTGCTCCTTGACGTAATCGGTGACGGCCGCGTACAGGGCGGCTTCGAGGTCGGAGAGCTTGTAGTTGACGGTGTAGGCCCGGCGCTCGGGGAACAGCGGGGTACCGTCGAACTTGAGCAGTTCCTCCTTGACCATGCGGCGCATGAGGTCGGACACGTCCACCTTGTGCGCGCCGTCGCGGAACTTTCCGTAGAAGCGGTCGGCGTCCAGCAGCGACATGAACAGCTGGAAGTCCTCTTCCTTGCCGTTGTGCGGCGTGGCCGTCATCAGCAGGAAGTGGCGGGTGATCGAGCCGAGGAGCTCGCCCAGCTGAAAGCGCTTGGTCTTGTTGATCTTGTTGCCGAAGTAGTTGGCCGAGAGCTTGTGGGCTTCATCGACCACCACCAGGTCCCAGCGCGACAGGCGTAACTTCTCCTGCAGGTCGTCCGCGCGGGCCAGTTGATCGACGCGGGCGACCAGCAAGTCGTGGTCGTCGAAGGGGTTTCCGCTGTGGGACTGTTCGACTTGCTCCCGCGAGAACAGCGTGAACGACAGGCCGAACTTCTCGAACATTTCGTCCTGCCACTGCTCGACCAGGCTGCCGGGGGCGACGATCAGCACGCGCTTGGCATCCGCGCGCATCAGCAGCTCGCGGATGAAGAGGCCTGCCATGATGGTCTTGCCAGCGCCGGGGTCGTCGGCCAGCACGTAGCGCAGCGGCTGGCGCGGCAGCATCGACTCGTAGACCGCCGTGATCTGGTGCGGCAGCGGCTCCACGTTCGACGTGTGCACCGCCATCATCGGATCGAACAGGTGGGCCAGGTTGATCCGGTAAGCCTCGGCGGCGAGCTTGAACTCCTCGCCCGGGGCGTCGAAGGCCCAGGGGCGGCCGGCTTCGGCCAACGACAGGTTGGCCTCGTCGGTGCGGAACAGCATCCGCTCGCGCAGCGAGCCGTCGGCGGTCTTGTAGTAAACGGTGAGGGCGTTGTCACCGACCGGTTCGGTCGTGACGATGCGGACCACCTGCCCGGGTTCCAGCCCCGAGATGGCCGCGTTCTTCTGGATCTGTTCGAGCTTCAGCACGGTGCGCCCCCTTGTTGTTGTTTGTCTGCCCTCAGGGCTTGCGCCGGTTGTAGGGCGACTGGTTGGTGGGCTTGAGGGAGATGTTGTTCTCGCCCGCCTTGGCACGCACTGCGTCCTCCGTGCGGCCCAGCTTCAGGCCAATGACGCGCGTGGGCGTGTTTTCTTGGGCGAGCTGCTTGAGCTGCTTGACCTCAGCAGACGTCCATTGCTTGCCGTGGTTGGCGGGAGGCTTAGCCATGATGGGGCTCCTTTCGGCGGTGACAGTCGACGGGATTGCAGGTGGGGGTGATCGTCATGGTCGCCCCTCCTTGCTGGATTCGCTGTAGCCCGGCGCGAGCACCAAGTTGGTAACTCCATAGAGGGCTTGGCGATTGCGGAGCCACAGGTGGTACTCGCCACCCTTGAGGCTGTGATCTTCGGTGCAGTCCACGTTCCAGCGGCGCAACAGGTAGCCGGCCATCGCCGCACGGGCCCGCACCTTGAGCACACCGCCCTCCATGCCGTACTCGGCCTCGATGGTGTCGGGGTGCTGCACGTTAGCCGGATGCGGCACGAGCTCGAGCTCGGTGATCCGGTTCCACTGGATGTCCTGATCGGGCTTCTCGTGGTCGGCCACAGGGCCGGGCAGGATGCGGGCGGCGTCGAGGCGGCCCAACACGAAGTCGCGGAACTCACCGCTGCGCCGGTCGAAGGCGCGGACATGCCAACGAAGGCCGCTGTCGGCCAGTGCGAACGGGACGATCTCCCGGGTCGTCAGCCCGCTCGACAGTGCGCGATAGGCGACCTCAACAGCGGCGCCTTGGTGAATGGCGCGGGTCAGGACGGACAGCAGATCCAGATCAATCTTGCCCGGCAGGCTGGTGCCCTCTTGTGCCACGACACCCTTCCAGCGGATGGGCTCGCCGTCACCGTAGCCCTGGGACAACCAAGTGAGGATCCGCTCGGCGGGGAAGTCAAACAGGGGGCGGAACCAAGCGGCGCGGACGTAGACCTTGCCCTTGGTGTCGTACTCCATATTGCCTGGGGCCAGCTCCTTGTACTGGGCGATGTCCCGCGTGGCTGCCGCAGCCTGGATGCCGAAGCGCGTCACCAAGTCCTATCCGCTCTTATTCATGATGTGGCTGCAGAGGGCTGGCGAGTGTAGCTTAAGCACTTGAAGCAGCGTAGGATTTGGTTGCTAACACCGATCCTGGCTCACGTTCGAGGCTGCCACACCCGCCATGCCAG
>Ga0207747_1002174_pt1 | contig 11481 bp, 15 predicted proteins | sample HigsolmetaGSP11D_FD_184839 | JGI IMG/M metagenome (GOLD analysis project Ga0207747, IMG submission 184839) | High solid enriched microbial communities from the Joint BioEnergy Institute, USA - SP1-1-D (SPAdes) | ecosystem: Engineered > Bioreactor > SSF (Solid state fermentation) > Aerobic >...
CACCTCCCCCGCCTCCATCGCCAGGTGGCGGGAGTTGTGGCAGGTGATGCCGAGCGTGCGGTCCGGCCCCAGGATGCGGCGGCCCTCGGCGTGATTGCCGTCCTCCTGCCCCAGATGCGCGCCGTCGCAGCCGAGCTCCACCGCCAGGTCGGCGCGATCGTTCATCAGCACCGCGACGCCGCGGGACTGCGCCACCGGCAGCAGCGCCTCGGTGGCGCGGCGGATCGCGTCGTCATCCACATCCTTCAGCCGGATCTGCAGCGCCGCCACATCCCCGGCATCGAGGGCGCGGGCGAGATCCTCCGCAGCGAAGCGCGCCGGGTCCGGCAGGGAAGGTGGAGTGATCAAATACAAACGGCAGCGCGGGTGTTCCGCGCTGCCGTCATTCCGCCCGGACGGGCCAGTAGCCATCAGCCGACCGGCGACTTGTAGATGTCGATGATGTCGGAGAGCAGCTTCAGCGCCTCCGCCTTCGGCCGCTGGAAGGTGTTGCGGCCGATGATGGAGCCGTTGCCGCCGCCGGCATGGATGGCCTTCACCTCCTCCATGATGCCACCGGTCTCCTTCGCCTCGCCGCCGGAGAACACCACCAGGCGGCGGCCGTTGAAGCAGGCCTGCACCACATGGCGGATGCGCGCGACCGGGTCGTTCACATCCACCGGGTACTTCTCATAGGTCTTCTTCGCGGCTTCCAGGCTGATCGCGCTGGTCGGCGGCTTCACCTTGATGATGTGCGCGCCGAGCAGCGCCGCCATGTGTGCGGCATAGGCGCAGATATCGAGCGCGGTCTCGCCGGTCTTGTCCAGCATCGGGCCGCGCGGGTAGCTCCACACCACCACGGCGAGGCCGGAAGCCTTCGCCTCCTCGGCCAGTTCACGCAGCTCCTCCATCATCTCGAACTGATGCTCGGAGGACGGATAGATGGTGAAGCCGATGGCCGAGCAGCCGAGGCGCAGCGCGTCGGCGACGCTGCCGGTCACCGCCTGGTCCTTGGTGGTGGACAGGCTGTTGCTGCTGTTGACCTTCAGGATGGTCGGGATAGCGCCGGCGAAAGTCGCGGCCCCGGCCTCGATCATGCCGAGCGGCGCGGCGTAGGCGTTCAGCCCGGCCTCGATCGCCAGCTCGAAATGATAGCGCGGGTCATAGGCGGCCGGGTTCGGCGCGAAGCTGCGGGCCGGGCCGTGCTCGAAGCCCTGATCCACCGGCAGGATCACCATGCGACCGGTGCCGCCCAGCTTCCCCTGCATGAGGATGCGGGCGAGATTCGCCTTGGTGCCGGGATTGTCGCTCTCGTACCAGGAGAGGATCTCTTTCACCTTCGGTGTGAGCTGCATCCGCGCCTCCTCTATGGCTGTCACTGACGGCCTCGCTGCGATGTAGCCGACGGCAGGAGCCCTGTCATCTGGCGCTGGGAGCCGGCCGCTCACCCTGTCGCCAGCATCATCCGCGCCTCGGCGAAGCTCGCCGCCAGGTGATCGGCGACCGCGCGGATCCGCGGCACGCGCAGGAGATCGGGGCGGACCAGGAGCCAGACCTCCCGGGGCGGCGGCAGTGGTCCGAGGGGGATCGGCACCAGCCCGGCATCGCCGGCAGCGACATAGTGTGGCAGCAGGGCGATGCCGAAGCCGGCGCGCGCCGCTTCGGCTTGCGCCAATTGGCTGTTGCTGCGGAAGGCGAAGCGTGCCTCCCCGAAGCGCGCGTTCAGCCAGCCGGCCTCCGGGACGAAGTCGCTGTCGGCATCGTATCCGACCAGTACCGGCGCCTCGCCTGCGCCAAGCCGGTCCCGCCAGGCGGGGGCGGCGTAGAAGCCGAAGCCCATCCGGGCGACGCACCGCCCGGTGAGCGCGCTGTCCCGCGGCCGACCCAGCCGGACCGCGATATCGGCCTCGCGGCGCGACAGGCTCATCACTCGCAGTTCAGCGATCACTTCGAGGTCGATCCCCGGATACTCCGCACGGAACGCGCCGAGGCGGCGGGTGAGAAAGCCGTCGGCAAGGCTGCGGGTGGTGGTCAGCCGGACCGGACCGGCCAGCGCGGTGCCGGCATCCAGGCGGCGCAGGACGGCGAGCGCGGCTTCCTCCATCGCCCGCGCCTCCTCCAACACGGCCCGGCCCTCGGGGGTCGGGACATAGCCCTCGGGCCGGCGGTCGAACAGCACGCGGCCGAGTGCCGCCTCAAGGCTGGCGAGGCGGCGCGCGACGGTCGCGTGGTTGACGCGCAGCGCCCGCGCGGCCGCGGAGAGGCTGCCCGCCTGCGCCAGGGCGAGGCCGTAGCGAAGGTCCTCCCAATCCAGCCGTTCTGTGCGTTTTCGATCAGGCATGGTGCAAGCTTAGGGAATTCTCGCGCAGCCTGCCATGGCTCATCCCTGTCGCGCTGGCACCGGATGCCGGCACGAAGGAGGCAAGCCATGACCCATCCCGCCCAGACCCTGTTGCAGATGACCGGCGCGAATACCGATCCGGCCCCGCTGGACCGCGCGGCCCTGGTCATCATTGATGCGCAGCGCGAATACGCCACCGGCCGGCTGGCCTTGCCGCGGATCGAGGCTGCGCTGGCGGAGGCCGGCCGGCTTCTCGAGCTGGCCCGCCGGCGGCGCGTGCCGGTGTTCCATATTGTCCAGCACTCGCCGCCCGGCCGCGGGGTGTTCGACGAGACCGGCCCCTATGTGGAGATCCTCCCGCAGGTCGCGCCCCAGCCCGGCGAGCCGGTGATCCGCAAGCGCCTGCCCAACGCCTTCGCCGGCACCGACCTCGCGGACCGCATCCGCCTGACCGGCCGTACGGAGGTGATCCTGGCTGGCTTCATGACGCATATGTGCGTCAGCGCCACGGCGCGCGCGGCGCTCGACCTCGGGCTGCGCGCGACGGTGGTGGCTGGCGCGACCGCGACGCGGGACCTCCCCGACCCGCTGGGCGGCATCATCCCGGAGGAGACGGTGCACCGGACGGCGCTGGCGGAACTCGCCGACCGCTTCGCCGTGGTGGTGCCAGGCACGGCGGCGCTGGCGCGGACAGACGCCGCGGCGGAGGCGACAACGTGACCACGGCCTGGGAGGCTTTCGGCGCCGCTGTCGGCAGCCTCCTCCCCATCGTCGATCCGGTCGGGACGGCGACGGTCTATGTCAGCCTGCGTCCGACCGCGGGTGTTGCCGTCGCCCTGCGCGCCACCGGCATCGCCACCGTGATCCTGGTGCTGGCAGGGCTGCTCGGCGCCAGGCTGCTGGAGGCGACGGGACTCGACCTGGCGGCGATCAGGGCGGCAGGCGGCCTGCTGCTGCTGGCGACCGCCTGGCGGATGGTGATGGCGGGGCCCGGCCCGGCTGCCGCAGGGCCGGGCGGCGATGTCGCGGTGTTCCTGCTCGCCATCCCGCTGCTGGCGGGGCCGGGCTGCATCGCCACCATGCTGCTGCTGATGACAGGCGCAGCGGAGCCGCTGCTGCGGGGCGCGGTGCTGGCGGCGCTGGTCGCCGTGCAGGCGGTGGCGCTGCTCTGCCTGCTGCTGGCGCCCGGCATGGCACGGCTGCTGGGGCCTGCCGGCATCGGCATCGTCGCGCGCCTCTGTGGCCTGCTGCTGATGGCATTGGCCTTGCAGCACCTGGCCGGCGGTCTGGGCGGGCTCTGGCGGCCGAGGTGAGGAGCGGAGCGAGCCGTCTCAGCCGAGCCAAGCGACGAGCTTCGCCCACCCACCGGGACGCCGTGGATCGAGCCGGCACAGGTCGAGTGCCGGCGGCCGGGCACCCCAGATCGCCGCCCCCGCCTCCGCTGCCGCGGCAACCACCGCAGGGAAGGCCGGGCAGGCAGGATCGAGGATCAGCAGCCGCGCCCCGGCGCGGATCGCCGCCAACGCGTGCCCCGGCGCATCGGCGCAATCAAGCGCGGCCCAGTATCGCGCCTGCGGCTGTGCCTGCGCCGCGCGGGCAACCATGGCCAGGAACCAGGCCGCGCCGAGGCTCCCCGCCGCGCCGGGGGCGGAGAGCAGCAGCACGCCGCGCGGGCCGGCTGCCGCCAGCGCGGCCTCGGCCTGCGCCGCGTCATGCACGATGACGGCCGGGGCGGCTTCGACCGCACTGTCCCCCTGCGCTTGGCGTTGACCCGTCCGGGCGCCCATGCGAAGCCTTCCAGCATGCCGGGATGGCCGCGTCCAGCGTGACGTTCCGGCTGACCGACTTCATGGATCCTCGGTCTGCGGGAGCGGGATGAGCGACGGCACGGGCGACCCTCTGATGCAGGCGGCGGCAAGGCTGGAAGCGGCAGTGGAGCGGCTGGCGCAGGCACTGCCGGCCGCCCTGGCCCACGCCCACCCGGCGCCGGATCGGTCCGATATGGTGCCGCGCGCCGAGGTGGCGGCCCTGGCCGCGCGGCTGGATGCCACCATCGCCCGGCTCCGCGCCGCCATGCAGGACGAATTCCGTCACAGCGACGACCGGGGCGAGGAGGAGTAGGACGTGGGGCAGGTCACTGTCCGGGTAAACGGTTACAATCACACCATCGGCTGCCGGGACGGGGAGGAGCAGCATGTCCTCCACTTGGTCTCGCAGATCGAGGACAAGGTGCGGCTGATCCGCGCCATGGGCGGACAATTCTCCGAGGCGCGGATGCTGCTGCATGTCGCGCTGCTGCTGGCGGATGAACTTGGCGACCTGCGGGCCGAAATGGAACGCATGCGCAGCGGCGCACCGGCTTCCGCCGCTGCCCCCGCCGCCCCCGCGGCACCGGCCCAGTCGCCCGATCCGCAGCTTGCCGAACGCCTGGCCCGCATCGCCGAGCGGATCGAGAACATCGCCCAGACCCTGGATCGTCCCTAGCAGCGTATGCTGGCGCACCCTATATCAGCCGCGCGGGGCTGCCCGGTGCGTCAGGCAATTCATCCCCGGGGCCAACAAGCATCCTCCGGGAGCTGGCTCTGTCCGGATCGTGGTCCGGATATCTGGCGCCCACCTGCTAGCGCAGGCCTTGGGAGGATGAGACGCCAACGGCCATGGTGGCTCCGCACCTGCTTCCCTCGACCATCCCCGATCCGACGCCGTTGCAGGAGCTGAAGGCGCAGGCGCGCCTGGCAGCCTTCGAGCGGCGCGCGAACTGCGACCCGCGCAACGGAGTGCGGCTGGCCGGCCATGTGCTGGCCGCCTGCCCGCCGCCCCCCGGCGCGGTGGTCGCCGGCTTCTGGCCCATGGGGCCGGAGATCGACATCCGGCCGCTGCTGCTGGCGCTGCTCGGGCGCGGCCACATCATCGCTCTGCCGGTCACGCCGAGGCGCGGCCTGCCCTTGCGCTTCCGCCGCTGGCGCTGGGGAGAGGAACTGGCCCGCGGCCCCCTCGGCACGCGCCACCCGGCGCAGGGAGAGGAGGTCCAGCCGGACTGGCTGCTGGTGCCGCTGCTGGCCTTCGACCGCGCCGGAAAGCGGCTCGGCTATGGCGGCGGCTATTATGACCGGACCCTGGCCGCCCTGCCCGGCGCCATCGCCATCGGCTGCGCCCATGCGGCGCAGGAGGTGCCGGAGGTGCCGGCCGGGCCGGAGGATGCGCTACTCTGCCGCGTGGCCACCGAGGCGGGGGTCATCGAATGCGGAGCGTGAGCGCGTGAGAATCCTGTTCCTGGGCGATGTTGTCGGCCGCTCCGGCCGCGATGCGGTGGTGGCGGCGCTGCCGGGGCTGCGGGCGCGGCTCTCCCTCGACCTGGTGGTGGTGAACGGGGAGAATGCCAGCCACGGCTTCGGCCTGGCGCCGGAGATGGCGCGCGCCCTGCTGGCGGCGGGGGCGGATGCGATCACCCTCGGCAACCATAGCTGGGACAGGAAGGAAATCGTCCCTTACATCGAATCCGAGCCGCGGCTGATCCGCCCCATCAATTACCCGCCTGGCACGCCGGGGCGTGGTGCCTATGTCGCGGAACTCTCCGGCAACCGCCGCGCCCTGGTGGTGAACGCCATGGGCCGGCTGTTCATGGAGCCGCTGGACGACCCTTTCCGCGCTGTGCAGGCGGAGCTGCAGAAGCACCGCATGGGCCAGGGCGGCACCATCCAGGCCGCAGTGATCGACATCCATGCCGAGGCCAGCAGCGAGAAGCAGGCCTTCGGCCACAGCTTCGACGGGCTGGTGAGCCTTGTGGTCGGCACCCACACCCATGTCCCGACCGCGGACCACCAGATCCTACCCGGCGGCACCGCCTATCTGACCGATGCCGGCATGTGCGGCGACTATGACAGTGTCATCGGCATGCAGAAGGCCAACGCCGCCCTGCGCTTCTGGCGCAAGGTGCCGGGCGAGCGGCTGGCGCCGGCCGAGGGCGAGGCGACAATCTGCGGCATCTTCGTCGAGACCGACGACGCGACCGGCCTCGCCCGGCGGGTGGAACCGCTGCGGCAGGGCGGGCGGCTCTCCCCGCTTATGCCGGAGGTCTGAGCGGCCTGCGGGATACGCAACCGCCGCTCGCTTCACCGGCTTGTCATCTCCGCCCAATCAGCGCCGATGCACACTCATCGGTAGCAGCACGGAGATGTCCCATGGGCAATTTGCAGACGTTCCGCTACCATTCGGGGCGCTCGCTGCTGGGCGGTGCTGCCTCCGGGTTGAGCTATGAGGGTGCTCTGCGCGACGCCATCGCAAGGGAGGAGCGCGAGTGGCGCCGACAGGCTGCGCGGACCCGCGAGGCCCCGCCACGGCCCCGGCCGCGGGAAGTGGAACAGGCCAGAGCGCCGGAGCGGGACGCCTGACTGTTGATCCCTGACTGCTGGGTACCACGCAGAAGAGATTGTTCGGCTTCAGGGCGCGTCTCGCCGTGGATTTCGGCTTGGACCTGGTGCGCGGCGCGATCCTGAGCGGCGTGAAGGCCGGCGACAGCCTCTCGGCATATGCGCTGATGCAAGGCGACGAGGCGGCGCTGTTTTCCGGCAAGGCCTACGACGCGATGGCTGCCGCAAGGTGCTGGTCGAGGCCGGTATCCTGTACCGCGGCCACCCGCGCCGGCAGTTGGCGCCCTGGCGGCCCTGCATCGCTCTGAACCTCCGCCGCGCCGAACGCCTCGCCGCCTGACGGGGGCAGTGCGCCCGGAGCTCCCGCCTAGGCGCCGAGGACGGCGTCAACGAAGACGAACCGGCGCTCTGCCACTCCTTTCGCGTCGGTCGGAGCCGTCAACCCGCCTTTCGCAGAGATCTCCTCCGGCTGCCTGCTATTGGCTTCCAAGGCTGCCGCCTTGTCCTCCAGCTCCTTGGCCTGTGCGAGGAGCTTCTCGGCGTCGGGCCGGAGGCTCATCTGTGCCGCCAGCTTTCTGCAAAATCGCGCCTCCTCCCGGAGGTTACATACAATCTTGGAATTCATCCAGTCCGCCGCTTCAGCGCTGTGGCAGGCGCCTTCGCGAGCGGAGCATAAGTGAAGCCCGCAGAATGTCAACTTACCGAAATGGTATGGGTAGACCTGCTGCCGCCGTTTGCTTTTCGGGCTGTGGAGCAACCGGCGCAAAAAGCGCCCGACAGGTTGAGCCTGCCGGGCGGAGTCGAAGGGGGGAGGAAGGATCCAGGGACCCATTCCCAGGATCCGCTGCTATTTGCACCCGATCTTCGCTGCCCCGCTGTGACCTGGCTCACAGTTTCGGCTCGGATGGTGCGGATTTCTCTTCGCGCCCCGACCTCGGGTAGCCGCGTATCTGCCGTGACATGCGCTCAGCCGGCCGGCGCCACGCCGCTCTCGCTTGCTTCCGCGCCCCAGAAACGCGAAAGGCCCGCCGAAGCGAGCCTTGCCCAACTCTCTGGATTTTCCGCCGATTTTGGAGCGGGCGAAGGGATTCGAACCCTCGACCCCAACCTTGGCAAGGTTGTGCTCTACCCCTGAGCTACGCCCGCGCCCCGTCGGTAGCGCGGCTTTTAACAGACCTTCGCGGGAATGCAAGCTGCCCCCGGCATGCATGAGTGGGGGACAGCCAGACGAAATCCGCAATGCACCGGCTGACCGCCGAACAAGGCCGCAACAGCCGCGGCCACACCAGGCCCAGAAGCGCAAACATGCCGGCTTCGCCGGCTATTCCATCGCCGCGTCGAGGGTGATCTCGGCATTCAGAACGCGGGAAACGGGGCAGGTCGCCTTCGCCTCCTCGGCCAGGCGCCGGAACTCGTCCGGCGTGCAGCCCGGCACCTTGCCACGCAGGGTCAGGGCAATGGCGGCAATTCTCCAGCCGCCCTGCTCCTGCTCCATGGAAAGCCGCGCCTCGGTTCGCAGGCTCTCCGGCGTGTGGCCGGCGCCCGAAAGCCTGAAAGCCAGCGCCATGGTGAAGCAACCGGCATGGGCGGCAGCGATCAGCTCCTCCGGATTGGTGCCCTGGGCATCGCCGAAACGGGTGCTGAAGCCATAGGGTGTATCGCGCAGCGTGCCGCTCTGGGTGGTAAGGCTCCCCTTGCCCTCCTTGCCGGTGCCCTGCCAGGCGGCACTCGCGGTACGACGGATGGTGGCCATGCGGCTGTCCTCCTCGATCCTCCTGTGGTGGGAGGTAGGAAGCCCGGCGCCGCACCGGAACCAGAAAAGACCAGCCCCAGGTATCGCGTGCGTGATTGCGCGCGAAAATCGTATAGGAAAAAACCTTGCCGGCCCTTCCCGCCGAGGCGCAGCCTTCCCCTGCCAGGATTCCCTGACAGGAGGAGAGGCCATGTATGCGATGATCCGCCGCTACGTCGGCAGCGGCAGCGTGGCTGAAGAAGTCGGGCGCCGGGCCACCCAGGGCCTGGTGCCGAGCCTCCGGCAGTCCCCCGGCTTCGCCGGCCTCTGCGCCGTCAGCAGCGAGGACGGGGACATCTACTCGATCAGCTTTTTCGACACGCGGCAGAACGCCGAGGCGTCGCATGCCCGCGTCCGCGAATGGGTCCAGGGCAATCTGCGCGACCTGCTGCCCAACCCGCCCGAGGTGATGTCGGGCGAGGTGCGCACCAATGAGATGGCGCAGGTGCAGGGCAGCGAAGGCGGTCAGGCCTTCGTCACCATGCGGATCTTTGATGGCGCCCGCGGGGCAATTCCCGACATCGCGCAGCGGGCCAAGGAGGTCCTTATCCCGCTGATGCGACAGCAGAACGGCTTCCGCGGCTCTATCTCCTTCTCCACCGACCAGTCGCCCAGCCGCATCGTCGCCATCAGCTTCTGGCAGAACCAGGAGGCGGGGCAGGCCGGGACGGAGCAGATCCTCGCAACCATCGCGGCGAAGATGCGCGACCTGCTGCCCAACCCGCCGAAGCGCGTCGCCGGGCCGGCCATGATGATGGTGATGACGCCCGCACCGCAGCGTGGCCCTTCGGCCTGAGCCGCGTTTGCCGGCGGCGCGCTACTGCGCCGCCGGCACGCCCATGCCCTGCCGGCGCAGCTCGGCGATTTCCACACGCAGGGCCGCGACCTCGGCGCGCAGCACCGCCAGCTCCTCCCCCACCGGGTCGCACGGCGTCTCGGCCAGGCCATAGCCGGGGGAGGTTCCGGCCGCCGGCCGCGCCGGCATCACCCGATGCTCCTGCGGCGGCCGTGCCGGGATGCCAACCACGGTGGCGCCCGGCGGCACCTCGGACACCACCACGGCATTGGCGCCGATGCGGGCGCCGGCGCCGACAGTGATCGGCCCCAGCACCTGCGCGCCGGCGCCGATCGCCACGCCGTCGCCGATGGTCGGGTGCCGCTTGCCGGGCTGACCGGAGAGGCCGCCCAGGGTGACGCCGTGATAGATCAGCACGTCATCGCCGATCTCCGCCGTCTCGCCCACCACCAGCCCCATGCCGTGGTCGATGAAGAGCCGCCGGCCGATCTTGGCGCCCGGATGGATCTCGATCCCGGTGATGAAGCGGTTGAGGTGGGACACCATGCGCGCCAGCGCGCGGAACCCCAGCCGGTACAGCGCATGCGCCGGGCGGTGCAGCAGCACCGCATGCAGCCCGGCATAGCAGGTGACCGCCTCCAGCCAGGTCGGCCGGGCCGGGTCGCGCTGGCGGATGGTGCGGGCGAGTTCGATCAATTCCATCAGAATACCTCAGGCCAGCCACGGCGGCACCGGCAGGTTCCGCTCGCGCAGGAATTCCGGGTTGAAGATCTTGCTCTGATAGCGCGCCCCGCCATCGGCCAGCACGGTCACGATGGTATGACCGGGTCCCATTTCCCGCGCCACCCGGATCGCAGCGGCGACATTGATGCCGGAGGAGCCGCCGACCGAGATCCCCTCCTCGATCAGCAATTCGTAGATCTGCTCCAGCGCCTCCGGGTCGGGGATCTGCACCGCGTCGTCGATCACGCCGCGGGCACCCTCCAGGTTGCCGGGCACGCGGGCCGCCTGGCCGATGCCTTCGGTAATGGAGTTGCCCTCCGCCTTGATCTCGCCGGTCTTGACCCAGGAATAGAGGGCGCTGCCGAGCGGATCGGCCAGCACGATGCGGACCTTGGGATTCCGTGCCTTCAGCGCCCGCGCCACGCCGGCCAGCGTCCCGCCGGTGCCGCAGGAGCAGGTGAAGGCATCCACCCGGCCGGCGGTCTGCTGCCAGATCTCCGGCCCGGTCGTCGCCTCATGCGCCGCGGCATTGGCCAGGTTGTCGAACTGGTTGGCCCAGATCACGCGCTCGCCCGCCGCCTGCATCTCCTCGGCGATGCGGCGGGAGACATGCACGTAATTGCCCGGGTCGCGATAGGGCTTGGCCGGCACCGGGCGCAGATCGGCGCCGATCATGCGCAGGAAGTCCAGCTTCTCCCGGCTCTGCGTCTCCGGCACCACGATGATGCTCTTGTAGCCGCGGGCATTGGCGAAGAGCGTCAGGCCGATGCCGGTATTGCCCGCCGTGCCCTCCACCACCGTGCCGGGCTGGCCAGGGATCAGCAGCCCGCGTGCTTCCGCATCCTGGATGATGCCCAGCGCGGCGCGGTCCTTCACGCTGCCGCCTGGCTCCATGAATTCGGCCTTGCCGAGGATCTCGCAACCCGTGGCCTCGGAGGCGCGGCGCAGGCGGATCAGCGGCGTACTGCCGATGGCGCCTGCGAAGCCGCTGACGACATGGCCTTGGGTTGGGGTCGATTCAGGCGTCATGGTCCCTCCGCGCTGGTCTGGTGATCTGTTGCTCCGGGTCCGGTGGATTCAAGGGGCCGTCGGTGCAATCCGCGATTGTCATGCGGGAAGGCTTGACCGGGCGGGTTCGCTTCTGGAACATATAGCGAACAACACCATGCCCCATCCCGCCGATCACGCCTTGGACCGCCCCGCCCTGCTCGCCGCCCTGCGGGCTCGCGCCGCGCGGCTCTCTCCTGGCGGCGCTGCCCTCCCTGTCGGGGAGAACCTGCACCTCTGCGCGGCGATCGACCAGGGGCTTCCCGGCGGCGGCCTCGCCCGCGCCGCGCTGCATGAAATCCTGGCCGCTGATCCCGGCGAGGCAGCCGGGTTCTGCGCCCTGCTCCTGGCCCGCGCCGGAGGGAGCGTGCTGTGGATCGCGTCGGAGCCGGCTGCCTGGCCGCCCGGCCTCTCCCGCTTCGGCCTTTCGCCC
>Ga0207747_1002176_pt1 | contig 11472 bp, 11 predicted proteins | sample HigsolmetaGSP11D_FD_184839 | JGI IMG/M metagenome (GOLD analysis project Ga0207747, IMG submission 184839) | High solid enriched microbial communities from the Joint BioEnergy Institute, USA - SP1-1-D (SPAdes) | ecosystem: Engineered > Bioreactor > SSF (Solid state fermentation) > Aerobic >...
CGGGGGAAGGTGGGTGAAGCTCGGCACTTTCCGTATGCCCAAGGGCAATAAGAGGGCGATCAAGATCTCCCGCTGGACGAGCGGACGCGGCTGGGTGATAGCCGACGCCGTCATGATCCGGCGCTACGGGTGATCTTTCACCGCGGCCTTTTCTGGAAGAGCAGCCTGAGGAGGAAGACTTTGAGGGGAGCCTCGGATCTTTTCATGTCTTCTCCGACCCCTTCGAGGCGTCTTACTGCCACTATCATCAGCAGGAGGATGGATCCGGCTGCGTATGCCGGTGAGGAGCCGGTTGAGATCGTGAAGCAGGCGTAGAATAGAAAACCCGAGATGGTTCCCAGGGAGGTCTGGCGTATCGCTGCTCCCGCCGCGTAGGTGGCCACCAGCACGAAGAAGCCGGTCGGGTTCATCGCCGTCGCGGCTCCGGTTCCGACTCCGAGCGCCCGGCCTCCTCTGAAGCCCAGGAAGACCGGCCATCCGTAGCCGACGACCGCTCCCAGCGCGGCCGAGACGACCGTGGCGTCGGAGGCCCCCAGAAACCGGGCGGTGAGGGGTGGGAGGAGCCCCTGCAGGAAGACGCCGAGGGCAGTGATGGCCGCCGCCAGGCGTCCGGCGTGCTCGGCGACGTTGGCGGCTCCTATGTTGCCGGTCCCGTAGCGCCGGATGTCTATCCCCGAGAGCAGCCGGGTGACGATGAGCCCGATGGGAATGGCCCCGACGAGGTACGAGAGAGCGAAGGCCAGAAGCTGGGCCATCTTCAGAGGGCGGTGTCCCTGTCGTAGAGCAACCTGTAGACCAGTATCGCGCCTGCCTTGCGGGGCTCACGGACGGGGATTGGCCTTGCCGTGGCCCTCCGGATCAGGAGCACGAAGGCGTTCGCGGCCGTGCCCGCCACTACTTTTTCGTCGTACCCTTTCACCGAGCAGAGGAGCGGTAGGGAGCAGACGGCGAGCGCGACCGAGAGGGGGCCGGACCTGGTCCGGGTGGTCTGACGGTGCAGAAGGCCTCCCGCCCCGGCCTCTCCGGTCAGGGGTGGCAAAATCCTCAGGATCCTCTCCGAGGCCATCGTCCCCAGGAAGACCGGCATGGCTCGGGGAGCCAGCATCAGGCTTGCGCCTATGAGTGGGGCGACGCCCCTACCACCGGAGAAGGAGAGGAAGATAGGCCAGCACTGACCGGCCACCCCGGCAGTTGCTCCTGAACAGGCCAGGATCTCCTCTGTCTTTTCATCTTCGATTGGGAGGATGGTTTTGGCCAGAAGGGGGGGCAGGGCGCCCTTGGAGAGGTCGGCGAGCCAGCCTGAGAGGGCGAGGGCGGGGCTTTTGGTACTCTGGAAGAGGTTGGCTGCGCCGACGTTTTTTGATCCGGTTTTCTTGAGGTCTATATTTTTTTTCTTTGCGAGGAGGGCCACGAAGGGCACCGAGCCGTAGAGGTAGCTCAACAGGGCGTACGCTCCGATCCCGGCGGCCTTTTTCGCATCGTACTCCATAGCCCGTCCTGGTCAGTATATCCTCTGATTTTCGGGCGTTCACGACGAACTACTTTTTGAGAGAGGTGATCTGTTTGAAGAGAATCCCAGAAATGCTCCGGCGCAAAACGCTCGAGATGCACGGCGTGGAGATCTTCCCCGGCATAGGAACCCCGTTCAGCCAGACGAGCAGGTTCGGTGCCGTCTTCGTCGCCGCCTGCGAGGGTCTCGACGCCACGAGGTTCCTCGGCTGGATAAACTACACCCCGATCTTCTTCGAACCGGGAACCGTCTGCTCGGTCATCGGCGGCGGCTGGGCCGTCTTCTCCGGCTCCTCACTCCCCGTCTTCGGCGGGTTCGGCAGAGGGAGCGTCTCCTGGAACCGCAACGGCAAGCTGGCCCTCGCAGAGATCACACTGCTCCACGGCTCCTCGACGACAGGTCAAGTCCACGCCATCTTGAACCATTTCCCTTTCCCGCCCGCTCCACCCACCATAGAAGGAACCGTCCGGTTCTTCTGAATCCAATGAATTTCCGAGAATCGTACTTATCGGAAATTCAAGCGACGCGGTAGCGGGCGTAGCGGGGCAGGGCGTGGTTTGGGATGGAGACGTCGAGGAGGGTTCCTCTTTCGAGGGGCTTTTGGGAGTGGACGATCGCCCGTTCGTAGAGGGTTGAGACGAGCTGGTAGTCGGAGTGTGGGATGAGGAGCTCGAGGCGCTCCATGCGCTCGGAGAGCCTGGAGTATATCCGGTCGAGGAGTTCACGGGGGTTTCTCAGGGCGCTGAGGAGCGTGGCGGAGGGATATCTGGTCTTTAGTGCTTTGATCTCGTGCGGTTTCAGGCGGTCGATCTTGTTGAGGCACAGGATGACATCTTCCTCCTCTGGTGCGGGATCCAGGCCCGAGAGCGTCTCTCTCACGACCGCTACCTCCTCGTCCAGGAACGGGCTCGACGCGTCGGCGCAGACGACGAGCACGTCGGCGTCCGCCGCCGCCTCGAGGGTGCTCTCGAAGGAGTGTACGAGCTGGGTCGGTAGCTTGCGTATGAAGCCCACCGTGTCCGTCATCAGGATGTCCGGGTTCCCTTCGGTTCCCCGCACGATCCTGGTGGAGGTCTCGAGCGTCTCGAAGAGCCTGTCGGCGGTAGACCCTTCGGAGGAACTCAGGGCGTTCAGCAGCGTCGTCTTGCCGGCGTTCGTGTAGCCCACGAGCGAGACGGACGGTATCCTGAGCCTCTCTCGGGACTCCCTCCTCACCCTTCTGGATCTTCGTTCCTGCTCGAGCCTTCTGCGTATGGTCCTCATCCTGTTGCGGATGAGCCTCCTGTCGTACTCCAGCTGCTGCTCGCCGGGTCCCCTAGTGCCCACGCCGCCTCCGAGTCGGCTGAGCGCCCCGTTCCTCCCCTTCACCCTCGGGAGCCTGTACTCCAGGTCCGCAAGCTCCACCTCCAGCTTGCTCGCCCGGTCCCTCGCGTGGGCCTCGAATATCCTTATGATGAGCTCGGTCCTGTCCACGACGCTCGCCCCGCAGTCCCTCTCGAGGGCCCTCGCCTGGGATGCGCTGAGCTCGTCGTCCGTGATCACCATCCCCGCGCCGCCCTCCTCGACAAGAGACCTCAGCTCCGCGCGTTTGCCGCTCCCGAGGTATCCGATGGGGTCACGCCGGCTCTGTTCCAGGGTGCCTACAACCTCCACCCCGAGCGTCCTCGCCAGGCTCGCCAGCTCCTCGAGGTATCTGTCCTCTCCGGCGCCGACCAGGACGGCCCTCACGTCCCCGTCCATGGTACCGCCCTTCCCATCATCTCCGAGGCGCTTTCGGCCACCAGGACCTCCGCCTTCCCTGACAGGCTCCGGGCCAGTTTGTCGAACCACCGTATCTGTCTCCTCGCCATCCGGCGCGTTCTCGCCGCTATTCTCCGGCGGGCTTCCTCCCGGGGGATCTCACCCTTCACCACCCCGAGCAACTCCCGGACTCCTATGGACCCCATCACCTGCTCGCTCACCGGCTCGCCGCCCCTCACCATGTCGTATATCTTCTCCGCCTCTTCGAGGCCTTCCCGGGCTATCCGCGTCGAGCGGCGTTCGATCATCTCGTCCAGCATCTCCCTGTCGGGTCGGAGGTAGACGAGCGTCGTGTCGTACCTGAGATCCCCCTCCCATATCGAGCCTTCGGTCTTTGCCCCGATTAGCGAGAGCTCTATCTTTCTGGTCTCCCTCCTCTCGTTCTCGGATCCCCTGGCGAGCGCTCTGGCCCTCTTCCTCAGCCCTTCCTCCACCCTGGGCCAGAGTTGGATCTCGAGCAGCACGGCGTTCAGGTACATGCCCGTGCCCGCGTCTAGCACCAGGAGCGGCAGCTCTCGTTCCAGCCTGCGGACGGCCTCCCTGTGCAGCGCCACGTTCCACTCTTCGGTCACGCTGATGATTCCTACCAGGTTGGCCTCTCTCCGGCGTCTCTGGTTGGTTATGCTCGGTATCTCCCGGTAGACCTGCATCGAGTCCACGACCGTGGCGTTGGTGGAGAGCATGCCCGCCAGGTGATCCGCGAGGTCGCTCTTCCCGCTCGCCGTGGGACCGCATACGGCTATCGCCTTTTTTCTTCCCTCAGATCTCCTCTGCATACAGGACGTGCGGTCCGGCGGAGTTCACCCTCGCCCTCACGTACTCTCCGGGTGAGGCGTCGGTCTCGACGTGCACGGCGTGTCCGCTCCAGGTCTCTCCTATCGCGATGCCATCCTCTCCCCTGGGGTGCCGGATGTAGATCTCTTCTTCCGCTCCTATCTTCTCTCTGTTCCTCTTGAGCGCGTTGCCCTCGACCGCCCGGAGTATTTCGAGGAACCTCCTCTGTACCACTTCTTCCGGCACCCTGCCCGGCATCTCCGCGGCCTCCGTGCCTCTCCTCGGCGAGAACTTGAAGATGTAGGCTGCGTCGAAGCCGCAGTCTTCGACCAGCTCGAGCGTCCTCTGATGGTCTTCCTCCGTCTCTCCCGGGTGCCCGACTATTATGTCCGTGGAGAGCGTGCCGTCCGGGACGTTCTCCCTGAAGACTTCTATCTTCCTCCTGTACCTCTCTGCCTTGTACCCTCTGTGCATCATCTTCAGCATCCGGTCCGACCCCGACTGGACCGGCAGGTGGAGCCTCTTCACTATGTTGTCCTTCCTGCCGATCAGCTCCAGCGTCCTGTCCTCCATGTTCGATGGGTGGCTGGTCGTGAACCATACCCTGGGTGCGATCTCGGAGACCCGCTCCAGCAGATCGCAGAACCTTAGCCCCTTCTGCCTCCAGGCATCCACCGTCTGCCCGAGGAGGGTTATGTACTTCGTCCCGCTCTCCACCAGCTCTTCGACCTCTCCGAGCACGTTCTCCAGCGGCCTGCAGATCATCCTTCCCCTCACCGTCGGGACGATGCAGTAGCTGCACTGGTAGTTGCAGCCGGTCATTATCGTGACGAACGCGCTGTGCTGCCCTCTCATCCCCGGCAGGTCCGGCGTGAAGGTCTCTTCCATGTTGGGCAGCCCTATGAAGCTGGCGAGCTCGTAGGTGTTATGGGTGCCGAGGACGAGGTCTATCCCGTACTGCTCTTTTAGCTCTCCGCCCTCCTCTGCAGCCCCTATGCAACCCGTGAGCGCCACCTTCTTCACTTTCCCTTCCCTCTTGAGCCTGTTTAGCTCCCCCAGGTGGCCCCTCACCCTGTCCACCGCGTTCTCCCTCACGTAGCAGGTGTTGAGTATCACGAGGTCCGCGTCCTCGTACCGCTCGACCTCTTCGTACCCTGCTTCGAGTAGCATCCGGCGCATCCTGTCGGAGTCGTGGACGTTCATCTGGCATCCGAACGTTCTTATGCACGCCGTTTGGTTCTGGTTCTTCGTCGGGTTCGTCTTGGTATTATTCATATTCATCCTCTGGCTCGTAGAATCTCGCCTTCAGCGTCAGGATACCCGGCCGGCTCTCCGCCTCGATGGACTCGAGTCTAACATAGCGGGCAGAGGCAGCCTCAGAGAGCAGGCCGCTCAGTCTCTCCATCTCCTCCCGATCAAGGATCACCTCAGGAAGAGTATTACGGGGTTCCGGATCTTCTCCTCCCCTCCCTCTTCTCCTCCCTCTCCGCCCGGGTTCCTCCCACGATACCCTGCGCGCAGGCTCTACTTCTCCTCTCATGATCCTCTGAACCGTGCGCAGGGAGACCCTCAACCCGAGCGAGCGCGCCTCCTCCAGTACCTTGGTCGTCTTCCCGTCCTTCCCATCCCTGCTGGTTTGTATTATACGGTTTTGTAAGAGGGAGGCGAGGATGGCTGAAGGGGTTCCGTAGTGGAGGTACAGGTAGGGTGCATGGAGGAGGAAAGAGCGGAGCGTGGCGATGAGGTTGGCTCTGGATGGTCTGCTCTCGGACTGGAGGGAGCGTTCGGGGAGGTGGGTGGTATCCAGGGTGACGGAGAAAGAGGTTGGGGAGGAAGGAGAGACGAGGCGGGCCTCGACGGCGGCCTCCCTTATGTGGTAGAGGGAGAGCCCGGAACCGTGAGGAGGTTCTCCGGGGACGGTGGCGACGGGGTCGAGGTGCCGGGAAGTCACGCCCGGCTCGAAGATCAGGTCGGCGTAAGGCTCCGGCACCCCCCGGCCGTCGTCGATGACGACGAGGGTCCGGTAGCGGCGGGCCCGGAGGGTGGAGGCGACGAAGACGTTTTGGGCTCCGGCGTCGCGTGCGTTGCGCACGAGCTCTCTCAGGACGGCCTCGACCGAGTCGATGCGCGAGGGGGCCCGGCGGTGGCCCTCCGGACCGCCGAGCCGGGCGAACCCGCCGCCGAGATCCCGGTAGGGAGAATCCAACGACCGCCTCCCTTTTTAGTGGGCGACCTCCGAGACCCGGCTCTCGCGGATGACGGTCACCTTGATCTGCCCGGGGTATTCCAGTTCGGTTTCTATCTGGCGGCTGATATCGTAGGCGAGCTTGGCGGCTATGCGGTCGTCCACCTCCGCCGGCTGGACCATTACCCGGATCTCCCGCCCGGCCTGGATGGCGTAGGCCTTGTCCACGCCCCGGTGGGAGAGCGCGATGTCCTCCAGGTTGCGCAGCCTCTCCAGGTAGGTCTCGGTCGACTCCCTGCGGGCACCGGGCCTCGCCGCCGAGACCGCATCGGCTGTGGCCACGAGGACGTCCTCCACGCTCTCCATCTCGATCTCGTGGTGATGAGCGGAGATCGCGCGCACCACCTCCTCCGATTCGCCGCATTTCCTCGCGAACCGGCCCCCTATGAGGGCGTGGGTCCCCTCGACCTCGTGGTCCATCGCCTTCCCGATATCGTGCAGCAGGCCGGCCCTGCGCGCCACCTTCACGTTGGCCCCCAGCTCATGGGCCATCATGCCGCAGAGGTTCGCCACCTCGACCGAGTGGGCGAGCACGTTCTGACCGTAGGAGGTACGGTATTTGAGCGCCCCCAGAAGACGCACGAGGTCACCGTGCATCCCGCCCCCCACCTTCGCGTCGTACATCGCCCGCCGGCCGGCGCTCCTCATCTCCTTCTCCACGTCCTTCCGGGCCCGGGCGACGACCTGCTCGATCCGGCCGGGGTGGATCCTGCCGTCCTCGACCAGACGCTCCATGGCGACCCGGGCAACCTCCCGTCTCACCGGGTCGAAGCAGGAGATGACGACCGTCTCCGGCGTGTCGTCGATGATCACGTCGACCCCGGTGTTCGCCTCGAAGGCGCGTATGTTGCGGCCCTCCCGACCTATGATCCGCCCCTTCATGTCGTCCGAGGGCAGCGCGACCGTCTTCACCGTAGATTCGGAGGTCAGCTCCGAAGCGAGCCGCTCCATCGTGGTCGAGATGATCCTGCGCGCCTCCATCTCGGCCCTCTCTTCGGCCTCGAGCGTACGATCCCGGACCATCCTCCCCATCCTGTCTTCGAGCTCCGCCTCGAGCCCGCTCAGCAGCCGCCGCTCGGCCTCGCCCCTGCTCAGGCCGGAGATCTCCTCCAGAACCTTCAGCTGCTCAGCCTCACGCTCGGCGAGCTCCTGGCGCTTCCTCTCCAGCGCCTCGTCGCGCCGCGAAAGCTCGCGCCTGCGCTCGTCCAGTTCCTCTTCCCGCCGATCGAGCGAGGCATCACGGTTGTTAAGCCGCTCCTCCAGCCGCGATAGCTCGGCCCGCCGCTCCCGCAACTCCGCCTCGACTTCGTCTTTGATCCGGAGCGAGGCCTCCTTGGCCGAAAGCGTGGCCTCGCGCTTTATGTTCTCGGCCTCCCTGCGCGCCTCCTGCAGGATCTCCGCGGCCTCGGCACGGGCCCGACCACGCCGCGAGCGCTCGCGCGCCCGCCAGAAGACGTAGCCGGCGCCGATGCCGGCCATGAGGCCGATCAACAGCCCCAGAATCGGCATTAACACGTTCATAGATTGTCCTCCAAGGGACCGCCAGAGAGGCGGTCACCCGCTCCAAGCCGTCTTGACTACACACTTGCTCCGAGAGAGGTCCCCGGTGGCCTCACTCAGCGGGGGTCGCCGAGATATTCCCGCGCCACCTCGGCGCAAACCTCAGCCGGATACCCCCGCCGCCTCAGGAAACCGTGAACCCGACGCGCGAGGGCGTCGGATCTCTCCCCAGTATTATAGCGCCGCGCCGCGAGAACGCGGGCCTCCTCCAGCTCGGATACCTCCGCGTATTCCCGGCCGATCGCTTCTTCGGCGGTCTCCCGGCTCACCCCGAGCCGGAGCAGGTCGGAGAAGGCCCTCCGCCTGCCGTACCCTCTCCCGGCCCGCTCCCGAGCGAGCCTGCGCGCGAAAGCGGCATCGTCGAGATACCCCATCTTCGTGAGCTCCTCGACGACGTCCTCGACCACCTCCTCGTGGTGCCCGAAGCGCCTCAGCCTCCGGACCACCTCGAGCCGCGAACGGTCCCTGTGGGCGAGCAACCTCAGCGCCCGGTCCATCGCCAGCGGCCGCTCGTACTCGATCAACCGCTCCCGACGAACCTCGACCCCCTCCCGTAACCCCTCGCGCACCACGGCCTCGGCCGAAACCTCCCCCCACCTCTCCCCCTCCAGATAAACCAGGGCCCTCCTGCGCCCGACCTCGAGCCCGGTCACCCGGGGCAAGGATCACTCACCGCCGGAGAACGAGTCCTCCTCCGAACCGGAGGATCCCCTCGCACGATCGAGCCCCAGCCTGCCGTAGATGTCCGCCACGATCCGCTCACGCACCTCGGGGTTCTCCTTGAGAAACTTCCGCGCGTTCTCCCTTCCCTGCCCGAGACGCTCCTCACCGTAAGCGAACCAGGCCCCGGACTTCTGTATGACCCCCTGCTCGATGCCCACGTCGAGCAGGCTCCCCTCCTTCGAGATGCCCTCGCCGTACATGATGTCGAACTCAACCGTCTTGAACGGCGGCGCCACCTTGTTCTTCACTATCTTTACCCGCGTCTGGCTGCCCACCGTCTCGTTGCCGTCCTTCAGTGCCCCTATACGCCTTATGTCCAGCCTGACGCTCGAGTAGAACTTCAGTGCGCGCCCGCCGGGTGTGGTCTCCGGAGACCCGAACATCACCCCGATCTTCTCGCGCAGCTGGTTGATGAACACCGCAGTGGTGCCCGAACGCGCCAGGGAACCGGAGAGCTTCCTCAACGCCTGGCTCATCAGACGCGCCTGCAACCCGACGTGGGAATCCCCCATCTCACCCTCAATCTCAGCTCTAGGTACGAGGGCGGCGACGGAATCGACCACGAGGACGTCGAGTGCCCCGGAGCGGACGAGGGTATCTGCTATCTCCAGCGCCTGCTCGCCGTTGTCCGGCTGGGAGAAGTAGAGGTCGTCGAGGTTGACGCCGATGGCTTCGGCGTAGGTGGGATCCAGGGCGTGCTCGGCGTCCACGAAGGCTGCGAGGCCGCCCTCCTTCTGAGCCTCGGCTATGATGTGCAGGGCGAGGGTGGTCTTCCCGCTCGACTCCGGGCCGAAGATCTCCACTATCCTCCCCCGTGGCACGCCACCGACACCGAGCGCGAGGTCCAGCGCGAGCGCCCCGGTGGAGATCGAGGGGATGCGCTGCATCTCCCGATCCCCCATGCGCATGATCGAACCCTTGCCAAACTGGCGCTCTATCTGTGCTACGGCCGCGCCGATCGCTTTGGTCTTGTCCAATATAGAAGTCCTCCAGGATGTCTCTCGGGTGCACGACAGATTATACGTGGCGCCCGGACTCCTCCCAAGACGCCATCCCTTCTCTAGGAAGAGCCCGCCTGCTTGAGCGTGAAGGTTCGGGTGAGGACCTGCCCCATCTCACCGAGGGCCCCGTAATTCTGACCGTTTATCCTGACCTTCACCGCCCCGGCGTTGCCGCTGGTTATGCTGATCTCGTGCCGGGCCGTAAACGTCCTGGAAAAACCGGGCTCGACCGTCTGGACGAAGACCACCTTGCCATCGCTCTTTATCTCCAGCCAGGAAGGCCCTCCGGAGACGTCGAGCCTGGCCTCGAGCGCCCGGGTCGTCACCTCCCCGCTGCTCCCTCCGGCGGGCTGTTTGCCACCCTGGCCGGAGCGAGAAGCGTTCTGCTGTTGCTTGGCGGGATGCGCCGCTCCCCCACCACCCTGCCCTCCGGAGGCCCCCGGCGAGTAAGAAGCCTTACCTATGTAGTAAAAAGCGGCGACGACGGCGAAGAGCAACACGACGGCGAAGATCGGAAGGGCCACGGAGGTGCCGGAGAAACGCCTCCCCCTCTCGGCTTCCCTGATCCCTTCGGAAGAAACCAGGGGTGGAGCGGGATGCTCCACCGAAACCTCGCCGGACAGGATTGGATCGTCCTCACCATCACCCTGATGCGCGGCTTGATACTCACGCATCCTGCGCGCGTACTCCTCGCCGTCCAGACCGAGATGGTCGGCGTAGGTCCTCACGAACCCCCGCACGTAGACCGGAGCAGGCATGACCCCGTAGTCCTCCCGCTCGATTCCCTCCAGGTAACGGCGGCGGATCTTCGTCGCCCGCTCGACATCCTCCAGCGAGAGGCCCAGCTCCTCACGGGCACGTCTCAGCTCCTCCCCGATGCCTGCCCCGTCTCGGGCCCCGGAAGACCCGCGCTCCCATCCGCTCATCTCATCCAAAGAATATCACAGGAGTTTCCATCAGCCTTCGGCGCCCTTTTCCTCTCCCTCGACTTCACGGTCACCCTCCGGCTCTCCACCGAAGATCGTCGGGAGATCGGCCTCCCCAGCCACCACGGCCCGGCTCTTGGAGCCTTCGTAAGGCCCGACGACGCCTTTGCGTTCCAGCGCGTCTATTATTCGGCCCGCCCTCGAGTACCCCACCCTGAAGCGGCGCTGGATCGCGCTGACGGAGGCCTGGCGGGTCGTCACGACGAAGTTCGCCGCCTCCGGAAGGAGTTCGTCTTCCGGTTCCCCATCCTCCGGCTCCGATGCGGTGGGCTGGGTCACCTCTTCGATGTAGCGGGCGGAGGCACGTTCGGCGCAGGCGGAGACGACCCTCTCCACCTCGGCCTCGGAGATGAAGGCGCCCTGCACCCGCGACGGCCTGAGGGCCGTGACGGGCTTGAAGAGCATGTCACCCCGCCCCAGGAGGGCCTCCGCGCCCGGGGTGTCGAGGATCACGCGGGAGTCGACCTGGCTGGAGACGGCGAAGGCGATCCTGCTCGGCACGTTGGACTTTATCATCCCGGTTATCACGTCGACGCTGGGACGCTGGGTGGCCACGACGAGGTGTATGCCGACCGCGCGGGCTTTCTGCGCGAGCCTTATGACCGCGTCCTCGACCTTCGCAGCGGCGCTCATCATGAGGTCGGCCAGCTCGTCTATCACCACCACGACGTAGGGGAGCTGCTTCTCGGCCCGGCTGTTGTAACCATCGAGAGATCTGGTCCCGAACTCCTCGAGTATCTCGTAGCGGCGCTCCATCTCGGCCACGGCCCAGGAGAGCGCGTTGGAGGCCTTCTTCACGTCGGTGACGACGGGCGTGATCAGGTGCGGAACCCGCGCGAACTGGGAGAACTCGACCCTCTTGGGGTCTATGAG
>Ga0207747_1002186_pt1 | contig 11429 bp, 10 predicted proteins | sample HigsolmetaGSP11D_FD_184839 | JGI IMG/M metagenome (GOLD analysis project Ga0207747, IMG submission 184839) | High solid enriched microbial communities from the Joint BioEnergy Institute, USA - SP1-1-D (SPAdes) | ecosystem: Engineered > Bioreactor > SSF (Solid state fermentation) > Aerobic >...
CCGCGTCTTTTCGCTGATTCTGCCGGAGTTATTGATAACTCTCGACACGGTCATGGCCGATACGTTCGCCCGCTCGGCAATATCGTAAATCGTGACCATCCGCAAGCTCCTTCCCCATGCACACCCTGTCGTCCCCGCGCGTCCGGCAAGCAATCGGCGTCGCATCGGGGCCGAATATGACATCATTTTCTGCAAAAATCGCGCCGCGGCGCGCGCCTGCTCCTATCTTACCCAAATCGAGCATTGACAGCAAGACGCAACGTTGTTACTTTAGAGTTATCGGTAACACCATTTCCCGAATGGAGGGATTCATTCATGGCAGATTTGCAGACGAGGTGGCAGGGCGGTTTTCCGAAGATCGGCATTCGGCCGACGATCGACGGACGGCGCAAGGGCGTCCGCGAATCGCTCGAAGAGCAGACGATGAACATGGCCAAAGCGGTGGCGGCGCTGCTCAGCGAAAATTTGCGGTACCCGAACGGACAGCCGGTGGAATGCGTCATTTCCGACACATGCATCGGCGGCGTGGCGGAGGCGGCCGCGTCGGCGGAGAAGTTCCGGAAGGAGGGCGTCGGCGTTTCGATCACGGTCACCCCATGCTGGTGCTACGGCACGGAAACGATGGACATGGACCCGACGATTCCGAAGGCGGTGTGGGGGTTCAACGGGACGGAGCGTCCGGGCGCGGTTTATTTGGCTGCCGTGCTGTCCGCCTACGCGCAAAAAGGGCTTCCCGCCTTCGGCATCTACGGGGAGGAAGTGCAGGACGCTGGCGACACGCGGGTGCCCGACGACGTCAAGGGCAAGCTGCTCGGCTTCGCGAAGGCCGGTCTGGCCGTCGCCTACATGCGCGGCAAGTCGTATCTGTCGATGGGCTCCGTGTCGATGGGCATCGCCGGATCGATCGTGAACGATACGTTTTTCCAGGAATACTTGGGGATGCGCAACGAATACGTCGACATGTCGGAATTCGTCCGCCGCATGGACGAACATATTTACGATCCCGTCGAATATGAGAAAGCGCTTGCTTGGGTCAAGAAAAACTGCATCGAAGGGCCGGACAACAACCCGCCGCAACTGCAGAAGTCCCGCGAGAGCAAGGACCGCGATTGGGAAACCGTCGTCAAGATGGCGATCATCGCCCGCGACCTGATGGTCGGCAACCCGCGGCTCGCCGAGCTCGGCTTCGGCGAAGAGGCGCTCGGGCACAACTCCCTTGTCTCCGGGTTCCAGGGCCAGCGGCAATGGACGGACCACTTCCCGAACGGCGACTTCCTCGAGGCGATTCTCAACTCCTCGTTCGACTGGAACGGCATCCGCGCGCCTTACCTGGTGGCGACCGAGAACGACAGCCTGAACGGCGTCGTCATGTTGTTTGGCTATTTGCTGACGAACACGGCGCAAATCTTCGCCGACGTCCGCACGTACTGGAGCCCGGATTCGGTGGAACGCGTCACCGGCCACAAGCTGTCCGGCGCGGCCGCCGGAGGCCTGTTGCACCTGATCAATTCCGGCGCGGCCGCGCTCGACGGCACGGGCGAACAAACCCGCGACGGCAAGCCGGCGATGAAGCCGTTCTGGGAGATCGGCGAGGACGAGGCGCAGAAGTGCCTGAACGCCACCTCCTGGCGGCCGGCGTCGGTCGAATATTTCCGCGGAGGCGGCTTCTCGTCCGACTTCCTCACGCGCGGCGGCATGCCGATGACGATGTCGCGGCTCAACCTGGTCAAGGGGCTCGGGCCGGTGCTGCAAATCGCCGAAGGCTGGTCAGTGGATCTGCCGCAAGAGGTGCACGACAAACTCGACAAGCGAACCGACCCGACGTGGCCGACCACTTGGTTCGCGCCGATTCTGACGGGCAAGGGCGCATTCCGCTCGGTGTACGACGTGATGGACAACTGGGGGGCGAACCACGGCTCGATCAGCTACGGCCATATCGGCCACGATCTGATTACGCTGGCGTCGATGCTCCGCATTCCGGTCAGCATGCATAACGTCTCCGAAGAGCGGATTTTCCGCCCGCGCGCCTGGGGGCTGTTCGGCACCGACCATCCGGAGAGCGCCGACTTCAGGGCCTGCGCTAACTTCGGCCCGCTGTACAAATAAGAGGAGGCTGAGCAGATGAGCAGCCAGGATATCCGCAACGAACTGTGCCGGTACGCTCGGAAAACGGTGGCGAACAAGCTCGTCGTCGGGCCGGGAGGCAATATTAGCGCGAAGCACGAGGGGAAGATGTATTTGTCTCCGAGCGGCTTCGCCCTCGATGAGATCGCGCCGGAGCAGTGGGTCGAGGTCGATATCGAGACGGGCGAAATCACCGACATCGGTCTCAGGCCGTCTTCCGAAGTGCTGATGCACCTGTACGCCTATCGGGTCAACCCGAGCATCGGCGCCATCGTGCATACGCATCCGCCCTACTGCATCGCGTTTACGCTTGTCGGGCAGGAACTGCCGGTCATGTTCCCCGATCAGGCGGCGCTCGTCGGCAAGACGACGTACGTGCCGTACGTGCTGCCGACGACCGACAAGCTCGCCGACGCGGTCGCCGCCAAGGTGAGCGAATTCAGCACGATTCTGCTCGGCAATCACGGTCTGGTGACGACGGGGCGCAACCTCCGGGAAGCTTATTACCGCACCGAGGTCGTCGAAGAGAGCGCCAAAATTTATTTGATCGCCAGCGCCATCCGCCCGCCGAAGGCGCTGACCGACGAGGAATACCGGGAGATCGCCTCGCTGGAGAGCGAGGCATACCGGATTGAGCTGCTTCAGAAAATGAAGTGATCGCGCGCAAGGGAGGAGGACCTGAGCATGACGGAGGGGACAACCGCCGCGGCGCTGGCCTTTGACCTGGGGGCGAGCAGCGGCCGGGCGCTGATCGGCGAGCTGCTCGACACGGACGGCCGGCGCGCGCTTCGGGTGACGGAGATCCACCGCTTCCCCAACGGTGCGGTCCAGATCGGACGCCATCTGCATTGGGACGTGCTCCGGCTGTTCGAAGAGATCAAGCAAGGGATTCGCCACGCGTTCCGCTCGGGCTACGCGCCAACGACGCTCGGCATCGACACGTGGGGCGTCGACTTCGGGCTGCTGGACGCGAACGGAGAGCTGCTCGGCGATCCGTATCATTACCGCGATCCGCAGACCGACGGGCTGATCGAGGAAGTCGCCGGCATCGTCGGCGGCCGGGAAGAACTGTTCCGGCATGGCGGGCTGCAGTTAATGCCGTTCAATACAATCTATCAGCTGTACGCCATGCGCAAGGCCCGCTCCCCGAAGCTGGACGCGGCCCGGACGCTCTTGCTTACGCCCGATCTGCTCGCCTACTGGCTGACCGGGGTAAAAACTTGCGAGTTCACGATGGCGACGACGACCCAACTGCTTCACCCGAAGACGCGGCAATGGAACGACGAGCTGATGCAAAGGCTCGGCATTCCGCGGGAACTGTTCCTCGATCCGATCCGACCGGGGACGACGATCGGGCCGCTCGCTCCTGCGGTCTGCGAGGAACTCGGCGTGCCGGCGATCTCGGTCGTCGCCGTCGGCACGCACGACACCGAGTCGGCCGTCGCCGCTGTCCCCGCGCAGGAGACGGAATTCGCTTATTTGGTCTGCGGCACGTGGTCGCTCATCGGCACCGAGCTCGCGGAGCCGTCGCTCACGCCGGAGACGATGGAAGCCGAGTTTTCCAATGAAGGCGGCGTCGGCGATACGTACCAGTTGCTCAAAAACATTATGGGCTTGTGGATTCTGCAGGAATGCAAGCGGGAGTGGGACGGGGACGGGCCCGAGATGCCGTACGAACGGCTCATTGCGGAAGCGGAAGCCGCAAGGCCGCTGCGCTCCCTGATCGATCCGGACGACGCGCGCTTCTATGCGCCGGGCGGAATGAACGAGAAGGTGCGTTCTTATTGCGCCGAGACGGGCCAGCCGGTGCCGCAAGCCGCGGGCGAGATCGCGCGCTGCGTCCTCGAGAGCTTGGCGCTGCGGTACCGGCAGGCGCTGGAGCAAGCGGAGCGCGTGACCGGACGCACGTTCGGCGCGCTTCATATGGTCGGAGGCGGCATCCGGAACCGGCTGTTGTGCCGCATGACCGCCGCCGCGATTCGGCGCCCGGTGCTGGCCGGCCCGGTGGAGGCGAGCGCCGTCGGCAACATGCTGCTGCAGCTGATCTCCGGCGGTCAAGTCCGGGACTTGGCGGAAGCGCGCTCGCTCGTCGCCGCGTCGTTCCCGGTCGAACGCTACGAGCCGTCGGCGGAGTCCGGATGGGACGAAGCCTATCGCCTCTTCAAGAATCTGCGCCATGACCGGGATTAAGACGCCCGGCGCTTCGGGCCGGCGTCCGTTGCCGGTCCGCACACAAACCGCCTGCCGAACCGTTCGGCAGGCGGTTTGTGCATATTGCGCCGCGCCGATCTTGACGTCAGAGCGGTCGCTCCTATCCAGAAGCATGATCGCCCAAGCCGGGCAGTCCGTTTGTGCATGCCCGGCTTGGGCGATTGGCATCCTAGAGGGGAACAGACCGGGGTATTCACCTCATTTATGACGCTCTAAATAATTATTAATTGTGTCATAATTCATTCTATGATATACCATATTTAGCTTGCCTGTTCTCAACAAAAAAACGATCGAGGAGTGAAAGCGACATGAAGTTTTTTCTGGACACCGGCAATGTCGACGAGATCAAGCGCATCGTGAAGCTCGGCCTGGTGGACGGCGTGACGACCAACCCGTCGCTGATCGCCAAGGAAGGGCGCGACTTCAAGCAGGTCATTCAGGAGATATGCAGCATCGTCTCCGGCCCCGTCAGCGCCGAAGTCATCAGCCTCGATGTCGACGGGATGCTGAAGGAAGCGCACGAGATCGCCACCTGGGCGCCGAACGTCATGATCAAGCTGCCGATGACCGAAGCCGGCCTTGAAGCGACGCACCGCTTGTCCCAAGAAGGGATCAAGACCAACGTGACGCTGATCTTCACCGTGGCGCAAGGGCTGATGGCCGCCAAGGCGGGCGCGACCGTCATCAGCCCGTTCGTCGGCCGCCTCGACGACATCGGCTCCGACGGATTGGAGCTCGTGCGCAATTTGCGCATGGTGCTCGACATGTACGATCTGCCGACGGAAATTATCGCCGCCAGCATCCGCAACCTCGGCCATGTCGAACAGGCGGCGCTCGCCGGCGCGCACATCGCCACCATTCCGGGCTCGCTGCTGCCGTCGCTGTGGAAGCATCCGCTGACGGACATCGGCATCGAGCGTTTTCTGAAGGATTGGGAGAAGATGTCCAAGGCGTGACGGCGGGAGAACGATTTGTTTCGCCTTACCCATCAGGGTTCACGCCCGAAATCCTAAGGAGGGAGCGGGTATCGAACTTACGCCGCGTCAGTTGGACATCGTCGATCTTGTCCAAAACAACGCTCCGATTACGGGAGAGCAAATCGCGGAGCTGCTCGGCGTCAGCCGTCCGACGATCCGGTCGGACTTGTCCGTTCTCGTCATGCTTCGGCTGATCGATGCCAAGCCGAAGGTCGGCTACTTCCCGGGGGAAGCGCTCAAGCCCGCGCGGGCCGTCTATTCTGCGCTGCAGCAATGGAAGGTGAAAGACCGGATGAGCCGCCCCGTCGTCGTGCGGGACGACGCCACCGTCGGCGACGCCGTCATCAGCCTGTTCGTCGACAACGTCGGCAGCCTGATCGTGACCGACGAGACCGGCCGGCTTGTCGGCATGGTGTCGCCGAAAGATCTGCTCAAGTTCACGCTCGGCCATCCGAACGCGGCGTCCTTGCCGATTCGGATGGCGATGACCAGGCACGCGCAGCTCGTGACGATCGGTCCCGACGACACCGTCCTGGAGGCGGCCCGCAAAATGATGGCCCATCAGGTGAACAGCCTGCCGGTCGTGCGGCCTTCCCGCGACGGGGACGGAGAAGGGGGCGCGGGGCGCGGCTTGGGCTTGGAAGTGATCGGCCGGATCACGAAAACAAACATTACGCAGGCGATGGTCGAATTGGCCTCGGATTTGTAGCAGGGCAGGGGGAGAAGCCGTGTCGTCGGACCGTCAAAAAATGATTTTCGTATGCTCGGACGCGGTGGGAGAAACGGCGGAAGCGGTGGCGCGGGCCACGGCGCGGCAATTCGCGACCGCGGTCGTCAAGATCAAGCGCTGCGGCGGCATCAAGCACGAGGACGAGGTTCGGGCCGTCGTCCGGGAAGCGGCGCAGGCGGGAGGGTTCATCGCATATACGCTCGTGCAGCCGGAATTGCGGGAGACGATGCGCGAGGAGGCGATTCGCGCGCAGGTGAAGGCGGTCGACGTGATGGGGCCGATGATGCAAGCTTTTATCGATACGTTCAACGATTCGCCCAAGCTCAAGCCCGGCCTTCTGCACGAGATGGACGACCACTACTTCCGCAAGATCGAAGCGGTCGAATTTGCGGTCCGCTGCGACGACGGCAAAGACGCACGCGGGCTCTTGCAGGCGCAGGTCGTGCTTATCGGCGTCTCGCGCACGTCCAAGACGCCGCTCAGCATCTATTTGGCCCACCAAGGCATTCGCACCGCCAATTACCCGATTGCGCCCGAAGTCAAGCCGCCCGACGAGCTGTTCGCGAAGGCGGACCGGCTGATTGTCGGACTGACGATGCAGCCGGAGCGGCTGCTCAAAATTCGAACCGAGCGGCTCAAATCGCTCGGCCTTCCCGTACAGGCGCACTACGCCTCGCTCGAGAGGATCGAGCGCGAGCTCGCCGTCGCCGCGGAGCTGATGGAGAAGCTCGGCTGTCCGGTCATCGACGTGACGGAGCGGGCGATCGAGGAAACGGCTGCGATCATTATGGAAAAATGGCTGAATTCGGCCGGATAACGGGGGAGAGGAACATGGAAAGAGAGCTTGCGCTGGAAATCGTGCGGGTGACCGAGCTGGCCGCCCTGGCGTCCGCGCCCTGGATGGGGCGCGGCGACAAGATGAGCGCCGACGGGGCGGCGACCGCCGCGATGCGGGCGATGTTCGACACCGTCTCGATCAAGGGGACGGTCGTCATCGGCGAAGGGGAAATGGACGAGGCGCCGATGCTCTACATCGGCGAGCAGGTCGGCAGCAGCCACGGGCCGGAGGTGGACGTCGCCGTCGATCCGCTCGAAGGCACCGAGATCGTCGCCAAGGGGCTGAACAATGCGATGTCCGTCATCGCCGTCGCCAATAAGGGGAACTTGCTTCACGCGCCGGATATGTACATGGAGAAGCTGGCCGTCGGCCCCGAGCTCGCCGGCAAGCTGAGCCTGACCGACCCGCTGGAGGAGACGCTGCACAAGGCGGCGTCGGCGCTGCATAAGAAGGTGTCCGACCTGACCGTCATGATTCTCGACCGCAGCCGGCACGAATCGGCGGTCAAGACGCTGCGCAAAGTCGGCGTCCGCATCAAGTTTCTGTCCGACGGAGACGTGGCGGGCGCGATGGCGCCGGCGTTCCCGGAGGCGGGCATCGACCTGTACGTCGGCTCCGGCGGCGCGCCCGAAGGCGTTCTGGCGGCTGCGGCGCTCAAGTGTCTGGGCGGCGAGCTGCAGGGAAGGCTCATGCCCGCGGACGCCAACGAGTACAACCGGTGCATCGCGATGGGCATCGCCGACCCGTACCGGGTGTTGACGATGGAGGACATGGTCGGCGGGGACGACGTCATCTTCGCGGCCACCGGCGTCACGCCCGGCGAATTCCTGGGCGGCGTGCGCTATTTGGCGGGCCAGCGGGCCGAGACGCATTCCATCGTCATGCGCGCGACGACCCGGACCATCCGCTTCATCCGCTCGCTTCACTATTTGCCGAACAAGGCGCTGCTGCGCGTCGAGCCGCAAGCGTGAGCTTCGGGCGTGCGTGCCGGGCCCGCAGGCGCCTGACCGCGGGAGCCGCCTGTGTCCGCAGGCGCTCAATCGCGGGAGCCGCCCGATCGCGTGCGAAGAGGCTGTCCCTCCGTCATATCGGGATGACTTGGGGGACAGCCTCTTCGCACGCGGCTTAAGCCCGCCGTCTGAGCGAATCGGCCGCCTGCAGCGGCAGCCGCACCGTGAACGTCGCTCCCTCGCCGGGCCGGCTGTCGACGGTAATTTCGCCTTCGTGCAAATCGACGATCTTCTTCACGATGGATAGCCCGAGCCCGCTTCCGCCGAGCGCGCGGCTGCGGGCTTTGTCGGCTTTGTAGAACCGTTCGAACAGATGGGGCAAGTCGGCCTCGGAGATGCCGATGCCGGTGTCGGCGAACGTCGCCTCGGCCCGGCCGTCGCGCGCGGCAAGACCGATCGAAAGCGTGCCGCCTTCCGGCGTGAACTTGATGCTGTTGTGCAGCAGGTTGCGCCAAACCTGGTTCAGCAGCTCCTCGTCCGCTTCCACCGACACTTCGTCGAGCTGGATGTCCATCTCCAGTTTTTTGCCGCTCCACAGCGGCTCGCAGCTGAGCACGGCCTGGCGGATTTGCCGGTCCAGCCGGAACGTGCCGAGCCGAAACGGCTGGCTGCGCGATTCCAGCGTCGTCAGCCGGATCAGGTTTTCGCTCATGCGGGACATGCGCTCGCTCTCGGTCTCGATAATTTTCAAATAATGGTCGCGGGCCGCCGGATCCATGTCTTCCTGGCGCAGCGCCTGGGCGAAGCCTTTGATCGCCGTGAGCGGCGACTGAATTTCGTTCCTGGCGCATCTGCTCCATCTGCCCGAGCTCGGCCGCCATCCGGTTCAAATTTTCCACCAATACGGAAAATTGCCCCGCATAGCGCGGATGGGCTTCGATGTTGATGTTGAAGTCGCCCTTCGACTGTTGAAGTCGCCCTTCGACATCCGCTGCATCGCGTCGACCATGGCCGTGAAGACGTTCGCGACGCGCTGCTCCGGACGGACGATCCAGCCGATGATCCTCATGCAGAGGCCGAACAGCAGGAGCGCGATCATCAGCGCCACATAGTCGCGCAGCGTGGGGTGAAGCTGGCCGTACGGCCAGTACGGTCCCAAGTAAACGGTCAAGTAATGGGCGGCCGTCCAGCAGAGCGTAAAAAAGCAAAAGAACGCCGTAACCGCGAACAATGCGTGGTACCAGCGCGTTTGGCGGCCTTCGAAATGCGGCGGCCGGGACGGCTGTTCCGCCCGGCTGTCCCGCAGCCGCTCCCGCAGCTCCCGCCGCTGGGCGATCATCCGCTCGCGCTGTTCCAGCAGGGCGCGGCGGTGAGCCAACTGGCGGATCTGCTGCTGCTCTCGGCGCTCCTGGCGAATCTCCCACCGGGTCAGCGGCCGCCGGGCTTGCCGCCCGTACGCCCGCTCCTCGTACCATTCGTAAAGCCGTCCTTCGTCGCTGTAAGGCCGCCTGTCGCGGAACCGTTCCTTGGCGAATCCTTCGCCGCCCGCCCCCGACCCCGGCCCGCCGGCAGGCGGAACGTTCGGCCCGCGGAGTTCGTCTGCGCCGGGCGAACCGTCCGGCCGCCGCCGCACGTCCGTCCAATCGTCCCGATCTTCTTCCTTCACGGCAGCACCTCCAGACGGTATCCGAGCCCGCGAATCGTCGTGATGCGGAAGCCGTGCTCATCTTCCGAGAACCGCTCGCGCAGCCGCTTGATGTGCACGTCGACCGTCCGTTCGTCCCCTTCGTAATCGTATCCCCAAATTTGCTCGATCAATTGCTCCCGGGAAAATGTCTTGCCCGGATAGCTCGCCAGCTTGTACAGCAGCTCGAACTCCTTCAGCGGCAGCGTGTGCGACGTCTCGCCGACCGTCAGCTCGTACGTCTTCCGGTTCAGATGCACCCGGCCGACCTGAACCTCCTGGGCGATCGCGATCTTGTAGCGCTTGAGCAGCGCCTTTACGCGCACGACCAGCTCGACCGGCTCGAACGGCTTCACCAGGTAGTCGTCGGTTCCGAGCTGGAACCCTTTGACCTTCTGCGCCGTCTCTCCCTTCGCCGTCAGCATGAGCAGCGGCATTTCATAATGTTCTCTCAGTTGCGAGCACAGCTCCCAGCCGTCCATATTCGGCATCATGACGTCCAGCACGACCAGGTCGACCTGGACCGATTCCAGCAGCTTCAGCGCCTCGACGCCGTCGCCGGCTTCCAGCATCTCGAAGCCTTCGCGGCGGAGAAACAGGGAGACCAGCTCGCGAATGTGCGGATCGTCGTCCACGACGAGCACTCGGGCCATCGGCTCCACCTCCATTATTCACCATCATAACGGTTTGCGGCTCGACTTCCCAGCGCGCCGGCCGCCAAAGCGGCAACTCCGGCACGGCCGGCAGCTTGTCGCCGGAGCCGGAGTCGAACCGCACTCTTGGGTCCCGGCGGGCAGCGTCCGGCTTCCACGGTCCCGGCGGCGGCCTTCTCTGGCGGCTGACCTCTGGCGGCGGATGTGGACGCGCCCGCGGCTTGCCGCCCGGTCCGCCCGGTCCGCCCAATTCGCCCAGTCCGTCCGGCGCGAGCTTATCATGCCGTTTTTTTGTGAACTGAATATGAATTTCTTTATGATACAATAAGAAGGCAAGAAAGGAGAGAGCCACCCGACGTGAACACCATCGCATCGCCGGTCCGGGGGCGCTTCGCTCCGACCCCTTCGGGCCGGCTGCATCTGGGCAATGCGCTGTCGGCGCTGCTGGCGTGGCTGGCGATCCGCGCCGCCGGCGGCGCGATGATTCTCCGATTGGAAGATCTGGATCGGGCACGCTGCAAGCCGGAATACGTCGCCCCGCTGCTCGCGGACCTGCGCTGGCTCGGGCTCGACTGGGACGAAGGACCGGACGTCGGCGGGCTGTGCGCCCCTTACGAGCAGAGCTTGCGCACGGAGCGCTACGTGGAAGCGCTGTGCGCGCTGGAACGGGACGGCCGCCTGTACCCGTGCTACTGCAGCCGCGCCGACCTGCTCGCCGCCAGCGCGCCGCACGGCCTGGCGTCGGAAGGCCCCGGCTGCGCGGGCGACTGCCGGCAGCTGACGGCGGCCGAGCGGGCGAAGCGGGCCGCTCGCAAGCAGCCGTCGCTGCGCTTTGCGATGCCGCTCCGCGAGTTCCCGTTCGACGACGGCATCGCCGGTCCGGTCCGCTATCCGGCCGGAGCCGGCGGCGACTTCGTCGTCAAGCGGGCGGACGGCGTCGTCGGCTATCAGCTGGCGGTCGTCGTCGACGACATCGCCATGGGCGTCACCGACGTGCTGCGGGGCTGGGATCTGCTCGATTCGACGCCGCGGCAGCTGGCGCTGTATGAGGCGCTCGGAGCCGCTCCGCCGCGCTTCGCGCACGGCCCGCTGCTGCTCGGGCCGGACGGGGCGCGGCTGGCGAAGCGGCACGGCGCCGTCTCGCTGGCCGAACTGCGCGAGCGGGGCGTCCGGGCGGAGAGGCTCGTCGGCTGGCTGGCCGCCCGGGCCGGGCTGCTCGATCGGTCGGAAGACGCGGCGACGGCGGAGCTGGTCGCGATTTG
>Ga0207747_1002189_pt1 | contig 11420 bp, 8 predicted proteins | sample HigsolmetaGSP11D_FD_184839 | JGI IMG/M metagenome (GOLD analysis project Ga0207747, IMG submission 184839) | High solid enriched microbial communities from the Joint BioEnergy Institute, USA - SP1-1-D (SPAdes) | ecosystem: Engineered > Bioreactor > SSF (Solid state fermentation) > Aerobic >...
ATTTGCTCCGCGATGATCTCCATTACGCTGTCCAATCGTTCCTGCTCCCGCCGAAGTTCCGGATTCATATCAAGCACTCCTTTAAAAAATGATGAAAAATGGGGGTTGACTGAAAGGGATTTATGCTATATAATTAGAATTGGGTTATTATGCTATAATTTATTACAACAAATGTGTCGCTACACTAATTTATCATAGTTTCGCGATTTTATCAATGGATGGAATGCTGCCGTTTGGGCCAAATGATTTCGGGCATTCTTTCCCGACTTTTACGGATGAATGGATTTAAAAACAGGCTAAACACATTGATTTTTCCTGCATACCAAAATAGAAAGAACTCCCCAAAACGCGATAATATCGCTGTTTTCGGGGAGTTTTTGTCTGTATAAATGTAAAAGTCGGGAGGGGAATTTTTTTATGGGCACAGCAAAAATATATTTCAAAAGTTTTGGTGATACATACGGTTCTACTGTTTTCTGCAGTAATCGAGTAAAGAAAGGCATAGAAATCCATAAAAATAAACGGAATGGGAATCACTGAAGTTTTCCATCCTGATCGAATAATAGCCTTTTCGGGGTAAAAGAAAGCTGCTTGAAAAGATGACATCCGCATTTTTTAATTCAATGCTCTTCCGTCCCATGCGGCCGGCAAAAGTCAGTTTTGATTTGAACGGCCATAGCGATCTCAGATTTTTTGCGGAACCTTCTAAAATGTTGGCAACAACCGGTCTTCCCGGATCCACACCGAAATCGAGCGATATATTCAGCTTCCCTTCATCTTCTGCAATTTCGAATAAAGGAATGATTAACAGATGATCTTCTGAGGCATAAAAGGAAAGGGTGATGCAGGTGCCGCTGTAAAGATGAAACATTAATCCCTTGGAATCCGTTGAACCCAGGCCGTAGGGGGATAATTCGTTTTCCTCCAACACGGACACAGCAAGATGATTGTCAGCGTCTCTGATTGTTATCCCGTATTCGTGCAAGGAAGGCAGAATCATTTGGTTGGCGCGGACTAAAAAGGGATGATAGGCGGCACCCAATCCGGCAAGGATTCCGGCGATCTTGGCCGCAAATACGGTATATCCTTTCGAATTGTAGTGTATATCGTCCGACTGTACCTCTTGATAAGGATAACTTATTATGAATTCTGTAGTATCAATAACAGGTATAAGATATTTTTTGCCCAATGCCCATACCGCTTGGCGGTAAGCTGCTCTTATCAGATCTTCTTCATTGGCGTGTTTGGGAGGGGTCAAAAGAATAATGGCGGATCCGAAATCGAGGATCTGTTCAATTAAGGCGCTCATGTCTTCGACATATTTGGTTATATTTTGTTGAACCACGTTCGGTACATAATCGTTAGTACACGAATCATTCGTTCCCAGCATGATGAAATGCAAATCGGCATTCGGATTGTTTTTCCACCTTTCTTTGGAGATCTCCGCCCAATCTCCGCTGTATCCGCGATTGATGATTTCGACCTTGCCGTTGCCGAAAATGATATTGCAAAATTCTTGCAGTGCTTCGGGATATGTTTTTCCCGCTTGTTCATGGTAAGAATACGCGCTCTTTTGCTCGCAGGTGGGATCACTCTTCGCCGGCCTTTTGTCCGGGCTTGTTGTGTCCTGGCCGTAGGTCATCGAATCCCCTTGGCAAACGATTCGAAATGGTTCGTGTTTCGCCATTTTTGCTAGTAATTTGGTAAAATACTGGATTTGTTTTCCCGGATAATCTTTAAATAAAGGGCGATTCAAATTTTTCATGAACTCGACCTCCCGTATAAGGGGTTTGTCCGGAATCCTTTTCGGACCGCTTATTTATGCCAAAGCAAAGAGTATAAACGCGCAAAATCACGGAGAAAGAAACAGTCAAATGTTCCTTTCTCCGCGACAGCTTCCAAAGTCCATTAATCTTCAGGAACAACACGCAGGTGAATCAATTCATTCCCTTTTAAAGAAATATTTACTGTATTATGAACAACTTTCATTTCTTTCACGGTTTCTTCCAGCGTATTGACAACTGCGGCATTTGCGATTTTTTTGTGGGGAAGTTCCAGACTGAAATCGCCGGGTTCCTTCGCTAAATTTCTCAATGTAACAATAAAACCATTTTTATCCTTTGCTGGTTTTATATATAGGGGCACTACATGATTACCCGTTACGTGAAGAAATTTGCCACTATCTTCGCGGGGACAGTGAACGGCCACATTCATCTCCGCAGAGCCTGCGGCGATCACCCCCAAATCATAAGCTGTTTTCGGATCAAATTGATCGAAAGGGGTCAATTCGTATTTGAATTGAACCCACCCCGGTTGACTGGCCCAAAAGTTGGTGTCCCAGTAATTGTTCATGGGCCAACATAAAAGAAGGGGATTTTCTTTTCTTGGAACCGAGTGGCTCTCTTTCCCGAAATTAAAATCTCCGATTTGAATCAGAGGCGCATCGGGGCATGCCAATGTGACTCCCTTTTTCCGGTCATATATGGAAACGGTCTGATCGACGGTGATCCAATCCCTGCAAACATTCCCCATTTGCTCCGCATCCAATTCCACAAACATGCCGGCAGTGTCGTAGTGGCAGCGCCAGTCTTTATTCAAGTTCAAAGGAAAGACGAAATATATGGATTCCGGCGAACGGATATCTTCTTTGTTTATGAAAGCTGAAAGTTCAATTCTCGGATGTAAGACCGAGAAGGTGATTTTTTGTGTTAGTTTCCGCATTCCCGGGGCATCCAATTCCAGCACATAGGACACTGTGTTTTTTCCGTTTTCAATCTGCCAATTTATTACCCTGTTGGCGCCTTCTCGCCTGTTTTTCCAACTATGGTTCCACACGCTGATGTTTTTGTTTCCTAAATCAATATCTCTAGGAAAGATGGTTGAGCGGTGATTCGGGTTTTTCAGCGGGTCGACGGTTTCTCTGACAAATTCAAAAAAGGTCCATTCGCTGTCTTCGTTGATCATTTTCCAATTTCTTCGTTTGTCTAACAGCTGGAGAATCCTTCCTGTTTTTGGATCAAAATTCATTTTGTAAAAAGGAGTTTCGACGGCGTTTTCCGTAACCGAATAATCGGCGCTTTCTTTCTGTTCCCCCGCAGTTTCCAAGGATTTAAAGGGAATTTTTCTCCAAGAATAAGGGGGGATTTCAACGGTTCCGAAATCCTTGTATTTCAGGTGATCTTTCGCATAGGGAAGATATTGTTTTATTCTCAGGTCCGCAAGATGCCTGCCTTCCGCAAAATATTCCTCCGGTATCTTTAAGTCCACCTTCTGGGATACATTTGAGCAATTAACGAGGATGATTCCTTCGGGTTCATTGGATTGCGAAGGATTGCCGGCCAATTTTTCCATTTGTTTTCCCAACAAATAAGCTGATAAATCGGCCGCCTTAAAGGCCATATGCGATTTGTGCACCTTTTGGGAATAAACTTCCGAATGGTCAGGTTCTGTTACGGAGTTTGCCGCCCCCCACGTATGCTCTTCATAAAGATTTACATAATGCAACGATTCATGCTTCGCCTTGTCGTAGTTGATTCCGGGGCTGCCTTGAAAAGCTTCCAGAAATTCCGCCTTTTTAATAACTTCCTTTGTCTTCCGGTTTATCCTGGTTTCCCTTGCGGAGCTACCGGAGCCGAAGTTCCAATAATCCGTCCAGTCCCCGGCATAAGTCGGGATTTGTTCATCGGGAATATTTTGTTTAATTTTTTCCAACAACATTTCCGGAGTTACAAAACGCACCTTGTATTCGTGGTCTTCTTCGTTATAACGTTTTATCAAATCGGGAAGATTCGGATCCGGACAATTATTGTCGTATAATGGCGGATTCGTGGACGTAAGGAATAGAAAATCGTATTCATATCCGTTTTTTTCCAACTGGCCAATATATTCCTTTATACCTTCTGCCATTCGTTTTGTGCTTCCCGTTGAAGTATGGAAAAACTGGCTGAAAAGGGAATAATGTTCGCCCAAAAAGGTCAGCAATTTTCGTTGATCCGGCGTTTCCCAATAAAAAACTGCAGGCCTTTTAAAGGGGATTCCGCCAAAGTGAATGTTAATGCCGGTTATATAAAATTCAATTCCCGCATCCAGCAATAATTGGCTTATCGGCCAGGGCTGGCCGTTAATATCATGATTGATCGCTGTTTTTATGGGAATGTCGAATCTTTTTCTGAGATCCTTTATAGGATACATCAATCTGGCCAATTGATCCGAAGTACACAAGGGAGTTGTGTGCATCGGCAAAGCTGTGATGCTTATTTGACCGCGTTGCAGCAATTCTTTTAAAATATCAATTTGTTTCTCGGATGCGGTTTCCAGCCATTTGATTAAAGGATAGGTCGCTTCAATCGTCCAGCGGAATTTTGATTCTTCGGGATAATCTTGCGTTTTCAGGCAAAGTTCGACGGCCTGATCAATATAATCCCTTTGCAATTCCATAATTAAGGGCTGAGGATGGGTATAGCCAATGTCCAAATGGCTATGATGCATGCACAAAATTTCTTTGATTTTAGACATCGAATCACTCCTGTCGACAAGTTCCTCGTTTGGAAAGCACGGGGAGGGTCATCCTTTGATTCCGCCCCCGGCAAACCCCTCAAGAATTTGCTTGGAGAAGATGACAAATACGATCAATATGGGCACGATGGACATGACGGAAGCCGTCAAGGCCATATCCACATTATTGAACAGATGGTTGGTATATTTCACAATGAGGAGGGGGATGGTCTTCTTTTCTTCGCTTTGCAAGAAGATTAACGGGATAAAAAACTGATTCCAGATTTGCACCGAGCTGACAATACATACGGAGAAAATAACCGGTTTTGCCAACGGAAACATGATCCTCGTGAAAATCTTCCATTCTCCGGCACCGTCCAGGATGGCTGCCTCATAGAGTTCATTCGGCAGTCCGGCGAAAAAATTTGTCAGCATGAAAACCGGCAGGGAAATCGCGGTTCCTAGCAAAAGGATGACGGAAAAATAGGAATTGACCAGATGCATATCTTGCATCAACAGAAAGATCGGAACAATACCTAACTGGATGGGGAACATCATTCCCAGCAAAAAGAAAACCCGTAAACTTTTGTTGAAGCGGAATTGATATCTGCCCAAACCGTACGCGACCATGGAAGAAAGAAAGATGAGCAGCAATATACTGGCGATCAAAATAAGCAAACTGTTAAAGAAATATTTTTCAAAATGGTCGTTAACAAACAATGCTATATAATTTTGCAGAGACAAATCCTTTGGTTTTCCGAGGGTATTTCCCAATATGTCGGATTTCTCCCTTAAAGAGTTGTAAATCATATATACTAAAACGAAAATTATGAATGAGGCATAAAGCCACATGAGGAGATTTACAATTTTTTCCGAAAACCCCTTGTTTTTATGCATCAACTGTCCTCACCCTTTCGAGTCATCAGGTAGACTTGGAAAAAGGCGACGATAAATATTAATAAAAAGAGAACTACCGCCACCGTGGTCCCCATTCCGATAGAATTTTCATCCAGGTTTCCGCCCATGGGATTGTTGTCGCCGAAGGCGATCCGGTAGAAAAACAGGCTCATCACGTCAACGCTGCCGTTAATGCCTCCGGCAACACCGCCTAAAATGTAGCTGAAGTCGAAGATAGTCATAGAAGTGACATAGGAAATGAGGACCAGATTCAAGATGGTCGTTTTGATTTGCGGGATCACGACAGTGACGAGCCGGCGCCAATAACCCGCACCGTCAATATACGCCGCTTCCAAACAATCCGTCGGGAGCATTTTCATGGCCCCGATAAAAAATATCATCCCGACACCGAATCCTGCCCAGGATATCATCAACCAGACAATGTAGATTCCCAAACTGGGCATCCCCAACCAGGGTTTGGCCAGGAAATCCAACCCTAATTTTGTCAACAGGAGATTAAAAAACCCGATATTGGAATCAAGCAGTAGCGTAAAAATAAAAACGATAACCGGGGTTGAAATGAACTGCGGCGAGAAAATCACCGCCTGCAATAAGGAATGTCCTTTGGTCTTAGAATAGATCATATATGCAAAGATAATTTGCACGGGAATGACAAAAAGAACTGTAAAGAGAAAAATGGTAAAGCTGTTTTTAAAAGCGTTTATCAGTTGGGACAACAGGACTTTATTCGTGAATAAATCGATATAGTTTTGCAAACCCACAAACGTTTTTGGACCGATTCCGTTCCATTTGAAAAGGCTGTTCATGGCGGCGGAAATGATCGGGTAAATCACAAAGATACAATATAAAATAAATCCAGGGAGAATAAATAAAAGGTAGGGATGTTTTTTGGCGAAATTTCTCACCCTGAATTCACTCCAATCCTCTTAAGAATAGCCAGCTATAAATATGGCTGGCGGAAACCATATTTATAGCTGGAAGAACAAATTTTAGCGGAATCCTTTATTATTTTGTCTTTTTGGCAAGTTCGGCTTTCAATAATTCAACGGCTTGTTTTCCGTCGATTTGATTCATCATGAGTTTGGGCATTATTTCCGTCAACAGCAAGTCATGGGGTTTGGAATTGGCATCGGCAACTTGGGAAAGGATGTTGTAAATATTCAATCCGATTTCATCAAAGTCTGCCATTTCTTTTACCGATTCATCCTTCGGGGTGATATCGTCCAACATCGGGACTTGACCCGTCGCATCTTCCATAATTTGTTGGGCTTCTTTGCTGTTTAAAAATTCGATATATTTTACGGCTTCATCGGGATGTTTCGTTTTGCTGGATACGGCATAGGTATTCCCGTTGTAAGGTCCCGATTGGGCATATCTTTTTCCGTCAAAGCCCGGGAGCGCAAAACTTCCGATATTTAAATTAAGTTCTTGATAAGTTGGATTGTTCCAGGTTCCATCGGCAATCATCGCGGTCTTTCCGTTTGTGAAAGCCAATTGGGCGCCCGCCCCATCGATGGATTGGAAATCCTTTCCGAAATAGCCTTTTTTCGCAAATTCCGCGTAGAGATCGAAAGTTTTTTCGAGATTGGTATAATCGATATTTTCTTTTCCGTCTCTGATGTCATGCAGTACATTGTTGGCAAGCGATGCGGCCATGGCTTGAATCATCCAGTAGCGGTCAAAATCACCGTTTCCGCCGACTGCGATTGGCGTCACGCCTTTTTCAGCCAAGGTCTTGACAACGTTTTCAAACTCGCCCCAAGTATTCGGAACTTTCAGATGATATTTGTCGAATATGTCCTTGTTGTAATAGATCGTTACATATGCCACAAACGATGGAAGGGAACAATAGATTTTTCCGTCCACTGTCGCATAATCGATGGATTCTTGTGGAAAACGGCTGTAATCCAGGTTATAGTCATCCAGCGCCAACAAGTACCCGTTTCGCGCCATTTCGGCCATCGCCGTTGATTTGTTGCCTTGAACCCAGAACAAATCAGGTAGTGAATCTGATTGAACGGCGACGTTAATGGATTCAAGGGTGCCCGAATATTGATAGTCCAATTTTATGTTCGGGTATTTTTTCGTGAATGCTTCATTGATTTTGTCGAAGGCCGGCTGCAATGTCGCTTGGTTATCCGCGTCCCCCCAGATTTTCAATGTTACTGTTTTTTCTCCGGATTCTGATTTATCGCTTGAACACCCGGCCAGGAAGCTGATCAGAAAGATACAGCTTGCCAGTACAGCGAAAAACTTTTTCATAATTTTCCCCCCATAAATTTTTGTTCCTTTTTTGAACTTATTGTGTGGCATCTGTCATCTTGGCATCCTGTGGCTGATAAGTTCAGAGATCCCGGACAGAACGCTGATGGAAGTGTCACGGGAGAGCTCGATGAGAACGTTTTTTTTTGTTAATGTCGTTCGCACCGGTTCTTCAAAAAGATCGAAATAATTTGAGACGTAACCCCCTACAACCACTACATCCGGATGGAAGGATCTGATGAGCGGCAGCAACATTTCCGTCAACAAATGACCAAAGCGATCAAATACTTGTTTGCTTTTTTTATTCCCGTTCCTGGCGGCTTTGGCGAGTTGATCCACGGTTATGTTCGGGTCAAACCCCGATTTTTCGGCAATTTTTTGAATTCCCCGAACGGAAATGTAATCATCCACGATCGAATCTCTGAACGGCAGGCAGTATATCCAGCCGTTCGGGGGGACATCATCGCGGAATTTAATAATTTCACCGTTTTCCAGAAAAGCGGAACCGGTGCCGCTTCCGATCGTCATGCACATTATTTTTTTAAAGCCCTTATGTTTTCTTAAGTTCCATTCGCCCAAGGCAAACAAACTGACATTATTCTCAAAAAATATTTCCAAATCTGGTGAGGCCCAATTGACGAAGAGTTTTTGACGTTTCAATCTTTTTTTCAGTTCGGATTTTAAATTCACCCCGTACAACGAGTCGAATTTGTTGATCCCTTTGATTAAACAAATGCCTTTTTCGTAATCGAATGGACCGGGGAAGGCGAATGCAATACCGTCAATGACGAATTGCCTGTCCATGATGGAAGTAATCTGGGAACCTATTACATTTACAAAATGGTCCAATATTTCGTCACGATCAGCTCGGCTTTTTGAAGGATAATAGGACAAAACATCCGTCGCCAACTCCCCCTTCTGGTTGATTGCACCTCCTTTGATCAATAATCCTCCGACGTCAAATGCGAGATAATAATGATTAATCACAAAAACTTTCACTTCCTTACGTAAAAAGTATATAAATCGGCAGCAAGCGCTGTCTTTGCAATATCAAGTCCATTTTTTATAAAATGGAGACATTTCCCTTTCTTGTTGACGATTAAACATGGACACGGAAAACGGATTCATTTATACTACATACTGAATCGGAATAAAGTAAAATTATTTTAATAAAATGTCATGCGGGTGGGATGCGGAGGATTTTCATGGCCGAATAATCGTCTTCCGATTCTTTCCGTCCTTGATCGATGAAGGTTCTATCATTTGGTGGTGCAACATGAAATTAAAAGATTTCAGCCTGGAACAGATCCACAACGCGAATGATATATTAAATCAATATGCCGTATATTTGAAAGGCAATGAATTGACAATATATATCCATTATTGGGGCGGTGAGTCCGTTTTTAAGACGAACGTTCCCCACAAGCACTCCTTTTTTGAGGTTTGTTATGTTGTTGATGGGGAAGGGATTTACCAAGAAAAGGGTAAAGAATATTCCCTTTCCAAGGGGAACCTGTTCATTTCCCTCCCGCACGTTACTCATCAGATTATTAATACGAAGGATTTATTTCTTACTTTTTTTGCCTTTGAACCGATTTATTCCGAATCAAAGGATGAAGGGAAAAAATTGATTCAACTGTTGTCGGAAACCAAACGCATTATTTTAAACATCGGGGAAGAAAACGCGGCTGAAAAAATATGGACATCCATGTATTTTCTTGCACTCAATCAAAGTCATTTAATAGGGGATACGTTAAAAAATTTGGGCAGTTCGCTGATCTATTCCATTATTTTGTCCTTTCTGGACAAGCAGACCCATGGAAAATTGCCAAGAAAAAACAGTTCGGAAACCATTGTTTATAAAGCCAAGTTATACATCCGCGATAATATATCCCAGCCGCTTCGATTGAAAGACGTAGCCAACAACCTGCACATCTCAGGCCGGCACTTGTCGAGGCTTTTTACGGAAGAACTCGGCGTGACTTATACGGAATATGTGCAAAACGAAAGAATTAAACAAGCTATCCATTTATTGACGACAACCGATTTGCAGATTAAGGAGATTGCCGCAAAAACGGGATTCAGTTCGGTCCATTATTTTACTTCCGTTTTTAAAAGATTAACCGGTGTAACCCCCGGTGAATTCAACAAAAGATTGTTATCGGATGATTTGATCCTTCATTAACGGGAAAGTTTCGCGCGTTTTTGAAACATTCCCCGGCCCGGTGGGTCGGAGGAAGGGATGCGTTTTTTGGTTAGCTGGATTCCGTAAATTCCGATACTTTTTCTTTCTTTCCTCCCAAATATGTTCCTGACAAGTAAAAAACGGTTTTTCTGCCGTTGAAAATACGGATATTTTTTGTGTTTTATGGAGCCGGATTCAAAAAAATTCCCGTGATTGTCTGGATCGGAAAACTTTCACTTGTACATGCCGGCTGAGACGGGCGGGACTTCTATTTGTCATCTTTTGTTAAAAAAAAGAGTATATATCACAAAAGAGATATATACTTCATAGATGCTTCGGGGCATCTTCCTTCATCCATGTTCCGGTTGCCCGACGGAGCCGTGGGAATGCGCCATTTGTCCCGCTGATCGTTGAACTTCCCGATTGATTTTAAGAGACATAATGACCTTATGTTATTTGTTTGGAACAGTCATGATCTGCAGCCTTATTTCTCGCGGGAATCGAATAATTTTGCGATGCCCAAATGGGTAAAGCGGAGAGCATCCTCAAGGGGAACAGCATTCGTTCCGGTCGGCTTCAATCGCTCCGACAAACTCGGACCGAATAAATCAAAACTTTTTGCGATCTGCCCTCCAATAATAATTTTATCCGGTTTAAACCTTTCGATATGGGGGATCAACATCTCACCCAGTTCGGAACCAAATCGGCGGAATATTTTTAATGCCTTTTTATTTCCCTCCCTTGCCGCATTCGCCAATTCCTTTACATCCTCATTGCCTTCCAGCAGATTTTCGGCTGCGGCTGATTGTAAAATCCCTCTTCTTGAAAAGTAATCATCAACAGGGACTCCTTGAAATAACTGGTTATATAAATATCCTTCCCGGGGAACCCGTTCATCCTCTGTAATCATTTTTCCATTTTCAATGAAGACGGAACCCAATCCGGTGCCTATCGTCAGACAGATCAATCTTTCCATGGGATATAAGGTGCTTGCGCCCAAGCCGAAGAGCCTTGCGTCATTTTCAAAGAGGATGGTTATTTCTTCTGCTGCATCCGAAATCTCGGTGTCCTTTAGCCTCTCCGTTAATTCTTCATAAACGGAAACTCCGTATAGTGCGTCATACTTGTTCAGGCCGCGGATATAGCTGATCCCTCGTTTGTAGTCAAAAGGACCGGGGAAGGCCAGCCCTATTCCTATGCGCTTTTTTTGTTTAAAAGGTTCCACTTCAGTTTCTTCCTTCTTCAGTTTCTCATTTTTATAGTTTTCGAAAAGGGACAAAATGATATTCACAAAATTGGCAAGGATGGTTTCTTTATCCTGATCCGATTTGGCGGCAAACTGCCGGATGGTTCCGTCAATGATCTCATAATTTTCCATGACGCAGCCTTTTACGAATGTTCCGCCCACATCCAGGGAAATGATGAAATCAGCCTTCAATGATTTTCGCCTCCCAATTCGGAGAGATGCCCGCTTTCACCAATTTGCATGGTTCCGATCCCAGATTGACGATCTTATATTCCCCGAAAACGGCCGGAAGAATGTAGGATTCAGCATAGGACA